>Ga0209815_1000024_pt1 | contig 120359 bp, 116 predicted proteins | sample CoawatmetaG00DNA_FD_187507 | JGI IMG/M metagenome (GOLD analysis project Ga0209815, IMG submission 187507) | Marine microbial communities from the West Antarctic Peninsula - Coastal water metaG002-DNA (SPAdes) (version 2) | ecosystem: Environmental > Aquatic > Marine > Coastal ...
TTTAGCTGAACGTGGCTTGCAGCGAATTGATAATTATTTCTCAGATCTAGATTCACATTTTGAATCTAGCCAATACATGGTCAATGACTACTTTTCGGTAGCCGACATTAGTATCTTGGTATTTATCGATTTCGCCAAGTGGGTGAAAAAGAGAATTCCCGAGGACTATAAAAACCTAGCCCGCTGGTACCAACAAGTATCCCAACGACCCAGCGCTACTGCCTAGTTGGTAGCTTATTATTGGTGTCTAATGTCTTTGCCTTTGACAACAAAGACAATTTGCTCACAAAGATTTTTTGCATGGTCGCCAATGCGCTCCAATGATCGGACCACCCACAGAATATTAATCGCCCGGCTAATACTTCTGGGGTCTTCCATCATATAGGTCACGACTTCTCGCAGAGCGGTTTTATAATCCAGATCAATTTGTTTATCTTCTTCAATAGTTCTTATTGCGGCCTCGGCATCAAATCGCGCAAAGGCATCAAGCGCATTAGCGAGCATTTTAATCACTGACGTACCAATGTGCCGAATTTCAGGATAGCCTTTTATCGACCCCCCTCCTTCTGCTAAAAGAATGGCATGGTTAGCGATTTTTTTTGCCTCATCACCAATTCGTTCTAAATCATTGACGGCCTTGGTTACCATCATCACAAGACGAAGGTCACTAGCGGCGGGCTGACGCCGAGCAATAATTAAAATACAGGCTTCATCAATATCTACCTCCATTGCATCGACGTGCCGCTCCTCAACAATAACCTCTTCGGCTAGCTTGCTGTCAGCTTGGCCTATTGCAAGTACTGCATTCTGTAGCTGCTGTTCGACTTTGCCGCCCATTTCCATAAGCCGAGTACGTATTTCTTCCAACTCTTCATCGAACTGCTTCATGATGTGATTTTCAAAGGACATTTTCGTCATATTATTCTCCTATTAGCCCATTTAGATTGGCCACTATGTAAGTCTCAGCCAAATCGACCTGTAATGTAAGCCTCCGTTAACGGATGCTCTGGCATTGTAAATACCTGTTCTGTCGGGTTCACTTCAATGAGTTTACCAAGATGAAAGTAGGCGGTTCGGTGCGAAACACGTGCCGCCTGTTGCATACTATGAGTAACAATCGCGATAGTGAAATTTTGACTTAGCTCTTCGATTAGCTCCTCAATTTTTGCAGTCGCAATGGGGTCCAAGGCTGAACAGGGCTCATCCATTAAAATAATTTCAGGACTTACTGCGATTGCGCGCGCTATACACAAGCGCTGCTGCTGTCCTCCGGAAAGGCCCGTTCCAGGCTGGTGAAGCCTCTCTTTAACTTCTTCCCATAGACTGGCTTTGCGCAGGCTACTTTCAACAATTTCATCTAAGTCGACTCGAGTGTCTGCCAAGCCATGGATTTTAGGCCCGTAAGCAACATTATCATAAATGGATTTGGGGAAGGGGTTAGGCTTTTGGAAAACCATTCCCACACGAGCGCGAAGCTCGACAACATCCAGCTTTGGTGCATAGAGGTTTTCACCGTCCATCAGAATATCACCTTCAACGCGACAGCCCTCGACAGTGTCATTCATACGGTTTAATGTCCGCAAAAAAGTTGATTTTCCACAGCCAGAAGGGCCAATCATCGCCATGACTTCGTTCTTAGCTATATCAATATTAACGTCGTAGATGGCCTGTTTGTCACCGTAGAAAACATTGACATTGCGCATTGTCATTTTAGCGTTTTGACTAAAACTCTGACCCACGGTAACTTTGTGATCATCAACATCTAGGCCATGTCCAGACGCAATTTTAGGCGCAATTGTTTGTCTATTAATTGAGGCCTTTTTGTTTATCACAGGTACTGCAGTTGTATCTTTTACACCCATTACTTTATTCCTTTTTACCAACGGCGCTCTAAACGCTTTCGCAGCCAGACGGCCGATGTATTCATAATTATTAAAAAGGTTAGCAATACCATAATGGCTGCAGAAGTCTTCTCAATAAAGGCTCTTTCTGGACTATCCGCCCAGAGGAAAATTTGTACTGGCAGTACCGTTGCGGGGTCCGTGAAACTACCCGGAATATCAACAATGAACGCAACCATACCAATCATTAATAATGGTGCTGTTTCGCCTAAGGCCTGTGCCATACCGATAATTGCGCCCGTCAGCATGCCCGGTAGCGCCAGCGGCAATACGTGATGCAGCACCATCTGAACCTTTGATGCACCCATACCCAGAGCGGCTTCACGGATCGACGGTGGTACCGATTTAATCGCCGCGCGGCTGGTGATAATAATCGTCGGCAACGTCATTAACGTCAGCACCAGTCCTCCGACAATAGGTACCGATCTTGGTACATGAAAGAAATTAATGAAAATAGCTAAACCTAACAGTCCAAAAATAATTGATGGGACTGCCGCCAAGTTATTAATATTGACCTCAATAAAGTCCGTCCATTTGTTTTTTGGTGCGAACTCTTCTAAATAAATCGCTGCTGCTACGCCGATAGGAAACGATAACATTAGGGTGAGTACCAAGGTTAGTAGTGAACCCATCACTGCCCCGCGTATACCGGCTTGCTCAGGTTCTCGCGAATCACCGCGTGTAAAAAGATTAATATTAAACTGTAATTCAATTAAACCCTGCTGATGTAACCCTTCTATCCACTGCACTTGCTTGCTAGAAAGCCTGGCCGCATAGGCATCACCTGCCAACCAAGACTTAAAATAGGTATCTATGTCATCATCGGCGAGGATCCAAATAGATTCTTTCCTGCCCAAGAGGTGAGGATTAGCCACAAGACGATCTTTTAAATCAAATCCAGCACCACTACTGAGTAAATTATTTAATCGACGTTTATCGCTTCTTCCAGACACATTGGGAAATTTTTCTCGCAAAGCAACTTTCGGCAGCGCTTGCCAATTGCCCGCAATCATTTGTTCCGTGTCAGTTAAGTTATCAATATCAATAAGCGCTTGGTCATAGTGAACCTCTAACTTAATATAGGTGGCCTTAAAAGCACCATGACCTTTGCCGATAATATCAAAAAATAGTGTCGCTACTGCCGCTAAACCAATAAACACAGCTAATCGACCGTACCAACGGAATCGGGCTTCAGAACGATTCCTCCGCTTCAAGGAATGTTGGATTTTGACTAAATTTTCCGTCTGTTTACTCATACTGTTCTCGATATTTCTTAACGATATGTAGGGCAAAAATATTTAGCATTAGGGTGACCATAAAAAGCATTAAACCCAATGCAAACGCCGCCAGTGTTTTGGGACTGTCAAATTCTTGGTCGCCGGTTAGAAGTGTCACAATTTGTACCGTAACGGTCGTCACCGAGTCTAGTGGATTGGCCGTTAAATTGGCGGCCATTCCAGCGGCCATGACCACAATCATGGTTTCACCGATAGCACGTGATACCGCAAGCATAATACCGCCCACAATACCGGGCAGTGCCGCAGGGATAACAACTCGACGTATAGTCTCAGACTGCGTTGCTCCCATGGCCAATGAACCATCCCGCATAGATTGTGGAACTGCGGTAATAACATCATCAGCCAATGAGGAAATAAAGGGGATGATCATAATGCCCATGACGCCACCCGCGGCCAGTGCGCTCTCTGATGAAACAGAGACTCCAAAGCTATTGCCCAAATCTCGCAAGAATGGGGCAACGGTTAATGCGGCAAAAAAGCCGTACACTACGGTGGGGATGCCGGCTAGAACTTCTAGCGCAGGCTTAGCAAAATTACGTACATTTTTACTCGCATATTCCGCTAAGTAGATCGCTGACATTAACCCAACGGGAACGGCAATCACCATGGCCACCGCAGATACTAGCAAAGTTCCTACAAATAAAGGAACTGCTCCGAAACTGCCAGAGGAACCTACCTGGTCTTCACGGATAGCCGTTTGGGGGCTCCAATCCAAGCCAAAAACAAAATCATAAATGGGCACAGACCTAAAGAACTGAATAGATTCAAAGAGTACTGAAAGAACAATACCTAAGGTGGTAAAAATAGCCACGCAGGCTGAGGCAAGTAACAAATTCTGTATGACTCTTTCAACCACAGGACGCGCTCTAAACTCGGCACTGATTTTACTCCACCCCCAAAACAAGCCCATGGTAGATAGCACAAATGATAAGGCTGTCAGTGCCCACTGAGATATCAGTTGCAGCGATTGCATATGATCAGCTGCGTCAAGTAGCGAGTCACTCCGTCCCGTGCGCGGTAATATCCCATCAGCCAGATTACTGACCTTATTTAATAGCAGATTATAACTGGCGGTATCGATCGGTATTATATCGGCCGCAACCGAACCAATAACAAGACTATTAATGATCGGACCATCAAAAATCATCCATAGGCCAAGTATGGCTGCAGAGGGCAATGCACACCAAAGTGCAACGTGCATTCCATAATAAGAGGGCAGCGAATGTAACTTGCGTATACCACCAAGTGGCCCCGCAATCGCTAAAGAACGGCCACGGCCTAAATAGAACGCAACCGTGCCGAAACCAATCAGTAGAATAAGAATGTTAGTTGCTTGCATGTCGTTTACACAATCTCTCAGAAATAGAAAAGCCCAGCTCAGCGAGCCAGGCACTACTGGGGTAACACATGTAATTTATTTCAGTGCTTCGTTACCACTCATGGTCACTAAATTACGGGTATTTTGACCCATCAGATTTCGCTCTTTAATGGGCAGTGGAATCATTCCTTTCTCGGCTAAATACCCCTCTACACCCCAAGCTCGCTCACTGGTGAACTCTTTTAGATAACCCATCATGCCTGGCACTACACCAACATGAGCTTTCTTCACATAAAAGAATAGCGGTCGAGATATAGGATATGATTTGTCGGCAATCGATTCAAAGGTAGGCTCTACCGACTCAATACTGGCCCCCTGAACTTTGTCAGCGTTCTGATCTAAGAAGCTAAACCCAAATATACCCAGAGCTGCAGGATTAGCCTCAAGCTTTTGAACAATAAGATTGTCATTTTCACCCGCTTCAATGTAGCGACCATCTTCACGTACAGTATGGCAAACCTGTTTATAGGTGTTTTTATCAGTCTTTTTGAGCGCTGCTATCCAAGCAATTTTCTTACAGCCACCCTCCATGCCCAACTCAACAAATGCATCGCGAGTACCCGATGTTGGAGGAGGACCTAAGACTTCAATATCAATATCAGGCAGTAACGGATTGATCTGCTTCCAGTTCGTGTAAGGATTGTCAATTAGCGATCCCTCAGTATCTCCTGGCACCTTGGCGGCTAACGCCAAAAAAATATCTTTTCGACTTAGGTTGATTGACTTAGCGTCAACAGAGTTGGCTATGACAATACCGTCATAGCCAATTTGAACCTCAATGACATCTTTAACTCCATTTTCCTGACATTTTTTAAATTCAGACATCTTAATGCGCCGTGAAGAATTAGTAATATCAGGATAGTTAGTTCCCACTCCTGAACAAAATAACTTCATACCACCGCCCGAACCGGTAGATTCAATTTTAGGCGTCGCTTTACCTGTAGACCGTCCATAACGCTCAGCAACCACTGTTGAGAAAGGGTAAACCGTCGATGACCCGACTACCTCAATATTATCCCGCGCAAATACATTGGCTGTCATAAGTAGTCCTGCTAAAACGCTAATGGTCGGCAGTGCAATTTTCAATTTACTCATAAGAAACTCCTGAAAAGCTGTTAATATTTTTAAAAGGTCAAATAGGTGTAGTCAATGAGCATTAGAATATTCAATTTATATGACAGAAATATGACAAACCTCAGTATTAAAAATATTTTTGGATGTCATATTTCTGTCATAATTTTGTCCTATATTTGCCGCTAAATTGTCGTGCGAGTGGTATGGCAATTGAGGGAGGCGTTAGCCTTAAGAAACGTTAGTGAGTTAGGATACAAGTATGAGAAAACTATTATTAACATTGGCCATCTTGGTCACACCTTATAGCCTTGCCAGCGGACCTATTGATGGCAAGGTATATGGTAAAGCCAATCTTTCAGTAGTAAACCAAGATTTTGGGTCTTATGACGAGTGGACGCTAAATAGCAACGCCTCACGCCTAGGCTTAAAGGGTAAGACTGAGATTTCTGACGGCTTGGAAATCGTGTATCAAGCAGAATATGAAATCTGTATTGATAGTGGTGACTGCAAGGGACAAACCTTTAAACAGCGTAATACTTTCGTAGGTATCAAAGGCGGCTTTGGCATGGTTTCGGTAGGTAAACATGACTCCCCTACCAAGCTTGCTGCAGGAAAAGTAGATTTATTCAATGATCTTGAAGGTGACATTAAAAATGCCTTTGAAGGAGAGAATCGGCTGTCAAATATCATTGCATACACATCACCCACAATGAATGGCTTTACGACTACGTTAGCAATGATTCCAGGTGAGGGCGCGGACGTAGATCAAGACGGGCAAGATGATACTGGACTGAGTGATGGGTTGTCATATTCAGTCAATTACACCAAAGACAGTATCTATCTTGCTATTGCCGGTGATCAAGATGTCGATAAGCAAGATCTACTTCGCTTTGTTGCACAATATCAAATAGACGCACTTAAACTGGGCGTTATGTACCAACAAAATGAAGACAATCTAGGCACCAAAGATGAGTCTGGATATTTTGTTAGCGCAGCCTACAAGCTTGATAACAATATAACGCTGAAAGCACAATACGGTGCCATAGAGGACGACGTTGACAGTGATGAAGAGCAGACGCTATCACTGGGTGCGGATTATAAGTTAGCTAAAAATACTAAGGTATTTGCCTTTTACACAAACAATACTGACTCCGCAATCGACTCAAATGATGATGAATTTAGTGCGCTAGGTATTGGTATGGAGCATAAATTTTAACTGTAAGCTTCTTTCTAGGGCGCTTTTGCGCCCTTTTTCACCTCTTCGCTAAATTCTAGCGACCCATACTTTGCTCCTTTTCCTCTTGAAACTAAACCGTAATAGTGTGTATTTTTGTGACTTAAATCATACGGTTATGATCGCTACTGAAGATTAAATTTGCTACATTGGCGACCTAATAAAGTGAGCCTTACCAGCATACTGATGCAAAAAGGCCACTCAGATGTAACAGGGGTAACCAATGACTAAAAATAAGTTTGATGCCTTCGCAATCACCGCGGCGAACTATGAGGCCCTAACCCCACTTTCATTTTTACCCAGAACCGCTCTGATGTTTCCAGATCGCCGTGCTGTTGTTTATGGCGAACGCAGCTATTCTTGGCAAGAATTCTATAATCGCTGTAAAAAACTCGCTTCAGCACTTAACAAAATTGGTATCCGCAAAGGCGATACCGTGGCTGTTTTGGCTGCAAATACTCCCGAAATGATTGAAGCTCATTTTGGAATTCCTATGGCTGGTGCGGTACTAAATACAATTAACACTCGTTTGGATGCTGAAACTATTGCCTATGTGTTGGGTCATGGAGAAGCGAAAGTGTTTATCGTTGATTATGAGCTTGCCCCGCAAGCCAAAAGTGCATTAGAAATCCATGGCGATAGCGATTTAATAGTGATTGATATTTTAGATCTGCAAAATACGATCAATCCAGGCGTATTAGGCAGTACTGATTATGAAGCCTTTTTAGCGAGTGGCATGGATACGTTCCAGTGGCAGATGCCAACCAGTGAATGGGATGCCATTGGGCTCAGCTATACCTCGGGTACCTCGGGTCGGCCCAAAGGTGTCGTCTACCATCATCGTGGCTCATATCTAATGTCGATGGGAACTATCACCGATTGGGATTTACCGCGGCATCCCAACTATTTGTATACAGTACCCATGTTTCATTGCAACGGATGGGGCCATGCCTGGACGATGACCGCTGTAGCGGGCACTATGTTTTGTACCAGAGCAATCGTACCAGAAGACATATTTTCAACCATTTTAGAGCATAATATTTCTCACTTTGGCGGCGCTCCCATTGTTTTAAGTATGTTGCTTAATTCTCCGGCAGCTAAAGGTTTTGTCTGCCCGCATACTGTTGAACTAATGACCGCAGGCGCTCCACCTCCGGCGTCGGTACTGCAAGGTATAGAAAAATTAGGCTTTAACGTCACCCAAGTCTATGGATTGACTGAAACCTATGGTCATACAGTTATGTCGACTTGGAATTCAGATTGGGACACCTTGAATGATGAACAAAGAAGCGCATTAAAAGCTAGGCAAGGCGCCGCGATGGTTCAGACTGCAGGCATGCGTATTGTAGATATGGAATCACGGCAAGATGTTCCCGCTGACGGCAAATCGATTGGTGAAATACTAATTCGTGGCAATACAGTCATGAAAGGCTACTTAAAAGACGCAGAAAATACTGAAGCATCCTTAAAAAATGGATGGTTCCATACCGGTGATCTAGCCGTTATGCATCCTCAGGGTTATGCCGAAATCAAAGATCGTCTGAAAGATATTATTATTTCGGGTGGTGAAAACATTTCTTCAGTAGAAATTGAAGGCGTATTGCATAAACACGAGGCCGTCTCACTTGCAGCGGTCGTGGCTCTTCCGGACGAAAAATGGGGTGAAGTGCCCTGTGCGTTTATAGAGCTTCTCGACGGCGCAGTCGTTACTGAGAAAGACATTGAGGTTTTTTGCAGAGCTCATCTCGCGGGGTTTAAACGACCCAAAAAGGTCGTTTTTGGAGAACTTCCGAAGACAGCAACCGGTAAAATTCAAAAATATGAACTACGGTCTTTGGCACGTAGCGGCCGATTAAACTGAGCCCTATTATTGCTCTGGACTCGCTGCTCGAATTAACTATACTCTCGCCTTCTCAGAAGTTACTGAGAATACGATTTAACAGCATAAAGCTTACGGTATTTTAGGAGAAACTATTTTGGAAAAACTCGATAACTTTGATCTTGAAAATCTCACTTTAATCGGTGATGAAGACGGTATTGTGCAGGTGGTTCTATCTCGCCCCGCAAAGCGTAATGCCTTAAACGCTGAAACCATCGAGGAATTGATAGAGGTTTTTTCTAAGCTTCCTAGGTTGGGTGCGAGGGCTGTGGTACTTAGAGCGGAAGGCGATCATTTTTGCGCTGGTTTAGATCTTGTTGAACATCATAATGAACAGCGGCGCCCTGAAGAATTTATGCATATTTGTCTGCGCTGGCATGAAGCCTTTAATAAGATGGAATATGGTGGCGTACCCATAATCGCTGCGCTTAAAGGCGCGGTTGTCGGTGGTGGCCTGGAGCTTGCCTCAGCCGCACATGTTCGAGTTGCTGACCAAAGTACCTATTTTGCATTACCTGAAGGACAACGCGGTCTATTTACTGGCGGTGGTGCAACTATTCGTGTTGCTGACCTTGTAGGTAAGGCTCGCATGATCGATATGATGCTAACCGGCAGAGTTTACAAGCAAGAAGAAGCCTTTCAAGTGGGTCTATGTCAGTATCTTATAGATGGCTCAAGTGATGAAAAAGCTATGGCTATCGCGCGTACAGCTGCAGAAAACCCAGCCTTGTCTAACTTTGCTATTTGCTCTGCGATTAGCCATATGCAAAATATGTCGGCGCTAGATGCCGCCTATGCAGAATCTGTTATGGCCGGCATTGTGAATACTCAGCCCGCATCTAATGAGAGATTGGAAGCATTTGCCAACAAGAGTGCTCCCAGAGTTCGACCTGACTAATCATGATGCGGATCAAGGGCTCTACTGTTCAAAAGTAGGTAGCCAGACGTGAAATTGTGCACCCTGTCCAAGCCGGCTATTAATGGTTAGGGTGCCCCCCGCTTGAGTAATTGCATGTTTCACAATAGCCAAGCCCAAGCCACTCCCACCGGTCTTAGAGTTACGGCTACTATCTCCTCGGTAGAATCGCTCAGTAAGCCGTGGAATCTCCATAGGATCTATACCTCTACCATCGTCTACGACTGAAACGAGTAAACCCTGATCTCTATTAGTGACTGTAATTTTAATCGTTGCGCCATCAGGATTGTGCTTCACGGCATTAAAAATAATGTTCCCCAAGGCGCCACGAATAGCTTTTTGATTAGCCATAGCCATGGTGGTTTGACCGTTAAAGACAATAACATGCTGTCCATTACTAAGAGCCTCAGCTTCACCAACAATACTCGTTAACAAAGACCCTATATCAAATGATTCAGTCTTCGGCTCAAGGTCCTCTTCCAGCTGAGATAAGGTAATTAAATCATCTGCCAATGACTGCATACGCGTTACTTGATTTGACATTTCTGCGTAGGCTTTCACCTGCAAAGCTGTACCTTTGGACAGATCTTGTAATGTCTCTAAATAACCACGAACGACTGTTAGTGGCGTCCGCAATTCATGTGAAACGTTACCAACCAATTCTGATCTGAGAGTCTCGAGTTTATTAATATGGCTAATATCTGTAATGACTAACACAATCTCGCCCTCACCGAAGTAAGATGCTGAGAGCTCCAGCAGGACGTCATCTTGAACATTTGAGGCTAACTTAATCGAGGAAGAAAATTGATCTTGGTGAATGTAAGCAACAAAAATAGGATCACGCATTAAGTTCATCACTGATGTCCCGCGATCACTTGTGCGTAAAGCTAAAAGGCGTTTGGCTGAGCTGTTCCACCAATCCAGTGTACGATCTTGACGCAACACCAAGATACCTTCATCCAAGGCCTCAGTGACTCGAGTGACTCGGTTAATCGTTAGTCTCATTTTATCTTCAGACCGGCGATGCCGACGACGTTGTCGATTTAAGGTATCAGTGATCTCGCCCCATAGACCATCGGCCTCTGGAGGGAGTCCCCGCATCCCTTTGTCAATCCAGGTCAAGACCCTAGAGGCAAGCCTAAACACCCAAAAAAGATAGACTATTACACCTATTAAGAGGACTTCAGAAAGAAGCCCTATACTCCTACCAAACAGCAAGCAACAGAGTCCAATAAGAACCACTCGCCAAATTTCTGTGCGCATTCCTGGTCGCAATTATTGAGTTCCTTTCACCAATATTGAAGTAGATTACATTTGTACCGAAAATCGATACCCAGCACCGCGCACAGTCTGCACATAGTTGTCATAGCCTGCAACTGAAATAGCTTTACGCAACCTTCGAATATGCACATCAACGGTTCTCTGATCAAGGTAAACATTGCCCCCCCAGACATAATCAAGAATTTGATCACGAGAGTAAACTCGCTCCTGATGTGTTAAAAAGAATTGCAACAAACGATACTCTGTTGGTCCAATATTAATAAACACGCCACCGATACTAACTCTATGCTCTAAAGGGTCTAGTACTAATTCCCCGACGACTATAGGACTGGTAGAGTCTGCTCTGTCAATTCTTCTCAAGACCGCTTTAACTCGCGAAATTAACTCTCTGGGCGAAAATGGCTTAGCAATATAATCATCGGCTCCAGCATCAAGTCCAGATAGCTTATTGGCTTCTTGCGCTTTAGCCGTCAACATAATAACCGGTATTTTTTCAGTGATTTCATCTCGCTTGAGCCGACGCAGGAGCTCTAGACCTGTGGTACCTGGCATCATCCAGTCGAGTAAAACCAAATCTGGATTCCTATCAACTACCAGTGAATGGGCTGTTTGAGCGTTCAGGGCTTGCAAGACATTATAACCAGCGGCATCTAACGCTATCGATAGCATGTCCCGAATTGAGTCTTCATCATCAACAATCAAGATGGTATGTTTTGGCATCACTTGAATCTGCTCGTCCATGAATACTCGCTTATTAAATCCCATAAATATGACAGAAATATGACAGAAATAGTATGTCGATGCTAGTTTTCTTGATGGTCTATAATAGAACGTTAATTTAGACTAAACGCATTCGATATTTAAGCATGAATAACGCATAATACTCGCTAATTTTTTTAACATCGGACCTGAACCATGACCATTAAACACAATAGCGCGGTAAGCTTTCACTACACTCTGACTGATGATGATGGCCAGCAATTAGATAGCTCGGCCGGCGGGGAACCCTTAGCGTACTTACATGGCTCAGGAAACATTGTTCCTGGGTTAGAAAATGCACTCGAAGGTAAAAATGTTGGTGACTCAATGACCGTTGCAGTGTCGGCAGCTGAGGGCTATGGAGAGTCTCAACCCGAGCTTATCCAAGAAGTCCCACGTGAATCGTTTCAGGGTGTTGATGACATTCAAGTCGGCATGCAATTTGAAGCCCAAACAGGTAATGGCCAAAGCGTCCCCGTCACTGTTACTGCAGTCACTGAAGAGTTTGTCACAGTCGATGGCAATCACCCTCTAGCGGGTAAAAACCTCAACTTTGATGTGTCAATAACTGATGTTCGCGATGCAAGCCAAGAAGAACTTGATCATGGTCATGTACATGGGCCTGGCGGTCACGATCACTAGAAAATTTGGTATAGATTGCCTAAAAGCCACCAGAGTGTGGCTTTTTTTATGCCCACAAAAAAGGTACCAGTGATTTCAGAAGCTTGTTTTCGGTAAGTGGTTAGATTTGGCGTTAGCCAAAGCTATTGTTCAGCTCTTCTTCACCTATATGCATATGTCTGCTACGCTAAACCCTAAATTTCCGTCTTACAGGTAACCTTGATGACCGATCAAAATAATGCTGCAATGGACCCAAATAGTCTTTTTCGTGAAGAACAATTTACCGATCAAAAGATGGGCTCTATCCGAAAACTAACGCCGGTAAAAGCCGACGGTTCAGATGATGGTGATCGGGATGTAATCTTTTTTGGGGCTGCCCAGGTTATGACGCCAATGGGAGCAATGCCGTTAAATTTCTCACTGGAAGGCACTACTGTTGGGGCAGCAGCTGAGGACTTTGCCGTGAAAGCAGCACTCGCTGTTGAACAAGCTGCTAGGGAAATGGAAGAAATGAGGCGCGAACAAGCGTCCCAAATCGTTGTGCCTGGCCAAAGCGGAGGTGGCATAGGAGGCCCAAGCCGAGGCGGTATAATTACTTAGATTAAAAGATAGCAGGTACTTACACACCTATTGATTAGCCTAATAATAACGCCGTATTTATAGGCTTAAAGTGGTCCGCAGCCTCAACGAGAGACGCCGCGGTTAACTCGGGAACTCCATAGACTAGAGTATCGATATGGCCATCCCGGGAAACCCTCTTTAATAATAAATCAAAATCTCCGTCTCCGGACAGTAGAACTATCATATCTATTTTTGTAGTCAAATTTTCGGCCGCGTCCATCACATCTATTGCAATTCCAACATCCCAATCACCTTTCGCAGAACCATCGCTTCTCTGAATATAGGGTTTAAGTTTTACCTCAAAGCCAATGGTCTTTAACACATTCTGAAAGGCTTTCTGTTGACTGTCATTCTTATCAATGGCATAAGCATTGGCGATACAAATCTCACCATATTCACTTAACTGTCGCCACAGTGCTCGATAATTGAAGTGACAATTAAAAGTATCTTTCACGGTATAGTAAATATTTTGAACATCTACAAACACTGCAATTTTTTTCATCAGACCTATGTTCCTTTAATGTTTAGTTTACTGGATCTGTTGGCCAAGATGAAATTTCTCTGCAGGATTAATAAGAGTAGAAATACTCAAAACAGTCTTCTGTACCCAGTGCCGTTTAGTCACTTTTATGCATATTCCCTCCCCGTCATGCGTCAATTTCAGCTCACGTCGTTGAGCGGCACTAGCTTGAACTGCACTAACTCGATATTCAGTATGACTTGGCGCTACAATCCAGTTTAGATAGTTTTCAGCGGTTACCTTGTTATAGTTTTGTTTTACAAATGCTGGGGCCAGCTTGGCATTGACGACTATTTCTTCAAATTGAACGGGGTTCTGACTGTCTAAATGGACAAAAATACCTTTATAGAGTTCATCATCTACCTCAACTCGCATTTTTTTAGCCGTGGCCATATCGGCTTGAACTCTTTCTAGAGTGAGAATACGACAACTGTAAATACCAACATTTTGTATGTCCTGCACAACATTTGGGAGTTCAATGTTAGGAATAACTGTTGGAGGCTTTGCTACAAAGGACCCTAACCCGGGCGTCCTAGTCAGTAAACCCTCCTTATCTAGCTCAGTGAGCGCTCTACGAGCAGTCATTCGACTCACAGAAAAACTCGCTGCCAGATCGTTCTCGGAAGGCACTCGAGTACCTATAGGCCAGCTTCCAGAGGAAATGTGGTTTTCGATAGTTTGCTTAATCAACAGAAAGCGCGGTAACTTGAGACTATCAGCCATAAGAAATCAATATTTAATGTATATACCATTAATACCAAACTATCGATGTCAATACAAGAATATTCGCTTACTTAAAATAAAGATTAATCTTTAAATATACTTAATTAGCAGTAAAATCACGAAATGTCTTCGATAAATAGGATTTTAAGCATAATCACAAAATCAAATAACCTCCCATAATTGTATATACAACTATACATTTAATTACCAGATTTTATTAAACTTACCTTCTGTGCTCGAGTGAGCTTCTTAATCTCTGCTTCGCGCTTGCTGGCGGTACTTCTCGTTGCACTAGACTCAGTAAAAACCATCTCTAGCGCCGTACGTCCGCGAAAATACTTAGCCCCCGCTTTTCCAGACTGATGCTCAGCCAGCCGCCGTTTAAGATCTGTGGTTATCCCCGTATACAGGGTCTCATCGCTTGCTCGAACAATATAAACATACCAAAGAGAGTCACTCATCCTGATGCGCACTGTTTCAAAATACTGTGACAAGACTGACAGCGATAACTAGCACCGCGCTCGACTATTTTGCGATGCCGTAAAATAGTTAGTTCGTGGGTTTTGCATTCACATCGGTATGCGTATCGCCTGTATTGGCGGGTGGGGATACCACTGAGATTATAGCTACCAGTAGCTTTAGGCTCCGCTCCCATGGCAACCATTGTTTCGCGCCACTCTTTTCCATGCGGCTTTACGTGGCGAATACCCCAAACACAGTCAACAACATAGTGCGCCACCTCATGAATCACTGTATTGGTAAGACTCTCCTCAAAGTATTTAGCAAATATCCATGGATTGTAGCGGATACGCCGCTGAGTCCCTCTTATTTGGTACATACCAGCGCACTTACCCTGTAAATCATAAACCACGGGTACTAAAGCGAAATCTCGATCAAAAATAACGCCTGCACGGACAATACAATCGTTGGTTGCTTGGGTAATTTGCAGTCGCTGCCGATCTGATATGGGGGTAATCATGTCTGTGTCTGTCATAAACCAATTATAGTGGCAGTTTATACTGGTACAATCGGAAATTGTTTTATGAAGCATATTTATGATTATTGATCTTCACTGCCATACCAATATGTCTGATGGTGCATTAACGCCCAACCAGTTGATCGATCTTGCCAGCGAAAGGGGAGTAGATATGCTCTCAATTACTGATCATGATACCTTGGACGCATATGCGCATACGTCGTCTGTACCTCCTGGTATGAGATTAATTCCTGGCATAGAGCTCTCAAGCCGATGGCGCAAGCAGGGGGTTCATATTGTCGGCTTAAATATTGATCTTTCCAATCCCGTTATGGCGTCAGCGGTTGCTGAGCAATCCGCGATACGGCTGCAGCGCGCCCAAGAAATTTCTGTCCGTCTAGAACGACTGGGGTTTTATGGATGTCTAGAGGGGGCTCAACGTTTTGCGCACAACCAGATTGGCCGACCACATTTTGCGCAGCACCTGATCGCAGTTGGCGCAGTTAAAAATTCTAATGAGGCCTTTAAAAAGTATTTAGGCGCAGGTAAAGCTGGGGACATTAAAGAACATTGGCCAGATATTGAGACAGTTGTGCAGTGGATTAAGCAAGCAGGGGGCATAGCAGTGCTGGCTCATCCCAGCAAATACAAGATGACTCGCACTAAACTGACCGAGCTAATTGGCGACTTTAAAAACGCAGGAGGAGAAGCCATGGAGGTAGTCTCAGGACTACAGATTCCATCACTGACCCGAGATCTAGCTAAACTATGCACCCAGTTTGGCCTATTGGCCTCATGTGGTTCGGACTTTCATTCGCCAGACAAAAAGTGGGCTGCGTTGGGACTAATCAGCAATCTTCCAGAGACCTGTAAGCCTATATGGGATCGCTGGAGTTGATCGGCGTTTAGACAATTCCTAACACAAACATTCATGTGTATACTTCAGCCCGCACAACTCCAGTAAGCAACATCATTTTGAATTGAAGGATAAATAGACGTGGATATTTTCATTTTTGCAAGCGAGCAATGGTTGTTGCTCAGTACATTCTTAATTCTGCTTTACCTGTTTATGTTTACTGAGCGCACCAAAGGGGGAAAGCCAATTCCCACCGCTGAAGTCGTTTCATTGATGAACGCCGATACAGCTATTCTGGTAGATGTACGCGCCACCGCTGATTTTCAAGCGGGCCATATTCACGGCGCAATCAACATACCTCATACAAAAACGGCAACTCGTATTAGTGAACTTGAAAAGCACCGTGACAAATTGATTGTACTTGTCGATCAAATGGGGCAACACGCCGGCTCAACTGGAAAAATGCTGACCAAAGATAATTATAATGTCCGTCGCCTCAGCGGCGGCATGAGCGAGTGGCAACAGCAAAATATGCCGGTTGTTCAAGGTCAGAAAAGTTAATCATGGCCATGATTACTATGAAAAAGGAGCTTTGATGCCTCAAGTACGACTTTATGGAATTCGATTCTGCCCGTTTTGTACTGCAGCTAAAGACCTATTATCAACAAAAGGCGTCCAGTACCAAGAAATACCGGTTGATCATGATCCTGCTCTTCGAGCCGATATCATCACTAAAAGCGGACAACGTACTGTTCCCCAGATATGGGTCGGAGATACCCATGTTGGCGGCTACTCGGAACTACAGGGACTTGAGGCTAACGGTGAATTAGATCTTCTACTGAATGGGGGTTGAATTGAGTAAAACTGGTGCCATATATAATATATAGCGGAAGTACCGAACTACAATTTTAAGGGCGATACAAATGACTGACGAAACGACTAATGACACGACTGCTGCAACCCAAGCGACAGAAACTCAAGATGCTGGGCCAGCCTTTGCTGTTCAGAGAATTTATTTAAAAGACCTTTCTTTTGAAACACCTATGGGCGCCGCAGCCTTTCAAAAACAGTGGCAGCCTAAGGTCAACCAAGACTTAAACACTCAAAGTACTAAGATTGCAGATGATGTTTATGAGGTCGCTCTAAGACTGACGATCACAGTAACTGACGGGGAAGAAACTATTTATCTTATAGAGGTGCAGCAGGCCGGTCTTTTCACTATCAAAGGCTTAGAGCCACAACAGCTGACTCACGTAATTAATACAACATGCCCGACCATGCTGTTCCCCTATGCGCGCGAAGTCATTGACAACACGCTGACGAAAGGTTCATTTCCTGCGCTGATGCTTCCGCCCATTAACTTTGAAGCCTTATTCGCCTCTGCGATGCAGCAGGCCGAAGCCAAGGCTGCAGAGGAAGCGAAGAGCGAAGATACAACGCACTAAATCGAACATCCTCCCTATGGTTAGACTCCGCATTAGGTTGCGGAGTTTCTAGCCAACCTCCCGGTTAGCTCTCATCTTCGATACCGTATTCCTGCAGCTTGCGCGTCAGCGTGTTGCGTCCCCATCCTAGCAGAAGTGCAGCATCTTTTTTACGGCCCCCAGTATGCGCCAATGCAGTCTCAATCATCGCGCGCTCAAAGTCAGGGACTGCCTCATCCAGTATGTTTTTCTTTCCATTCTTTAACTCTATTTCACTCCACTGCCGGAGCATTTTCTGCCAACTACTTTTACTGCTGTAGTCCTGATCTGCTGACTCGGCTTTTAGTTCCGGAGGCAAATCTGACAAAAGGATCTCTCGTCCAGCCGCCATGACAGTCAACCACCGGCAAATGTTCTCTAACTGCCTAACGTTGCCTGGCCAAGGCATATTGAACAGAAAATCTTGCGCCTGTTGAGATAGAATTTTGGGCTCCATATCCAGCTCTCTCGCCGCACGCAGAAAAAAGTGTTCCATTAGCTGAGGAATATCCTCTCGGCGATCAGTCAGTCTCGGTAAATGGACACGAATCACATTTAATCGATGAAAAAGATCTTCACGAAACCGATTTTCCGAAACCAACTGCTCTAAATTTTGGTGCGTAGCAGCGATGATACGCACATCAACCTTTATAGCGGTCTGGCCCCCGACTCGATAGAATTCACCATCCGCCAAGATCCTTAGTAATCGAGTCTGAGCCTCTCCTGGCATATCGCCAATTTCATCGAGAAACAAAGTTCCTCCATCAGCCTGCTCAAAGCGCCCCTCGCGTCGCTGAGAAGCACCCGTAAAGGAACCTTTTTCATGCCCAAAAAGCTCTGACTCTATTAGATCTCGAGGAATTGCCGCCATATTAAGGGCTATAAATTTAGCACTTTTACGCGGGCTGTGTTTATGCAACGCCTGAGCCACTAACTCTTTGCCCGTTCCCGATTCCCCGTTAATTAGCACGGTAATATTGGAATTAGATAGGCGACCTATCGCTCTAAAGACTTCTTGCATGGCCGGTGCTTCACCAATAATTTCCTGCACCGCCGCTGCCGGCTCGGGTATTTCCAAGTGTGATTTTTGTTCCTGAGAAAATGATATCGCGCGTCGCGCAACATCCACTAATTCATCCAAATCAAAAGGCTTAGGCAAGTATTCAAATGCTCCACCCTGATAAGCCGCTACGGCACTGTCTAAATCTGAATGAGCAGTAGTAATAATCACCGGAATATTTGGATGGCTGATATGAATTTCTTTAAGCATCTCAAGCCCGTCAATGCCGGGCATGCGTATATCAGAAATAATAATTTCCGGGGTCGCCAGTCGCAGCGCCAATAGCAGTTGCTCTCCATCCTCAAAGCTACGGACTACCATCTCGTTTCTGCTCAATGCTTTTTCCATGACCCACCTTAGGGATCGGTCATCTTCGGCAATCCATACTGTTGCGTTACTGTTCATAATCTTCTCTGATAGGTAAGTAAATTGAGAATCTGGTTCTACCAGGTTCAGAATCACACTCGATAATGCCTTGATGCCCGTTAATGGCTGTCTGGGCAATAGTTAAGCCCAAACCAGAACCTTCACTACGCCCACTAATCATCGGGAAAAAAATCTGCTCTTCTATATCCGCTAAAATGCCTGGTCCATTATCAATAATGTCAATTCGGCAGACTACTCTGTGGCGCTTCCCAGCAATCGTGAAACTACGTTGAATGCGGGACTTAAATATTATCTGTGGTTCAGCGCTACTGGACTCCAGCAAGGCCTGCATAGCATTTCGTGCCACGTTTAGTACTGCCTGAATAAGTTGAGAGCGATCTCCACTTAAAATGGGGATACTAGGGTCGTAATCTCTAGAGATTTTTAAAGCCCCTTGAACCTCCGCCTGCACTAAACTGGCTACATGCTCAGTCACTTCATGGACATTTATTGGCTCGTAGTTTGGGATTTGATTGGGCCCCAATAACCGGTCAACCAAGTTGCGCAACCGATCTGTTTCAGTCGTAATAATCTGACAAAATTCTCGAGGCTCATCACCAAATCCTCGCTCTATTATTTCCTGCTCAAGCAACTGCGCTGCACCGCGAATACCGCCAAGTGGATTTTTTATTTCGTGTGCTAGGCCACGAATTAAGCTCTTTGACGTATCGTGTACTGAAAGTAGTGCCTCTTCACGGTTAATTTTAATAAACCTGTCAATGGGCTGAATCTCCATCAATAAAGCCTGGTTACCAAAAACCTCCATTGGGGTAGCCGTGTAATCAACTTGAGAGATATCTTTAAAGGCCAGAGTCCTTAGTTGCTCATGCCGGCGAGTATGTGGATTTCCAGAAATAAGGGCTTCGTCGAGTGTTTTTTTACAGCTCTGAGCATCATTAAAAAGACTGCACATTTCAGATCCTAACAAACGAGAGCTTCCTAACTGCAGCAGAGACTGTGCCGCAGAATTCACGTAAGTGATCGATAACTGCTCATCCAGCAATAACACTGCTGCGTTTAAATTGTCTAGCAGTAATCCATGAAGTTTTTCTGTATCCATAATCTCATCAAATACCGTTATACGATGTTATGCGCCAACACATCTGACACCTCTCTTTGAACTTGCAATAAGTAGGCCAAGTATTGGTAAGCTTTTGGCAATAAAAACACGCTTAAAGCCCCGCATCAGGCGTCACATTGAAAAAGCTGATCTCGGAACGCACCATTATAGTGCATAGCGGACGCTATCGCACTACAAGCAGTAGGAAGCTAAATAGATAAAAAAGGTGAGGAAGCAGATGTTGAGACTATAATCTAGTTTTTTGGCAAACCAAGACACTGAAAAATTGCCCTTAAAAAGGCATTAGAAGCCCTGAAGACACGGCTGTCTCCAGGGCTAACTTACTGTTTAGGCTAATGCCTCTTTCGTAGTTTTAATAATTGCTGCAGCCACCTTGTAGGGGTCCGCGTTAGACGCCGTTCTACGATCTTCTAAACGTCCTTTCCAGCCATCTTCGACCGTACCAATCGGAATTCGAATTGATGAGCCGCGATCAGAAACACCGAAGCTAAACTCGTCGATTGACTGAGTTTCATGAAGCCCGGTTAACCGCTGATCATTCTCTGCACCGTAAACGCTGATATGGCGCTCTATATTCTTACCAAATTCTTCGCAGATCTTAGTGAATACAGCCTCATCACCCAAATCACGCATAGCGGCATTGGAGAAATTCGCGTGCATTCCAGAACCATTCCAATCCATAGCGCCAAACGGCTTAGGGTGATAATTAATGGCGAAGCCATACTTTTCACCAGTTCTCTCTAACAGGTAGCGAGCTACCCAAATTTCGTCACCCGCTAATTTAGCGCCTTTGGCGAAGCATTGAAATTCCCACTGTCCCGCTGCCACTTCGGCATTAATTCCTTCGAAATTAATACCGGCTTCGAGGCAAATGTCCATATGTTCTTCAACACAATCACGTCCAAACGCATTAGCCGCGCCCACTGAGCAATAATAAGGTCCTTGAGGCCCAGGATAACCACCGTGCGGAAAGCCAGGAGGTAGCTTAGTGTCAACATCCCACAAAAAGTACTCTTGCTCGAACCCGAACCAAAAGTCGTCATCATCATCATCGATCGTCGCTCGGCCGTTACTTACGTGAGGAGTTCCATCAGCATTCAGCACTTCAGTCATAACCAAATATGCATTATTTCGATCTGGATCTGGGTATATGGCGACAGGCTTGAGCAAACAATCAGAAGCATTACCCTCTGCTTGCTCTGTAGAACTTCCGTCAAAAGACCATACAGGGCACTCTTCGAGAGTTCCGCCAAAATTACTACGAACCTGTGTTTTACTGCGTAGGCTCTGAGTAGGTGCATAACCATCTAGCCAAATATATTCTAACTTTGCTTTCATTTTTGATGACTCTCCGTTTAGATTAGTTCTGTAATTCTGATCATTAGCTTTGACGCTTTTCTGTCGCTACAGTATAAAGGTATTTCAAATCGCATCACCCTAAAAGATCAGCCTGCACCTTTTCATGCTTGAGCTGGAAAAAATCAGCTGCGAAAGGCCTGTTACGTTATCGCCATGAATGCTTACCCCTGAACACTGCAATTGCCGTGCCAACGAAACGATGTTATTTGGTCAACTCACCGAAGCTATAGAATAAAGGCTTTGACGAAATCCGGCTAAATGAAAACGTTAAATATCTGTCAGGTAATGATCCGCAGGGCACCACATCGGTGCGTAAAATATATTGGCGCACTAAAATAGGGCATATCTGGCGGAAACCATGCGTCAATGACAAAGAGCCGCTCTCGGCAAAAAAGCAAAAGACCGAAAGACTACAGTACTTGCATTTGAATCGATTTTTATTGCTAAACTTAATCTTCTCAACAAAATTCATAGTGAGGGCAAGCTCTATTAAAAAATCTCTCCGGGATCAGCCTATATTGACCTCTACCCCAAAGCCGCGTGACGTTATTATCGATGTCAGACATCCTGCGGAAGTGGCAGAAATGCCACTCAATTGCCATCCGGATAACGAAGTAAAATGTATCCCATTTTTCCATTTAAGTGAAAAATCGGTTGATTTAGACCCTCAAGCAAGTTATTTGATCTATTGTGAAAAAGGAGTCATGAGCAGATTGCATGCCGCTATTTTACGTGACCGAGGGTTTCATAACGTAGGTATACTGGCCTATTCAGCCGATTAGCAAAATTATGTTGCACTGGTATCTGTTATCTAAATGACCATCAATTCGGCGCTGACTGAAAAGATCCATAGCAGTTTTTGAAATTTCCACTATAATCGCGACCTTTTGGACCCATTCGGTACCTATCATGTCAATAAAGAACTTGCGTAACATCGCGATCATCGCTCACGTTGATCACGGAAAAACCACTCTGGTCGACAAACTGTTGAGCCAGTCGGGAACCTTAGATCGAAAGGATGTTGGTTCGGAACGACTGATGGATTCCAATGACCAAGAAAAAGAGCGGGGCATCACTATTCTCGCCAAAAATACGGCGATCAATTGGAATGATTATCGGATTAATATTGTCGACACCCCAGGTCACGCTGACTTCGGTGGTGAAGTTGAGCGTGTTTTGTCGATGGTTGACTCTGTGTTATTGCTTGTGGACGCTGTTGATGGGCCCATGCCTCAGACAAGATTCGTTACCTCCAAAGCATTCGAGCAAGGACTTCGCCCGATCGTTGTCATCAATAAAATTGACCGTCCAGGCGCTCGTCCAGATTGGGTGATGGATCAAGTTTTTGATTTGTTTGACAATCTTGGTGCGACAGATGAACAGCTTGATTTTCCAGTTATTTATACCTCAGCCATTAACGGTATTGCAGGCCGGGATTATGAAGACATGGCTGAAGACATGACGCCGTTGTACGAAATGATCGTTGCTGATGTTCCCTGTCCTGATGTTGATGAAACTGGACCTTTCCAAATGCAAGTCTCAGCTCTCGCGTATGACAGCTATGTTGGGGTTATTGGAGTAGGCAAAATTACACGAGGCACACTGAAACCTGGGCAGCAAGTAATCGTTAAGAGTGCTATCGGAGAGCAACGTAAGGGTAAAGTACTCAACGTTAAGGGTTATTTAGGGCTTGAGCAGATAGAAACTCAACTTGCCGGTGCAGGCGATATTGTTTGTATCAACGGCATTGATGGCTTGGGAATCTCAGATACTCTCTGTGATCCTGATCACATCGAAGCATTGCCAGCACTCAGCGTCGACGAACCGACTGTTAGCATGACCTTTATTGTTAATGATTCACCTTTTGCAGGCCTCGAAGGTAAATATGTCACTACGCGTAACATCAAAGATCGTCTTGCGCAGGAATTGATTCATAACGTAGCACTGAGAGTAAAATCAGGTGATACACCTGATAAGTTTATTGTTTCAGGTCGTGGTGAGCTCCATTTATCAGTTCTTATAGAAACGATGCGTCGGGAAGGATTTGAAATGGGTGTTTCACGCCCCGAGGTAGTTCAAAAAATAGTTGATGGGGCTGTGCATGAGCCGTTTGAGCAGGTTGTTATTGATGTTGAAGAAAAGCATCAGGGATCTGTAATGGAAGAACTAGGCATGCGTAAAGCGGAATTAACCAATATGGAGCCGGACGGAAAAGGGCGCGTACGCTTGGAATTCTCGATGCCATCACGTGGGTTAATTGGTTTCCGAGGAGCGTTCCTAACGCTAACTTCTGGATCAGGCATTATGACCAGCATTTTTGACCGTTACGCGCCTGCCAAAGAAGGTGAAAAGTTTTCGCGTAAAAATGGTGCGTTAGTTAGTATGGTCAAAGGCAAAACTGCAGCTTTTGCTCTTTTTAATATTCAAGCGCGAGGCAGGTTGTTCTTAGGCCACGCCATTGACGTTTACGAAGGTCAAATTGTTGGCATACACTCTCGATCTAACGATCTGGTAGTGAACCCTATTAAAGGCAAGCAGCTGACCAATGTACGTGCCTCAGGAACAGATGAAGCACTCACGTTAGTACCTCCGATCAAGCACACATTGGAGCAAGCTCTTGAGTTTATCGAAGACGATGAACTAGTAGAAGTAACTCCGAGCAGTATACGAATACGCAAAAAATTATTAACTGAAGTACTAAGAAAGAGGAATTCAAGGTAGTCTTGAATTTTTAATAATGAATAATTTTCATTCAGTGCTATAGTTTGTAGATCTGTTATTAAGATCCATGCTGGTAGCACTGAATGAAGTTAAATACCCTCACAACTAATGCTGATCAAGATTTTTTGCCCTTTGCATTGTTTGCACAAGGTGCAATATTGATTGCTTTTTCATGTTTGTCCTACTTCCGGCAGGAAATGCCATCAGTGCTTTTTTACATGAGTCTTGGTGTCGCCACCATTGTTTGTTTTGTTGTCTATAAGGTATTCGAATCCCGACTTCTCGCTAACTCGCTACTTCTTGTGACACTCGTGGCCGGATTCGTTTACGCCATTTTGGTTGTACTCGATCCACTCTCATTAATTTGGTGCCTAACCGCACTTCCTATATTGATTGGCATTTGCGGTTACCCTGGAAATTTGTATCTCTCTGCTAGTCTTTTTGGAATCGCTGCACTAGTGCTGTTTCAAGAAGCATCGATTGATCAGTCAAATACTCTCTCCGTGTCAACAACACTGCAGTTCTTATTTATGATACTCGTCGTAACAATTATTGGGTTCAGTGCCAATAAATTTCGACTTACATACTTGATCAAGATTGAAAAGCTTTCCTCTTTGATCGTTAAAATGAAAATTGAAGACACTCTTACAGGACTGAAAACTAGGCGTTATGTTGAGTCGTGCCTGCGAGATAAGTTTTTAAGGGCCGAAAAGCTAACCAACGCTTTTTCAGTGATAATTGCTGATATAGATAATTTTAGGTCCATAAACGAACGGTATGGCCACCCCGCAGGTGATAGCGTCTTGAGTTCAGTTGGTGCGTTGGTTAAGAAAACACTTGACGATGACTGCGTTTTTGGTCGCTGGGACGGAAACACATTTATTATCATCATTCCTCACAGCGATGCCGAGGCAACGTTATTAATGGCTGAAGTATTACGTGAAAAAATTAGTCGTTTAAAGCCACAAACGCAAGGAGACACCCTATCGTTATCATTTAGCTTGGGGATCGCCTCTAGCGCAAAATGCCATGACTTAGATGATCTTTTATCACATGCAGAGAATAGCCTCTATCAGGCTAAAAACATGGGTGGCAATAACGTTGTAATGGGCTAAATCTACTGCCCATATTTAAAGCAGTCTTTGTAATGATCATTGACTAACCCCATCGCCTGCATGTACGCATAACAAATAGTACTCCCAAAAAATCGAAACCCACGCTTCTTCATTTCGCTACTTATACGATCTGAAACTACTGTGGTCACTGGGATACTATTTTGACTAGACCAATGATTAATAATCGGCGCATTACTAACAAATCCCCAAATATAATTACTAAAACTGCCATATTCGGACTGGATAATCTGATAGTGGCGTGCATTAGAGATAGCACTTTCAATTTTTAGCCGGTTGCGAACAATGCCTTTATCTAGCATAAGGCGCGCCACATCGACAGAATCAAATGCTGCAATCTTATCGACTTGGAAGTCGGCAAATGCACGTCGATAATGCTCTCGACGCTTCAATATTGTGAGCCATGATAATCCGGCCTGAGCACCCTCCAATATCAAAAATTCAAATAATTTAGTATCATCCCGGCAGGGCACTCCCCATTCGTGATCATGATATTGTCGGTACAGATCGTCACCGTCACACCAACCGCATCGTAGTAACTCAACCATTATTAAATCCTTGATCAACTTAAAAATTAAATCTTGTGCTGTTAGAGTAGAGACATGACTGATTTTTGTCTATATTGGCTCCATTCCGCTAATATTAGACATTAACCCAAGGGCACTCAGTAGATGAAAAAAGCGTTCCCAGCGATACGTCCATATCATACACAAACGATTGCGGTCACCGCGCCTCATAGACTACACGTTGAGGAGTCAGGGAACCCTGACGGCATTCCGGTTTTGTTTGTTCATGGCGGTCCAGGAGGAGGCACGCGCTCTACTGACCGTTGTTTCTTTGACCCCGACAAATATAGGATTGTTCTATTCGATCAACGTGGTTCGGGCCAATCAACGCCTCATGCGTTGTTAGAGGACAACAATACCGACGCATTGATTGCTGATATAGAAATAATACGTCATGCGCTCGGCATAGATCGCTGGGTTGTATTTGGCGGTTCTTGGGGCTCTACTTTAAGTCTGGTGTACGCACAGACCTATCCAGATTTGGTCTTAGGGTTAGTTTTGCGTGGTATTTTCTTATGTCGCGATGAGGATATTACTTGGTTCTATCAGAGTGGTGTCAAGCATATCTTCCCTGACTATTGGAAAGATTATGTGCAGGTTATTCCAGAGGCCGAGCGCGATGATCTTTTAGGCGCTTTTTATCGAAGGCTCACTGGCGATAATGAACTAGAACGAATGGCTGCAGCTAAAGCATGGTCTATTTTGGAAGGTCGCTGTGCCACACTTCATCCTGATGAAGACTTTGTGGCGCATTTCGCCAACCCTCACCTAGCCACTGCAATGGCCAGAATTGAGGCTCACTATTTTATTAACAAGGCCTTTTTACAGCCCAATCAAATTATCAACAATGCGCACATTCTGAAAGATATTCCAGCAACAATTGTCCATGGCCGCTACGACATGGTATGTCCAGTGAATCAGGCGTTTGCGTTGAGTGATGCTTGGCCCGAAGCGAGACTAGAGGTTATCCCCGATGCAGGGCACTCCTCAGGTGAACCTGGAACCCTAGATGCTCTCATTAGAGCAACTGAACGACTCGCACATCATTTAAATAGCGAGGAATAGGTCTATGCGCGGACTAATTCAAAGAGTCTCCGCCGCTTCAGTGGTTGTCGGCCAAGATGTGATAGGTGAAATCAATCAAGGTATTCTTTTATTTTTAGGGGTGCAGAAAACTGACGGTGCTTTAGAGGCAGACAGGCTATTACAGAAAATCTTAAACTATCGTATATTTCCTGACAGTGCTGAAAAAATGAATTTATCATTATCAGATGTCCGTGGGGGGCTACTGGTAGTATCGCAGTTTACCCTTGCTGCAGACACTAAGAAGGGGCTCAGACCGAGTTTTTCATCCGCCGCACCCCCTGAGATTGCAGAACAACTTTATGATTATTTCTTAGCCCAGGCATCTGCCCATCATACCTCTGTGCAGAGCGGTCAATTCGGCGCCAACATGCAGGTGTCTCTGTGTAATGACGGTCCCGTCACATTTATACTAGAAAGCTAGAGGTTTTCAATCGCATTAATTAACTTACCATGGAAGCCCTCAAAACCGCCGTTACTCATAATAACAATATGCACACCGCTATTTGCAAGGTCAACGGTAGTATTGATCAGTTGATCGACATCACCCATCGTCGTAGAGGGTATTTTGATAGCACTAGATAGCTCTTCAATGTCCCAATCAGTCTTGCTATTTTGATACCACAATACGCGATTCGCGCTAGCTACTGAGCCTGCTAAGCTATTCTGATGGACTCCCATCTTCATGGTAGCTGATCGCGGCTCAATGATGGCTATGATAGGCGCATCTCCCACCTTAGCTCGAAGGCCCTCTAAGGTAGTTTTAATCGCTGTTGGGTGATGGGCAAAGTCATCGTATATTGTTACACCTTTACTGGCATAAATAACTTCCATACGTCGTTTGACGCCCACAAAATTACTAAGCGCTTCGCATGCTTTTGAAACACTAATACCCACCTGATAAGCCGCTATAGCTGCAGCCAAACCATTGCTGACATTATGCATTCCCGTTTGCTGCCAATCGACTTGCGCTCGCTCTTTTTGGTCCCCATTTTCATCGTAGTGAAAAATTTCAAATTGGGAACCATCACACTGAATAAGCTTAAATTGCCATAAATCACTCTCTTGGTTACCGAAGCAGTATGTATTACTCCAGCAACCGCGCTTTATTACCGATTCGATGTTACTCTCAGCCGAGGGCACAATAATACTGCCATTACCAGGAACGGTCCGCACCAAATGGTGAAACTGAGTTTGTATCGCGGCCAAGTCATCAAAGATATCAGCATGATCGAATTCCAAATTGTTGATAATTAACGTATTGGCAAAATAGTGCACAAACTTAGAGCGCTTATCAAAAAAGGCGCTGTCATACTCATCCGCTTCAACGACAAAATAGTCACTCTCCCCCAAGCGAGCTGAAATACCAAAATCTTGCGGTATGCCTCCTATTAAAAAGCCAGGATTGAGTCCTGACTGATCAAGTATTTTCGCGAGCATGCTGCTGGTCGTGGTTTTTCCGTGGGTACCCGATACAGCGAGAACATGTTTATCTTTTAATATGTTCTCTCCCAACCATTGCGGCCCCGAAATATAGGGCAACCTATGATCAAGCATATACTCCACGCATGGATTACCTCTGGACATGGCATTACCCACCACAACCAGGTCCGGAGCAGGATCAAGTTGCTGAGGGTCAAACCCCTCAATCAAATCAATACCGTTAGCGCCGAGTTGCGTACTCATGGGCGGATATACATTCGCATCGCTGCCAGACACCCGATGGCCCTTTTGTTTAGCTAACAGTGCAAGACTGCCCATGAATGTCCCGCAGATACCAAGAATATGAATATGCATAAATTGACCTTTTTAAAAATCATCTTGAAACTAATGATCACTATAACTCAAATCATTTTCATTTCCGCTTTCACCTTAGCCTGTGAGGGACTAAAATTAAAACTCACCAAACAGGATATTTGTGAGCAATCTACCCATGGATAAGAAAAACGCACTTTACGCACAATCAGGCGGCGTAACCGCAGTTATTAACGCCTCTGCCGCGGGTGTCATAGAAACAGCGCGGGAAAATGGCGATATCATCGGTAAGGTTTATGCCGGGCTAAATGGTATTGTTGGCGCTCTGCAAGAGGAACTTATCGATACCAGTAAGGAGTCCGCAGCAGATGTGGCCGCGCTTAAACATACTCCTGGCGGTGCTTTTGGCTCTTGCCGTTATAAAATGAAACGTTACGAAGATAGTCCTTTGGAATATGAGCGGCTGATCGCAGTATTCAAAGCACACGATATCGGGTACTTTTTTTACAATGGGGGAGGAGACTCTGCCGATACTTGTCTCAAAGTGTCTCAAATTGCGGAAAAAATGGGCTATCCGATTCAAGCGATTCATATTCCTAAAACCATTGATAATGATTTGCCACTGACCGATTGCAGTCCAGGCTTCGGTTCTGTTGCAAAATATGTCGCCACATCAACCAGAGAGGCTAGCCTAGACATCGCCTCTATGTGCGCAACCTCAACCAAGGTTTTTATTCTGGAAGTCATGGGCCGGCACGCAGGTTGGATTGCGGCATCCGGAGGTCTAGCGGCTGAGCAGGCCGGAGATGCGCCACATATAATCCTATTTCCTGAAATCCCATTTTCACGCGAAAATTTTATCAGTAAAGTTGAGCAGACGATCGCCGAGAAGGGCTACTGTGTTGTGGTTGCATCAGAAGGGGCCCAATACAGTGATGGCGCCCATATCTCAGGTTCTCTTAATAAAGATGCATTTGGTCATCAACAGCTAGGTGGAGTTGCACCGACGCTCGCTAGCATGATCAAACAGTCTACTGGCTATAAGTATCACTGGGCACTAGCGGACTACCTGCAACGCTCTGCTCGTCACATTGCCTCTAAAACAGACGTTGACCAAGCGTACGCAGTAGGCAAAAGAGCCGTTGAATTGGCCGTACAAGGAAAAAGTTCTGTCATGGTCTCGATTGAACGAGGTGCCGGCAAACAATACAGTTGGTCTCTTGGAGAAGCCCCGCTGGAAAAGGTTGCCAACATGGAGAAAAAAATGCCGCGATCGTTCATCACTAAAGATGGTTTTGGTATCACTCAAAAAGCTCGCGACTATCTGCAACCATTGATTGCCGGCGAAGATCATCCTCCTTATAAAAACGGACTACCGGACTATGTTGCGCTGAAAAACATTATGGTACCGAAAAAGCTCAATGAGATTTTTGAACCGTAATCTAGGCTCCTATTTACCCGAGGATTTAAACTACCTGGTTCTGCGGCTTTCCATCTAAAAAAGCCTTAATATTGCCGGCTACTTGGTCAATCAAACGTTGTCTAGATTCACGGGCAATCCAGGCAACATGGGGGGTAACAATTAGATTGGGGATGCCCTCATCCAACAAGACATTGCCATCCACTGGTGGCTCTACACTCAGTACATCGGTTGCAGCGCCTGCAATCATCCTACTTTGCAGTGCCTTTTTAAGCGCATGTTCATCGACCAACGCGCCTCGAGCGGTATTGACTAATATGGCTGATTTTTTCATAAGTTTCAGTTCTGCTGTACTTATGAGTCCGGCAGTTTCCTTGGTGAGAGGGCAATGAAGGCTTACAACGTCTGCTACAGCCAACAAATCTTTAAACGGTACCCGGTTTGCCTGAGGGGAGTAACTACGTCCAGGGAGCGCAGCAAAAATAACTTGCATGCCAAAAGCCTCGGCAATTTTGGCAACGCCAGAACCCAGCTCTCCTGCGCCCACGATGCCTATCACTTTACCTTGAAGCTCGCGAACTGAAAAATCCATTACACAAAAGAAATCACTCTCTTCCCAGCTACCATCCATTGCAGCCTTCCGGTAACCATCGAGATTGGTAGTCAGCGCCAAAATAAGAGACCAAACATGTTGGACTACAGAGCCGGTGCCATAACCTATAGCGTTACTTACCACTATTCCTCGCGCACGTGCGGCATCAAGGTCAATGATGTTAGTACCCGTAGCAAATATCGAAATCAGCTTTAATTCTGATGCGATTTCGATCTGAGGCGCTAATATAGGTGCTTTATTAATCAGCACTATTTCCGCAGACGCAATCCTCTCTGCAACCTGCGATGGCAAACAATTTGGATAGACTGTCCATTGCACCGGCAACTCATAAAGTTTACTTAGATCAAGATCTGCTGGACCAACACTGTCAAAATCTAAGATTACACCCTGCATCATCTACAATTACTCAATTATTAAAAATTCATGGCAGCCAAAAACTAAGTACTATCCCCTAGAACATTGCCTAACTATCTTTTCGGCGGAGCCAACATAAGCTTAGAAGTTGTCTGAACATACGTCAAATACTCTGCATCAGAACCCCACTTCTTCTTTGCTGCACGATCTAACAAAGGTATGCCGCTTACACGAGTAAGCAATAAAAATACAAAAATCGGTGAAATCAGAGTTGCTAGTTGCCAGCCCGACAGAACGGGAAAGGCAAGGAGCGCCAAACCAAACCATAGTGTGATTTCTCCAAAATAGTTAGGATGCTGAGACCACGACCAAATTCCAGATGTAATAAAGCGCCCTTGGTTAGCAGGGTCTTTTCTGAACTGCGTCTTCTGTTTATCGGCAATAACTTCAACGACAAAGCCAAAGACCCATAACCCAATCCCCAAAATTCCCAATACCCCTATTTCGACTGTTGTATTGGATGTAAGCGCTGCGAGTCCAGCAGCCATAGTTACTAACACCCACAGCCCACCGATAGTCCAAGTCATCAAGAACCATGTAAACTTAGTTTTCATGACAACAAATCGAGAGTCTTGGCCATCTTTTTTGATTCTCCAAAATAAGAAGCTCCCTAATCTGCCGGCCCATATGACGATCATGGCGCAAATAATCAGATCCCTAATATCCAGAGAGGGGTTCAGAACCACTGCAACAATCACCGTGGTAATGTAGGAAAGAGATCCTGTTAAATCGAAGTAGTGCTCAGTTTGAAAGGCATAAGAGGGCATGAACACCGCCCAATGTAAAATAAAGCCAATGACTCCGCACACCAAAAAAAGTGGTAGCCCTTCTACTAACGTACTTCCTTGACTGCCGGCAAGCAGAATTAAACCGGCAATCACCATTGATACTAAAATACCTATGATACTTTTGGATTGACTCAAAATTACCCCTCCTCTATTTTTTGTGTTGTTTTTATAATATTTCGCAAAATAGCGCGACAGTATCTACTCACCAGAATAAGATCAGAACCTGTGCCAACTATAAAGCGTTACTTCGACTTACGTAAGCGAAACGCTAATTAGATGATAAGTTCACAATAAGTGTCAATAAGATGCAGTTGATCGTAATGGCTAACTATAATTAAAGCCCACAACACCGCATAATAGCGTCCTTGGTTTTTAATGTTGAGGTCAGCTCATATCATGCAATCTTGGTTCTTTAACCTTTACGCAAAAATTGTTTTACGCAATCCTTGGATATCCATTATTTCAGTTTGTATAATTGCAGCTGTCATGGCAATGGGATTACCTAACTTCAAACTCGATGCCTCAGCTGACTCCTTAACATTAGAACGAGATGACGATTTAAATTTTTCCAGAGAGATCGTCAAACGCTACGGTAGCGACAATTTTTTGATCGTGACATTTTCACCGATCCAAGGTGAATTGTTTGATAAAAATAATTTAGAGACTCTTCAATCTTTACGTAGTGACCTTACGCACATTGACGGTATTGAAAATGTGCTTTCGATGCTGGATGTCCCTCTTTTGTATAGTCCCAAAATTGACATTGCTGATCTTACCGGCGAGCTCTCTACTTTGCTCTCAAAAGGGGTCGATAAAAAGTTGGCCAAAAAAGAGTTTTTGAATAGTCCGATTTACAAAGACGTTATCCTCAGTGCTGATGGCCAAACTACAGGCATCATGGCAACGCTGGCTGTTGATAAAACTTATCTAAGACTGGTAACCGAGCGTGATGATTTACGCGCTCTTAAAGGCACCGTTGGTCTAAGCCCAGAACAAGACAAGCAACTAGAATCAGTCAGTCTAGAATTTCTGAATTACCGCACTGCGAAAGCTGAAATAGATCATCAACGTGTTGCAGAAATTCGTAGTCTGATTGAAACCTATCGCAATCGGGCAACCATCTATCTTGGCGGCCCTGACATGATTACCGCCGATATGATCGATTTTATTCGAAGTGATTTGAGCGTTTTTGGTACCGGCATTTTGATCTTTATCATTGTTACTCTGACCATAATATTTCGTCAGGTCCGCTTTGTCATATTACCTCTAGCAACCTGCGTTCTTTGCATTGTGACGATTCTTGGCTTTTTAAGCTGGATTGATTGGCGGTTAACCGTTATCTCGTCTAATTTTGTATTGTTGCTTCTCATTATAACGCTAGCACTGACTATTCATTTGGTCGTGCGCTACCGAGAGCTACTGGCTTCCAACCCTGATAAAGATCAGTATCAGCTAGTGAGCGAGACGGTAATATCTATGGCAAAACCCTGTTTGTATACCGTACTCACTACTATTGTCGCTTTTACCTCGCTGGTGGTCAGTAACATTAGACCGGTGATAGACTTTGGCTGGATGATGACCATAGGCATCACCCTCGCATTAGTAATTGCCTTTATAATTATACCTGCCGGTATGCTATTACTAGGCAAAGGGCCTGCCTCAGCCGTGAAAGACAATTCCTCCGCCATCACTTCAAAGTTCGCTTGGTTCACTGAGCACTATGGTACTGCAGTACTTCTAATCGCAGTAGGACTGGCGGCGCTGTCAGCCTATGGTATTAACAAACTCGAAGTAGAAAATCGTTTTATTGACTACTTCAGATCAGATACCGAAATCTATCAGGGTATGCAGATCATCGATACCGCTTTAGGTGGAACAACCCCTCTAGATATTATTATCCAAGCCCCTACATTTGATGAAACAAATATGGTCGATGTATCCGGCGAGCAAAGCGCCGACGATGGCTATGGGATTGAAGAGGAGGATGATTATGGCTTTGAAGATGACTATGGCGATTTAGACACTGAATCAACTTCCGAAAATAATACCTCAGGCTTGACGGATACCTACTGGTTTTCCTCTGCAGGATTGGCTGATCTGCAAAAACTACAGCGCTTTATTGAGTCACAGCCGGAAGTCGGCAAAGTAAATTCACTGGTTCAACTCTACGCTGTGGCAAGAGATCTAAGTAATCGAGAGCTCAACGATCTTGAGATTGCCATTATGCGGCAAAGTCTTAGCGAAGATATTTATCAGCAACTGGTTGCTCCATACTTGCTGGAAGATATTGATGAGGCTCGCATTCAGCTGCGGGCAATGGAAACCGGCGGTCAACTGCGTCGTGGCGAATTACTTGAAAAAATCAAAAATTATGCCGTAGATGAAGTCGGCATAAATCCAGATGACATTCGTTTCACGGGTATCTTGGTACTTTATAACAACATGCTGCAGAGCTTGTACAAGTCTCAAATACTCACGCTGGGTGCAGTTTTTGTCGGTATTATGCTGATGTTTTTACTGCTCTTCCGTTCGATTAAAATTTCAATGATTGCTATTTTACCTAACTTTTTAGCCGCCGGAATTGTACTCGGCGGCATGGGTATTATGCGTATCCCGTTAGATATGATGACCATTACAATCGCTGCCATTACTGTGGGTATTGGCGTCGATCATGCCATCCATTATTTGACGCGGTTTATCCGTGAGTTCTCTATCGATGGTAACTATGTAGCATCTATGCACCGCGCTCATGCTAGTATCGGACAAGCATTGTTTTATACCGCAATCACTATTATTGTGGGCTTCTCAATTTTAGCTCTTTCAAACTTTATCCCATCAGTCTATTTCGGTCTATTGACCGGCTTAGCTATGTTGGCGGCCTTACTCGGATCGATGACACTGCTGCCAAAACTAATACTAATCACCAAACCCTTTGGCGCTGATAGCACTGCGCAAAACTCAACCCAGAGTAAATAAGATATTCTATGCCGCTAATTACCTTACAAGATGTATTCTTAAGTTATGGTCAGCCACCGCTAATTGACCATATCAACCTAGTTATTGAGCGGGGCGAGCGTGTTTGCCTAATTGGTAGAAACGGTGCGGGGAAATCGACTTTACTGAAAATTTTAACCGGCCAGATCATTGCCGATGAAGGTCTTATAAAGCGTGCCAGCGGCGTCAAAGTGGCTCAGTTAGAGCAGTCTGTTCCGCATGACACTCAAGGTAATGTCTTTGATGTCATTGCTGACGGGCTCGGTGCAGAAGGTAAGCTCATTCAACAATTTCATCATCTCACTCAGCAACTAAGTCATGACTCTAGTCCTAAAATATTTAATGAACTGGAAAAATGTCAGGCTGAAATAGAGCGTATTGATGGCTGGGATATTAACCAACGTGTCGAATCTATTATTACTAAAATGGACCTTGACCCTGAGGTAGATATATCTAGTTTGTCCGGCGGTTACAAACGTCGTGTTCTTTTGGCTCGCGCTTTAGTGTCTGATCCAGATTTACTACTTCTTGATGAGCCTACAAACCACCTAGATATTGAAGCGATACAATGGGTTGAGCAATTTTTGCTGAAATGGGAAGGCTCTTTGCTGTTTATCAGTCATGACCGGCGATTTATGGATAACCTAGCGAATCGGTTTATTGAAATTGATCGCGGAAAATTGGCGGACTTTAACTGTGATTACACGACCTATTTAGTTAGAAAAGAAGAGAATTTAGAAATTGAAGATCGGCAAAATGCGCTATTTGATAAACGCCTATCTCAAGAAGAAGTATGGATTCGCCAGGGGATCAAAGCTCGCCGCACTCGTAATGAGGGACGGGTCAGATCTCTAGAAGCTATGCGTAACGAATATGCCGATCGACGCAAACGTCTGGGTACCGCTAAAATGGATATTCAGCAAGCTGAAAAATCAGGCAAGATCGTCGCTGAAGCAACCAATATTTCCTTTTCATTTGATCAAGACAAGGTCGTTAACAACTTTTCTACGCTTATTCAGCGCGGCGATAAGGTGGGTTTTATCGGTCGTAATGGTGTGGGCAAAACGACACTTATTAAGTTATTGTTAGGTCAATTAACTCCTCAAGAAGGCACCATTAAGATCGGAACCAATCTCAATGTAGCTTACTTCGATCAATATCGTTCTGCTCTGGATGAGGAAAAAACAGTTCAAGATAATGTTTCCGGTGGTCGCGATATGCTCGATATCGGCGGTAAAAGCCGCCATGTCATCAGCTATTTACAAGATTTTTTGTTTGCCCCAGACAGATGTCGGCAACCCGTTAAAGCGTTATCGGGTGGAGAGCGAAATCGTTTACTGTTAGCAAAATTATTCACCGCTCCTTCAAATATACTGGTATTAGATGAACCAACCAATGATTTGGACATTGACACTCTAGACCTGCTCGAAGAGTTGCTGATCGATTACAAAGGAACCGTAATTTTAGTCAGCCATGATCGTGCGTTCCTTAATAATGTGGTCACTAGCACTCTAGTCTTTGAGGGTGATGGTGTTATTAATCAATATGTAGGTGGCTATGATGACTGGTTACGTCAACGTGATCCATTACCTCAATCTACGGCAACTGTTGCCGCTAATGTTCGAACAAAAACTGCGCCCCCGGCGACTAAGTTGTCCTACAAAGATCAACAAGAGCTTACTGAACTACCGCAAAAAATTGAATCATTAGAGACTAATATTAAGGATATTTCTCTGAAGATGAGTGCTCCAGAATTTTACCAGTCTGAACGCACGCTAATCGAAAAGACTGAACAGCAACTTGCAGCCTATCAGACAGAATTGAGCGACTACTACCAGCGCTGGGAGTTACTTGAACAGTAAGTTCTCAAAATCGGTTAAAGATTTTAAATGAAATAGGCTTAACCATTTTCTGGATAATAATGGCGATAAATAAATAAAAGCTTTAAAATCAGAGACTAAAGAAAGTTTTTCAAAGGAATGCAATGAACGTTAAACGAAAACCACTAGTACTTGTGATCCTGGACGGATGTGGTCATAGCGATGACAAACAATATAATGCCGTGGCCAATGCAAACAGGCCCGTCTGGGAAAACCTTTGGCATGACGGGCATCCCAGCACCTTGATTGGTACCTCCGGCTTAGCAGTAGGTTTGCCTGACGGCCAGATGGGAAATTCAGAAGTCGGCCATATGACAATCGGCGCTGGTAGAGTTATTTATCAAAACTTCACGCGTATTAATAAAGCTTTAGATGATGGCGATTTCGATAGCAACCCTGCATATTGCGACGCTATTGACGACACCGTGGTAAATGATAAGGCTGTCCATATATTTGGGCTTCTCTCTAAGGGAGGAGTACATGGCCATGAAGACCACATTAATGCGATGATTGAGTTAGCCGTTAAACGAGGCTCAAAGCGCGTTTATTTACATGCCTTCCTGGATGGTCGAGACTGCCCCCCTCGCAGTGCAAATGCCTCTCTAGAAAAAACCCATCAACTATGCAAAGCCTCTGGGGTTGCAAAAATAGCCTCAGTGATCGGTCGTTTTTATGCCATGGATCGTGACAATCGCTGGGAGCGAACCAGTCAAGCCTATCGATTGATCACAGAAGGTGTCGCTGATTATTGCGCGAAAACCCCTATGGACGCCCTAGATAACGCCTATGCTCGTGGTGAAAATGACGAATTTGTCAGCGCTACCTGTATTTGTGAAGAGGGCGCTACGCCAACAGTACTTGATGACGGCGATGCCGTTATATTTATGAATTTTCGCCCAGATCGAGCACGACAAATCAGCCATGCCATTGTTGATACTGACTTTGCAGGCTTTGATAGGTTTGTCGTACGCAAACCCAGTCATTTCGTCATGACCACAGAATATGAAGCCAACTTAAACTGTCCCTGCGCCTTTCCGCCAATACCTATTATTAATTCATTGGGAGAGTTTTTGTCAAAGCAGAAAAAACGGCAGCTACGTATTGCAGAAACAGAAAAATATGCCCATGTGACGTTTTTTTTGAGTGGCGGTCGAGAAGCAAGCTATGACGGTGAAGAGCGCATGTTGTTGCCCTCACCTAAGGTGGCAACCTATGACTTACAGCCTGAAATGAGTGCGCCGCAGGTAACTGAACGTTTAATCGAAGCGATTGAATCTGGGCACTTCGATGCCATCATCTGTAACTACGCTAATTGCGATATGGTGGGTCATACCGGTGATTATAATGCCGCCATGCAATCTGTTGATGCCGTTGATGAATGCTTACAAAAAGTTCTGGCCAGTTTACGCCAGGTAGGTGGCGAAGCACTGATCACCGCAGATCACGGTAATGTTGAGTTGATGTTTGACAGTGCGATAAATCAGCCTCACACCCAACACACTACGCTGCCGGTCCCGTTAGTCTATGTGGGAGATAGAACGCTAAAACTGTCCGAAGGCGGTTCACTGGCCGATATTGCGCCTACCATGCTGGCATTAATGGACTTATCCAAGCCGGCTGAAATGTCTGGCCGCTCGCTCATCGAGTGATCATAAATACTGCCAAGCCCTATTCAAGATCCTCAGGTAATGGCTTATGCCCAACGGCACTGCAAACTCTGAAGGTTTATGCGTTCCTATTCGGGCTTACACTGATGCCATATGCGATCGCAAACGATCAACAGCAGTCAAAACTAGACATTCTGCAATCAAATATCTCTGAATTACAAAAAACCTTAACGGCAAGGAATGAACAACAAACGGATTTAGAGACAGACCTTGAGCGAGTTGAAACTGAGGCGAGCACACTCAACACCAGTATCCGAGAATTATCCAATAATATTAAGACCGTTGAAAAGCAGTTAATCGGTAAGCAAAAAGAAAAAGCTAATTTAGAAGTAAATATCAGCGGGCAAAACGACGCTATCATCGCGCAACTTCGCTCTGCTCAAAAAATCGGTGACCAAGAGCCAATCAAGTTACTTCTAAATCAGGAAGATCCGCAAAAGATTGCTCGCATGTTTAAATACTACGACTATTTTCTTCAAGCAAGGAGCGCAAAAATAGAGCAGTATTTAATAAGTGTTACCGCCCTAAATGACATTATTCAGTCCATCAGTAGCAACAAACTCGAACTTATTTCTGCAAAAGATTCGCTATCGAAAAATCAGGTAAATTTAAAAACCAATATTACTCAGCGAGAAAATACACTAAGAAAACTTCAACTTGCAGTCGCTAACGACCAGCAAAAGCTCACTGACTTAAAAAGGCAGCGTCGGGAGTTAGAGACTTTACTTAATGAAGTGGAGACTGCTGTAGCAGACTTAATTTTACCCACTAACTCTCTCCCATTTACATCGCGGAAAGGCGAGTTGGAGTGGCCAACAAAAGGTAAACTAGCTCAAAGGTATGGGGCGCAACGTAATGGACCTGTGCAATGGCAAGGCTGGCTAATTAAGGTAAGTGCAGGGGCAGCCGTCAAAACAGTGCATCAAGGGCGTATCGTTTTTTCGAACTATCTACGTGGCTTTGGGCTGTTGCTTATTATCGATCATGGCGATGGTTATATGACGCTCTATGGCCATAATCAGGAGCTGTTAAAAGATACCGGTGACTGGGTACAAACTAATGAAATTATTGCTAGAGCAGGCAATACCGGAGGATTGTCGGCTCCGGCGTTATATTTTGAAATTCGTAGCCAAGGACAACCCACTAACCCAAAAAAATGGCTCCAGAAGTCCTAGCGATATACTATAAGTATTACCCAAGATAAGGAAAGACACCATGCAGTTAAGACTGGTTTTGTTAATTTTATGGTTTGTGCCTTTGTGCTCGCAATCTGATACACAAAAGGTTCTTACTGATGAAAATAAAGCTACCGATGTTGAAACTCGGCTGCCTCTCAGAGAGCTACGAACATTTACTCAAGTATTTGAGCAGATCCGTCTAGGTTATGTGGAAGAGGTCACTGACACTGAGTTGCTTGAGAATGCAATTGCAGGACTGCTGACCGGACTAGACCCTCATTCAACTTACTTGAAGGCAGATGACTATGGCGACCTGCAAGAGAAGGCAACGGGTGAATATGGCGGCTTGGGTATAGAAGTTGCCGGGGATGGTGGCCTAATAAGAGTTATATCACCGATTGATGATACTCCTGCGGCAAAGGCTGGGATTGAGGCTGGTGATTTAATTATTGAGATGGATGACTCACCAATCCGTGGTCTTGGATTACAGAAGGCTATCGACAAACTACGCGGTAAAAAAGGTACCAGCATTAAACTGACGGTGTATCGAGAAAGCGAAGATGCTCCCCTTACATTTAATATAATCCGCGACATTATCCAAATCAGTGCTGTGCGCAGTCGCCTCTTAGAACCTAACTATGGTTATGTGAGAGTTGCGCAGTTTCAAGTTAGTTCAGGCGAAGACTTTATTACCGAAGTCGAGAATTTACAGACTAGCAATGCTGGACCGCTAAATGGACTAATCCTTGATTTGCGCAATAATCCCGGCGGCCTTGTCCCGGCGTCCATAACTATGGCTGATGCCCTAATCGACAGTGGAACCCTAGTCTACACAGAAGGCCGTTTACCCAGCTCTAATCGACGTTTTGAAGCTGAGGCCGGCGACATTCTCAACGGTATTTCTGTTGTCGTGCTTATTAATGGAGGAAGTGCATCGGCGTCAGAAATTGTTGCCGGCGCACTGCAAGACAATCGTCGGGCAGTCATTGTCGGCACACAAAGCTTTGGTAAGGGGTCTGTCCAAACAGTAATGCCGTTGGGCGATGGGCGAGCAGTCAAGCTAACGACTGCCCGCTATTTCACACCCAGTGGTAGGTCTATCCAGGCTGAGGGAATCGTTCCAGATATAACCATTGAGCGCGCTGAAATTCGCCCCTATAAAACTCCAGAAAGAGTTAAAGAAGCCGACCTTGACGGTCATTTAGAAGCTAAAAGTGGAGTCTCCGAAGTGCCTACTTCGGAAACAGAGATCACTAACAAATCAGAGTCACTAATTGACGACAACCAACTCTATGAGGCCCTCAACTTATTGAAAGGCTTTCACCTCCTGGGCAAAAGCACTGCACCACAGTAAAGGTGCAGCCTTTTCTAGATACGCCTAGTTGCCAGCATCGACATCTAGGCGATCGACCTTCTGGAAGCCCCGCGGCAACTTATGGCCGCGTCTTCCACGCTCACCACGATAGTGCTCTAAGTCCTTTGGCTTCATGACAAGATATCGCTTGCCGGAGTGGACAACCAACGAGTCATTTTCACTGACCACTGCATAATCAATCACGAACTCTTCTCGGCTTTGTAATCTGGACCCGGGAATGTTGATAATTTTATTGCCTTTGCCTCGTGTTAACTCAGGAATATCATCTATGGGGAAGACCAGCATACGCCCTTCATTACTCACAGCTGCAATATGAGAGTCCTGTGAACTAACCATCTTAGGCTGCAAAATTCTACCGCCCTTGGGAATGCTAACCACTGCCTTACCGGCTTTGTTCTTAGTAAATAACTCGCCAATTTTAGTCACAAACCCGTAACCAGCATCAGTACCCATTAATACTTTTTGATCATCGGTGCCCATAATGACATGAGTAAACAACGCCCCTGAGGGCAAATTTAAGCGCCCTGTAGCTGGCTCCCCCTGACCTCTAGCGGATGGCAGCGTATGGCCTGCCAATGAGTAATAACGGCCCGTCGAGTCCTGTAGGAAGACATTTTGATTACTGCGCCCAAGTGCTGATGATAGAAATTTGTCGCCTGATTTGTAGCTGAGGGTCGTTGGGTCAATCTCATGACCTTTCGCCGCTCGAACCCAACCTTTGTCAGATAAAACCACCGTAATGGGTTCAGCCACTAACAGGTCTTTTTCATTAAATGCCTGAGCTTCAGCGCGTACTTTAAGCGGTGATCTGCGTACATCACCGTACTCTTCTGCAGTACTTTTTAATTCATTTTTTACTAGCGTTTTCAAGCGAATATCAGAACCTAAAAGTAGTTCTAGCTCCGCTTTTTCAGCGGCTAGTTCGTCTTGCTCACCACGGATTTTAAATTCTTCAAGCCGCGCTAACTGGCGTAACTTGGTATCTAAAATATACTCAGTCTGAATATCTGACAACCCAAATCGAGCGATCAATGCCGGTTTGGGTTCATCTTCAGTGCGAATAATATTAATTACTTCATCGATATTCAAAAAGGCAATCAACAAACCGTCCAAAAGGTGTAGCCGCTTATCTACTTTTTGTAATCGATACTCTAGCCGGCGGCGTGTTACGTCAATACGAAAACGTAACCATTCTTTGAGAATTTGCCGTAAGTTCATTACCGACGGTTTGCCATCAATGCCAATAATATTAAGATTGATCCGGTAACTTTTTTCTAAGTCAGTGGTGGCAAAGAGATGGTCCATCAAAGACTCTATATCAATCCGGTTAGAGCGTGGAGTAATCACCAGGCGTGTTGGATTCTCATGATCTGACTCATCGCGTAAGTCTTCCACCATTGGCAGCTTTTTGTTACGCATTTGCGCAGCAATTTGTTCAAGAATTTTTGATCCTGAAGCCTGGAACGGTAAGGCGGTGACAATCACATCACCATCTTCTTTATGCCAGATACCACGCATCTTGACCGAGCCACGGCCAGTCTCATAGGTATTTAAAATATCTGCCTGTGAGGTAATAATTTCGCCGTCGGTTGGAAAATCAGGCGCTTTGACGTACTCCATTAATTCTGGAATCGTCGCTTTGGGGTTGTCTAACAAATGTAAGCAGGCATTAACAACCTCATTGAGATTATGCGGCGGTATATCGGTGGCCATGCCCACTGCAATACCCGTGGTACCGTTGAGCAGTACATTGGGAACGCGAGCTGGTAAAATCTCAGGTTCATCCATAGTGGCATCAAAATTAGGCCGCCAAGTAGCCGTGCCCTGACCTAGTTCGGACAATAGAACGTCGGCATAAGCAGACAGCTTGGATTCGGTGTAACGCATTGCCGCGAAGGACTTTGGGTCATCCGACGAACCCCAGTTACCCTGTCCATCAACTAACGGATAGCGGTATGAAAAGGGCTGCGCCATTAATACCATCGCTTCATAGGCTGCACTGTCACCATGCGGGTGGAACTTACCGATAACATCGCCCACGGTACGCGCTGATTTTTTGTACTTAGCGCTGGCTTTCAGACCAAGTTCACTCATGGCATAGACAATTCTGCGTTGCACAGGCTTTAAGCCATCGCCAATATGCGGCAGTGCGCGATCCAGAATCACGTACATTGAATAGTCTAAATATGCCTGCTCGGCATAAACGCTCACGGGCCTGCTTTCAAGGCCCTGATCATTGAAGGTTACGATATCGCTCATCGGTTTTCCTGTGTTGTAAACACTCTAAAGTTTGTTGGCATCGGTCAAATCACCTTTACTTTCCAACCAGTTGCGTCGATCTGGGGCACGCTTCTTGGACAGCAGCATATCCATCATACTATCGGTATTATCGCCAGGCTCTAACGTGAGTTGCACTAAACGTCGAGTATCTGGGTCCATGGTTGTTTCTCGTAATTGCAGTGGATTCATCTCGCCTAGACCTTTAAAGCGCTGCACATTGACTTTACCGCGCTTCTTTTCAGCTTGAATGCGATCGAGAATACCCTGCTTTTCAGCCTCATCCAATGCATAGTAAACATCCTTACCAACATCGATTCTAAACAGCGGTGGCATCGCCACATAAACGTGTCCCTGGCTCACTAAGGGTCTAAAATGCCGAACGAAGAGGGCGCACAGTAGGGTAGCAATGTGTAAACCGTCAGAATCCGCATCCGCCAAAATACACACCTTGTGATAGCGCAAGGAATCTAAATCATCGACCGCAGGATCCACCCCCAGCGCAACAGAAATATCATGTACTTCTTGAGAGCCTAAAATCTCTTGAGAATCGACTTCCCAGGTATTCAGAATCTTACCGCGCAGCGGCATGATCGCCTGGTGTTCTCGGTTGCGAGCCTGTTTAGCTGAGCCCCCAGCGGAGTCTCCCTCTACCAAGAAAATCTCACAACGCTCTGGTTCGCCACTGGAACAATCAGCCAGTTTTCCTGGAAGTGCAGGCCCCTGAGTAATCTTTTTACGCACTACTTTCTTACTGGCACGCATACGGCGTTGCGCAGCGTATATACACAGTTCAGCCAGTTTTTCAGCGTCTTCGGTATGTTGGTTTAACCATAGACTAAAAGCGTCTTTAACAACCCCAGAAACAAAGGCTGCTACTTCTCGAGAAGATAGTCGGTCTTTGGTCTGACCGGAAAATTGCGGGTCGGCCAGCTTAGATGAAAGGACAAAACTACATCGGTCCCAAATATCATCAGGGGCTAATTTGATGCCCCTAGGCAGTAAGCTTCTAAACTCGCAGAATTCACGCATCGCCTCTAAAAGACCCGTGCGCATTCCATTTACGTGGGTGCCTCCTTGAGGAGTAGGAATTAGATTCACGTAACTTTCTTGAACTAACTCACCGCCCTCTGGCATCCATTGTACAGCCCAATCTACCGCTTCGTTTTCCGCAGCAAAGATGCCGATAAAAGGCTCGGCAGGTAGTACTTCCCATCCATGCAAGGCACCTGCTAGATAATCCTTTAGGCCATCTTCGTAATACCACTCTTCACTATCATTGGTATTTTCGTCATGAAAACTGACCGTTAAACCACCACACAAAACTGCTTTAGCGCGAAGCACATGACGCAATCGTGACACTGAGAACTTGATTGAATCAAAGTAAATAGCATTGGGCCAAAATCTTAATATAGTGCCGGTATTGCGCTGGCCACAGGTATCAATAACCTTCAAATCAGACGTTTTATCACCATTGGCAAACATCATTTGATGGACCTGCCCACCCCGCTTCACCGTCACTTCTAAGGTGTTAGACAAGGCGTTGACAACGGATACACCTACGCCATGCAATCCGCCTGAAAATTGGTAATTATCATTAGAGAATTTACCACCCGCATGCAGCGTTGAAAGTATTACTTCAACGCCAGGTATTCCTTGCTCTGGGTGTATATCTACCGGCATACCTCGACCATCATCGAAAACCGACAATGAACCATCTTTGTGCAAAGTAACTTCAACACGACTAGCGTGACCAGCAAGTGCCTCATCGACACTGTTGTCGATGACCTCTTGGGCCAGATGATTTGGCCGCGTGGTGTCAGTGTACATACCCGGACGTTTGCGAACCGGGTCTAAACCGGTAAGGACTTCAATATCTTTTGCGTCGTAGTTGCTCATGGCACTCTTATATAGTTGTCGTTAATTTAATGGACAGTCAGAAACTGGTGAATCGTTGTAAGATGTTGATCATAATCTATAAAGCCGTGATCGCCACCCTGTTCAATAATTATTTTAGCACCCGCATAGTGTATCTGTGCATCTTGGTAGTCCAGCACATCGTCGCCGGTTTGTAATAGCACTAGGTAATTACTTTGGTGGTTTATACTTTGAAGCTCAAGCTCTCGGAACTCATCAATATGGTGCGGTTCGAAAACCCACTTTTCTCCGGTTATATAATTAGTGTTTTCGCCGATCCAATTAGCTAAGCCCCTTGTCGGGTTCACTGCGGGATTAATTAGTACCCCTCTGAGATGATATTTTTCTACTAAATAAGTAGCAAAAAAGCCTCCCATAGAACTGCCCACAACAAAAATAGGCTCTGATTGGTTGGCCTCAATGATTGACGTAAGTTGATCAATTACGCTATTTGCAAAGGGTGGTAAATCGGGACAAATAAATCGTATATGTGGCGCATTAAAGGCCAACCATTGCTGGGTTTGCAATGCTTTTTTTGATTGAGAGGAGCTGTTATAGCCATGTAGATAAAGCAGTGTCGGCATTGGGCACTAATCTCTGAATTGAACGTTATTATAGCCTGAGATTAGACTGTATCGGTGAATGATTTACACTTAATAGCCAGCATTATCAGTGTCTGGATACTGATCAAAATTACGGATGAATTCAACGCCTGTCTTTACAGTTCCATTAGACTCTAAATCAAACCATCTATAACCAGGAGGTTGGTCTGATATAGCGAAATCTTTACTGTGCTGTTTGAATTGGATACATGAAGAGGGGGTGGTGTATAAAGGTAAATTACCCCACAAGCCGTCATACTGTTGGTGTACATGTCCAGTCACTACCAGCTTCACGTCATTGTGAGATGCTAATAGATCATAAAGACTATTTGGATTATTGACCCGTTGTTTGTCGAGCCACTGACAGCCGAGCGCAATAGGACAGTGATGCATGGTTACCAGAATAGACTTTCCAGCTAACTGATTCAGCCGGTCATCGACTAGGCGTAATTCTTCATCGCTAATATGCCCAACAGGTGTTCCAGGCTGCGAGCTGTCTAAAGTAAGAATACCCCAGTTACCGAGTTCGCTGACCGGGTATGACGGGTAATCAGTCAAGTGTTGTTCCATTAGCTCTACATTGTCATGATTGCCCGGCAGCCATACCGCCTGCTTGTCATAATCCTTTAACAATTGGTTGAGCATAATATAAGATTCGGCACTACTTGTGCCGGATAGATCACCAGACAGCAACAGCAGGTCATCCCCGCGACCATAGTCATTTATTGCATGTAGCACTGCTTTAAAGCTATCTAAAGGACGTATGCCCGCTAAAACAGACTGCGGGCCTTCACCAAGATGAAGATCAGTAATCTGAATTAATTTCGATACCGCCATCCGCATTAGGCCTCAGTAATGGCGGATCCATGCCGCAAACCATAAATCAATAATTCACTGAGAAATATATTCCATTGCCATTTTTCGTCTCTGGCCTGATTAGGCTTTTGCTCGACCAGTGCCCATGGAATCGTTCGATCAGTACACCACTCAATCACTTCGAGCATTTTCGCGTCACGATAAACGCGCGCTTTTATCTCTATTTGTGGAACCCAGTTAGGGCCGGCTCGATCAGCAGTAATAGTCAAAGTACTGGTATATTTGGTAACTTCTGTGACTTCTATGTGCAGTCCAGCATTGGGAGTTCTGCGGGAACTGAGCTGCACGGATGCACCTAAGACCATTGCGTTTAGTGGTACTTTTAGCAGTCGTCGATAGTTATGCTCACACTCATCATGTAACCGCGTCAAATCCAGTTTTTGCCTACCTATTTCAAAGAATGCCAAATTTTTTACCTTCGCGCCCAAATAACTTTTCTAATGTCTCACACATTATATATTTTACCCCATCATAGGCGCCTGTCTCATAAATTGTTGTGACGGAGTTCTAACCATTGCAAAGAAATAGTGACCGCAGCACTATTTAATGTCCCATCAGCTAACGCTTGCTGTGCTTCATGATAGGACCAGACATGCAACAAGATGTCTTCATTCTCGGCATCCAAACCAAACACACCTTTTTTGTCATGCAGGTCTACTAAGCCACAGAACATATACATTTTTTCGTCAGTGCCCCCGGCACTCACCAGATAATTGCAGATGGGGATTAGTTTTTCTACTACCAGTCCAGCTTCTTCCTGTAATTCTCGATGAGCCACTTCAATAGGTGTCTCACCAGGTTCGATCATTCCGGCCACCACTTCATATTGCCAAGGGCCCTGACTATCATCCAGGGCACCAATCCGAAACTGCTCAACTAAACCGACCAATTGGTTGGTGGGATCATAAAGTAAAACCCCCACGGCTGAGCCGCGCTGAAATATCTCACGTTTTAATGGCCTACTCCAACCACCGCGAAAAAGTCGGTGGCTGAGAGTAAAGCGACTCACTTTAAAGAAACCTTGAAATACAGTGTCCTGAGATTCAATACGAACGTCAGACTGATGAAATTGATGTTTTTTGGCCATTGAAACACTCTCATTAGAAGTAATAATGTGTACGGCTGATTGTTCTAGTTTGATTATACCTAGCGTTAAACAGTTGTTAACGTAATAGACAGTAATGTCGGTGACTGACTAAAATTTTACCGCGGTAAAAAGGGCAATTTAGTCACTGACCTTACCCAAAAAACAGAACATAGAAGGAATTAACAACAAGGCCAGCAACGCAGATCCCATGACGCCAAAACACATAGCCCAAGCTAAGGTTTCAAAAAACTTATCAAATAACAGCGGTAATAAGCCCCCCATTGTTGTCAGCGATGTCGTCAGAATATGGCGAGTAGATCTGACGGTTGTTTCAATCAATGTATCTTTTGAAATCTGACCTGTCCCTGCATCTTCATTGAGATGGGACAGAACGACGATGGAGTCATTAATCGCTAACCCAGCTAGACCAACAATACCGACTAAGCCAATAAAACCAAAGTTTTGGAACCCGACAAACATTCCTAAAAAGCCAAGACCAATACAAAGGGTACCAACGAGTAAAATAATACTCGCTTGGCGAAAACTATTTAATATCATGACCAAGGTCATCACAATTAAGCCTAAAAACAAGAAAAAGGTACTAAATAGTTGTCCGAACGATTCTGCTCTTTCCTCGGCGTCGCCGAATTGGGCAATGCTATAGCCCACGGGTAAAGAATCTTCGAATGCTTTTAACTCATCTGCGACATCATTTAACACGGTGGATGCTAACGTGCCGGGATAAACGGCTGCTTTCACCGCGTTATTTCTAGTCCCCTGATATCGATTAATTTGGTTAATTTCACTGGTATATGAAATATCAGAAAAACTCTCCACATAATCGAATCCCTCTGCACTATTTATAGCTAAAAATGCTGTCTGGTTGACTTCTGATGCTTCACGATTTTTATTTTTGATACGGATAGGAACTTCTTTATTTCCATCGAGCATAGAGCCGGCATAAATGCCTCTTGTCGATGCTGAAATCTGATCGATAATCTCCTGTGATGATTTAGATGAAAAGGCCAGATTGACTTCATCTAGATTAATTTCTAATCCAGTGACACTGGCAGACTGATCTGCCAGTACATCACTGACTTGCGGGGATTTAGCCAAAATCGATTTAAGCTCTTCTCCCAATGATTTTAAAACCTGATTGTCGTCACCAAAAATAGCAATGTTCACTGGGAATTCAACCGGAGGTCCATTGGTAAACTTGCTGACTCTCACCCTCACATCAGCATGATCTTTTTCCAGACGCTTGGCCAAATTAGCCAAACTTGAATCCATTTGGCTGTAAGAAGAGGCGAAGAACACACCTGTTGCGAGGTTGTCTGAACCCTCGCCCGACGGCCCGCCGATGATGTTATATAATAGCCTGGGTAGACGCCGTCCAACCCACCACATATCACGAGTAACATAATCCTCCAGCAAGACTTGATCTCGAATACTAGTGACTCTCTGATTAGTCGCATAGATAGAGGCATTAGCGTCAAGCTCTACCTCTACCTTGAACATGCTCTTCCCTTGATTTGGGAAAAAATCTGTGTCTAAAAAGCCAAACGAAACAAAACCTAATATTGGAAGAATTAAAGATAACACCAGCGCACGGCTTGGCTTAAATAAAGCCCACGCTAAAAAGGCTCTGTAGCGTGTGCGTAACCCTTGGTGGCTAAACCCAATATTTTTAGATTTATTTAAATTCAAAAAATTTGAGTCTTCCATTGTTTTTAACAGTACAGGAACCACTGTTAGTGCTAAAAATAACGAGGAGGATACCGCTAATATAATGGTGATCGCCATATCACCAACAAATTCAGGGCTCGCGCCCTTACCCGCGGCCATTGGCATAAAGGCTAATCCGGTTGTTACCGTAGCCGCTAGTAGTGGTAATGAGAGATGCTTAATCGAGGCGTAAATAGCCTCTCTATTGACTAACTTCTGAGATTTACGGTACCTATAGTCTTCAACAACGATGATTGAATTATCGATTAACAGACCCAAAGACAAAATAATGCCAGTCACGGATGTTTGATGCAGCGGAACCTGTAAAATAGTACATCCAATAAGGACCAATAAAATAGTCAAGGGAACGACGGCACTGACAATGACAGCAGAACGAGGACCGAGAAGTAAATAACTTAAGAATAAGACAATAAAAGTGGCCAGCAGGATGCTTTGCATCAAAAAAGAGAACTTTTCTTCAACAAAATCAGATTCATTAAAGATGACCTCTAGGCCGATTTCATTAGGCAGACCCTCTTTAAAGATATCAGCAACGCGCAGCACTGCTTTGGAATACAGATCTGTTCTTTGAGCGAATTTTCCTCGTACTTCAACAAATACTGACGGTATTCCATTGTAGCTTACAATCTCAATAGGAGGATCGACCGGCAATTTTTCTACCGTTGCCACATCCTCAAGTCTAATAGCTTGATAATCATCCGATATTTTTAACGGTAACTTCTTCAAATCATTGATTAATGAAATATTGTCTTGCGCTTTTATTCGAAACTCAGCGTCTTGCCCAACAATATTACCAATCGCTCTCTTACTGTCATATCGGTCTATTGCAATGGCGATAGACTGGATATTCATTCCAGCATCGGTCAGTAAGTCTAAGTCAGCTCCTACAAAAATTTCTTCTTTGGTATCACCGTAAACTAAGGCTTGCTTTGAATTCGTAATATTAGCTAATTTTCTTTTAAACTGGTTAGCTAACCTAGATAAAATGACCATCTGGGGGTCACCATCCCCTCGCCACTGTAGAGCAAATAGGACTGTTGTTGGTGGCCCGCTATGGTTAAAACTGATATTAGTTCCCGGTGGAACTAACGCAGCACTCTGGCTTAACGTCTCCTGAACTTTCGCCCAAACTTCATCAGTTTCACCTTTACCAATGATTTCTTTGAGTTCTAATCCGACTCTCACAACGCCAGACAAAGAGGTAGAGTCTATGATTTTAATTTCGTCAATTTCTCGAAGTTGCGTTTCTAGAACATCCGCTATTTGAGTCTCGATTCTTTGCGGTGTGGCGCCCGGTAAAACCGCTGTAATATTGGCCCAACGCTCTGCTAGTTGAGGATTCTCCTGCCGGGGCAGTGAATCATAGGACAATAAGCCACCCGCAATAATGAACAGCATTGCAAGAAGAAAAATTCTAGGCCTATCTAAGTAGAGGTCAACAATTTTTCTCATTGACTATCTCTCACAGCTTGGCCTTCTGCCACTTTCGATGCACCGCCAACAATAACCTTATCACCGGTTTTTAAAGTCCCAGCCACATAGGCCATGGTCTTTTCAATATGGATTAGCTCGACATAATCTTTTTGTGCGCTGTTATCACTGGAGACTGTGAATACACTCCAAAGGCCCTGCTCTGCTTGAGATAAAGCATTCAGCGGAACCCAACTTCCGCGTTTGGCCTCTTTTATGTTTAAAACGAGCCTGGCTGTTTCACCCGGATTAAAAAAGGCATCAAATGCAAATATTCCTAAGCGATTATTGGATCCTCTGGATGACATAGGCGCCAATCTCATTAAGGTTGCATCAAAGCTTTCATCACCAATGATAAAGGGATATTTTTGGCCCAGGTTAACGCTTTTAATAATTGATTTTGGCAGGGAAACCCTTGCTTCAACATAGACAGAGTCTAAAATTTCCAAGACTGGAACGCTGGGATTAACAATTGATCCTTCATCTAACAGGCGACGTTGAATAATGCCGTCATAGGGCGCAAGGATTTTTGTTTGCTGGAATTTAGTGACCGCGCCTTCATACTGAGCCTTGGCAATTAAAAATCTAAACTCTTCATTCTCCAGTCTCTGCTCTGACACATAATCGGCTTGATCTAATACTTGAGAGCGCTCAAAAATATTTTTGGCCATAGATAAATTAGCTTTAGCTTCGTTTAAACGTGCCAAGGCCTCCGAATCTTCTAATTCCGCCAATAAGTCGCCTTTGAAAACCTTATCGCCAATATCTACTTTGATGATTTTAACTTTACCCGGCACCTCAAATCCTAAGATAGATTGTCTTTTAGGAACGACTTTAGCCGGCAGCATTTTATCGACGCCATATTCTTCGACTATAGTGACCTCGTGTAGATCAACATATTTCTCTGCTATAACAGAGGCTGTAAGGAATAGAAGCGATATTGTTAATACTTTTTTCATAGGACCACACATCTGTGTATAATGTTTACACCGAGCACATTATAGTCTAAAGTTTACACTGTCAACTTTAAAATAAACTGGTGGGACAATGCAATATCATCATGGCAATTTAAGAGAGCAGCTAATTTTTTGCGCCTATGATTGGATCTCAACCAATGGAATCGAGAGTATTAGCCTGAGGAAGATAGCGAAAATCGCAAAGGTTTCTCAAACCGCGCCCTACCGACATTTTGATTCGAAAGAACATATGCTGGCAGAGGTTGCCACACTCGGCTTTGGAAAATTTTCCTCAGAAATGAGCAAGAATAAAACCACCGACAACACAGCGGATGATCTCGTAAGATGCGGTGTGACCTATATTGAATTTGGGTTAGCCAACGAACATATCATAGATCTGATGTTTAACTATCCAATGAAAAAAACTGATTTCCCTGAGCTATTAGCAGCCGTTGACAAGGCCTTTGGAATGCTTTTAGAAAGATTACATTATATGCACCACGGCAATGCATATTCATTGCAACTTAATGGCATCTCAATGCATGCATACGTACATGGACTACTGGCTATTATTCGGATAAATCAACGAATAGACAAATCAGCAGAGACTGCTTTTTTTAAGGCATCCTCTACAGTAAAAGATAATCTCGAGAAAATGCTTGGCGCTTTTGTTAAAAGCCTAGATTTTTCATAGCCGTTGGTGATCCTTAAGTGGAGTGAAAGTGAGACGATTCACTCTAAAAAATTTAAAATACGGTGTTCTGCGGCTCAAGGCGAACGTCCGACTGATTAAATTGACGCTTTTTGGCCATTTTGAACGGTTTGTACGTAAAAATCAGTCTTAGTAGGGCGTTAAAATAATAATCAAAAGACTAAATTGGTTAACTGCAAAGTCAACCAATTAGTCTTAAAAACGTTGACTTGTGCTGGATGTCTTTTTTGACATTCAAGTGAATCTATAACTACTGGTGACAGCGTCTAAGTTAAAGAAAATTGCTAATCACAACACCCAAGGCAAGTCTGCTAAAATGCTCGTATAGCGGGGCCACAATGAAATTAATAACGGAGTTTGTATGTTGAAGGTAAAACAAGGATTTTTAACCCTCTGTAGTGTTGTTTTTATATCGCAGGGTAGTGCGGCAGATTCCTTAACTGATATTTACGAACTGGCGCTGCAGAGCGACCCCACTTTGCGTGCCGCACGAGCTAATTTCCAAGTAGGGCGCGAAACTGAAAATATTCGTCGCGCCTATTTGCTGCCGGTTATCTCAGCTTCCGCTGACTTTACGCGGACTGAACGAAATAGTGAATCCTCGCAAGTCTACTCATTCATACAAGATGAGCCTTTTTTAAGTAAAAGTTTCTCTGATTCAGATACCACTTCCTACGGTATTTCTCTTACTCAAGCGATTTTTGACATGCCCGCCTGGTACCAATTTCAAAGTGGCAAAGCTCTCAGTGAAAGTGCCAGTGCGCAGTTCGCTTCTGACCAGCAATCGTTGATTTTGCGTGTTAGTCGCACTTACCTAGACGCATTGCGTGCCTTTGACAACAATGAAACACGTAAGGCCGAACAGCGTGCGATTCAGCGTCAATTAGAACAAACGCAGGAGCGCTTTGAAGTCGGCTTACTGCCCATTACTGACGTGCATGAAGCTCAAGCGATCTATGATGATGCCTTGGTTAATAGCTTAGAAGCTCAAGGTGCGCTCAATATTGCATTCGATGCGCTGCAAGTACTAACGGGGCAAAACCATGACTCTCTGTCAGGGTTGACAGACGGCTTCATGGCGGTGAATCCCGAGCCATTAGATAGTCAAGACTGGGTAAGTTTTTCTCTCAACAATAATTACCAATTAAAAGTCGCAGAACTAGGTAAAGATTCATCCTATAACCAATCGAAGGCTGCTACTGCTCAGCTGTACCCCAAAATTACAGCAAGCGCCCGTTATTCGGACACCGATTCAGATGGAACCCAGACTAGTTATCTGCCAACTGAAAGTAGCTCTGGCGTATCATCCTTGAGTGATGGGCATAGCTTTGGTGTTTCTCTAAGTATGCCTATTTGGGCAAGTGGAATTAATTCAGGGCGACGACAAGCTAAACAACGCTCTATTGCGGCGAGTGAAAATTTCGAGGTAGCCAAGCGAAATACCGCTCAAACAGCCCGCTCTAGGCACCAATTAGTCATCACAAACACAGCACGAGTAAAGGCTCGTAAGCAGGCGATAACGTCAGCTGAAAGTGCTAGAAATGCCACTCAAGCAGGTTACGAAGTAGGCACACGAAACATCGTTGATGTCCTTGCAGCGCAACGCTCAGTATTCCAAGCAAAACGAAACTACGCGAATGCTCGGTATGACTATATTTTTGCGATGATGCAGTTGAAGGAAGTTGCCGGGCAGTTGTCGCCAGATGATATCTACCAACTAAATGCCTGGTTAGATCCAAGCGTAACAGTGGCTAAATAATCGGCTCAATCACTGCGAGTAATCGATCCAACGCGCCACGGTTAGCTTCTGCAACCTGGCGTGCGGCAAGGCTCATTATCTGGCGGGTATTGTCATCTTGAAGTAAGCGAGTGGCGTGACTAGCTAACTCGTCGCTATCCTGGCAAACCAACATTCCGCCACCACCCATCAGCAACTCTGAGGCTTCAGAGAAATTGAACAAGTGCGGGCCGGTTAGTACCGGCACACCCCAGGCAGCCGGCTCAATCACATTGTGCCCACCAGTTGGCACTAAACTACCACCCACAAAGGCGAGGTCACAGGCGCCAAAGAAAGTCATGAGCTCGCCCATGCTATCCCCGAGCAATATGTCCGCTCCCGCTGTTGATACATTATTACTGCGTCTAACCGTTGTAAACCCTGTTTTTTGACAGAGCTCCGCCACTTGGTTGAAACGCTCAGGGTGACGCGGCACTAGTACCAGAAGCAAGGAGTCCACCTGAATTTTTATTTTTGTGAAGGCCGCTAAGATTAACTCGTCTTCACCCTTATGAGTGCTGGCAGCGAGCAGAATTGGTCTGTTGCCTGGACCTCTCCAATCGTCTAACAACTCGCTCGCCTTAGCACGTAAATCCTGATCAAGATGTAGATCAAACTTGATGTTGCCCGTCACCACTGAGCCACTTTGCGGCAATCCTAGGCTCTGGAAACGTTGGGCGTCGTCGGTATGCTGGGCGGTAACCGTGTGCAGGTTATTTAGCATGGGAGCCACAATAGGGCTAATGCGCTGATACCCTCGAGCAGATTGTTCAGATAAGCGAGCATTGGCCACGATCACCGGAATACCTCGTTGCTTACAGGCAGCAATAGTATTGGGCCAAAGTTCTGTTTCCATTATGATCAATAGCTTCGGATCAACCCGATTTAAAAATCTCGCTACGGCATCTGGCAAATCATAAGGCGCATAGCTGTGCTCAATCGAATCACCAAATATCGATAACACGCGGTCTGAACCGGTTGGCGTCATACAGGTCATGAAGATCATGTGGTCGGGATATTTATCTTGTAAGGCTCTCACTAGCGGCACCGCAGCTAGGGTTTCACCCAGAGAAACCGCATGCAGCCAAATAGTGGGGACACTCGACTCAAGCTTCTGGCAAAAACCAAACCTCTCTGCCCAACGCTCAAGATAGCTCGGCGCCTTTAGTCCGCGCCATAGCAACCGCATAGCTATGGCGGGCAATAAACAATAAAACAGCACTGAGTACAAAAATCTAGGCATACATTTTCGAACATCCTTTAACCACGAAAAAAGTATAACGACTCGATAGCGACATCAACAGACCGTTGATAACAACATAGCAGAAATAGCGATTAACCACGAATGATAACTGCTCCTTGATTCTCCATTTTGCCGCTGAGCAAAATTGTAGTGTAGCTATGAAGTAATGAGCATCAGCACAAATTAAAGTTTTCGCTATCAGATGGCTTTCTAATATAAGGACGATGTAGGTATTGGAATAGTTTATAGTCAGACAACAGACTAGATATCCCGTTTTCAGATATTAAAAAAATCCATATACCAACGCGTTTCAATGATTATTCACTCTCGGCGTAATAATCAAGACAGATGCTTAAAGCCAGTGATCCGCTACCCAAGTAGCGGGCTTAAATCGGCGATACCACTTGCCACTAACTCCAGCAATCGCCTCATGGGGATCAGGTTTTCCATGAAAGACTAAAACACGCGTATCCATTGGCATCTCAGTATCACGAGCTATGAAAAATGAAAATGGTTTAATGCAGTGGCGTTTAAAACTACGACACCAATGATCCGGCCAATAGACCAGTGCATTCTTGGCCATGAGTGCTGCGGAGAGATACTCCTGTTCATTACGATGACGCTGTTTAACTTCTTCAAAAGAAGCTTCAAATTCAGATAGAACCTCTGGGTGTGCACCCACTTCAAACCGATACACCGAAGAATTGCCAGTGCCATCCTTTTTGATCCAATCTTTTATGATCATTACATCGCCCGGATAATCAAAAAGATCATCAAGCCCACCAGTAATGATAAGGTCTAGATCCAAGCAGAGTACCTTGCCTTTTAAGTCATAAAGCTCCTCGGCAAAAACGGCGAGTTTATTCCAGCCTCGCTCAGGACCACCAAGGTCAACTGAAAGTTCTGGTAATGGAAAAGATTCGATCTGCTCAAGAAGCCCTTCGCTGTCTTCAGTGAGACAAACGAAACGGAATTTACGCTGCATGTTGCGGGCAACCATAGAGTAGAGACGATTGACATAATCGGCAGGATACTTGGTACCCCACTTCATACAAAGCACGTTCACTATCTCTTCAGCATTGACTTCTAACGCCTGCTCATCAGTCATTTTGACATCACTCGAGTAAAACTAAGGTTATTGAACTTGGCTTAACTAGAAGCCGGCGTCAGCCAGCTTGTATACTTTGCATTACCGCCTCGGACGACCTCAAAATAAGCTGCTTGAAGCTTCTCTGCGACTGGTCCACGCTTGCCACTACCTACGATACGCCCATCATATTCACGGATAGGAACCACTTCTGCTGCGGTGCCCGTGAAGAACGCCTCATCACAAATATAGACTTCATCTCGAGTAATCCGCTTTTCTCGCACTTCAATACCATAGTCAGCGGCCAGTTTAAAAATGGTATCTCGAGTAATTCCATCAAGGCAGGAAGTGAGATCTGGAGTATAAATTACACCATCGCGTACCATGAAGAAATTCTCTCCACTGCCTTCAGCCACATAGCCCTCATTGTCGAGCAACATTGCTTCATCGCATCCAGAGTCTAAAGCCTCGCGAAGCGCTAACATTGAATTTATATAATTACCGCTGGCTTTGGCCTTGCACATGGTGATATTTACATGGTGCCGAGTATAAGAAGACGTGCGTACTTTAATACCTGCTTCCAGCGCTTCGGGAGACATGTAAGACGGCCATTCCCACGCCGCGATACCCACATGTACCTTCAGATCTTTTGCTCGTAAGCCCATACCTTCTGAGCCTAAAAAAACCAGCGGGCGAATATACGCTTCTTTAAGATTGTTAGCGTTCACTACTTCTTTATGTGCGGCATTGACTTCATCTTGGCTAAAAGGAACTTCCAAATGAAGGATCTTTGCCGAATTAAAAAGTCGTTTAGTGTGGTCCTCAAGACGGTAAATACATGTCCCCGAAGCGCTGTTATGGTACGCACGCACGCCCTCAAAAACAGCTAATCCATAATGCAGCGAGTGCGTAAGGAAGTGGGTTTGGGCATCGCGCCAATCGACCATCTTTCCATCCATCCAAATAAAACCATCGCGGTCTGCAAACGACATTTAACCTTACCCCTCTTTAATTAATCTTTTAATTCTGCACTCAAGTTGGACGCGTTCTAAAAATAATTGAACCTTTGTGTCGATATATTTATTCGTCAAATCGACAAAGGTGTCTTCATTGAAACATTCACGTATATAAGTAGCTATTTTTTAAGTTGCGGATTATAGCATCCTAAACATTCAACGTGGCTCTGTTGTGGAGGTCTATTCAGCAATTTAAATTGAACCACAAATTAGATACTCGTGATAGTTTGATCTGGGCCACTAAATTGATAATTCTTGCTAGTTTTGGTCTGTAACAATTGTTTTATTGCTGAGTGCATATTTTTAACTAAATTTTAGCCCCATGAACAGAAATACAGTACAAGTTTGAATAAACGGCTCATATTATGAGTTATTTATCATTAAATAGCCTTTTAAGTAAACTTAATAGCTCCGGTTGCTTATAATCGGATCATGAATAATAAAAGCTATGTCGATTTCTTTAGACAGACTTCGCCTTACATCCATGCCCATCGCGGCAAAACCTTCGTTATTGCCATTTCTGGGGAAGCTGTGCTGGCGCCAAATTTTCATAGTATGGTGCACGACATTGCTCTCTTGCAGAGCCTAGGCATGCGAATCGTTTTAGTGCATGGCGCGCGCCCACAAATTGATCAAAGACTCCAACTTTCAAACATTGATGTCAAATTCAAAAACCATACTCGTGTTACCGATCCAAATGCCATGCAATGTGTGAAAGAAGCTGTCGGCAGCACTCGCCTAACCATCGAGTCTGAACTTTCTATGGGTCTGCCAAATTCTCCGATGCATGGTGCTCACATACGTGTGGTTGGTGGTAATTTTATTACTGCTAAACCTATTGGAGTTCAAGACGGAATTGACTTTCAACGCGCCGGCCAGGTCCGGCGTATTGACAACGAAGCTATTGATGCACAGCTAAGCAATGGTTCAATGGTGTTGATTTCCCCCATTGGCTTCTCACCAACTGGGGAGGCGTTTAATTTAAGTTATCAGGATGTCGCTAGCCATGTTGCTATGGCCCTTAGTGCCGAAAAGCTAATCTTAATTAGTCAGCCTGGCGCAATTAATGATAAAGAACGGCTGCTCCGAAGTTTGTCGCTACCGCAACTCGCAGAGCTACAAGAGACACTCAAAGACCCAGAGCATGCTGAACTCCTAGGAACTGCATCGGTTGCTTGCTATGGCGGTGTTGAGCGTGTCCATTTAGTGGGTTATCAAGAAGACGGCGCACTGCTTAAGGAATTATTTACCCGAGAAGGTAGTGGTACCCTGATCATGAAAGAATGTGCGGAAGTGATTCGCCCCGCCTCGATCGAAGATGTAGGTGGTATTCTTAGCCTCATTACACCTCTTGAAGATCAATCAATTCTGGTGAAACGATCTCGCGAACTACTTGAGACTGAGATCACCCAATTTAAGGTAGTGGTTCACCCCGAGGGATTGATTATCGGTTGTGCGGCTCTCTACCCAACGACTGATTTAGCGGTTGGTGAAGTGGTCTGCGTAGCGATTCATCCCGAGTTCCACGACAAAGGCATAGGTGCACGACTGTTGTCTGAAATTGAGAGTGACGGAAAAGCAAGCGGTATGAATGAGCTATTAGTCATGACGACAAGCACCGCACATTGGTTTCTTGAAAAAGGCTTTAGTGAGGCTAATATTCGAGATCTCCCTGACAATAAGCAATCTATGTACAATTACCAGAGAAATTCGCGCATATTTTGCAAAGCAATTTAATATTAGTGTAGAGATAAAGAATTCTGCACTGCCCATTTGATTGATAAAATTACAAATAGAGTAGCGTCGTTAGATCCAAGATAAGCTCCGGTGGGTGCCGCCAGAGGCGCGCCCAAGAAGCGTCGCCGCGAGACACGTAAGCCTGGTAGCTAATGCCCATAACGGGGCCATTCGAGACCTGTCACAACTATAGGGCCTAAGCGCTAGCATGAGAACGTCGTCCACAAAAAAGCCCAGCATTCGCTGGGCTTTTCTATTTCTAGCTAACTACTAATTTAAGCCTTACTGCAACCCGGTACCGTAGCACCAACATCACGAAGTTTCTGAAGTCTGCTACCCTCAGCATTGGCAAACTTAATCCACTGTGCAGGATAACGTTTAGCCTTTTTAGTTTTCGCGGCCTTAACGGATTGGTTAAAAGCCTTCACAGCGTCTTTGTAGCAATGCAGATTAATCAGCGCGCTGCCCATTGTCGCATAATTGGTCGACGCATTCTTAACCTCGCCTTTCTTAGCCGCTTTTTTAGCCGCGTTATAAGCCTGCTTGTCTTTACCTAGGTCAAGATAAATAGAAGCAATGCGTGACTGTATTTCACCGGTATCAGAAAACTTCGATGCACTCTCAAAAGACTTTAACGCGCTTTCAAGATTTTTCGCCTGCCACCAAGCCTGTCCGAGCACCTCAAAGTTCTTGGCGTTCTTCTCGATAATTTTATCTTGCATTCCTTTATCAATTATTCTGGCAGCACGATAGGGGACTTCGGCACCCAAATACATGTAAGCCATACTCATCACTTGACTCTCGGTGGTCAGTTGATCGTTCATGTAAACCATTTCAGTGGCAACCAGCTGGTCAGTCTCACGCTCTTGAGAACCGTACATACCACCTAACTGCTTCCAGTAAGTCCACTTGGGATAATGTGTCACAAGCTTCTGGAGAATAGATGTGACCTTCTTAAGATCATCCTTCTCATAATAAAGAACCCTTTGAAGAGACCACATGGATTCTTTCGGAAGGATCTCTTTAGCCTCAGCCTCCGCAATGGCAATTTCAACCATGGCGAGCGCGTCCGCCTTTCGCTCTAGCTGATAGTAAAGCTGAGCGAGCAGCATGCGAGCATCGGCACCAACAATGATTGCCGCATCAATCCAAATTTCCATTTCTATGACTGCTAATGCGTAATCTTCTTGCATGGCATAAAACTGAGCTAACGTGTAGCGTGTATCAAGCTTTAACTCAGGCGGTGTACCAACGCCATCAACAACCAGGCGATAAAAGCTAATAGCGCCTTTAAAGTCATCCAAAGAATAAACAACATACCCGAGCATGTTCCAAACCTGAGTCTTTTCATAATCAGTACTACAGGTCTTTGGCCGCGCATCGATATCGAGCAGCATTTTCTTCGCTTCTAACCAAAAAGGCGTTACATTGACTCCTTCTTCTGCCTCGGTAGCCATCGAAATCGGGCCCTTCTCACCCTGAACTCTGTCAAGCGCCTTAGCGCAGCTTTTGCCGACAGACTGACGCTTGCGTGTTTTAACATCTTTATATTTAGGCTCTTTTTTCTCAGCGGCAAGGGCGGTATTAGCCATTACAGAGTCTGGTGATCCTACAGAGACAAGCAACGGCATTACGAACACCATGCACAACACTGCGACTAAGAGTTTAAATTTACTGACCATCATGAACTCCTTATTTCGCCATCTGGAATGTGAACTTATACAGAACGTTAGGGACTTCCTGCCCAACACCGTCTACAACTCTTGGGTTGTACTTAAGCTTCAACGCAGCCTTAACTGCAGCTCGCCCAAATCCCCAGCCTTCAGGAAATTCTTCTATCATCACGGGATCACGTACACCACCTGTTGTGGTAATAATTACCTCCACTACCGCATATCCTTCTTTACCACGCGTCTGAGCACGTCTGGGATACTGCGGTTGCGGAATATAAACGGGAATATAGTCTGAATCCCTGGAGAAGCTGCCAAGTCCTACCTGCAAATTACCGCCGACAGTTGGCGCAGCCATATTCACCGCATTATCAGGAACATCGAAATCTTGAGTTTCCTCAGGTATTTCTGGCGGTGGCGTTTCTGGCTCATCGGGTTTCTCGACGTTAGTCTCTTTGGCGTTTTCAGTTAGATCCCGATCAACATGGAGAAAATCAGGTATCTTGATCATAGCGCCTTCGTCTAGCTCTTTGCTGCCAGAGTCGATCAGCTTGTACATTAAAATGATTAATGCAAAAGTGACCAGCATTCCAAGCGCAGCGGATATTCCTACTCTAATTACAGCCATACTATTAACTCAGTCTGTTTCTACAGAAATGGCCACCGGAGCAATTCCGATATCGCGAGCGATATCCGCTACCTTGGCAACCGATTCAATGTTGGACTCATTATCGGCTTGGATAACCATGCCGCCCTTTGGATTTTCATTAAACAATCGAGTCAAACTGATTTTCAATGCAGTGGGTTCAACCCGCTTTTTATCAATCCAATATTCATTTGTGTCTGTAACTGCTACTAGAATACCGACTTTCTTATACGAAATGTCTGTCTCAGTATCAATTTTATTAACATCCGGTCCTGGAAGCTTAATAAAAGTCGCAGTAACAATGAAAAAGATCAACATAATGAAAACCACGTCAAGCATCGGAGTCAGATCAATAGTCTGTCCTTGCTCTTGCGATTTACCTCTTCTATTGCGCATAGTTATTTCTCATTGGTATTGATTCTGAACCACCGATTTATCAGTGGTCCATAGTCAAGTGATCTTCAAGGAGGTGCTTTTCCTGCTCAGCGACACGCTCTAGATACGTCATGCCAAATACGCCGGAAAGCGCCGCGACCATTCCCGACATTGTCGGGATAGTTGCTTGTGAGACGCCGCCTGCCATAGCTTTGGCGTCTCCACCACCGGTGAATGCCATAACATCAAATACCGTAATCATGCCAGTAACAGTACCTAACAAACCAAATAGCGGCGCAATTGCGACGAGTGTCTTGATCATCATCATGTTTGTATCAATTTCGATACTGACCTCAGAAATCAACTTCTCTCTGATCTGATGAGCATGCTTTGACTTGCGCTCTTTGCGTGCTTCCCATGCATCAAGCGCTCTCTGAACTTCTAAACTGACACTCGACCGCAGATACCACATTCGCTCAAAAATAAGGGTCCACATAAAGAATAGGAGGACGACAATGGCCCAAAGGACCATGCCACCCGAATCCATAAATTTACCCATCTCCGCGATCGTATCAACGAAAAACATCTTAGCGGCCCTCTACTGAACCAGCCACAATGCCAGCACTCTGTTCTTCCAGTACGTGGAGGATACGTTGCGCCTTGCCGTTAACTAAGGTGTGCATCAATACAGTTGGGATAGCAACAACTAGTCCCAGCACTGTCGTGATCAAAGCTTGGGAAATACCACCTGCCATCGCCTTAGGATCGCCTGCACCAAATAGCGTAATCATTTGGAATGTAATGATCATACCGGTAACGGTTCCTAACAGACCCATTAGAGGTGCAACCATAGAGATAACCTTCAAAAGATTAAGTCCTGCTTCAATATTTGGCCGCTCTTTGAGTACCGCCTCATGTAACTTAAGTTCGAGTGACTCTGGGTCAAGACCCGGATTGTCAGCAGCGACCTGTAATACTCTACCCAATGGGTTGTCCGTGTCAGAAGTACCAGATTGCAGCTGGGCACTAACCCGGCTAGACATACCCATCAACACAACGAAGCGCCAGATGGCCAGGATAACTGCGAATACAAATACTGCAGTAATAACATAACCAACGATACCACCAAAGTGCCAACGCTCGACCAATGTGGGCGTATTAATAAGTGCTCGTAGTAGTCCGCCACCTAGTGGACCAGATGGATCAAGACCCATTTTAGTAAACCCGGAAGCTGCTGCTTGTAGATCTGCAGCGTTAGATTGATGTCCAGAAGGCTGACGAGCTAGCTCAGAAACCAAACCGGATTTAGGGCTGTACTCCAAGTACATTCCGTCAGCAACTAAGTTGTATGTACCAACCCGAACCACTTCCATTTCAGCTTGTTCACCGTTCGCCAATAACACCGAGCGATTGAACTTCACAACTCGTGAGCTTTCAACCATTTCACGCTGTTGCTCGTACCATAACTTCTCAATATCTTCGATAGACGGGAGACGTGTGTCACTGCTCATTTTAGCAATTAACTCATCTAGAAACTCAGTTCTACCAGGGATCTGAGAACTAACAATCGACTGGTTGAGATTCGCTCGAATATCACCAGCAGCACCCGTTAGGTGGCCAAATAGCTCTTTCAACGAACCGAGACGCTTGTCTCGCTGCTCACGGAGCTTGGCAATCTCAATATCGTTGTCGCGGATTGTCTGCTCCAATCGATCTGATCGACGCTCTTCTTTAACTTTGGAATTCTGAGCGTCTTTAAGTAATTGCCCTTGTTTGCGTTGGTCGCTTTTAAAGGCAGCTTCGCGGCCTCTAGAATCCGCAGATTCAGAGATAGAAGAACTTTCAATCATCTGCAACAATTCATCTAAGCTCTTAGCATCTTGCGCTAAGGCTGGGACGCTGATAGCAGCTGCAGCAACAAAGGCTGCGAAAATGTTAACCATTTTAGTTTTCATTGTGCTACCTCCGGCGCTGTAATGGGCATTTCTATGACGTCCTGCGGAATTATTTTCTTCGCCATGCGAATCCCTTGATCAACGGGTCGACGATACTCAGAGCCTAAGGTTTCCCATGATCCAGTCGCCTTGTTCCAAGCGCCTGTTTGAGATTTGTCTTTAGTCTGATACATCAAAGCAACACGACCGATACGAAGCATTTCTACCTCAACCTCGGCTCCATTAGAGTTGATATCAACCATATCGCGATATGATTCGAGCGAAAGACTGTACTCTGACTCAATATCATAGAGCTCTAGGATTTGACGGAATTTCTCTGCGGCAGAGAATCTGGCACTGTCCAGGTTTGCATTCAAATTAGAGACCGCGTCAAGACGCATCTCTTTCTTAAAGGGCATATCCAGAGCAACAAAGTCTTCTAAGCCTGCAAGCATAGTAACCATCAGCGGAGAAACGCCTCGCTCGATTACGGTCGCATTAGCAATCGACTCTTTAAGCTCAGACATCATTTGAAGCTGGCTATCAATCTGGCGATCCAACTGAGAGTTGTATACACGCAGCGATTCGATTTGCTTGTTAACTTGTTTGAATTCTTGCAGAAGGCCGTCAGTTTGATCTGCAATACGATCAACTTTAGTCTGCGACGTTTTCGCTGATTGAACCTTAACGGCTCCAGCTTTTAACACATCGTTCACTTCAGCTGCCTGAACTGCAGTTGCAGTCAGACCACTGATAAGAGCGCCGATAAGTGCCAGTGCTTTTAGTGGTTGCTTGTTCATAGTTCCCTCAATTTGGATCTACCGGTTTAGTGATTCAATGGCACTTTTGTAAAGTACCTTATTTAGAAAAAATCTCGATCTTTTGGTTTCGAACGGTCTTTTTAACAGCCTCAACATTCAGAAGCAATTTGCCTGCCTGTAAAATGTGACTTAAAGCACATAAGCTTTAACTTTGTTACCTTAGGTAACGTTTTACCTTAACATGTCTGTTTAAAAACACATATTCATGTTATCTAATTATAATAGTCATGCCTTGATGCGATCTAACACTACAAATTGATAACTGTAACTACCGGTTACTTCAGGAAGCTGCACACAAGTGCGCTGCCATTGTTTAGAATCAATAGCTGGGAAAAAAGCATCTCCTGCAATTTCAGCGTCCACCTCGGTAACATAGAGGCGATCAGCAACAGTAATGGTCATTCGATAAATTTGCTCACCGCCAATAACCATGACCTCATCTACTCCACTGTCTAAACAAGCTTTGCGAGCAAGTAACAACGCTTCATCGAGTGTCGTTGCAACGTTGACGCCAGACGCGGACCAGCTAGCGTCTCTTGTGATTACAATATTAGTCCGGCCAGGCAAGGGGCGTCCGATCGAGTCATAGGTTTTGCGGCCCATTACTAACGGCTTACCCATGGTCACAGATTTAAAATATTGAAGGTCATCGGGCAAACGCCATGGTAACTGATTATTAAGGCCAATGACTCCATTCCGGCTGACCGCAACGATTAGCGACATCTTCATAATTTTAACCTTCTTAGACTGCAACCGGTGCCGAAATAGGCCCGTGGGATTGATAGTTTTGTAATTCAAAATCATCATAGACGAAGTCAAATAAACTTTGTACTTGTGGGTTAATCTGCAAAGTCGGTAAATCAAAAGTGCTGCGGGATAGCATTTCATCCACTTGATTCATGTGGTTAGAATAAAGATGCGCATCACCAAAAGTATGTACAAAATCACCTAGCTTTAAACCAGCCACCTGAGCGATCATCATAGTGAGTGCAGCGTAGGAGGCTATATTGAAGGGCACACCAAGGAACACATCCGCACTCCGCTGATAGAGCTGACAACTTAATCGCCCTTCTACCACGTAAAACTGAAACAGACTATGGCAAGGTGGTAACCCTGACTTTATCATCACCGGAATATCTTGCGGGTTCCATGCTGACACAATAAGGCGGCGTGAATCTGGATTAGATTGGAGATCACTCATAAGCTGAGATAGTTGATCAACACCACCAAAATTTCGCCACTGTTTGCCGTAAACGGGCCCTAGGTCTCCATACTTGTCCGCGAAATCCTGGTCAGTGATAATCTGTTGAGTGAACTCGGCCATAACAGCACGCCACTCTGACGAATACTTAACCAGATGCTTATCTTGACCTGTCTCACGCAACCAGTTCTGATAGGGCCAGTCATTCCAGATACCGACCCCGTTTTCGATCAAATATCGAATGTTGGTATCTCCCCGAATAAACCATAGGAGCTCATGTAGAATTGACTTCAAGTGCACTTTTTTACTCGTTACCAGAGGAAATCCCTCGGCCAAATTAAAACGCATCTGATGCCCAAAGATACTGACTGTTCCAGTACCGGTGCGATCTTCTTTTTTAATACCGTGATCGCGGATATGTTTCACTAACTCTAAATATTGCTGCATTAGGCATCCCCCAAACCAGATTTCCCCACCAAGCCACGAAGTGATGCGCGCATAAACCACAGACCCAATAATATCATTGGAATACAAAGGGTTTGACCTCGGGTCATCCAATTAAACGATTCTACTAGCGCGGATTGACCTACAAATTGAGCATCCGGCTGGCGGACAAATTCGATCATAAACCGGAACGTCCCATAGAGTATTAGAAACAATCCGGTGACTTCACCATACAACCGAGGCTTTCGGGCATACCAATTAATAATAAAAAATAACACTAGACCTTCAAGGACCGCCTCATAAAGTTGCGAAGGGTGCCTTGCCAGTTGCTGCGGATCTGCTGGAAAAACCATGGCCCATGGAACGTCGGTGGGACGGCCATAAAGCTCTTGGCCTATGAAATTGCCTATGCGGCCGAAAAACAAGCCCGTCGGTACTAAAGGAGTCGCAAAATCAACTAAGCTTAAAAAGCTAATTTGATACTTGCGGCTGTAAATAAGTAGGGCGACACCGACACCAATTAAACCGCCGTGAAAAGACATGCCCCCTTCCCAGATGCGCACCAACATCGTAGGATCAGCCAGCCACTTATCAGCACTATAAAATAAAAGGTACCCCAGCCGACCCCCTAAGATAACGCCAAAGGCACCGTAAACGATTAAGTCCTCTACCTGCGTTTTTTTGACGGGAGACCATGGCCTCTGGCTATTGCGTAGCGCCAAGAACCAGGCAAAAGTAAAAGCCAAAAGGTACATAATCCCATACCAATGGATTTTCAGTGGGCCTATTGATAATGCTACTGGATCAATAACGGAATAAGTTAGCATTGAGGGGCACTCCGGAAAGTTAAGGCTACCGATGATAACGGTTTATCTAGGTTACTGCCAAGAATGATAACGTCGTAAAGAATAAAAAGTTATACTGTTGTGCATGTGTTTACTTGCCTTTGCTTACAACCATAATGCTGATGCGCCGCTGATCGTGATTTCTAATCGCGATGAATTCTATCGTCGTGAAACACTACCAATGCACTGGTGGCAAGACGGGGACGTGCTTGCGGGACGTGATCAACAAGCTGGCGGATCGTGGCTTGGCTTGTCAAAAAATGGTCGCTTTGCTGCGGTAACTAATTTTCGTGACCTTCACCGGAACGGCGCACCATCGAGTAACTTACGTTCGCGTGGCGATCTAGTCACTGCCTTTCTCTGTGCATCCAAAAATGTTCACTCGTGGACTGACTCACTGGGTGACAGCCTCTTAGAATATGGCGCCTTCAATTTAGTCATCTATGATGGGCAAGACATGATATATCTAAATAATCAAGGCGACGCTAGGCAAATACTAACACCCGGTGTTTATGCGCTGAGCAACCACCAACTAGATAGCCAGTGGCCAAAAGTTGATCATGCCCGCGAGCAACTGCATAAAGCAGTAACCAATCAGGCCATCGGCGAGCATTCTATTCCCGTATTATTAACGGCGCTTTCCTTAGAAAAAACGTATGCTACTGAGCTGTTACCGAACACAGGAATACCAGCAGACTGGGAAGAAACGCTCTCCTCACCCTTTATTGTTTCTGACGGGTACGGAACTCGTGCAGCTACCGCCATTGTGATCTCCGCCACAGGGAAGATTAGCGTGGCCGAGCAGGGTTATGAAAACGGAGAGAAACTAGCTTTTAATGCGTTTAACTATTCTAGCTTAGGCCTTTAGTTTTGCACTTTTTACAAAACGCTGCGGACTTGCCGCCCGGAGTAATTTTGACACTTCCGCGTGCTCAAGAGATCCAGCCAAAAAGTCTATAATTTGCTTAGAACTTGACATTTTTAATGCTTTTTTTGCAAGTAATTGAGCATCTTTGCGGGTGACATTGAGAAGCATTGACTTGACTCTAAGTAGACTACTCGCACTCATCGAAAATGTCTCATAACCCAGGCCCAAAAGTACCACTGCACTCAGCGGATCTCCTGCCATCTCGCCACAGATACTAAGCTGACAGTCGACCTCGGCGGCTTGCTCCTGAATCTGCTTAAGCGCTCTCAAAACACTTGGGTGCAAACTATTATAAAGCTCCGCAACCCTTGGGTTATTGCGATCCACTGCTAATAGGTATTGGGTTAAATCATTAGTTCCTACCGACAAGAAGTCAACGCGACGACCAATTTCTTTTACCTGGTAAACGGCGGCAGGCACCTCGATCATAGCGCCTATGAGAGGTCGCTTAAGCATGAATCCCTCCTCAACGGTTAGCTCCTCATAGACGCGTTCAATAAGCTGTAACGCTCTATCAAGCTCTGGGATATTACTAATCATAGGCAGCATAATACGCAGGTTTCCAATCCCTTCGCTGGCACGTAGCATTGCCCTAATTTGTACCAAGAATATCTCAGGATGATCCAACGAAATACGAATTCCTCGCCACCCTAAAAAAGGATTTTCCTCTTCAATAGGAAAATAAGGTAGATCTTTATCACCCCCTATATCGAGAGTTCGCATAGTCACCGGTCGCGGTGCAAAGTCCTCTAACTGTTGCCTATAAATAGTGATTTGTTCATCTTCAGTAGGAAAGCTTGAACGCATTAAAAAGGGGATTTCAGTGCGGAAAAGACCCACCGCTTCCGCACCACTGCGCAGTGACCTAGCGGTATCTTGGCGCAAACCAGTATTTACCCAAAGAGAAAACCTCTTCCCATCAGAAGTATGGCAAGGCAGATCTCGGAGCTTTTCGAGATCCTTAGTGAATAATTTTTCTTCTCGCTGTCGCTGCAGGTAGTGGCGACGAACTGTTCGTGTTGCTCGACTAACAATATCCCCAGTAGAACCATCAACGATAAGCTCTTGCCCATCAAGCTCTACCCAGGGCAAAGAAACCGCACCCATGACAGTAGGGATACCAAGAGCACGACCAACAATGGCCATATGCGAGTTACTCGAGCCCTTTAACGAAATGATTCCGACAAGCCGATTGACCGGGATATCTGCCAAGGCTGTTGCCGACAAGTCTTCTCCGACTAACACTATGCGTCGTGGAAGCGGCGCTTTTTCACGATCTTTTGCTTGTAAATAACCAAGAACTCGCTTACCCAAGTCGTTGACGTCCGCAGCTCTCTCTCGAAGGTAAGTATCTTCCATCTTTTGGAACGTTCGCACATGCTTAAGAATTACTGTGCTCCAGGCACTGGCGGCAACTTGGCCGAGCTTAATAGCGGCTATGACTTCATTGAGTAGCACCCGATCATCGAGCAAACGAATATAGACATCAAAAAGAGCAAACTCCTCTGCACTTAGTTTGTCCGCCAATCCGGCGCCCAAGTTGCGCATATCTCTCTTCGCTGCCTTCACGGCATCGCGAAATCGTTGTATCTCTGCTTTAGGATCCTCGGTACGCCGTTGCGGAACTGTTTTTAGGTCGGCTTTATTGGTAACAAGCACTGCTCGACCAATTCCCACCCCCGGCGAGCTGGGGATACCAATAAACACGGCCTCTTTGCTCTTGCCACGCCCAGCTGATGCCAACTGACGCAAAGCACCAGTCGCCTCCGCATGAGCAATAGCGCCAGAAAGTTGTGCACATACGGTGACCACAAACGCTTCTTCTTCGGAGGCAAAACGGCGACGCGTTTCCTGCTGAAGAACAAGCACACCAAGGACTTTTCGATGGTGAATGATCGGTACGCCCAAAAAAGAATGAAACGGCGCTTCACCGGTTTCCTCAAAGTAACTGAAATTAGGATGCTGATCGGCATCTTGAAGATTAAGCGGCTCTTCCTTTACCGCAACCAAGCCGACTAGACCCTCCCTCATGGCAAGCCTTACTTTACCAATGGATTCCTGGCGAAGACCTTCCGTAGCCATGAGTACATAGCGCTGGTCGGCATCATCGAACAGGTACACCGAACAGACTCCAGCATTCATTGCCCCACGAACTTCTTTAACGATAATAGCTAAGACTTCAGGAAGACTACGGGCACTATTGACCTCTTGAACAATAGTTCTCAGCGAAGATAGCATGCTTAGGCGCCCCCAGACTTTTGCTCAAAGCGCATATTTTTTTCAGAAAACTCCTGCAACGCATGACGATAGACGTTGCGCTTAAAAGAAACTACAGAATTAATTGGATACCAATAATTGACCCATTCCCAGCCATCAAATTCAGGTGTTCCAGACGTATCAAAGCGTACTTTTGAAGCATCTCCAACCAGTTCGAGAAAAAACCATTTTTGCTTCTGCCCAATACATAAAGGTTTCGAGTTTTTACGCTGCATTGACACGGGGATTCGATAGCGCAACCATTTTTTGCTTCGCTGGATTATGCGCACATCTGAGGGCTCCAAACCAACCTCTTCATAGAGCTCTCTGTAAAGCGCTTGCTCCACCGATTCACCCTTATCGACCCCACCCTGAGGAAATTGCCAAGCCTGCTGGCCAAGCCGTTTAGCAAACATCACTCTGCCACGTCCGTCACTAATAACAATAGCAATATTTGAGCGAAAACCGTCTTTATCAACCACTGTACGTCTGCCTCTAAAATTGCCTTGGTATGACCTTCCATTGTTCCATAAACTAGGGTTCTCGGCAATTTTCTCTTGAGCGGGGCCACTTTGATCGCTATCCTGCGTATAAAGAAAATTACCTTGGCCCTCTAATGACCTTAGCAATTTTTGACCTCGATAACACACTAATTGCCGGTGACAGTGATTATAGCTGGGGGGCTTTTCTGGTCACCCAAAATAAGGTTGATCAAGTTCTTTATAAAACCATGAACGAAAAGTTTTTTGCAGACTATGAAGCAGAGACTTTGGACATTTCGGCATATCTTGCGTTTTCGCTATCGCCATTAATCGGTATGTCCAAATCTGATCTAGCGCAACTACATAGCAAATTTATGGATGAGATCATTCAGCCAATGCAATTGCCTAAGGCGGCTCAACTCATTAAAAAACATCGGCAAGCCGGTGATCGCCTGCTGGTTATCACGGCGACAAATCAGTGCATTATTGAGCCAATAGTGATGTCGTTAGGTATCGAAGAGTTTTTGGCGACACAACCAGAATGGATAAATGGTCGCATCACTGGCAAAGTACTTGGCACTCCAACGTTTCGCGAGGGCAAGGTAGAGCGTTTGGATACTTGGCTAGAAGAGAATAATGAAACACTCAGCGGAAGTTGTTTCTACAGTGATTCCATTAATGACTTGCCGCTTTTATTAAAAGTCGACAAGCCTATCGCCGTTGATCCCGACGAGAAGCTACGCCAAATAGCAAAAGAAAAAGGCTGGGATATAATATCCTTACGCGATTAGTCTTCCTCAATGGACAGGAGATATTCATCCCTGTCCAGCATGTCATCCAGCTCATTGTGGTTCGATAGCTTCACTCGAAACAACCAACCATCAACATAAGGTGACTGATTAATCGCCTCTGGTTGCTCCTCTAACACTGGATTGATTTCAATAACTGCGCCAGTAACTGGGGAATAAATGTCGGAAGCCGCTTTCACAGACTCAACAACGGCGACTTCAGCACCAGCATCTATGTCTGCCCCTTCCTCAGGAAGCTCTACGTACACAACATCACCAAGAGCGGCCTGCGCGTGGTCAGTAATGCCTATTACTGCAGTGCCATCACCTTCTAAGCGTACCCATTCATGACTAGCCGCATACTTTAACTCTACTGGTAAATCACTCATTACTAACCCTTTAAATTATCTTGTAATTCACTCTAATTGTTTTAACAACCTGTTGTATTAGAACAAGCTTATAGATTATTCATTACGGTCTCAAGAGAGAAAATAGTGACAGCTTTATTGAGGTCAATCTAAATAATTTTGTTACACTTAATTTTTCACAACAATGGCAAGACAGGAGTTTTGCCTTAGCTTTTTAAGGAGTTATAAAATAATGTCTCATATCAAATTAAGCATATTTTCTTTTCTGGTTATCTCTCTTTCAGCAATTTCTTCGGCAGATGAAATTGCTCTTATGAATGGAGATATTATTCAGGGCTCACAAGCAGAGTTAACAGAATCGCATATTATTTGGAATGCTGATAACTTCGGTGCTTTGAGTATCGCTATAAATCAGGTGCTTACAGTTAATGGCGTACCCTTCGATAAGGCATCAATCGGTATTGATAATGTTGTCCCTGAAAAAGTCATGCAAGCAGGTTTAATGGGCTTTTTTGGAGAATCCTTTACCGGTAACACTACAGCATTTGGCAATATATCTAGCGGTAATGACGAGCGCAATGAGTGGGGTATAGATACAGAAATTAGCTGGCTCAATGACGCTCTTCGTCATCGCTCAGCCCTTGGCTATGAAAGCAAAAGCACGGGTGACAATGACGCTAAAGTTGAATATATGCTAAGCCATTCGGTTGACTGGTTTTTTAGAGATAGCTGGTTCTGGAGTAATAAAGGATCCGTTGGTGCCAATGACAATCGTGGTATCGATAACTTTTACACCCTGGGTAGCAATATCGGCAACCAATTTTGGGAGTCTGATCAGGGATCGCTTTCAGCAGAAACAGGTTTGGTCTGGATTAGTGAAAAATTTCTTGATGGTTCAGAAGACGACCGAATGACCTTAAGCTGGGCTAGTGACTATACCAAGCTACTGTTTAAGCAAGTCCGCCTGTCCCACTCTCATCAATTGTTAGTGGCCATCGAAGATGCTGATAATTCTCAATTATCCGCTGATATTAGTGTTGATTTCCCACTCATTGATAGCTTATTTACCAAAGTATCCCTAGAGTGGGTGTACGACAATCAACCTCTTGCTGGGGTGGAAAAAATTGACCGAAAACTCAACCTTGGTGTGAACTATAGTTGGTAAGACCTATAATCGAACCTCTAGCGGGGGCTCATTTAGCGCCGCTAGTTGCTCGCGCAAAGCAAGAATGTGGTCACTCCAATAGCGCGGAGAATCAAACCAAGAAAATGCGCGCGGAAAAGCAGGATCTGACCAACGCCTTGCTATCCAAGCGCTGTGGTGCATGATTCTTAGTGTCCGAAACACTTCAATGAGTCGTAATTGCCGATAATCAAAGTCGTAAAATTCATTATACCCTTGGATGATTTCAGTTATTTGCGCTGTCTGCTCCTCCCTATCTCCAGACAATAGCATCCAGATATCTTGGATTGCTGGTGCCATGCGGGCGTCATCAAAATCGACAAAATGGGGGTAATCATCACGCCACAAAATATTGCCCGAGTGGCAATCACCATGCACTCGAATATTATTAATGTCGCCATAACCGGCAAGAATCTCATCAATAGCTTTGAGCACGTCAAGCGCCAAGGAATCATAAGCAGGGCTTAGCTCTTTGGGCATAAAATCTTTACTGATAAGCTCATAAGAGTCCCACCCAAAGTTTTTGACATTTAAAGTAGGTCTATATTGGAACGGCTGAGTTGCGCCAATCCCATGAAATCGACCCAATAAACGGCCTAAAATAAAGAGGTTATCTAGGTTATCCAATTCTGGCGCGCGCCCTCCTTTTCGCTCATAAAGTGCAAACCTAAATCCTTCATGATGACTAATACTCTTTCCCTCGCTATTTAGCCAAGGACAGACAACTGGAAGCTCTTGCTCCTGCAGTTGAAAGCAAAATTGATGCTCTTCAAAGATCTGTTCATCAGTCCATCGGTTCGGGCGATAGAACTTGGCAATCATAGGCGTTTTATTCTCAATGCCTATTTGATAAACGCGATTTTCATAACTATTGAGGGCTAAAAATCCACCATCTGACAAAAATCCTTGACTCTCCACCGCATCGATTAATAAATCAGGGGTTAATGTATCAAATGGATGGTTAACGCTTTCAATCATAAATTTTAATCCAAACTTGGTTTTGCACGCATGTTTTTCTTTTTACCATGCTGGGCTTTTTTGTCCATGCGCCTCAATTGCGAACCGCGTGTTGGTTTAGTCGGCCGCCTAGATTTAGCAACAAAACCAGCCGACTCAATAAGTATTTTTAACCTAGACAGCGCCTCTAAACGATTTTTATCCTGGCTGCGATAACGCTGGGCCTTAATAATGACCACACCCTCTTTTGAAATTCGCTGGTCATTAAGTTGCAATAATCGCTGTTTGTAAAAATCGGGTAAGGATGACTGTCCAATATCGAAGCGTAAATGAATCGCTGAAGATACCTTGTTGACATTTTGCCCGCCCGGACCTTGAGCGCGTATTGCTGAAAAGTCTAGCTCTGAATCTGGAATTGAAACGTTACTGGAAATAATTAGCATTAATCACTAGGCTCGACAAAACTAAACCGAGGAACTTCTCGCCCATCAATCTCAACCCGTTCCTGGAACATATCTAGGGGCCTCACCCACATGCTATAGTCCCCGTATAGAGTTCGATACACTACCAGTTCCTCTCCTGTCTCACTGTGCGTGGCAACCTCTATGACTTGGTAAAGGTTACCTTTGTAATGTTTGTAAATTCCTTTAGCAATAGTCACGCTGAAATCACCTCTGTTTCACAATGAATAAGGTCCGATAACTCCAACACTAACTTGTCACCCGCCTGTAATGGCCCGACGCCAGCTGGCGTACCTGTTAAAACCATATCACCAGGCAGCAGGGTGAAAAATTGACTGATATAGGTCAGCAATGGAAGTACTGGGTTGAGCATATCCGAAGTATTACCATCTTGATGAAGCTGACCATTTTTATACAGTCGTATTTTTTGGTTTTGCAAATCACCTGCCTGTGCCTGAGATATAAATGCCGAGGATGGACAGGCACCGTCAAACGCCTTGGCCTTTTCCCATGGCAACCCACTATTTTTTAAATCTTGCTGAATGTCCCGCAATGTCAAATCTAAACTTAGCCCCACACCAGCAATTGCTGCCGTCGCTTCATTCTCATTACAGTGACATAACTGTTTGCCAATCAGAAGGCTCATTTCAGTCTCAAAATGACATTCGCCTAAAGCAGTTGGAATAATAATCTGGTTATCAATGGCGGTTAATGCCGTATTCGGTTTGATGAATAAGACAGGCGAAACAGGCAACGGGTTGTTTAATTCGCGCGCATGGGCAGCATAATTTCTGCCCACGCAGACAATTTTTCCCAAAGGAAGATCTGATTTTTCCCCATCAATAAAGTGATTGTAGCTGTGCATCAGTAGATTCCATTTTTAATTTCTATGCGCAATATAAGCTCCATCGAATAACCTTAGACGCTAAACCATCATAGTTTTGTGATCATTCAAATATATTGCTCCTTTGGCTATCCGATATACCAACCAAATGGTCACCAGCCCTCCAGTAAACCAACCAAGAAGAACAACCCACGTCAAAAACGCAATTATCGTCCATAACAGGCCAAACCAGAAGGTATTGATTTGCCACTGGAAGTGCCCCTCCAGCCAGCTTCCACGAACATCATCTCGTTTGATGTAATTGATGATAACCGCGGCTATTGCTGTGAGGCCGCCGGTTACAAAACTCAGCGCCAGTAATATGTAGATCAACATAGTTACGTTTTTGTTGCTAGCTTCTTGCTCTGCATCATCACTCGTAAATAACGGCTCACTCATTATTAACATCCTACTTAGGCGTATACATTAATCTTGTTTCGCTGAAATTAGCTTACCAGGGTTTAATATTCCATCCGGATCAAATACCGCCTTCACCCCACGCATCAGACTAATTTCACTAGCGGATCTGGAATAATGCAAATAGTCTTTTTTCAGCAACCCTACTCCATGCTCCGCGCTCACACTACCCTCATACTTTGCGATCAGCTGACCAACTTCATTGCTCACCGCGCTGCATTGAGCTACAAAATCATTATTCGACAGATGCACTGGTCTAAGAATATTAAGATGCAAATTACCGTCACCAATGTGGCCATACCAGACAATCTCAAAATCTGGATAACGTTGCTCTACCAACTTATTAACCTCGTCGAGAAAATCCGGCATTCTGGAGACACGCACTGAAATATCATTCTTATAAGGCTGGAATTCCCACAAAGTTTCAGAAATATCTTCTCTAAGTTTCCATAATGCGGATGCTTGGGACAGACTTTGACTGACAACGCCGTCTAACACCCAACCTTGCTCAACGCAGTGCTCAAAAAGGCTCATAGCAAGTTCTAAAACTTCATCGCCTTTGGTCTCGAATTCTAACAGCGCATAAAATGGCGTCTTAGTCTCAAAAGGAACCGCATGACCCTGATGGGCAACCACCTTGTCTAATGCAAGCTGCGAGAAAAATTCAAAGGCGGTCAAGTCAATCTTAGAGGTGAAAGTTTGAAGTACATCTAAAACGGTCGGGAAATCATTAATTCCGAGGACCATTACCGCTGTCTCTTCGGGCGCTCTAGTTAATTGAATGGTAGCTTCACATATAAGCCCAAGAGTACCTTCAGAGCCAATAAACAAATGACGGAAGTCATAACCGGTATTATTCTTCATCAACCCGCGATTTAATTCTAAAATGTCGCCGGCACCGGTGACCACCGTTAAACCTGCCACCCACTGGCGGGTCATTCCATAGCGGATGACATTAATACCACCTGCATTAGTTGCTATGTTTCCACCAATTTGACTAGAGCCCGTGGAAGCAAAATCAACTGGATAAAACAAACCTTGTTCAACCGCAAAATTTTGTAAATTTTCGGTAATCATTCCTGCACCCACTGTCACGGTCCGGTCTAATGGATTGAATTCTCGAATTTTATTTAAACGGTCTAAAGCCATCACAATCTCACCATCCTTAGCAACCGCACCACCACTCAATCCAGTACGGCCACCAGAGGGAACAATCGCCAAATTATGCTCCTTGGCCAACAAAACAATCTGCTGAACCTCCTTAATTGAGCCCGGCAAAACAACCGCGCAGGGGTTTGCCTGCCAAATCGTAGTCCGATCAAGGCCGTAATTCTGTAAATCCTCTGACCTGAGTAATAATCGCTCTTCACCAAGAATAGTTACAAGTTGTTTTGTGATTAGCGGTGGAAGCATAACAGGCCCTTAATAGTCGAAATTTTATTTACTAAGCAGTCTTAAATTTTATCATAATATTGAATTTAGTTGGGCCGTCCATCGGGAATACATGCTTAAACTTAAGCGCCCCAATAGCGCTTATAAAAAAAGCATTTCTTTGTAAATGTGAGCATTTACGCGAGTCATCGTCTTCTCGGTGAAGGTCCGCATTCGTTGGATTGGCTGACACAGACCGCTAATTTGTTGAGTCAAAGCCCTGTTTTGTAGTCTTTTTGAGCTAAATAACGCTTTTTTAGGGTTAAACTGAAACAAAATTAGCAAAATAGCGCAAAACACCATACACTACCGCGTTCGTAAGTCTGTATTTTTGCTACTTAAAGATTTGGCTACGATAAGCTTCTCGTTCGTACTTTGTTATGAAAGAGAAATATTGGCTAGCCCCGTTATGAGGCTGGATATTTTTAACGCCTTAAACGGTATAAATTTTTAAAGTGAGGTTATTATGTCAGATAGAGTTTCTGGCACTGTCAAGTGGTTCAACGACAGTAAGGGTTTTGGATTCATTGAGCAAGAAGGCGGCGGTGACGTATTTGTTCACCACAGCGCAATTCAGGCTGAAGGTTTCAAATCATTAAAAGAAGGTCAGGCAGTAACGATGGAAGTTACTCAAGGCCAAAAAGGTGCTCAAGCTGAGAACGTAGTCGCCGATTAATTTCTGCTGCTATCGTTAGGTAGCTGTAAAGAAATATTAAAAAGCCCTAAATTTATTTAGGGCTTTTTTTATGGACTGATTTTATTTAATCATTATAACGAGCAAAAAAAATCCCACCAAAAAGGCGGGATTCTTAAATGTTGTGAGGGTAAGTTCTCACAATCAAGCCAAAATTTACTTGATTTTGGCTTCTTTATAGATCACATGCTTACGAATGGTGGGATCATATTTCTTAATCTCCATCTTCTCAGGCATATTACGCTTGTTCTTGTCAGTCGTATAAAAATGTCCAGTACCTGCACTGGAAACTAACCGAATTTTTTCTCTCGCTGATTTAGCCATCAGTATACTCCTTAAACTTTCGTGCCATGAGCACGAAGCTCAGACAGGACAATTTCAATACCTTTTTTGTCGATGATGCGCATTCCCTTGGTAGAGACGCGCAGCTTAATAAAGCGCTTCTCTGCCTCAACCCAAAATCGGTGGGTGTGAAGGTTTGGCTCAAAACGACGACGTGTTCTATTTTTCGCATGAGATACATTGTTTCCAGCCATTGGGCGCTTGCCTGTGACCTGACATACTCTGGACATTTATCCTGCCTCTAAATTCGATTATTGTCTAAGGAAAACTCCTTTTGACAAAAGTATTCCAAAAAATTACATCCTTGTTCAAAGGGTGTCCCCGCAAGGAGGCGCGTTTTATACCAGAAAGCCAATCCTGAATCAAACGAAAACGCTGTAATTGATGTAATTGATGTAATTTTTCCACTTATCAGAGAATCTTAGCCCCATTACATTTTACCTTGGTTTGCCAGAGACGTTATATCTCCCCGTCCGACAATAAAATGATCCAGCAAGGGAATGTCTACCAGCGCCAGCGCAGCCTTTAATCTTTGGGTGATAGAAATATCGGCATTGCTCGGCTCGGCAACCCCTGATGGATGATTATGAGCGATAATTACCGCCGCGGCATTCTTTTCTAGAGCCAACTTTACGACTTCTCTTGAATGCACAGAAGTTGCGTCAATAGTGCCATGAAATAATTCATGGTAAGCCAACAATTGGTGCCTAGAATCAAGCAATAAAACACTGAAAACCTCACGCGTGTAATCGCGCATCTGGACTGCCAGATAATCTTCGACCTGCTTTGGGTTAGTAAAAACACTATTGCTACTTAACTGCTCCTGCAAATAGCGCTCAGTCAACTCCAAACTTGCCTTAAGCTGACAATACTTTGCAGTACCTAACCCCTTAATCGAGCAAAAACTTTTTTTATCCGCACAGAGAAGAGAGCTGAGGCTTCCAAAGTGAATTAATAGTTTAGACGCTAACTCAATAGCATTCATTCCTGAGACGCCTGTCCGCAAAAATATAGCTAATAACTCCTGATCAGAGAGCGCTTTTGCCCCCTTTGCTAAAAGCTTTTCTCGGGGCCTTTGATGTTGAGGCCATTGGTGTATAGCCATAGTAAGTCCTTATTTATCGCTACAGAATTCCTTTCTATAATGTTATCTTAGACCCCTATAAGTGGACTGTATGGATTTTAAATGTGTAGCCTGTCAAACAAACGAATAATTGTTGGCGTTACCGGCGGCATCGCTGCCTATAAAAGCGCTGAGATTGTAAGACGCCTCCAAGATAGGGGAGCTGATGTCCGCGTGGTGATGACGCCAGGTGCAGAAGAATTTATACGGCCACTCACCATGCAAGCGCTATCAGGCCACCCTGTGCACTGTGGCTTGCTAGATGAAAAGGCTGAAGCGGGAATGGGTCATATTGAGCTAGCTCGGTGGGCAGATTTGCTGCTAATAGCACCGGCTACTGCCGATTTCATAGCTACCATGGTGCATGGCAGAGCAGACAACTTATTAGCTGCCATCTATCTTGCAACACCTGCATTAGTGGCTGTTGCGCCGGCTATGAACCAAGGAATGTGGCGGCACCCTGCAAGTTTAGACAATGTTGAGAAACTGAATCAGCGTGGCGTAACTATTATCGGCCCTGACAGTGGGATTCAGGCTTGCGGCGATACAGGGCCGGGACGAATGGAGCAGCCGGACACTATCATTAATCAAGCCTCTGATATGTTCACCAGTAAGTCACTCCAGGGGAAGAAAGTTGTTATCACTGCTGGTCCAACGCGCGAGGCACTGGATCCAGTCCGTTATATCAGTAATCACAGTTCCGGAAAAATGGGCTATGCTCTGGCGACCGCAGCATTAGACGCTGGCGCAGATGTAGTCCTTATTTCAGGGCCCGTGAATCTATCGATCCCTGAGCGATGTCAGTATTTATCAGTGATTTCCGCTAACGATATGTTACTCGCCTCTTTAGAGTACGCGAAGAAAGCAGATATTTTTATCGCCACCGCAGCAGTTGCAGATTATCGGGCAGTGAGTATTGCGGAAAATAAAATAAAATCCGACAGCGACGTTTTAACCATTAATTTTGAGAAGAATCCTGACATCGTGAGTACAGTCGCTACCGCTAATGAATCGTTGTTTGTGGTTGGGTTTGCAGCAGAGAGCACCGATGTTGAAAACTACGCAATGGGCAAACTCAAAACAAAAGGACTTAATGCAATCATTGCTAACGATATCTCTCGTTCAGACATTGGCTTTAACAGTGATGATAACGAAGTCAGCTGGATCGATACGGACTCATCCATTACTTTTAGTAAAAGAAGTAAGACACAATTAAGTCGAGATCTTATAGCGCAGATAGCGCATAAATATAATGATCAACATTAACTCTACTATTTTTTAATCACTGCTTATGACCGTATCTCAATCCAATTTAAGTGCCATCCAATCATTGCCTAGTGAAAACGATGATTTTGTCCTGGTTGATGGCGTTTTCCGAGACTACGACATACGCGGTCTTGCGGGTAGTGAACTAAATTCAGAATTCGCATTACGTCTGGGCAAAGCTCTGGGCCAACTCATTCTTACTCGAAACCAAAACGCGCTCTTTGTCGCTCGTGATGGAAGATTAAGTTCAGACATGCTAGCCGGCCCGCTTTGCGCCGGTTTGCGCTATTCAGGCTGTAATGTTTTCGACTTAGGACAAACTACCACTCCGGTATTAAATTTCGCAATCTGCCATGGTGATACTGCAAATTGCGGAGTAATGATAACCGCCAGCCATAACCCAGGTTGTTATAATGGATTTAAGATCGTCCTAGAAGGACAGGTTATCCCCAGCGAAGGCCTCCAAGCGTTAAAGGCTATGATGGCCGCCAATGATGCGCCAATGAAGACTGAGGGGAGTTTAGCTGCGTTGGGTATTGTCCCGTCCTACCTAGACTATATTGTGGCCGATAATAAGCTCAGCCGTGCGTTTAAGTTAGTGATTGATGGTGGCAATTCTGTATCCGGGCCTATTGCGGTAGAGCTTTTCGAGCGCTTAGGCTGCCAGGTCGAACCCCTCTTTTGCACCATCGATGGTAATTTTCCAAATCACGATCCCAATCCTTCTGAAGAGAAAAATCTTCAGCCGCTAATAGCACAGGTTAAATCAACTGGTGCAGATTTAGGCTTGGCATTTGACGGTGATGGCGATCGACTAGTGGCGGTAAGTCATCTTGGTGAGATTGTTTGGCCTGATCGATTAATGATGATTTTTGCGAGAGATCTACTCACTAATAGCCCAGGATCTAGCGTTGTTTTTGATGTAAAAAGTAGTAAACGACTTGGCGAATTAATAGAACAATACTCCGGTGTTCCCATAATGTGCAAAACCGGACACTCTCACATTAGAAAAACAGTAAGAGACACCAATGCTTTACTGGGTGGAGAATTTAGTGGCCATCTATTCTTTAATGATCGCTGGTATGGTTTTGACGATGGCTGTTATGCCGCGATGCGTTTACTGGAAGTCCTCTCCGCCCAGAAGCATGGCGATGTATCCAGTCTCGACCAAATGATTTCTGAATTTGAACCAACCAGTTACACGCCTGAAATTTTAATCCCCGTCACTGAGGATAATAAATTTAGGATAATGCAAACGTTGATATCCGAATGTAAATTCCCAGGGGGCACTATCAGCCCTTTGGACGGTCTACGTGTAGAATATGAGCATGGCTGGGGGCTCATTCGAGCGTCCAATACTACGCCCAACCTCACATTACGCTTTGAAGCTGAAAATAATCTTGAATTAGAGATCATTAAACAGCACTTTTTGGCAGAGATTGAGCCCTTTATAAATCACCTAAAAGACCACATTAAATGATGTCCCTAAACAGAAAAGAAGCCGCTACTACCGCCCAGGTAATTTCCCGAGCACTACCTTATATTCAGCGTTTCGCCGGTAAAACCGTGGTTGTTAAATACGGTGGCAATGCCATGGTTGACGATCGTTTAAAGGCAAGTTTCGCGCGAGATATTGTCTTAATGAAAGCTGTTGGGATTAATCCAATAGTGGTTCATGGCGGCGGCCCACAAATTGGCGCTCTACTCGAACGGCTATCTATTAAAACCAAATTTATCGACGGAATGAGAGTCACAGATACTAAAACAATGGATGTAGTTGAGATGGTACTTGGCGCTACCATAAACAAAGAAATCGTTAATTTGATTAATAATGCCGGCGGAAAGGCCTTTGGTGTGACTGGGAAAGATGGTCAGCTTATCAAGGCTAAAAAATTGGTTGTATCGCATCAAACACCCGAGATGTCAGTACCTGAAATTATCGATATCGGCCATGTCGGAGAGGTAGAATCCATTAATAGATCAGTCATTGATATGTTGGTGCAAGCTGACTTTATTCCAGTCATCGCACCTATTGGTGTTGGCGCTGACGGTTCTTCTTTTAACATAAACGCTGATCTGGTGGCAGGAAAGGTTGCCGAAGAGCTTCAAGCCGAGAAGCTCATGTTGCTTACCAATGTCGGTGGACTACAAGATAAAAACGGAGAGGTCCTAACCGGTCTTAATGTCAGTAGAATCGACCAACTCATTGCTGACGGTACTATTCATGGCGGAATGCTGCCTAAAATTCGGTGCGCTTTAGATGCCGTTAAATCTGGTGTCCAGTGTGCTCATATTATCGATGGCCGTGTGGATCATGCGGTGATGTTAGAGATATTTACCGATGAAGGGGTAGGGACACTCATTACTAACCAAGAATCAGAAGGGGAACGCTAATGGCCGCTAAAAAAGGCTCTCGAGCACAAGAAATATTACAAACGCTCGCGCGTATGCTTGAAACATCTAGAGGCCGAATTACTACCGCCGCTTTGGCTGGCGAGTTAGGCCTTTCAGAAGCCGCGTTATATCGTCACTTCCCTAGCAAAACCAGAATGTACGAAAGTTTAATCGACTTCATTGAGGAGACTATCTTTGGCCGTGTTCGGGCAATCGTCAATGACGAACCAGATGCGGTCAACCAATGTTATCGAATTCTCAGCTTAGTCGTCGCGTTCTGTCAAAAAAATCCAGGCATTACTCGTATCTTAAATGGTGATGCTCTTGCGATTGAGAATGAGCGTTTACACAGCCGAGTTGCGCAGTTTTTTGATCGACTGGAATCACAGCTCAAGCAAGCATTGCGCGAAGCAGAGGTCCGCGACGGCCTGAAGCTTAATGTACCTGTTTCAGTGGCAGCTAATCTAATGATGGTTTGCGTTGAAGGTAAAATTAGTCAATTTGTACGGAGCGACTTTAAAACGCTACCCAATCAACATTGGCCAGAACAGTGGGCTTTGATAACCTCATCAATTTTTGAGCAATAGCACCAGCAACTTAGCGGGTGCCATAGGTATCTCTGTAGTCACCTATGGCAGCAATTAAGTCAGTCGCATCTGGAGTCTCTGACAGGTAGGTCAAGATATCATCAATATCGATAATACTGACAACTGACATATTAAATTGTCGTTCTACTTCTTGAATGGCAGATACGGTCCCCTTGCCTCGCTCTTTTCGATCTAGTCCAATCACAACACCAGCAGCCTCTGCGCCGGCGTCTCCGACAATGGCCATCACTTCTCGTATCGCAGTGCCGGCGGTAATCACATCATCAATGATAAGAACTTTGCCTTTCAGTGGCGCACCAACCAGTGTGCCTCCTTCACCGTGAGCTTTCGCTTCTTTGCGATTAAAACAATAGGGCACATCGATACCATGCTGATCTGATAAGGCAACTGCCGTTGCAGCGGCTAAGGTAATACCTTTATAAGCTGGGCCGAACAAAACATCAAACTCTACGCCAGAATTCACAATTGCCGCTGCATAGCAACGTCCCAATTCTGCTAGAGCTTTGCCGGTATAAAATTCACCTGCATTAAAAAAGTGAGGCGAGACGCGACCTGATTTTAAGGTGAACTCACCAAATTTAAGAGCACCACTGCTAAGGGCATTCTCGATAAACTGCGTTTTGTAGTCTTGATTCATGGTCATAAGTCTTGTCCGCTTATTGGGCGAGAGCCATCTGCTGAACTCTCACTAAATCAGCAATTCCTCGTTTGGCTAAGTCTAACATCTCTGTTAACTCTTCCGTACTAAAGGGCGCGGCCTCGGCCGTACCTTGAACTTCGATAAAGCCACCGTCACTGTTCATTACTACATTCATGTCGGTTTCCGCATTTGAATCCTCAGCATAGTCTAAGTCCAGTACCGGTGTACCCTTGTAAACGCCCACCGAGACTGAGGCGATCATAGATACCAGCGGGTCACCCGCTATTGCCTTGGTCCGTTGTAAATGCCGGATCGCGTCAACCAATGCAACACAGGCTCCTGTAATGGAAGCCGTTCTTGTTCCACCATCTGCCTGAATAACATCACAGTCAATATTAATTGTGTGCTCGCCTAACTGCTTTAAATCTACTGCGGCACGAAGAGATCGACCGATCAAGCGCTGTATTTCTTGTGTGCGGCCACTCTGCTTTCCTCGTGCAGCCTCGCGGTTCATGCGACTATTGGTTGAACGCGGTAACATGCCATATTCTGCAGTAACCCAACCCTCGCCTTTTCCACGTAAAAACCGAGGAACGCCTTTGTCTACGCTCGCAGTGCAGATAACCTTAGTATTTCCAAACTCAACCAAGACTGATCCCTCGGCATGACACGTATAATCACGAGTGATCTTAACTTGGCGTAACTGTTCCGGCCGACGGCCACTGGGTCTGGTCATAAATTTGTTTCCTAGAATGAGAGTTGTCTAAATTTGTCGGCGGAAGTGTAGCAAATCTAACACTACTATGGCCGCCTTTGTTACCATGTAAACAATATTTAAATCATTTGGAGATAATATGCCTCGCAGCATGACGGCATTTGCCAGAAATACCACAGATTTTCCTTGGGGCTCAGTAACCTGTGAACTTCGCTCCGTTAATCACCGTTTTTTAGAGACTGGCTTTAGGCTGCCAGAGACCTTACGCCAGGTTGAAATGTCTCTGCGCGAAATCGCCCGTAAAAAACTCTCAAGAGGCAAGGTCGACTGCTCCATACAGTTAGCCTTTAATAGCACGGATGCCACTGTTAGCGCCGATCTTACCTTAGCCAAACAATATATTGAACTTGCTCAGCAACTCGCCGGACAGATAGACAATCCTGCAGCTATTTCCCCGTTGGATATCATGCGCTGGCCGGGAGTGTTAAAAGAACAAGATGTTGAATCTGAGCATCTTCAGACTGCAGCAATTGAGACGTTCAAACTGACGGTTTCTCAGTTGCTCGAAGGCCGACAGAGAGAGGGCGATAAACTTGCAGACATGATTGAGCAACGGCTTGTAGGCATTCAGGAACAAACCACTATAGTCAGAGAAAACCTCCCGGATATTCTTACCCACCAGCGCACGCGACTTGAAGAGAAAATGGCTGATATGAAATCTCAACTGGACGAGAGTCGTTTAGAGCAAGAAATGGTTATTATTGCCAATCGTACTGATGTTGATGAAGAATTAGACAGATTAGACGTGCATATTGCAGAAATTCGTCGCGTCCTGCAGAGCTCGGATTCTATTGGCCGCAGGCTCGATTTTTTAATGCAAGAATTGAATCGCGAAGCCAACACCCTCGGATCAAAATCTATTGCCGGTGTCACCACTCAAGCCTCAGTGGAACTAAAAGTTCTCATTGAGCAAATGCGCGAGCAGATTCAAAATCTTGAGTAAAAAGACTGTTAATTGGAATGTACTATGGAGAGGCCAGTTTTTTCTATTTACCCATGATTTACTATGCACTCTGAATAACTAACATTAGGCTCCATAGTGATGTTATCGGGAATTGGGGTTCTATTGACTCCAGAGCCACAGAGGCTGTCAACATACTCTTGAGATTCTGTGTGGTTTAGGTCTTTGTGCGCACAACCAGAGACTGCTAAATGAATGATACCCACGCTCATGATGACAATTTTTGTCATGCTTTAATCCTTCACTTTTTCCTTGAGCACTGCGCATCTAATGCCCATTTAAACCATGCTGCCCAGTACTACATCAAATTAGAAAAGTCCTTCACCACGTAATCACCATCAGCCTCGGCAACAATTTTTCCAGCGGTATCTTTGACTACAATATGGATAGTAAAATCGTAGCGTCCCGTTGTCTCAAGTGACGCTTTCATCGTTTTGGCATCTTCAACTGTAAATTCAGTCTCAGCGGTAATGTCTGTCATCGCAGGCCGCATGAATTTGATATTTAACCCAGCAATAACGGGTTGATACTTGGGGTTATCAAGATTATGTGCGGCGATTAAACCTCCTAAATATTCTGCAGTCGCCCACATTGGGCCGGCATGCATTATATTTACATGGTTTTTTGTATTGTTACTTAGAGGCGTGCGAGATCGGTATATGCCGCCTTCAATACTTTCAACCTGAAGGTCTAAAAAAGTATATATAGGACAGGTGTCTCGGGCTGCCTGTTGGTACTGTTTTTTTAAATCCATAGTCTATTTCCGCTGCATTTATAATGATCAACTTCGTTACCTGAACCCAATAATAAATAGTTTACTCCATTCGAATGACCAGGTAAGTCACTACTTCAAGTATTTGGCTTTTACATCTTTAATAAATGTAAGCCACACATCGTTTGCGGTCCAAATCGCATCCATATCTTGTCTCGCAACACGATCTACTTCATCTAAATAGGTAATGCGGTATAAATAGGTAAAAACGGCGCCACGCCAATTCAACTTGCAATGGGTCAATGTTATGCCACCCTCAAATTCAAAATTTTGCATAGCGGCGGCGTAGTCATCAAAATTTTCTAGCGTTGGATTCCCCCATTCCACACCTATATTTTGGTATTGCAACCCCAATGCCTCCATAACTAGACTTTCCTTATTTCTATCGCCAGGGAGTAAATCGATGACATTTGTAATGCCATTAGCTTTTAGAGCTTCAAAATGTGCGCGGTTGGGTAATCCTGAACTCACCATAATAGGCGTGTTCACCTGGTAATTTTTCAGATCACTTAGTCCTTCAGAGGTCTCATCAGTGAGTGCAGTGTTTCCTGAAGTGGGCATAAGAAGCAGACTAGTTAGTAGCACGAGTAATAGGGATTTCATTATCTGCTTCTCCGAGTAAGTGTGATTGGCAATCCATCCGTAGGCTTTGATATCGGTGACTGTTGCACAGGCATGTCGTAGTCCTTGGGAACGCTCCAGCGATAATTTTTTAACATTTCAAACATCACGAGCTTAATTTGCATTTCAGCAAAATGAAGCCCTATACACATATGGGCACCCCCGCTAAAAGGGATCCAACTATATGCATTGCGTTTGTGTTCTTTGCGCACATCGTCAAAACGAAGCGGATCGAATACTTGAGGGTTATCCCAGTAACGCTCACTGTAGTGAGTATGGATAGGAGAGGTTATCACCATAGCATCTGCCGGAATCGAATAGCCTTCGAACTCAAATGCCTTATTACTAAATTTAGGTAAGGTTGATAGTGGTGGATAAAGCCGCAAAGCTTCTTTCATCACATATTCTGTTTTCACCATTTTATTGAGATCTTGCGGCTCCAAAGTCTTTCCCTGCAAGCTTGACATCTCATCCCATAATCGCTCCTGCCATTCGGGGTTTTTTGCTAAGGCATAGGTCATGCTGGTCAATGTGCTCGTCGTCGTATCGTGGGCTGCCATCATCAAGAAGTTAATATGATCAACAATCTCTTGGTCCGTATAACGATTGCCATCCTCATCCTGTGCGCGGCATAAAATCGAAAAGAGATCTTGCCCCTCTCCAGCTTTTCTTTCTTCAATCATTGGTTGAAAAAAATCACACATAGTCTTACGAGCACGAATACCTCGCCAAAGGAGAGTCCCCGGAAATGCAAAGGGGAACCGCCACATGGACGCGGCAACGGTTGATTCGAAGGCTGTATTAATTTTTCTAGCATCCGCTCCAAGATCCATGCCTAAGAAGACTGTTGCGGCAAGATCAAGAGTGGTGTTTTTGAACATTGGGTAGGCCAGCGTCTGTTCGCTACCAGCCGTTGATAACCATTTTGCAATCGAGCGCTCTATCTGCGGAGCCATCTGCGCGAAATAACCTTGCATTGCTTTGCTCTTAAACCCGGCTTGCATAAGCCTACGGTGGTAGCGGTGATCCTCCGCATCACGCAACATCAAACCATTTGGGAAAAGACGTCCAATAATTTGATCCCATGCTTTTTTATTCGACAGTATGTTATCTGGATTCAATAGAGATAAGCGGTTGGCATCAGCTCCGAACAGGTGCACAACTTTCATTTTTCCCACCTTTTGCATCACCACATTGCCATATTTTTGGCTCAGAAACTGCGTATGCTCAAGGGGGTCAGAATAACTTAGAGAGATCAATCGCCAAGATTCTAAGATACTGACTTTTATTGGGGTTAGCGGTTTGCTTGCAGCTAAGTTTGGGTTGAATGAACTGTCCAACATATTATTGCCTTTTTAGTGAACTGTTACTGTAAGCGTGGACAATTGTCATCATTAATTTGATGGACTCCTGTCAAGTGAATTCGCTTTTGCTTAATTTCTTTAGAAAACAGTATAGTACTAAAAAATAAACACTAATAAATTTTAACGAACACCATCCCAAAGAGGATGTGGAAACTTTAGCAGGTACCTCGTTGAAAGAAGGGCTGTCTACTCAGGGTAGATGGTGTCTACCGGCACTTCCAAATAGGCTGCCATCCTTCGCATAGTAGATCGCCGAGGACTTTCAATACTTCCTTTGGCGACTCGGTTGACAAAGGACTTAGTAACACCAGCTTCTCTGGCCAAAAAAGACTGACTAAGCTCTCGCTCGATCAATAGACGTCCCAACGGAGTATCATGTGCGGGGGTTCTCATAGTACTTTATTACATTAACATTTTATTTTAGACTTAGAACGCTAAGCATGGCTCATAACAAATCTATGCTAAAATGATTAATACAGGTTGAATTTATTTTTGGGAAATTTAATTTCTTTTAGCGCTTTCTCTAAGGACGCGCGCACAGTCCCCCGCCTTTATTTGGGCCCACCGTGTAGGCTGTTATTATTACGCTTACTAATAGCGTTAATGTTCTGCTTATTATGCGTTATTTGCCCAAAATCAAGCGCATTTGGCTCAGATGCTCACAAAGTAATTACCCAGATTGCCGAAAGCCAACTAACCGAGGTATCTAGACGGCACATACGCCATATTGCCTCAGAATTTTCCTTACACGAATTAGCGGTGTGGCCAGACCGAATACGCGGACAATTAGCATGGAGGAAGTCTGCAGGCTGGCACTACATTAACTCTAAGGATGACGAGCCCTTTAACATAAAGCCACATACTCAAAATGGCAATATTCTAAGTGCCCTTACTTACTATCATCAGCGCCTCTCTGACCCATTGCTCGATCGCCAGCAAAGAATGCAGTCGTTAGCCTTTTTTATGCATTTTATTCAAGATCTCCACCAGCCGTTGCACGTCGGCTATCAACACGACCGAGGCGGTAACGATATTAGTGTTCAATGGCTTAATGAAAAAAAACCAAGGAATCTTCATTGGGTTTGGGATACAGGTTTACTCATGGCGGCCAAAAAAACATCTGAGCAGTATTATGTATTACTAAATAATATCTCTGAGAATGAAAAGCGGCTTTGGCAAGATAGTGGATTTATTGACTGGGCAATGGAATCAAAATTACTACGCGCGCGTGCCTATGAATTTAAGCGTCCATCCCACGGTCAACTACCTATACTCGACAACGCGTATCTGACTAAAAACCGACCGGTGATTGAGCGCCGCTTAATTATGGCTGGGGTCCGCCTAGCTAATGAGCTTAATAAAATATTTGATCCGGACACTGTAAATTAAGATTTCATTATTAGAGGGCATGAATTTAACTCTTGCGCGTTATTTTAAACGTGTCTTCATGTAAACTACAGGCAACGGCGTTCTGGAAAAATAAGCACTATGACTAAAGGTACATTATTTATTATTTCTGCTCCCTCTGGTGCAGGAAAGACTAGCTTAGTCGCCGAAATACTCAAGCGAGTCGCCAATATCAAAGCTTCTGTCTCACATACTACAAGGGCCTGCAGACCTGGCGAACAAGATGGTGTTAACTACTATTTTGTTAGCCTAGCCCTCTTCCAGAAAATGGTCAAACATGCCGATTTTCTAGAACATGCTGAAGTATTTGGGAATTACTACGGGACTTCTGAGCAATGGGTGAGGGATACCTTAGCCTGCGGCACAGACGTTATACTCGAGATAGATTGGCAGGGTGCAAAACAAACTAGACAGCAATTTCCCAGTAGTAAAAGTATTTTCATTCTCCCGCCATCGCTGCAAGCCCTCGAAGCACGACTAAATAACCGCGGGCAAGATAATTCAAATGTCATCAATCAGAGAGTTGCAGCCGCTAAAGATGAAATGAGTCATTATGCTGAAGCTGACTATTTAATGGTCAATGACGATTTTCAATTAGCCCTGAGCCACCTTGAAAAAATCATACTCGGCCAAATTGATCAGAATTCTGTAATGGTCGATGAGGATCTTATTAACAACCTGCTTGCATAAGTCTATACCTATCAAAATGGATACAGATTCTCGTTGAACAGCATTTTTGGTTAAAACTTCTGCCTTTGATGCTATAACTTTTAGTCGTCACTCTGAATAGCTAAGTCCCTACGCTAGTAGTATCGATTTAAGAGATTGCTCTCACCAATATAATTGTCATCCCTAAACGCTAGGATATTAGCGTCCATATGTCAGGGCCATACATAGACCGAAGACCTAAACAATTTAGCGCTGTCCCTTGTCATTGTTAGGATTAAGTTTAATACAATGATTGTTGTTACCCGTTGACTTAGGTAAACTGCTCGACCGGTGCAAAAAAAATTGCAGCAACTTAATATTTAACCTTAAAACTATCAGGGTCGAGTTAAAAATGGCTAGAATTACAGTAGAAGATTGCTTAGATCACGTCGATAACCGCTTTGAATTAGTCATGGTTGGTTCAAAACGTGCTCGTCAGCTTGCGGTAGAAGGGCGTCCCGCATTGGTTGATGAAGAAAATGATAAGCCAACAGTGATTGCGCTGAGAGAAATTGAACAAGGATTAGTCACAGCGGCTATTCTTACCGAAGTTGTGCAAGATTATGAAATTTTAGATGCTGCGGACGTAATAGACCCAGCTGCCGCAACAGAGGCACCCGAAGAGCCTTCTCAGTAGGGCTCCGCTCAACAGTAAGGAGGGTGTAAAATATTGCTTCAAGGTCTCACAGACAAACTCTCCTCATATCTTGATCCGAAAGAAATCGATCGAATAAAGCGTGCTTATCATTTCTCTGAGAAGTGCCACTTAGGCCAAATGCGTCAAAGTGGTGATCCCTATATCACACACCCTTTAGCGGTAGCTAATATTCTTGCTGATATGCAGATGGATCCTGAAAGTTTGATGGCAGGCTTACTGCATGACGTAATTGAAGATACTGGCGTCACTAAGGGCCAAATCAGTCGTCGGTTTGGTCGCACTGTTGCAGATCTTGTCGATGGTGTTAGTAAACTTGGTGAAATTGAGAGTGCGTCAAGAGCTGAACAGCAAGCAGAAAGCTTTCAAAAAATGACCTTAGCAATGTCTAGAGACATTCGCGTGATGCTCGTTAAGCTGGCAGATCGGCTTCATAATATGCGTACCCTCGGCGTATTATCTCCTGAAAAAAGACGTCGTATCGCTCGAGAAACTATTGATATTTATGCGCCTATTGCACAGAGACTGGGTATTAACGATATTCGCCTAGAATTTGAAGACCTGGGCTTTGCCGCCATGTATCCGCTGCGCCATCGTCGGCTGAGGGAGGCACTCAAAGCATCTCGAAAAAATCGTAAGGAAGTGGTCACTGAAATACAGCAAGCAATAGAGATGCGATTGGAGCGTGAGTCCGTGCATGTAGAGGTCAAAGGGCGAGAGAAACATCTGTGGAGTATTTACCTGAAGATGCGCGAAAAGAAAAAATCCTTTCGCGATATCATGGACGTTTTTGCCTTTCGACTAGTGGTTGATAATGTTGATGACTGCTATCGAGCATTGGGCATCGTGCACAATATCTACAAACCGGTTCCCGGTGAATTCAAAGACTATATTGCTATACCCAAGACTAATGGCTATCAATCATTACACACGCTGTTAGTAGGAATGCATGGCGTTATCATTGAAGTCCAAATTCGTACGCGTGAAATGGATGCTATGGCGAATTTTGGTATTGCCGCTCACTGGGAATATAAATCGAGCAATAATAATGTTGAAGTTAGCCGCCGTCGAGCTGCAAGATGGGTGCAAGGCCTACTTGAAATGCAGCAAAAAGCAGGGGATTCCCTTGAATTTTTGGAGCACGTAAAAGCTGATCTTTTCCCAGATGAAGTTTATGTGTTTACGCCAAAAGGTAAAATTATAGAATTACCCACGGGTGCAACTCCCATTGATTTTGCTTACTCGGTACATACCGGTTTAGGCGATCGCTGCATTGCCTGTCATGTCGACGGACAGCTCACGCCTTTGTCAGAGCCTTTACAAAGCGGGCAAAAAATCGATATTATCAGCGCAGCAGGTGCCCAGCCGAACCCAAGCTGGCTAAATTTCGTCGTCACCGCAAAAGCTCGAAGTGCTATTCGTCACTTTCTCAAAAATCAGCAGCATGATGAGTCAGTGGATTTAGGCAAGCGCCTCCTAGATCATGCTCTAGGGAATTTAGGGACAAGCTACAAACAACTAAAAAAATCGCAGATAAAGCGCTTATTAAAAGAAACCGGCGCCTCAACATTTGAGTTCGTTCTGCAACAAATTGGACTCGGCAATAGAGTGCCGTTTGCAGTGGCTAACTTAATGGTTTTGCCCAGTAAACGTATCGTGTCCGATGACCATAAAAACCCTAACCTACCAGTGGTCATTGATTCTTCACAAGGGCTTGTATTGCAGTATGGGCGATGCTGTCACCCTATTCCTGGGGATCCTATCCTCGGACATATGACGCCGGGGAAAGGTCTTGTTATTCACCTTGAATCCTGCCGCAATCTAAAAGAAATTCGTTCAAATCCCGAAAAATGCATGTCTTTGCTTTGGTCACCCGTAGTTAAGGGGGAGTTTGCAGTTGAACTAAAAGCAGAGGTAACCCCGGAGCGTGGCTTTATTGCAGCTCTAGCGTCCAGAATGACCGAAGAGGATGCCACTATTGAGCATATAAGCGTCAATGAGAAGGATGCATTTACGAGTATTGTCGATGTAGTGCTAACCGTCAGAGATCGAATCCATCTTGCTGATATAATGCGCAGAGCACGCAGCTTAAAATCAGTGCGCAGAATTTATAGAGTAAAAAATAAATAACCGTCTATTAGGAGACTTTTATGCCCAACAAAGCCATTATTCATACTGATCAAGCGCCTGCGGCAATAGGTACTTATAGCCAAGCGGTCAAGGTTAATAACACTGTATATTTATCAGGTCAAATTCCTCTAGATCCAGAAACAATGGAAATTGTAAGTGATGATGTCGCCGTTCAAATCACCCAAGTATTTGATAATTTAACCGCTGTTTGCGAAGCTGCTGGCGGAGATCTCAGTAGTATTGTGAAACTAAATATATTTCTGACGGACCTCAGTAACTTTCCCATTGTTAACGAGATTATGGGACAGTATTTCTCAGAGCCTTATCCTGCCCGAGCGGCCATTGGCGTGCGAGCTCTTCCGAAAGATTCTAGGGTAGAAATGGACGGCATCATGGTGGTTTAGTCAGGCTTATTTAGTTGTTTACCTATGCCTTTGAGTAACGATTGATACCCCTCCTGATAGGTCGGGAATATGAATTGATACCCGGTCTGTACTAGTCTTTTGTTACTCAGGCAACGCCTCAAACCCTTTTCACTGTGCTGCTCCGTAAGCCTGACGCCGATCTTTTCCGCTAACCATTTTCTTAGATTATGCTGTGTTACTGGCTCACAATCCGTTGCTATGTACAATGATTCCAAAGGTGAATTTGCTAACCAAGCGTCAATTAAGTGCACAATAACGCTCGCACAATCTTCGCTATGAATACGATTCGTCCAATACTCTGGCTTGGCTGGCCGACCAATACCGCGCTCAACTTCGCTAATAAGCCTGCTGCGCCCAGGGCCATAAATACCTGAAAATCTAATCACGATATGTTTACAGCGTAACTCGTCAATATTACGCTCGGCTTTCAGTAGAGCTTGAGCAGAAAAACTGGTTGGTCGTGTTGGCGAACTCTCATCCATCCAACCAGATGAATGCTCGCCAAAGACACTAGTGCTAGATATCCAAATCACTAATTTCGGCTGATAGGTTGCTTGATTAATCACAGTCATCAGGACTTCTGACGTTTCAACATAGGCTTTGTTATAGGCCTCCTCACTTCGTGATTTTGGCGTAAGCGTTGCCACTACAACATCAAACTTTTCTTCAAACACTGTCGCTATTCTTTTTTGATCAGTCAAGTCCCCCACAATCGGGGTTATCCGGTCAGAAAAAACAAAGGCGCTGCGCCTTAGCCCAAAACATTGGTAACTAGGAGCAAGTTTCGCGGCCACACCCTGGCCAATGTCGCCGCAGCCTGCTAACAATATTTTCAATTACATCACCCGTATTGATTAAAATTAGCTATCATGGGTTTCCCAACATTAAGAGTTTTATATGACACTAACCGAACTCCGCTATATTGTCACTCTGGCCCAATCTCAACACTTTGGTAAAGCGGCTGAACTATGCAACGTCAGTCAGCCAACGCTGAGTATAGCGGTAAAGAAACTTGAAGGTGAGCTTGGCGTTAATCTTTTTGAACGGTCTAAAAGTAATGTCCGCCCCACTCCAATAGGTCAACAGATCATTCATCAGTCGCAGCGTGTTTTGGAAGAAGCCGCGGCAATTAAAGATATTGCGAAATCAGGTAGTAATCAGCTCAGTACGCCGCTACATATAGGCGCTATTTTTACTATTGGGCCCTATCTTTTTCCATACTTTATTTCGCCATTACAAAAGACCGCCCCAGACATGCATCTTGTGATTGAAGAGGGTTATACCAGTAGCCTAAAGAAACGGCTTAAAAGCGGCGAAGTTGATGTAATACTGGTTTCCCTCCCTTTTAGTGCGCCAGATATCGTTGTTCAACCTCTTTATGAAGAAGCTTTTGTTGTTCTTTTACCGAAAGATCATGCACTCGCCAGCCAGACAGCCATTAAAAAATCAGACTTGGATAACGAAAATATATTGATGATGGGTGAAGGGCATTGCTTTAGGGACCAGGTCACTGAAATATTACCCAACATCAACCAGAACCGCTCCTCTGAGGCTTCAATCCGCACAATGACCGAAGGTAGTTCCTTAGAAACACTTTGCCACATGGTATCCTCTGGGCTGGGGATCACAGTATTGCCAAACTCTGCGGCAATTGGTGCTGTAGATCGAAGCGATGGCTTAGTTATTAAACCATTTGCAGAAATATCACCCTCTAGAACTACCGCCATTGCTTGGCGCGCGAGCTTTCCCCGTCATAAAGCCATAGACGCGCTGCGCAATGCTATTTATCTGAGTAATTTACCTGGGATAACTAAAACTGAATGAATGCCCAGAGTTTAGACAATGCGAGCATTGACAATTTACGGGGGGTTGGTCCACAGCTTTCTCTGAAATTAAATAAACTTGGCTTGTATAGTATTCAAGACCTTTTGTTTCATCTGCCTCTGCGCTATATCGATCGAACTAAAATAACCCCAATTGGTGGTGTTCAACCACAAACAGAAGTCGTCATTGAGGGTGAGGTCCGTGCCAGTGATGTAGTGTTCGGCCGACGACGGAGTTTAGTTTGCCGCATACAGGACAATACAGGTACAACAACGCTACGATTCTTTTATTTCAATAAAGCTCAGCAAGAGCGTCTCAAAGTTGGCGCTCGTCTGAGATGTTTTGGCGAAGCAAGACGAGGAGTATCGGGTGTAGAATTCTATCATCCAGAATATCAGCATATCGATACTAACCAACCTCAACAATTAGAGGAAACCCTAACCCCTATATACCCCGCCACCGAGGGTATTACCCAGAGTCGTATTAGAGATCTTTGTACTCAAGCCTTAAATAGGCTCGGCCAGCAGTCTATTCAAGAGCTTCTTCCGCTGTTTGATAATGCCGGGCTCAAGCGCCAGCTCGCTTACTCTTTGGTGGAGGCTCTCATGTTTTTGCACAACCCGCCACCTGGCACGACTTTGAATCTGCTCGCAGCAGGCGAACATCCGGCGCAGCAGCGACTCGCAGCTGAGGAATTAGTCGCGCATAATCTGAGTCTATTGCGATTACGACAAAAGATTCAACAACAAGGAGCGCCTGTTCTCAAGGAAGACAAGACCGCCAAGTCCGCATTTTTAAAACAACTGGATTTTCAGCTCACTGACGCTCAAACAAGGGTCGCTAGTGAAATCAACAAAGATATAGACTCTGCCGTACCAATGCTTCGTTTGGTGCAAGGTGATGTAGGATCAGGAAAGACGGTGGTGGCCGCTATGGCTGCTCTGCAAGCGATAGCAAACGGCAAACAAGCTGCACTAATGGCTCCTACCGAAATTCTTGCCGATCAGCATCGTCAAAACTTTGAGTACTGGTTCAAACCCTTAGGAATCGAAGTCACCTGGCTTACGGGCAAAATCAAAGGTAAGGCCCGTGTCCTTAAACTGTCAGCCATCGCCGACGGAACCGCGCAGATGGTTATTGGTACTCATGCCTTATTTCAGGAGACTGTCGAATTTAATGATCTTGGATTAAGTATTATTGATGAGCAACATCGTTTTGGTGTGCATCAACGACTAGCCCTACGTCAAAAAGGATTTGTCCCCACTTTATTTAAGGAAACTAGCGGTTCCGCACCTCATCAGCTAATCATGACAGCCACCCCCATACCGCGAACACTGGCTATGAGTGCCTATGCTGACCTTGATTGCTCTATCATTGATGAACTACCACCAGGACGAAAGCCGGTAGATACCTTGGTATTGAATAACTTAAGGCGAAATGATGTTATTGAACGAGTACGTGCCTCCTGTGTGAATGGTCGCCAAGCTTACTGGGTTTGTACTTTGATTGAAGAATCCGATGTTCTAGAAGCCCAAGCTGCGGAGGTGACCGCTAGTGAGCTACAATTGCTCTTACCCGAATTATCGATTGGCCTTATCCATGGCCGCTTAAAACCTAGAGAAAAGATTGAAATCATGGAGGCCTTTAAAAATGGCACCATCAATCTTTTAGTAGCGACCACCGTTATAGAAGTTGGTGTGGATGTGCCAAATGCAAGCCTAATGATCATTGAAAACTCTGAACGATTGGGTCTATCCCAACTCCATCAATTGCGCGGCAGGGTGGGGCGTGGAACAGAGGCAAGTCATTGTGTTTTACTTTATAGTGCCCCTTTATCTGGGAATGGCAATGCTCGTCTCAAGATAATGCGTGAAACTACTGATGGCTTTAAGATTGCCGAGAAAGATCTTGAATTAAGAGGCCCTGGGGAAGTTCTCGGCACTCGCCAAACAGGCAATATGCAATTACATATTGCTGATCTGCAGCGAGATGCCCATATGCTGCCAGATATCAAAATTATCGCAGAGACATTATTAGTCAACTATCCTGAAAATGTAGATGCACTAATTCGTCGCTGGCTTGGACGCAATGAACAATATGCTCAAGCTTAAAAAAGCCACGAAAACATAAAATAAAAGTATTTCATTTTTATGACAAGCTTTTATAATGCGGTTAACTTGGAGATCCTCAATGGTATTTAGTAATTCAATTTCAAACCTGTTTGGAAAATCCCCTATAAGGCCTCTTCAAGAGCATATGTCACTGGTGGTGGTTTGCGCCTCTAAGCTAGAGCCCTTCTTCGAGTCCGTTATTGCGGCTGACTGGCCAAAGGCAAGTGAGATTTTCGATGAAATTTGCGATGACGAAAACAAAGCGGACGAACTGAAAAAGCAGTTTCGCCTCAATATGCCGAAAAGCTTATTTATGCCTGTCTCTCGCGGTGACTTACTCGGAATTTTGGCTCAACAAGATAATATCGCTAATACCGCTAAAGACGTTTGTGGCATCGTCTTAGGCCGAGAAATGGCTATTCCAGCAGTTTTGCAGTCTGACTTCATTGCCTATGTGAAGAGCGCCATTGAAACCTGCGAGAAAGCGCGGAAGGCAATCGAAGAACTCGACGAACTCCTAGAAACTGGTTTTACTGGACAAGAAGTAAAATTCGTGAAAAAGTTAATTCGTGATTTAGATACGCAAGAACAAAAAGTCGATAAAAGAGAGCGCAAGCTGCGTCATCGTCTCTTTAAAATCGAAGCTGACATTCCCCCGGTTCACGTTATGTTCCTTTATAACGTCATAGATAATATTGGCGAAATAGCCGACATAGCCGAGCGTGTAGGCAATCAACTCGAACTCCTTTTAGCAAAATAATACTTAATTTAAGAGACTGATTGCCATGGAATTATTTACCGAGTACGGCACGCTACTAATTATTCTTGCTGGGCTTTTTGGCTTTTTTATGGCTTGGGGAGTCGGCGCGAACGATGTGGCTAACGCCATGGGTACGTCCGTAGGCTCAAAAGCACTAACGATTAAACAAGCAATTTTAATCGCTATGGTTTTTGAATTCGCGGGTGCTTATCTAGCGGGAGGGGAAGTTACCTCAACAATTCGCAAAGGCATTGTCGACACTGATGTATTTGTTGATTCCCCTGACCTTCTTGTCTATGGAATGCTCTCGGCACTACTTGCTGCGGGTACCTGGTTAATGATTGCTAGCTTTAAGGGCTGGCCGGTATCAACAACACACTCTATTGTTGGTGCAATTGTTGGCTTTGCGGCAGTCGGGGTCTCTACAGATGCAGTAAACTGGTCTAAAGTGAGCACAATTGTTGCCAGTTGGGTCGTGTCGCCAGTCATCGCAGGCACCATATCATTTGCTATTTTCCGTAGTGTGCAAAATCTTATTTTAATTCAAGATGACCCATTTGCGCGCGCTAAGAAATATGCCCCTATGTACATGTTTGCAGTAGGCTTTCTAATGGCCATGGTAACTATACTCAAAGGGCTTAAGCATGTATTCAAGGATATTGGTGTATCACTAACCTTTGGTGAGTCAGTCGTCTGGGCGATAATGTTTGGGATTTCCGTAGCCATCCTAGGCTCTTTCTTGCTCGCAAGAGTAGAGCGAGATGAGGCCTTGGAGAAAGAAAATCGCTTTGCTAATGTAGAAAGAGTGTTTGCAGTGTTAATGATTTTCACCGCTTGTAGTATGGCCTTTGCGCACGGCTCCAATGATGTAGCCAACGCAGTAGGGCCTCTGGCTGCGGTCGTTAATGTTGTTAATTCTGGCGGTGATATTGCAGCAAAAAGTGCAATGCCTAGTTGGATATTACTGCTAGGTGGGGCAGGTATAGTATTTGGTTTAGCTACCTATGGCTATAAAGTTATGGGTACAATTGGGCGTAAGATTACTGAATTAACGCCTAGTCGAGGATTTGCTGCTGAGTTAGGGGCCGCAGCCACTGTAGTCTTTGCATCAGGTACTGGTCTACCCATCTCTACCACTCATACTTTAGTTGGAGCAGTTCTAGGAGTGGGCCTGGCCCGCGGTATCGGTGCACTGAATTTGCGTATGATAGGGTCAATTTTCTTATCTTGGGTTGTCACATTGCCTGCTGGTGCTGGCCTAGCTATTGTGTTTTTCTTCTTTTTCAAAGGTGTGTTCGGTTAAGTAAATTTAACTACTTTGGGGCCTTCTCTGACATGGTGACGGGCCTTGAAAAAAACACAAAGGGAATTGCAAAAGGCCCAAATATAAACCCCATCCAAATCCAAAAACGCGCACTCGCATGACGTTCGTTGGCAATTGTGCGACAAACATAGGCACTAGCGAGGGCGGTTAAAATTAAAGCTATTGTTAACGGCATCTCAAGGACTCCTTTGTAACTTCGGCGATACGTGCTTCTAGAGCGGCAGCCTTAAGCCAGCAGTGGCTATATTAAAGCCTCGATCACGAACTAGTTTTGCCTGTTCGCTATTTAAATTAAGCAATGGATTAGTATGATTCATGTGAATAAACCATACTTTGGCGCGATGTTGTGCAGATAGCTCAGACAAGGCATCCATGGTTTCAACAACAAATGGGTGCGGAATTTTAGACATGTCGCGTCCAGGTAATTCCTTATTGTCATAAAAGGTCGCGTCTATTAATGCGTAATCTGAAGCCTTGACCTGGCTTGCAATATTTTTCTTCCATAGGGACCATTTATTAATATCCGGAATAAACAGTGCTGTTTTATTGGGTCCTTTTATAGAAAAGCCAACGGTTTCAGAAAACTCATCTCTATGGGGTACTAAAAAAGGTATAACATCCAGATTATTAACCGCCATTGGCATCTCATCACGAAGAGGCTCTAGAACTATATTTTTTAGGCTCACTAGCTGGCTCCAAGGACCATTGTTGCGCAAATATTGCTCTAACTTCGGCATCACATAAACGGGGGTTTGATCGGCTCCCATAGCCTCTTTCCCCAAATACATCAATCCAGTGTAATGTCCCATATGCGCATGGGTTATAAAGATTCCGTCAAGATCATGATTGGGAGCTTCCCGCTCCAATAAGAAAAGCTGCTCAGGTAAATTGGGGGTTGCTTCAAAAAGATATTTCTTTTGATTTTCATTGTCGATGACAGCCAGTGATGTTGCGCTTAGTCTTTTCTCTTTGTTGTTCCAGCCTTCCATACAATGGGCTTTATAACAGCCTGCCTGCGGAAACCCAGCATCTTGAGCTACGCCCAAAATAAAGATATAAGGTGTTTTGATCTGCCCATGAGCCGATATTGATATCACCAAAAACAGGACAAAACACATCTTTCCAAAACGAGTCATATCGCCTCTTCTTCCATTCTCATAGAATTGTCATGAATTTTTTACGTCTTGGGGTGCCCAATCTGGAGGTCCAAAAATGTAACCACCCACTTCAGCGAATGACCTTGCACCTTTTACGTCGGAAAAGATGGCAGACCATGTATGAAAAGTTATTTTTACGGGATTGTTTGTCTCTACATTATTAACTAAGCCAAAAATAACTTGGGCATCTTCCTTCGCATAAGTACCAAACAAACGGTCCCACATAATGAATAAATTACCATAATTACTATCGATGTACTCAGGGTTCGTTCCATGATGCACTCTGTGGGTAGATGGTGTATTGAAAACACTATCCATCCAACCGAGCTTATCAATCCACTGCGTATGACCCAAGACACCCCAAAGTCGTGAGATAAGACCCACCACTAACGTAATACTGGGGTCGAAACCCACCAAAGGCATAATTACATAAAACGGTACTTTAGAAATAGGTCCAAACCATGCTTGCCTTAGTGCAACAGAGAAGTTCATCTCGACACTAGAGTGATGATTCATATGGATTGCCCATAAAAACCTAACTCTATGGGCGCTGCGATGATACCAATAAAACACGAAATCAATCATCACAAGCGTTAGCAACCAAACTGCCCAAACCGGCATTAAGTCGTTAACAGTGAAGACTCTAAACTGGTACAGAGAAAAATAGAGGACAAGGACCAAACCCTGGGTCATGAGTGACACAAAGGCATTGCCCGCCAGTAATCCAGCCGTTCCCGCTGTATCACCAAGTTTATAGAAACCACGTTTCCGAAAGGTGGAAAATAGAGCCTCCAGACAGATAAGTCCTAATATTATGGGTATACCGACGGCATATACATCGGTTGTGGTGATAGCTAACAAAAGCCTCTCCCAAAGATAAAAAGTAAGCATCCATATAGTCTAAACACGGACTACTGTTCAAATATTGGACATAACTACTCGGTGATGAAATACCAAATAAAATTTAAGTACTTGAGAATAGGCTAGTTCTTTAAAGGACTCAAGGATAATACGGCTCAACATTAGAGACCTCCCTGCATCATGAATATGGTGCGCCATACCTAATAGTCAACAAAACGTGAGCGCCACGCCCTAATTAATCAGTTCAAATTCAGTGGTATCTAGTTTCTCACTAGAAACACTACCCGCCAGAGTGTCGCGGCCCGCGGTTTTTGCCGTGTAAAGTAGCTTGTCCACCGCTAACAAAAAATCCTCATAGCTATCATTTTTATTGGGATACACGGTTTTAAGGCCGACACTTAGGGTAATAATAGGCTTAGTTGATGCATTTTCATTAGGGATTTTTAAATGTCTAACACTTTTAATCAACTGATCGATCACTTGTACCGCTCCAGCTCTATCGGTAGCACCCAGCAAAACAGCAAACTCCTCACCACCATAGCGAGCACAAATATCATCTGGGCGGTTAGTCGATCTAGAAAAAATAGAGGACAATACCGTTAAATACTTGTCACCTATACTATGACCATAGGTGTCATTAACTTGTTTGAAGTGATCGATATCAATCATTGCCAGGGAGATAGGAGTATTCATTCTGATGCTTCGCTTCCACTGCAGGCTCAGACTCTCATCGAATTTTCGACGATTAGGTATCCCCGTCAAGTCATCAAGTCTTGCGAGTTTAGCCACCTTCTCTTCTGCGAGTTTTCGTTGTGTAATGTCTTGATGAGAAACCACGAGATACTGCATGTCACTGAATACGACCTGACTCACTTTCATAATAAACCAACGCCGTTCCGTCGGAGAGTGACAGGGATATTCAAGAGTGTACGTATCTTGTTCAGCTCTGGATACACTCCGGATCCCCTCTGCAGCGTGCATAGCGTCACCATCACCCTTTGCCGCAGCAACATCACAGATTTCCAGATAATTGGTTCCATCCCAATCGTAGGCCGACAGAAACCCGTTGTTGCGGCCAAAACTTTTCCAATGATGGTTGGCGAAAACCACCTCACCACCGGCTTCAAGAACCACAATGCTGTCGGTACTCGCGTCCAAAACTGACTTTACAAAGTCATAGCTATCTAATCCTTTAGTCCCTTGCATATGCCTATCTCCTTTATCATCCCTGGCGAGCATGCCTAGTTTGTATAACCTTAGCACCTAAGGCATCGCAAGGCATCGCAAGGCATCGCAAGGCATCGCAAGGCATCGTTCAACCTACTTTACTCGATGATTGACCGCTAAATATATACGATTACTAGATCTAACTAATTCCCTTTGATTTTCTCAAGGCGAAGGGCAAGAACGCGACAGCTAGGCCTCCCCTCAGACTGAAAGCTTTTCAGGCGGCAAAATACATTGGCTAATAAACTTTCGCGTCTAACTCTCCACTTTGGTAGCGCTCTGTCATTGCATCTAAATTTAACGCTTTTAACTTTGAGGCATTACCCGCAGCTCCAAACGATTCATATCGGGCGGAAGCGATGTCTTTCATCGCAACAATGGTCTCTTTTAGGAACGCACGTGGATCAAAAGCACTTGGATTTTCTGCTAGGAACCGGCGTACTGCACCGGTTGATGCAAGCCGTAAATCCGTATCAATATTGACCTTACGTACCCCATACTTGATTCCCTCACAAATTTGCTCGACCGGCACACCATAGGTCTCAGGAATGTCACCACCATATTTATTAATAACTGCTAGCCACTCCTGGGGGACTGATGATGAGCCGTGCATTACCAGATGGGTACCAGGAATACGCGCATGTATCGCTTTAATTCTATCAATAGCGAGAATATCTCCTGTCGGTGGACGGCTAAATTTATAGGCGCCATGAGACGTACCACAGGCAATAGCTAGCGTATCTACTTGTGTTTTTGCGACAAAATCTGCAGCCTCTTCAGGATCTGTTAGCATCTGCTCAATAGAGAGGACTCCTTCAGCACCAATTCCGTCCTCTTCCCCGGCTTGACCAGTTTCCAATGATCCTAAACAACCCAGTTCGCCCTCTACAGAGACGCCGCATGCATGTGCCATCTCAACCGTACGTCGCGTAACGTCAACATTATAATCATAGCTTGACGGGGTTTTCCCGTCCTCTTCCAAAGATCCATCCATCATTACAGAGGTGAATCCGAGCTGAATAGAACGCTGGCAAACTGCCGGGCTAGTGCCGTGATCTTGATGCATACATACCGGAATATGCGGCCATTCTTCTACGGCTGCCTGAATTAAATGCCGTAAAAAAGGAGCCCCTGCATATTTTCTAGCGCCCGCCGAAGCTTGCACAATTACAGGGCTATCCGTTTCGTCTGCAGCCATCATAATAGCGCGCATCTGCTCTAAATTATTAACATTGAACGCGGGTACGCCGTAGTTGTATTCCGCCGCGTGATCAAGCATTTGTCGAAGTGAAATAAGTGCCATCAGTAATATCCTTTTAAATCGTACAATATTGTTTAAGTTATAGTTCTAATTAATTAACTTTTCAATTTGATCTTTGCTCAAGTATAGCCACTGCAGGAAGCTGTTTACCCTCTACATACTCTAAGAAGGCCCCTCCACCAGTTGAAATATATGAGACTTGATCCGAGATACCGTATTTATCAACCGCCGCCAGAGTATCTCCGCCACCAGCAATGGAGAAAGCATCGCTTTTGGCGATAGCGCGCGCTAGAGTTTCAGTACCTCCAGAAAATTGCGCAAACTCAAAAACTCCAACCGGTCCATTCCAAATAATAGTACCCATAGTTTTCATCATGGATGCCAGATGCTGTGCTGACGCAGGGCCAATATCAAAAATCATATCATCCGCGGCAACATCATCGACTAACTTAACCTCGGCCTGAGCAGAAACCGAGAACGCCTTACCCACTACAACATCTGTAGGTAGCGGAATATTTGTTTTCAACATTAAAGCCTTAGCTGCAGGAATTAAATCAGCCTCATAGAGCGATTTCCCAACAGGCTTTCCAGCTGCAGCCAAAAATGTGTTGGCAATACCACCCCCAACAATTAATTGATCTACCTTATCTGCCAAGCTCTCTAGCACCATAAGCTTTGTGGATACCTTGGAGCCGCCTACAATCGCCACTATAGGTGCGGCAGGATTGGCAAGCGCTTGCTCTAACGCATTTAGCTCTTTATTTAAAAGTGGTCCCGCACAAACGACAGGTGCATATTTAGCCACACCATGAGTGGAAGCTTGCGCACGATGAGCTGTACCAAAGGCATCCATTACAAAAATGTCACATAGGCTAGCATATGCCTTAGCTAGACTATCCTCATTACCTTTTTCGCCAACATTAAACCGGACATTTTCAAGCATCACCAAAGGGTAGGCGTTCGAGGCAAGCTCACTCTCCCAATCGTTGATGAGTACGACCTGTTCCCCCAGCAACTTTTCTAAGCAATCAGCCACCGGCGCCAAACTAAATTCTTCGCTAAATTCTCCTTCACTAGGCCTACCTAAATGAGACATCAGAATCACTTGCGCACCTTGTTCTAATGCATGGCGGATAGTGGGTAAAGCCGCTCTCAATCTGGCCGTACTGGTGATCTTTCCGTCCACAATGGGTACGTTAAGATCTTCACGTATCAATACGCGTTGATCCTTGAGGTCTAAATCTGTCATTAATGTTAAGCTCATATTTCCTTTTCCTAACGCCTTGAGAGCAATTCCGTTTTAAACATAAAACTAGTCTTCTGCGGGGAACAGATTTGACCAGTGACTCAAAGTGTCTAGCATACGATTGGCATAGCCCCATTCATTATCGAACCAAATCAATACTTTTACGAGCTTTCCTTGACTGATCCTTGTCTGGCTAGCATCAACAATACCGCTACGTGGGTCGTGATTGAAGTCGCAAGACGCCAATGGTTCCTCTGTATAACCAAGAATATCTTTTAATACCCCATCAGCCGCAGCAGCTAACGCGCGATTAACAGCATTAACATCGACTGACTCACTCAGTAGGATAGACAGGTCAATGGCTGATACGTTAACCGTTGGTACTCGCATGGCCTGGGCTTGAAAACGTCCAGCGAGCTGTGGCAGCAACCGGTCAATACCGAGAGCCAATCCAGTATCCACAGGAATAATAGACTGCATTGCAGCTCGCGTTTTACGTAGATCAGTATGATGATAAGCATCAATGACGGGTTGATCGTTCATTGCCGAGTGTATCGTTGTAATAACACCTCCCTCGACACCAAAGTATTCATCAAGCACGCTGATTACTGGGACAACGCAATTTGTCGAGCATGAGGCCGCGGAAATTATGCGCTCGTGTCCGGTAAGAATCCTATGATTGACGCCATAAACAATTGTTGCATCCACCGTTGGCTCAGCAGGCTGCGAGAAAAGCACTCGCTTCGCGCCTGAACTAAGATGTTGCTCGGCCGTTCCTCGATCGGTGAAGCTTCCACTGCACTCCAAAACCACGTCAATGTTCTGTTCTTTCCACGGTAAGTCGTGAAGATGTTGCTGATGGTAAAGTTGTATTGAATCACCATTAACCACCAGCGTATTTTCAGATAACTCAACAATGCCTGGGAACCGTCCATGGGTTGAATCATAGCGCGTTAAATGAGCAATTGTTTTCGCCTCTGAGGGCTCATTAATTGCCACGACTTGTAGCCATTGCCTAGCATTGGACTCATAGAGCGCCCGTAATACTGAGCGGCCTATGCGTCCATATCCATTGATGGCAACCCGTAACACTAGCCTATCGCCTCGATGACATTGGCTACAACATTCTCAACAGTAAAGCCAAACTCTTTCATAAGCTCACCGCCCGGGGCAGACTCGCCAAACGTACGCATACCCACGACACGGCCGTCTAAGCCAACAAATTTGTGCCAGTAGTCAGCATGTAGCGCCTCGACTGCAACTCTCGCTCTTATAGCTGAAGGAAGGACTGATTCTCTATATGTAACATCCTGAGCGGAGAAAATTTCAGCGCACGGCATAGAAACAACGCGAGCATAGATCCCCTGTTCGGCAAGGGTATTCGCCGCATTAACCGCCAGCTCAACTTCCGAACCTGTAGCAATAATAATAGCCGTAGGGTTTGCACAGTCTTGCAACACATAACCCCCCTGTGCAATTGCAGCGACCTGTTCAATACTGCGTGGCATAGGCGCTAGGCCTTGTCGGCTAAAGACCAAAGCACTTGGTCCATTCTTGTTTTCGATCGCACTTTTCCAACATACTGCGGACTCGACCGTGTCGCAAGGTCGCCAGGTATTTAGGTTGGGTGTTGAACGCAGAGCACTAAGTTGTTCTACCGGCTGATGCGTTGGACCGTCTTCACCAAGGCCAATCGAATCATGGGTATATACGAAAATACTTTGCTGCTTCATGATTGCTGCCATACGCACCGCGTTGCGCGCATATTCCATGAACATTAAAAACGTAGCGCCATAATTTATAAAGCCACCGTGTAGGGCGATTCCATTCATCATTGCACTCATACCGAATTCACGAACTCCGTAGTAAATATAATTGCCATCGGCATTATCAGCACTAATATCTTTAGATCCCGCCCAAATCGTCAAGTTAGAGCCCGCTAAATCTGCTGAGCCCCCAAGTAATTCAGGTAGCAGTGGACCAAAAGCATTTAAACAATTTTGAGAGGCCTTGCGAGAAGCAATTTTTTCCATTTTCGCTTGGCATTCTGCGATATAAGCATCCGCTTTATCGCTGAAACCAACCGGAAGCTGTCCACTGGTGCGTCTTTTAAGCTCCACTGCCAAATCGGGGAACTCGTTACTATAAGCATCTAGTGTTTGATTCCACTCTGCTTGAGCTGCCGCGCCATTATCCCGAGCATTCCAGCCCTCATACAGATCATTAGGAATCTCAAATGGCGCATGGCTCCATCCCAGCTGCTCACGGGCCAATACAATTTCTTCAGCACCTAAGGGCGCACCATGACAGTCTTCTTTACCCTGCTTGTTAGGAGAACCAAAGCCAATAATCGTTTTACAGCAAATTAGAGTAGGCTTGTTAGGCTCGTCGCGCGAAGCTTCAATAGCCGCCTTGATTGCATCGCTATCATGGCCATCAACATTAGCAATCACTTGCCAGCCGTATGCTTCAAAACGGGCCGGGGTGTCATCGCTAAACCAGCCTTCGACCTCACCATCAATAGAAATACCGTTATCGTCATAAAAAGCGGTTAACTTTCCCAGACCCAAGGTACCCGCCAAGGAGCAAACTTCGTGAGAAATTCCCTCCATCAAGCAGCCATCGCCTAGAAATGTATAGGTCTGATGATCGACCACATTGTGCCCCGGCCTATTAAATTGTGCGGCCAAAACCTTTTCCGCCAGCGCCATACCCACTGCGTTACTAAGTCCTTGGCCCAACGGTCCTGTTGTTGTTTCAACGCCAGGTGCATAGCCATATTCTGGATGCCCTGGAGTTTTAGAGTGTAACTGCCGAAAATTCTTTAGCTCTTCGATAGGTAGTTCATAACCAGAGAGATGTAACAAAGAGTATAGAAGCATAGAGCCGTGACCATTGGACAAAACGAATCGATCACGGTTGGCCCATTCAGGATCAGCAGGGTTATGCTTTAGATAGTCATTCCAAAGCACTTCGGCTATATCTGCCATACCCATTGGGGCTCCTGGATGACCGCTATTAGCTTGTTGTACGGCATCCATACTGAGCGCGCGAATGGCATTAGCAAGGTCTCTACGTGAGGCCATGGATTATTACTCCTGAAAGGAAAATTTAAGACATGCATTGTCGCCCACACAACGTTTTCAGTAAACCAATATTCAATATCTATCGCAGGATAATCACCACTTTAAAGACATGGTTTGGTTATTTTTTGTTATATAAAAATATTTTGATATATGTACTCTGCATGTTAAGATACCGACATGTTAAGTGCAGCCCAACATGAGCTTGAATCGATACCTGTGACAGACACCAGGGGCATATCTGCGTTGTGTAAAGCGGCGGGTGATCCATTGCGTATGCAAATTCTTAAAGTGTTGCAACAAAATGCCTACGGCGTTCTCGAGTTATGTGCTGTATTTGACATGCGCCAGTCTGCCATGAGCCATCATCTGAAGATACTTTCTAGCGTATCATTGGTTGCCACGCGCAGAGAAGGCACATCGATTTTTTATCGCCGCAGTGAACTACACCCTAATTCTGACCTACAGAAGCTACTCGACAGCCTCTTTCAATCGATTGACTTGGCTGCACTAGATTTAGTCTATACACAACGGTTAGCGTTAATTAATACCGAGCGTTCAGCGGCTTCAGTCGCTTTCTTTAATCAGAACGCCGACCGTTTCGAACAAAATCAAGATCTTATTGCTAGCTGGTCTGACTATGGTGAAAGTATTGAAGAATTTCTGCCTAAGCACGCATCTGGTCGTCAGTCTGCACTAGAGATTGGTCCCGGCTATGGGCATTTTCTAAAAGCTCTATCGACTTTATTTGCTGACGTGACGGCACTGGATAACTCAGAGGAAATGCTAGACCAATGTAAATCGCGAGCCATCGCGCAAGGACTAGATAACGTTGCCTTTCTTCTCGGAGACACCGGAAATGCCGTTGCACTGGCTAACAAGTTTGACTGTGTGTCACTAAATATGGTGCTTCATCATAATCCTACACCTGCAGAGATTATTAATGACTGCGCTGCATTACTCAACACAAACGGTACGTTAATGATTACAGACTTGTGCGCTCATGATCAGGAATGGGCTAAAAAATCGTGCGGTGATATTTGGTTAGGTTTTGAGCCCGAAGAAATAACTCGTTGGGCTCGCGCTGCTGGTTTAACCGAAGGAAATAGTCTCTACCTGAGTCAACGTAATGGCTTCAGGATTCAATTGCGGCAATTCAATTTACAAGTTAGCTAATTAAAAGGAAATTTTATGTCTACGTATAATTTATTTACATCAGAATCAGTGTCAGAGGGACATCCCGATAAAATGGCTGATCAAATTTCTGATGCTGTTCTGGATGCGATCATTAAAGATGACCCGCACTCAAGAGTAGCTGTAGAAACTATGGTAAAAACCGGTATGACTATTATTGCTGGCGAAGTGAGAACCAACACCTATGTTGATCTTGAAGAAGTTGTCAGGAATGTTATCACAGGCATCGGCTATGACAGCTCGGAAGTTGGCTTTGACGGCAATACCTGCGCCGTTCTGAATGCTATCGGTAAACAGTCTAATGATATTGCACAAGGTGTTGATGCTGCTGAAAATAAAGATATTGGTGCAGGTGACCAGGGTTTAATGTTTGGATATGCCACCAATGAAACCGATGTGCTAATGCCCGCACCCATTTATTATTCGCATTTGTTAGTGAAGCGGCAGGCAGAAGTACGCAAAAATGGCACTCTGCCCTGGTTGCGTCCAGACGCTAAGAGCCAGGTCACTTTACGTTACGATCAAGGTAAGCCAGTAGCAATAGATGCAGTTGTATTATCAACACAACACTCCCCTGATATTTCTTTGGCGGATCTTCAAGAAGCAGTCCGGGCTGAAATTATTGCTCCAGTTTTGCCTGAAGAGTGGCTACATTCGGGAACCCAATACCATATTAACCCTACGGGTCAGTTTATTATTGGCGGTCCGGTAGGAGACTGTGGTCTAACCGGACGTAAAATAATCGTTGATACCTATGGCGGCATGGCACACCACGGCGGTGGCGCGTTTTCTGGTAAGGATCCGACTAAGGTTGACCGTTCAGCTGCTTATGCTGGGCGCTATGTGGCGAAAAACATAGTCGCTGCCGGGCTTGCTGATCGCTGTGAGATACAAGTCTCCTATGCTATTGGTGTATCTGAGCCTACATCCATCAGTATTGACACTTACGGTACCGGAAAACTTCCTGACCATGAAATTATCAATCTAGTTCGTGAGCACTTTGACCTTCGCCCTAGCGGCCTAATTGAGATGTTGGATTTACGCCGACCTATCTATCAGCCAACCGCTGCCTATGGACACTTTGGCCGTGAGGAAGAAAACTTTACCTGGGAAAACACTGACAAAGTCGCGTTATTAAAAAAGGCGCTTTAACCACTAAAATCTACTAAATTTAATTTAAATCTATAAGGAACTACATGATGACTGCAATAGGTCAAAACATTAACAGTAATAAAGACTTCGCCGACTATAAAGTTGCCGATATTTCGTTAGCAGACTGGGGTAAGAAAGAAATCTCCATCGCCGAATCTGAAATGCCCGCCTTGATGGCACTGCGTGAAAAGTATCGTGCTGAGCAGCCATTGGCCGACGCACGTATTTTGGGCTGCATTCATATGACTATTCAGACTGCGGTTCTTATTGAAACACTGATCGATTTGGGTGCTGAGGTGCGGTGGACGTCTTGTAATATTTTCTCCACTCAAGATCATGCCGCCGCAGCTGTTGCTGCAAGCGGAACTCCTGTGTTCGCGTGGAAAGGTGAAACAGAGGACGAATATGAGTGGTGCCTAGAACAGCAAGTTTTAAAAGACGGCGTGCCCTGGAATGCCAATATGATTTTGGATGACGGAGGAGATTTAACGTCTCTACTCCACAACAAATATCCACAGGTACTCGAGGCTGTTCACGGCGTGACCGAAGAGACTACGACAGGTGTTCACCGCTTGTATGAAATGCTTGCCGCGGGTGAACTCAAAGTCCCAGCTATCAACGTTAATGATTCTGTAACGAAATCCAAATGCGACAATAAGTACGGCTGCAGACACAGTCTGAACGATGCCATTAAGCGAGCGACTGACCACCTTCTAGCGGGTAAAAAAGCGGTTGTTGTTGGTTATGGCGATGTTGGTAAGGGCTCTGCACAGTCGCTTCGTCAGGAAGGTATGATTGTTAAGATAACGGAAGTAGATCCCATCTGCGCGATGCAAGCATGCTTGGATGGCTTTGAAATAGTATCAACACACATAGATGGTGACGTAACAAAAGGCGTAGACGCAAATCTATTAGCCAATACCGATATGTTTGTGACTACCACTGGTAACTACAACGTCTGTGGTTCTGATGTTTTAGCTGCGCTGAAAAGTGGTTGTGTGGTCTGTAATATTGGCCACTTTGATAATGAAATTGATACGGCATTTATGCGTACTACCTGGCAGTGGGAAGAGATTAAGCCTCAAGTACACAAAGTATATCGTGACCGTGATGCCAATGATCATTTGTTGCTGCTTGCCGAAGGACGTCTCGTTAATTTGGGTAATGCCACTGGCCATCCTAGCCGGATTATGGACGGTTCTTTCGCCAATCAGGTACTGGCGCAAATTGACCTCTATTCAAAGAAGTTCGCCTCGCAAGATTCCGCAACTCAAGCAGAGATGCTTCGTGTTGAGGTGTTACCTAAGCATCTTGACGAAGAAGTTGCTCGTCATATGGTGGCAGGTTTTGGTGGTGTGATTACCAAGCTGACTCAAGAGCAGGCAGATTATATCGGTGTTCCGGTTAACGGTCCGTTTAAAGGCGATAGCTACAAGTACTAAACGTTCGTAGTCACATTAAAACCTCTAGTCTGCTTTTGTAGACTAGAGGTTTTTTTATGTTTATATAAAACAGCAGATTTCTCTTCATTTTTATCGTAGTCTTATTGCCTAAATTAAGGATTAATCAGCATGCGCACTCCGCGACTATACACCCAACAAACTCTAGAAGTAGGTAGCATGGTCAGTATGGACAAAGATGCCGCTCGTTATCTTAGCTCTGTTCTGCGCATGTCCTCAGGCCAGATGATTAATCTATTTAACGGCAAAGGCGGAGAGTTCGTTGGAGAAGTAGACAGTCTCAGTAAAAATCAAGTCACGGTAACTATTAAAGAATCATTGTGTAACGATCGCGAATCATCCTTGAAAATACACCTCGTTATAGGAATCTCTAGAGGTGAGCGGATGGATTGGGTCATACAGAAGGCTACTGAATTGGGGGTTCACACTATTACCCCCATTTTCACCGAGCGTACCGAAGTGAAGTTGGCAGGTTCGCGATTAGAAAAGAGGCTGGTACACTGGCAACAGGTATCGATAAGTTCATGCGAGCAGTGTTTGCGTAATGTGGTTCCAACAATAAACTCAGCAGTTTCGCTGCAGCAATGTTTAGATACTAAGGATGAGGGACTGAAGATTGTCCTGCATCACCGCACTGAGAAACCGTTGACTGAGCTGCAAAATACTAACAACCATGTCACTATTTTAGTCGGTCCCGAGGGCGGCCTGTCCAACGATGAAATAACTCTAGCGGAGTCCAGTGGCTATAGCGCCATTAAATTGGGCCCGCGCGTTTTACGTACAGAAACAGCACCATTAGCGGCGATAAGTATCTTGCAGTCTTTGTGGGGAGATATGAGATAGAACCTTTATGAATTGTCATCGTTTTAACATTTCTTTGTTCGCGCTAGCTATCTTGGCAGCAATAAGCCCAACGAGCATAGCGGCTATTTTTGGTGACGGAAATCCTGCAAATGGCATTGAAGATCAGCGTCTGTTGGCACCCATCGATCTCCAGCATTCAGTTGGCACGGTTATTTGCGACGGTGGTCTGCGTGGGACTGCGGTGCATATTAGCCTTATGCACAGTGATAGTGACAGCCTGCAACAAGGATCGATTATTCTTACCGCTGCGCATGTTTTATATGATCCGAATACGGCTCAACGGTATGAAAAATGCGCCTATCATCCTCAAGGAAAGCGTTTCAGCGGAGTAGTCTTCGATCGAGTATCTGCCCATGACTTTAGACCAACAACTAATAATAAGATACGACAAGCCAATCAAGACATTGTATTTATCGCATTAAAGCAAAAACTCCGACACTCAGGGATGGAGCTGAATTTAACGGGCCAAAGTAGCCGTCATTTGCAGCTGCTAGGCTTTAATGAAAATCAGGATAACATCAGTATTAGTAGTAATTGTCAGCCGTTTTTGTCGCAGAAATTTGTCAGCTCTCAACTACTATTACATGATTGTGATGCTGGTAGGGGTGCCTCTGGTGGGCCTTTAATCGATGCAGAAACAGGTACAGTAGTTGGTATACATGGTGGCACTCTACTGTTTAGTCCTCTGGGCAAAGAAGCAAGAAATACTATTGCTGGCGCCTCGGTCGATCCCGAAACAATGATTAATCAGGCCCGTAAGATTGATGTTGATGTGCTTGCTAAGCTGCATGACTTTACTGCATATCTTGCCAAACATTTACCGTATTGAATTCAATCTCACGGCTACATCCGGGAATACTCATACCTGTTGTCGTAATGACAACAGCCTGCTCGTCTATAAGCTCCTCGCCAAAGCGATAAATAACGGCTAAATTTCCGCGGTCAGCTTGAAAAGCATAATCCGCGGCACTCTTGCGCGTCGTCTCTCTCGGATCAATATAATCCATAAACCTGTCGCCATAACGCTTCAGTAACATCTCATTGGTCTTATCTGCAGAGAGCAAGATTGCAGAAGCATTATTGCCACCAAAGCCTTTAGAATTGATAAAGGCAACCTCCATTTTCATCGTAGTGATGTTGTCATTAAGTGCAAAGTTAAGACGTTTTTGATAAACATCTTCTGCCAAAGCAGTGACCGTTTTGATGCCCGGAATTATCCCGTACTTAAACGTGCCTAATGCAGACATAAGCTGATCTCCTCCAGCCGCCGCGATACTATGACCCACATAAGACTTTACTGCGGTCACTGGCCAGTCGTTAATGTCAAAAGCGTCTGCGACGCGACTAATTAATTCAGATTCAGTGACCCGATTAGCCGGTGTGCTGGACCCATGAGCATGGACAAAGCTGCGCTCTTGGACCGTTTCAATCCCGACTATACCAACGGCGGCGGCAACGGCTTTAGAAAAGGAAATATAATTCCCCACACCAGGCGAAGATATAGATTTTTTAATGCCATCTGCATTAATAAAAACCTCTGGAACGGCACCGTGGATATCCGCACCAAGCTCTATTGCTAGTAGATCATCCATAAGCACAATATATTGAGTCGCCTCGGACAGAGTAAATCCACAGCTTTCACCAAATGGTCGACTCGCGCGACGCCAATCAGCCATTGTTGTTCCGTCGATCTTGCAGAGATTTTCATCACTACCAAGAGCACCCATATTTGAAAAGCCCTCCATTATTTCGGGCGTAATGGGTGCTTCTGCATTGCCAACTACTGCGATTCGTCGTCGACCACTACGAAGATCTCGTACTGCTGCTTGCAACGAGTACAAAAAACTAGCGCAAGCACCCGTAGTTGCCTCTGTGTGCCCCACGCTACCCAACACATAAGCATTAACAAAATCAGCCGGCATAGAATTTAAACCCAGGGCTACCTGTTTTGCGGTGGTTCGCTCACCTTTTAACCGAGCCTGAAACAGGCCTCCCATACCCTGATCATCAACTTGACCAAAGACGCTAGAAGAATACACACCAATTTCATCGGGCCTAACTTGCGCAGCCACTTTTTCCCAAGGAATTCCCATTGAGTGAATAGCATCACTTGCCCCTAAGAGCGCCATTTGCAGCCCTCGTGGATGAAAGCGTGCATTGTAGTGTTTTGTTAGATCAAACCCCGTCGGCAGTTGTCCAGCCGCCTTAGCGGCTAGCTCATAAGGAACGGTCACTAAATGTTTATCCACACCCGACGTAATAATTTCAACTCGCCCATCTCCAAGATCAGACGTCTGCCAATCGTTTGGTAATTCTTTAGGTAGGTCCCGTTTAGCCATTGTGAAAACAGCCGACTGCTGCTCAGAAAAATCAATCTTACGATGTCCCGGGAGGTTAGACGAATCAAAGTGCTCAACCCTGCGGACTAAAGTACCCTCTATCACAAGATCTCGATATTGTTCAAAGGCGGCAGCTAATGTTAACTCAGTACCGTTAAGATCTACGTAAATCTCTCCCTGACACCTAACCAGTCCCATTAGGCAGGCCAAACCTGCAATGGTGTCATGCTGCTCATTGATAGGTAATGACTCAAGAACCATACGACGAAACGCTTGGTGGGACGAACTTCGGCCAGCGGCATTAAATCCTCCGAAACCTACGATGACTGGAAGTACATGAGGCATAAACGCATCTCTTATTAGCTTAAGGCAAGGAGTTTAAAAGTTATACTACTACTAATCTTTAATTTTTCAGCCATTAGATTTAGTATAATGGCCAAATTACGGAAAATATGCGAAATAATGACATTTAACCTCACTCTCGTTCTTTGCGATAACATGCTCGTGTCTAGCAGCACACTGGCCGCCGAAATTTTTAATTTCGCACAATCCTTGGCAGCGGCAACTAGGGCACCTTTAAAAGACGTAATAATTCGTCGTGTGAGTGCGGATGGTTTACCCGTAAAGACATCCTCAGGGTTTGAGCTATGGCCAACCCACAGTATCAACGAACCCTTTCACAGCGACTTGATCCATATCCCAGCGCTATGGAGAAATCCCCGTCCGGCAGTCCGTAAACATCATCAATACGGTCCCTGGCTAAGGCAGCAATACCAGTCTAATTGCGCTATCACAGCGGTCGGTACTGGAGTCTGTTTTCTTGCTGAGGCCGGACTATTAGAGGGTAAATTAGCAACAACCCACTGGCACTACTTTGATGCCCTAAAGCGAAGTTACCCCGCCATTAAATTAGACCGTCAAAACTTTACCACACAAGCCGGTAACCTCTATTGTGCGGCCAGTATCAATGCAATGGCCGAATTACTGATGCATCAGGTAGAAAGGCACTTTGGTCGGGTCATTTCACGACAAGCGCAGAGAAATTTTTTCCATGAAATCCGCAATATTTCTGATCCCGCCAATTTAAATACGCTCAAAAATAGGGCCCATAGTGACGAAGCAATCGCCCAGAGTCAGATATGGATTCAAGACAATTTAAACAAGGCCGTGACTATTGAGGGTGTCGCCAAACAATTCGGCATGACGACACGAACCTTTAACCGACGTTTTAAGAATGCGGTTGGCAGTACCCCAAACACGTACCTGACAGATACCCGCATGGCCTTTGCCTGCGACCTGTTAAAAAATACTGACCTAGCGATTGTTGACGTCGCTAGTTACAGTGGCTACCAAGAGGCAAGCTGGTTCTCATCACGTTTTCGCCAGTGGTCAGGAAACAGCCCGCGGGCATATCGCAATACAGTGCGTAACAAACTATTCGATTAATCCTGGCAGTTTAGATGAGCCGCACTCGCATAACACCATCAACGCTAGCAACCTTGCCTATAACAGCTTCATCAATATTCCCTTCGATATCAATAATGTTATAGGCAATTTCACCTCGGCTTTTATTGACCATATCGACCACGTTGAGGTTAGCATCCGCCAGAACTGACAATACCTGACCCAAAACCTTGGGGACGTTGCGATTAGTAAAGGTCATTCGGCTGCCGCCATTACGACTCATTTTAGTAGGAGGATAATTAACCGAATTATAGATGTTACCATTCTCAAGAAAATCTTTGAGCTGATCAGCGGCCATTACTGCACAGTTTTCTTCTGCTTCTTCGGTACTTGCTCCAATGTGGGGCATAAGTATTACATCTTTTCTACCCAGCAACGCTGGAGCAGGGAAATCACTGATATATCCGGATATGACACCTTTATCTAAAGCATTGACCATATCATCAGTACTGACAATCTCTTCTCGAGCAAAGTTAAGAATCTTAGCAGTAGCTTTCATTCCACTGAGCGTCTTAGTGTTAATCAAGTGCTTAGTGGCGGGGATCGCTGGTACATGCAGAGTGACAAAGTCAGCGCTAGCGAGTAGCTTTTCTAAGCTCTCCATCCGCTCAACTTGACTTGAAAGCTGCCATGCAGCCTCGACTGAGATCGCAGGATCGTAACCTATAACATTCATTCCCAAATCTAGTGCCAGATTGGCAATAATGGAGCCAATAGCGCCTAAACCGACCACACCCAGGGTCTTGCCAACAATCTCAGTGCCAGCGAAACGTTTCTTTTCTTTTTCTAAAAGCTTTCCCATTTCAGCAGAGTCGTCAATGTGGCCAAGCTCTTGCACATAGGTCATGCCACCATAGATATCTCTCGAGCCCAACAGTAAACCAGCTACGATCAGTTCTTTTACCGCATTGGCATTGGCACCAGGCGTATTGAAAACTACAATGCCTTGCTCGGTATAGTTGGCGACGGGAATATTATTAACACCGGCGCCTGCTCGGGCAACCGCTAACAGACTATCTGGAACAACCTCAGTATGAAGCTTTTGGCTCCTCAGCATAAAGGCTTCTGGTGCAGCACAGTCTTCACTAACAACATATTTATCGGCTGAAAATCGGCTCAGTCCCTTATCAGAAAGGGAATTATAAGTACGAACTTGGTGCATAGTTTTATCTCAACTCTCTGGTGTAACGTAGTCTAACTTCAAGCCACTAACTAAAGGCTTACGTATTCATATGCCCAATCTAACCAAGGCATTAACGCCTCCAGATCGGACCTTTCAACGGTGGCTCCGCACCAAATCCGCAGTCCTGCAGGTGCATCACGATAGGCACCTATATCAAACGCAACGGCCTCTGTGTCTAATAACTTAACCATTTGTTTTACCTGGTCTGGCTTTAAGTCCAGCGTAAGGCAAACACTGGTATTAGATATTTGATCAGGAGCTTGGGCTAAAAAGTGAATCCACTTTCGATCATTAACAAACGTTTGAATAACCGATAAATTATTTTCAGACTTAGCTATCGCGCCTTTTAGGCCACCTATAGAACGAATCCAGTCTAAGCCATCAAGATAATCGGCAACACAAAGCATCGACGGAGTGTTAATAGTCTCTCCGCGGAAAATCCCCTCAATTAACTTACCCGCCTTGGTAAGCCTAAAAATCTTTGGCATGGGCCAGGCAGGGGTATAATTTTCTAATCTTTCAACTGCTCTAGGGCTCAAAATCAACATACCATGCGCGCCTTCGCCGCCCAGAACTTTTTGCCAACTGTAGGTCACCACATCTAGCTTTTCCCATGGAAGCTCCATCGCAAAAACAGCTGAAGTAGCATCACAGATTGTGAGCCCTGCACGATCATCACTGATCCAATCTGCATCGGCAACTTTTACCCCAGAGGTCGTTCCGTTCCAAGTAAAAACGATATCATGGTCAGGATTGGTCTGGGTCAAATCCGGTAGTAAACCGTAGTCCGCCACATGCGTAGTCACTTTGTCGAGTTTCAACTGCTTGGTCACATCAGTTAACCACCCACTACCAAACGATTCCCATGCGCAGACATCGACAGGTCGGGCACCCAGCACTGACCACATAATCATTTCAACAGCGCCAGTATCAGATGCCGGAACTACTCCCACACGATAACCCTCAGGTAACCCAAGAATTTCAGCCGTATCCGCACAGGCTCGCGCCAATGCCTTCTTTCCAACGGAAGATCGATGCGAACGCCCTAGGGTTGATATATCGAGGCCATCAACACTGTATCCAGGCCGTTTTGAACAAGGGCCAGAAGAGAAGTTCGGATTCGTCGGTTTCAATGTTGGTTTCACAATGCTTCCCATCGTCAAATTAAATGTGGAGTGTTAAACAAAAAAGGTCGCGTACTTTACTATTTAGGTCGCTTGGTGGAAAGTTTTTTCCACCAAAACGCTATTTTTGTTAGTTATAACCATTAGTTGTGAATTTGTAACAGGCAAAAAAATACGCGGCTATTACCGCGCATATTTCCGACATCACTGCTCAATAGCATTCTATCTTAAGGC
>Ga0209815_1000027_pt1 | contig 108605 bp, 99 predicted proteins | sample CoawatmetaG00DNA_FD_187507 | JGI IMG/M metagenome (GOLD analysis project Ga0209815, IMG submission 187507) | Marine microbial communities from the West Antarctic Peninsula - Coastal water metaG002-DNA (SPAdes) (version 2) | ecosystem: Environmental > Aquatic > Marine > Coastal ...
ATTAGCCATGTGGTCCACTTGCTTCAATAAGCGTCTAAAATAAGCTAAATATTTATATAAATCAAAGAAATGGTGGTACCCCTATCAGCCGCACCTCGGCACACGAATCCACCGCTGTGGCTGCTCCCTTCCAGGCCTGACCAGGTTTACGGTTTATCGTTGCGTGGGGACCAATAGGGCTACCATAACGATCACAATCGATCGATTGCGAGGTGCGCAGTATAGGCAAAAAGCCTATGATTCTCAAGTGATTTTTATACAGATTGTATAATAATATGGCCTTTACACGCCGTAGCTAACATAAGGCAAAAACTCCACCTGTTGCGCCTGCTCTCCTGATGTATTTACTTTTATTACCGCTAGGCCATGCCCTTCCATGGCGGTGCTTAGCACCCCTGAGTTTTGATTAGTCATCGCCTCTATCACCAAGCCTGCCTGCGCATGAGGCAACACCCTTACCCGCAGGTATTCTTGTCTTTCGCTTGGTTTTTTGGGAGGGTTCACCAAATGCGCAGTTAAACTATAGCCTTTGTTATCTCTGCAGCCTTGTAGCGCTAGTAGAAAGGGCCTAGCCATTATCATAAAGGTCACCAACACACTGGCAGGGTTGCCTGGCAAACCAAAAAATGGGGTGTGTTTTACACGACCAAAGGCCAGTGGTTTACCTGGCTTTATCGCTAGTTTCCAAACGTCTAGCTGACCTAGGGTTTCTACTGCCCCTTTTACATGGTCTTCTTCGCCTTCGGACACACCACCACTGGTAATAATAATGTCTGCCTGGTCTGCTGCCAAAGCTAGGGCGTTTTCAGTGGTAGAGCGCTCATCAGTAATAATGCCTATGTCTACTAGATCCATGCCTAGCTGGTCTATTAGTCCTGCTAATAAAAAGCGGTTTGAATTATAGATTTGGCCAGTTTTTAGGGCTTGGCCTGGATTTACTAGCTCGCTGCCCGTGGAGGCTATGGCTATTTTTAGACGACGATACACGTCTACATGCTCTATGCCCATCGATGCCAACACTCCCAAGTGCCTTGCTTCAAGCTTGGTGCCTATTTCACATACCACTTGTCCTGTGGTGATGTCTTGGGCTTTTAGGCGTATAAACTGGCCTTGCTTTTGTCCTTGCTGCAATGCGCTTTGGCGGATGCAAATGCCCCCTTCTACTTTGTCCACATCTTCTTGAATCACCACAAGCTGTGCATTAGCTGGCACTTGCGCCCCAGTAAATATACGAGCACAGGTATGGGGCTCTAATGCATGGGGCACTTGTCCTGCCGCTATGCGCTGGCGCACTGGTATTGCAGCTAGGTGCACATCTTCTGTGCGCATGGCATAGCCGTCCATAGCGCTGTTATCCGCTGGGGGCACATCTACCATTGATATCACAGGGGTACTTAATACCCGACCTACGGCATAAAATAAAGACACCCGTTGCGTGCTAAGGGTGCATGTTGCAGCTTGCATTAATTGCTGCTGCGCATCAGCTACGCTGGTAAGGCTAGTTTTGTTAGTAATAGTAGGCATTACGAAGTTAAATCATTGGATGAGTGAAAGGTCACCATTTCTACAAAATTACAGGGTTTATGCCGGCTGTCTAGTTGTTCACAAATAATGCCATTCCATGCTGTTTTGCACGCTCCTGTAGAGCCTGGCATGCTAAAAATCACGGTGCGATTAGCCACACCTGCCACAGTGCGAGACTGTATGGTAGAAGTGCCAATTTCTGTAAAAGATAAGCTTCTAAACAGCTCACCAAAGCCTTCGATCACTTGGTCAAACAATGGCAATAAGGCATCAGGGGTGGTGTCTCTTGCGGTAAAGCCTGTGCCTCCGGTTACTAGCACCGCGTGCACGTTGCTATCTGCTATCCAGCCACTCACAGCAGCACGTATTTGATACACATCATCTTTTACAATGGCGTGTTGTGCTAGTTGGTGCCCTGCCCCACGTAAAAGCTCTATCAGCGTGGCCCCAGATTTATCAGTAGCCACAGTGCGAGTGTCAGACACTGTTAATACAGCAATGTTAATGGGCTTTTGTGGCGAGCTAGTGTTGGTCATGAGTGCCTCTGGATCTTGGCTTAACAGTAAAAAATAACACCTTTAGTATACAGTCTGTTTGGTTCAGATTGTATAGGCAGTTGCCTTAGTTACTAGTAATAGCAGTGGCTAGGCCACCCCTCCAGCACTTATACAACTTTAGTCTCACTTACTAAGGTCTAATTTTCAATATTCCCCAGTTCTCTAGACTAGGTAGCAACCTAGAGGCACCTACGCACAAACTGCTGGCAGTGTTCATCTGGGCTTAACAACAATAAATTGGAGTTTGCCATGACAGATGTAAAATCTGAAGACACAAATAAAAAGACGGGCTGGTCTCGTCGTGATGTGTTGAAAGCCACGTCAGCTGGAGCCGCAGCAGGCGCTACACCTATGTTCTTTACTCAAAATGCATGGGCTGAAGAAGCACTTGGTAACTACCCTGTTAAAGGTAGTGAAGTTGTACTTGGTTTTAACGTACCACAAACTGGCGCATACGCAGACGAAGGCGCTGATGAATTACGTGCCTACAAGCTAGCTGTTAAGCATTTGAACAACGGTGGCGGCATGCTCGACACCCTTAAGCCAAGCAAATTGACCGGCAACGGCATTTTGGGTAAAAAAGTTACTTATGTAACGGGTGACACACAAACTAACGCTGATGCTTCTCGCACCTCTGCTCGTCGTATGATCGAGCGTGATAAAGTAATCATGGTTACTGGTGGATCTTCTTCTGGTATCGCTATTGCACAGCAGTACTTGTGTAATGAGCTAGGCATTATCTTTATGTGTGGTTTGACTCACTCAAACGACACTACAGGTAAGGACAAGCAGCGTTATGGCTTCCGCCATTTCTTCAACGCTCACATGACAGGTAAGGCACTTTCTCCTGTATTGAGCAAAGAATACGGCAAAGACCGTCGTGCTTTCCACCTAACAGCTGACTATTCTTGGGGCCACACCCAGCAAGAGTCTATGCAAGAGTTTACCGAGAAAGAAGGTTGGTCTACTGCTGGCAACATCATGACGCCATTGAAGACTACTGACTTCTCTCAGTACTTGTCTCAAGTATTGAACTCAGACGCAGACGTTCTAATCTTGAACCACTACGGCGCGAACATGGTTAACTCTCTAACCAACGCTGTAAACTTCGGCATGCGTGACATGCAGAAAAACGGTAAGAACCTAGAAATCGTAGTGCCTTTATACAGTCGTTTGATGGCTAAAGGTGCTGGTTCTGCAAACATCGACGGTGTATTAGGCACCTCGGGTTGGAACTGGGCTCTACAAGATGAAGGTTCTCAAGTATTTGTTAAAACCTTTACTGATGAATATGGATTCCCACCTTCACAGGCTGCTCACACTTGTTACGTACAGACTCTTTTGTATGCTAACGCATGTGAAATGGCAGGTACTTTCTACCCACCAGAAGTTATCAAAGCCCTTGAAGACTTTAAATTCACTGGCGCTGGTAACGGCGAAACCTTATACCGTGGTTCTGATCACCAGTGTATTAAGGACATCTTGGTTATGCAGGGTAAATCACCTTCTGCACGTACCAGCGAATTCGACTATCTTAAGATCGTTGATGAAGTTGATGCTGCAACCGTGGACTATGATCCTGCCATCTTTGGCGGTGAGTTAGGCCCATACGTCCCAGCATAAGCTGGATGTATTGACCCATACGGGCCAGTTTAACGCTGGCCCGTTTTTATTTTACTTAATATAAAATTACATCAACATGACCTTGCCACAGCAACCAATGGGAGTATCTCCACAATGGATATGACGCTCAACGCTTTTACTCTATCTATCTTAACCGGCCTACAGCTGGGTTCCATTTACGTGCTCATTGCTCTGGGCCTTACACTTATTTTTGGTACTTTGGGCGTAGTTAACTTTGCCCACGGTGCCCTTTATCTCATCGCTATTTATTTGGCTGTGAGCATCAACAATGCTCTAGGCTTTGGCCTGGCGCTGATTATAGTGCCTCCTGTGCTGTTTATAATCGGGGTGCTTTTGGAACGCGGCTTAATTCAGCGTTTCTATGACCGGCCACACACTGATCAAATCTTGGTAACCTTTGGCTTAGCCATCGTTTTGCAAGAGCTTCTTAAGTGGGTATTTGGTGCTAACAATATTCCGTTTACCATCCCTGCTTGGGGTAACGGCATTATCTTTATGCATGAATACCTACCATTCTTAGAAGGTTTTGTAGTGTATCCCAAGTGGCGCATGATATTGGTAGTAGTCGCTATCGTTACTGTATCAGCCGTATTTGCTCTATTACACCTTACCCGCTTTGGTTTGGTTATTCGTGCAGGTATGCGTGATGCAGAAATGCTGCAGTTCCTTGGTGTTAACATTAACCGTCGCTTTATGGTGGTGTTTGGCTTAGGTGCCATGATTGCAGGTATCGCTGGTGTATTTGGCGGGCCCGTAACTCAAGTATCACCAGAAGTAGGCATGCAGTTACTTGTGCCTTCATTCTTGATTGTAGTAATTGGCGGCATGGGCTCCCTGGGCGGCGCTGTGTTAGCTGGTATATTGATTGGTATGGCGCAAAGCTTCACAGCACCTTACATCTACATTAATACCATTATTATCTACCTAATCACTGTAATCATCTTATTGGTTCGCCCTCGTGGTTTATTAGGTGCCAAAGGAGTATTTGAATAATGTTGAATCAAGATAACTTTTGGCAACACAACAAAGCTGTACTTTTGTTTGCTTTAGTCGCCTTAACCATGCCTTTATGGTTCCCAATTATGGGTGGATACTCAGGCCTAGATACTAAGATCATGATTTTTTGTATCTTTGTGGTAGGTTTTGATATTTTGCTAGGTTTTACGGGCTACTTGTCTTTTGGACACGCTGCCTTCTTTGGTATTTCCGCTTATGTTACTGGCATTATGTTGAAGAGCTTCTCTGATAACATTATTCCAGCAATATTAGTGGCTGTTTTAGCTGCCACGGTTGTGGCTGTGATTATTGGTTTGCTTACGCTAAAAAGAACAGGTATTTACTTTTCCATTCTTACCTTAGCTTTTGCCGAAATGTTCGACTCAATGGCTATGTCTATGCTGCAAAAATGGACTGGCGGTGAAAACGGTCTAACAGGCATGCCTACACCTATGTTGTTTAATTTGAAAATGCAGGGCGACACGGTATTTTACTTTGTCACCTTTATGGCTATCTTCTTGTTTTACATGGCCAAGCGTATTGAACGCTCGCCTGTAGGTTTAATGATGAAAGCTATTAAGTGCAACCAAACCCGCTTGGAGTTCACTGGTATCAACGCCCGTAAATACAAGCTATTAGCCTTTGTAATAAGCGCTGTATATGCTGCGATTGCTGGCGCCTTAATGGTGGTTTATGAGCCTTTTGTAGGTCATGAATTCTTAGGTTGGCATCAGTCTGGCGAAATCGTCATCATGTCTGTCATCGGTGGCGTAGGCACTTTAGTTGGCCCTATGTTAGGTGCAGGTTTCATGTTGTACTTTGAAAACGTATTGTCTGTAGACCTTGGAGAACAGTGGTTACTTGTTCTAGGTGCAATCTTTATGGCTGTTGTTGTGTTTATGCCTGGTGGCTTTATGGAAGGCATTGCTCGCCTGAAAAAGCGTTATTTCACTACCGTTGACGGCGAATAAGGAACTGAATCATGGCTATATTAGATATACATCAAGTATCTTTAAGTTTTGGTGGTTTAAAAGCCTTACAAAACGTGAATTTAAAAATTGAAAAAGGCACCACTCACGCTCTTATCGGGCCTAACGGTGCTGGTAAATCAACGTTATTGAACGTGTTAACAGGCATGCTTAAGCCTGATGATGGTTCAGTAATGTTTGATGGCAAACCACTGCTTAATGTGAACTCGTTTGACATTAACCAGCTTGGCATCGCTAAGGTTTTCCAAACGCCAGCTGTGTTCCCAGAAATGACTGTGTTACAAAACGTAACTATTCCTGTGTTTGCAGCTAGAGATGGGTCTTTTAATCTGAATATGTTTGAGGGTCGTGCCAAACAGCGCCCTCTTATCGAATTTGCAGAACAACAGATCTGTGAGCTAGGCTTAGAAAAACACATGTACTCTTTGGCAGGTAGTTTGTCACGTGGTGACAAGCGTCGTTTAGAAATGGCTATTTGTTTGGCTAACAAACCACGCTTATTGTTACTTGACGAACCTACTGCCGGCATGGCTCGCCATGAAACAGAGAAAACCATTGAACTGCTTAATAGCATGCAAGATGGCATCACCAAAGTGATTGTTGAACATGACATGAATGTAGTTTTCTCTTTGGCAGAAAAGATTTCTGTGTTAGCTCAAGGCCAAATTATTGCTGAAGGTACTCCAGACGAAATCAAGGGTCATCCTAAAGTTATTGAAGCCTATCTTGGCGAAGCTCAAGTTTAATAAGCGCATAAGGAAACATACTATGAAACAAAGTACACCAGACGCGCCTCAGTCCTTCTTTTCTTGCCGTGAGCTAAATGCCTTTTATGGTGAAAGCTACGTAGTGCAAGGGGTGTCTTTTGACATCCCAGAAGGTGACATTGTGGCCCTACTAGGCCGCAACGGTGCCGGTAAAACCTCTACCCTAAGAGCGATTGCTAGAGCAGCTCAACCTGCTCTTAGCAGTGGTGAGATTTGGCTAAACGGCCAAGCTTTACATAACATGAAAGCCTTTGAAGCAGCTCGCGCTGGCGTTCAATTGGTCTGTGAAGACCGTCGCATCATTCCAGGTGTGACCGTAGAAGAAAACTTAATTTTGGCGCAAATTGCGCAACCTTTAGGCTGGACTCTTGAAAAGATCTACGGGCATTTCCCAAAGCTGGAAGAAAGACGCAAGCAAGAAGCCTCTTCTCTTTCTGGTGGCGAGCAGCAGATGCTAGCCTTAGCACGCGCATTGGCAAGAGATGTAAAGCTTCTTTTGCTTGATGAGCCTTATGAAGGCTTGGCACCTGTGATCGTGCAAGAAATTGAACGTATGCTTAAAGAAGTTAAATCTATGGGCATTACCACTGTCATCGTTGAGCAAAATGCTGTGGCCGCGCTTAAGCTAGCCGACCATGCCATTATCATCGATTCTGGTGAGATAGTGTTTACTGGTACAGCTCAAGAAGTGTTGGATAACAAAGCACTTCGTGAAGAGTATCTAGCGGTTTAATACTGCGTTTAATATAACCTTACCTAGGCCAATGACCACATTGCCTAGGTAAGCTTTAGACTAACCTTTGACTTAGCCATTTGCCTTAACTATTAAATGACTTCTTGTCTTTTATTACTTCTCTTGTAAAGCCTTTAGCAACACGCCTTCACGTAAAGCCCCCGTAGAAAAATAAATCCGATCTAAGTTTAAGCTGCGCATGATGCCCATGAGTATGGCATAGCCTGCAGGCAACACTTCACCGCGATCTACTCGCACTCCTTCAATACTCACATCATCTAAATAATCAAAAGCTAACAACTGCTGCTCTATGTTTGCCATTGATGCCCTATTTAGATAAGCCATACCGCCCTCTTCTAGTGCGCTCAGTGCGATTAATGCCTTCATGGTGCCAGATGAACCAATACACACCTGCCATCCACTCCAAATAGTTTCTGAGGCGCCTAAGGAATATGATTTAGATGACTCTATAATAGCCTGAGCTGCCTCAATGGCATTTTGGAGATGGGCATTATTAATTTTGCGTTGTGGGAAATAATCATGACTAAAAGCCACGCATCCCATTGGGAAACTTTGTAATTGATTTGGACTATTTTTACCCAGCACAAGCTCAGTGCTACCACCACCTATATCAATCACTAGCTTTTCAAAGGGTTTGTGGGGTGCAATGGCTAGGTCACTGGTGACTCCAGTAAAAATTAATGCAGCCTCTTCTTCACCACTAAGTACGTTTATATCTGCGCCCAATATCACGTTTGCTGCAGTAATAAAATCAGCTCTATTTTGTGCTACCCGTAAGGTATTAGTGGCCACTACAAAACGGTGTTTGGGCGATACTTTTTCAAGCATAGGGGCCAAACGCACAAGACAATCTAGCCCCCTTTCAATAGATTCTTGACTTAAAACGTTGTGCTCATTTAAACCTGCTGCTAATTGAACCTTTTCTCCAATCCTACTCACCACCCTATAAGGCACGTGACTAGTATCTACTACAGTCACGTGAAAACTATTAGAACCAAGGTCGATGGCAGCGGCTAAATAAGTCAAAATTAGTCATCCAAAAAGTATGATTTATCAGTGTATCAAACAATTATTCATAGGCCAATTATACTTATTAGTTTGATCATACGAAGCCTTAATATTAGATTTCTATTGATTGCGCCAAACTAGTGCAAAGCCACCGACTAATTATTCTAAACGCACCAAAAACGTTATCCAAAGAAATCCAATAGAATATAAGTTAATCATAAGTATATGATTTATATGGTAATTATAAATTTGGCACGATTATAGCAATAATGACATTAGTAATCACAACAACTTAACGAGAACCCCATGGAAAATAACCTATATGAACTCCAGTTTGCCCTGGACACTTTTTACTTTTTAATTTGTGGCGCCTTAGTTATGTGGATGGCAGCTGGCTTTGCCATGCTTGAAGCAGGTTTGGTGCGCAGTAAAAACACAACAGAAATTCTCACTAAAAACTTTGCGTTATATGCCATTGCTTGTGCCATGTATCTCATCATGGGTTATCAGATTATGTATGGTGGAGGCTGGCTTTTAGGAGACATTCATACTATTGATACGACACAAGTGTTAGCAGATTCTGCCACAGAAGGTTTTGGTGGTGCTTCGGTGTATTCTTCAGCTTCAGATTTTTTCTTTCAGGTTGTATTCGTTGCCACCGCTATGTCTATTGTGTCTGGCGCAGTAGCTGAGCGAATGAAACTATGGTCATTTTTAGCTTTTGCCGTTGTGATGACTGGTTTTATATACCCTATGGAAGGCGCATGGACTTGGAATGGTGAAGACGTATTTGGTTGGTACAACCTTGGAGAGCTTGGTTTTTCAGACTTTGCTGGCTCCGGCATTGTGCACATGGCAGGTGCTGCTGCGGCTCTAGCGGGCGTGCTTTTGTTAGGTGCACGTATAGGCAAGTATGGCCCTGATGGAAAGATTAAGGCGATCCCGGGTGCTAACCTCCCTATGGCTACCTTAGGCACTTTTATTTTGTGGATGGGTTGGTTTGGCTTTAACGGTGGCTCTGTACTTAAGTTAGGCGACATCAACTCTGCTCACTCTGTAGCTATGGTGTTTCTAAACACAAACGCAGCAGCTGCAGCAGGTGCCATTGCCGCACTTCTAGTGGCTCGCTTGAAGTTTGGCAAAGCCGATCTCACCATGATGCTAAACGGCGCGCTAGCAGGCCTGGTTACTATTACCGCAGAGCCATCTACTCCTACAGCTCTTGAAGCTAGTCTTTTTGGCGCCTTAGGTGGTGTGTTGGTGGTGTTTAGTATTTTAGCCTTAGACAAACTAAAACTAGATGACCCTGTAGGTGCAATTTCGGTGCACGGTAGTGCTGGATTGTTAGGTTTAATGTTAGTCCCTGTTACTAATTCAGGAGCTACGTTTATGGGCCAAATGATAGGTGCTGCCACTATATTTGCTTGGGTATTTGGAACCAGCTTTATTGTGTGGTTTATCATTAAGAGCGTATTTGGCATTCGTGTTACCAAAGAAGATGAATATACTGGTGTAGACGTTTCAGAATGTGGTGTTGAAGCCTACCCAGAGTTCACCAAACGCTAGTTTCTATTTGAAACTAAGGCCTGTCAAAACTAACAAAAGGTGTTCGCTGTCTTTTGTTAGTTTTTCTAATTGTCTTTTATGCGTTTTTTAATAATCTTTTAACAGACGCAAAGCATCATAAAGTGCGGCATGAACATTACGCCCCGCCCAAGCATCACCAATGCGATACAGGTGGTACTTACCCTTCTCATTAAGCTCTAATAGCTGAGGTTGGTTTCTTCTTAACCCTTCAAAATCTACTTCACCTAAATTACGACTCATGGGCAACAACTCATGAAATAATTCATCATTGGCCAAAGTGCCATTTTCTACCACCACTTGTTCTACCATACGTGTTTGGTAGAGGTTACTGTATTCATTCCACAAGGTGGCCTCTAACCCCACGCCTTGTTTAATCACCTTTACTAGCTCCCAGTCTGGTGTAATGCTGACATTCAAGGAGTATAAGCCTCGTAAGTAATGTGGGAAGTTTACGTCCCCTACTTCACGTCCTATATGCCTATGGGGTGATACCAGCTCTAAAGCATGAGCGCCATTTTGCAGCATAAATTCAGCACAACTCATGCCTGCATGTGAGCCTGTTTCATCATAAAACAACACGTTTTTTGCAGGTTTTACCTGCCCTGATAAAATATCCCAGCTACTAGTCATTAATGCTGAGACAGTTTTAATAGGCAGCTCTAAAGGAACACCACCCGTTGCTACCACCACCATATGGGGCTCATAACACGCAACCGTTTGCGCATCGGCCCATGTTTCAAACTGAAACTGCACACCAAACACTTGGCATTCGCTATAAAGCCACTGACTTACTGAGTGCAGCTCCTGGCGACGTTTGGCGCGTGCAGCTAGGTTCATTTGCCCACCTACCTTTGCCGTTGCTTCCAATATAGTCACTTGATGGCCTCTACTGGCCAAAACTCTTGCAGCCTCCAAACCCGCAATGCCTGCCCCTGCAACGACTATGCGCTTATTGGGATGATTACTTATTGCAATAATGTGTGGCAGTTGAGCTTCGCGTCCAGTGGCTACATTATGCATACATAGGGCTTCACCCATTTCATGCAAACGATCCAAGCAATAACCGGCACCCACACACGGGCGGATACGGTGCTCTTGGCCTGCCATTATTTTATTAACAATATGCGGATCAGCCATGTGGCCACGAGTCATGCCGATCACATCTACTAAACCTGCAGCTACGGCATGGCGAGCTGTGGCTACGTCTGTCACTCGAGTTGCGTGAAGCACCGGTAATTCAAGCTGTTGTTTTAGCCGCCCTGCTAAGTTTAGATAAGGCGAACTTGGATTACCCATGGGCGGTATACAATCGGCTAGGCCCATGTCAGTAGTAAGATGTCCACCCACAAAATTGAAAAAATCTAGTTGATTAGTAGCCTGTAAGGCCTTGGCGACGGTTAAGCATGCAGCTTCATCTAAGCCTTTTTTACCACCGTTATCAGCATTGCTATGACGCAGAAAATCATCACCCGTCATACGTATGCCCACAATAAAATCGGGGCCAACAGATTGGCGGATGCTTTCTAACAAACGATAAGTAAACTCTAACCTGCCTTCTAAACCACCAGCAAAGTCATTATCTGGGTGATTAAACTGTGGGGTCCAAAATTGATCTATCAAATGGCCATAGGCCATCAGCTCGACACCATCTAAACCCGCTTGAGCACAACGATAAACTGCTCGGCTGTAATCTTGCAAAATGCGCTTGATATCGCCATCTATAATCTTCGCAGGCACACTGCCATGGGGCCTTTCGGCCAAAGCCATCGGCGCCACTGGAGGCAACCAGTGCTCTACATCAAACCGTGTGCGACGGCCTAAATGAGTGAGCTGACACATAATGGCTGCACCTTCATCGTGCACGCCTTGGGCTAGCTCTTTAATCCATGGTGTCACCAAGTCTTGGCTTAAATCAATTTGTGAAAATGCGGCTGGAGAATCTGCTGATACAGTGCTAGAACCGCCAAACATAGTAAGGCCCAAACCCCCTTTGGCTTTTTCTTCATGATAAAGGCGATAGCGCTCTTTAGGCATCCTATCTTCAATATAGCCTGGTGCATGAGCGCTACTCATCAAACGATTACGCAATGTGAGATGCTTAAGCTGATAAGTTTCTAATAAGGGGTCGGTGGTCATGTTCATAAATTAATAATCTTCGTTTAGGCCACCATCATCTGGTATTTCAGACTCACGACGCGCAATAAAATCTAACAATTGTTCATTAATGGCCTGATCTATTTTAGGTTCTTCATATTCATCTAGCTTTGCCTTGGCTAAATTGAGCGCCCTTTCTGTAATGCTCTTAGAACCATTAGCCATCCATTGTTCAATGTTATTATTATCTAATAGTTTGGGCATGTAAAAGGCCCGCTGGAAATTGTCTTGTGTGTGGGGGTGGCCAAGGTAGTGTCCACCTGGCCCCACATCTCGCACAGCAGCCAAAGCCTCATCAAAATCATCCCACCTTGGTCCCTGCGCCATACGATATGCCATAGCACATTGTTCGGCATCCACCATAAATTTGGCCACAGAGCAGTGCATACCCGCTTCATTCCAGCCTGCTGAGTGCCAAATATAATTGGCTCCAGACATCATCACAGCCATTAGGTTTACGCCACTTTCGTAGCCTGCTTGGGCATCCAGTACTTTAGCACCACCTAAGGTATTAGAGGTGCGCCAAGGCACGTTGTAATGCCGTGCCATTTGACCTATTAAAAAATTCATTAAACAAATTTCTGGTGTCCCCGCCATAGGCGCTCCAGACTGCATAGATACCGTCGCTAAATAATGGCCATAAACTGCAGGCGCGCCTTTTCTCACCACTTGGGTATAAGCCAAGGCCGACAAAGCTTCAGCATTAAGCTGCACCACTGCAGGCACCGTAGATGCTGGCGTATTAGCGCCGCCCAAAACAAAAGGAGAGCAAAGTACTGGCTGGTTGCGCTTCACAAACGCTCTAAGGGCTCCCAACATAGTTGCATCCCATACTAAGGGCGAGTTACCGTTAATGTTGCCCGTAGTGACGGGATGGTCGTCTATGTAGCCTTTTCCAAACAAAATATCACACATATCCATGACATCTTCTGCATTTTTGCCAGAGGTTGTCATACCCATGAAAGTTTTGTCTGAATACTTCATAGAAGAATGAGTAATGCGTAAATGCCGCCACGGAACGGCATGATCCATAGGCTCTACGATATGATGAGCTGATGAATGCAGGACTGGGCTCATGTGGGCTAGCTTATGAAACATAGCCAGATCATCAAGGGTAGGATTGCGTCGTTTATCTTCTAGGTCTCGTAAAAAAGGCGCCCCTGTCATAGGCACAAACATACAATTGCGCCCACCTAGCTTAAGGTTTTTTTCTGGATCACGAGCATGGTATTCAACACCTGATGGAATGCTCTTTATCAGTTCACGAATATGGTGTCGGTCAAACTTAACTAGCTCCCCTTTTACTCTAGCTCCTGCTTTGCGCCAATCTTCTAGTGCTATTGGGTCTCGAAATATCACCCCCACTTCTTCTAATATGGCCATTGAAGCATCGTCGATTTTGGCTATTTGGTCTGCATCCATCGGTTCGGTATAAGGTAGGCCATGGCGTAAATGAGGTAACATTTGTTCAATGTTATGGCTACGTAGTGCCTGTCTGTTGGCACGCCCGCCGCTACGCTGACCACGCACCGGCTTTGTTGCCTGTTCAAATGCTCTTGTCATGCTCACTCCTACCCAATATTAATGTTATAAGTTATGTATTTTTGCGGTAACATTCAAACTACATTTTTATATCAATACATAACCTAATGTTATTATTAACGACGCTAAAGCGAAGCATAAGATAACAAGGAGAATGACTTTGTTACGTAAGCAATTACCTGGTATTAACGGCTTAGTCACCTTTGAAGCAGCAGCAAGGCATTTAAGCTTTACCTTAGCTGCCAGTGAGCTTTGTGTTTCTCAAGCTGCTGTGAGTAGGCAAGTAAAACGACTAGAGGAACAATTGGGATGTAGCGTATTTCATAGAGCACAACGCCGTATAGAGCTTACCAAAGATGGCCATAAGCTTTTCCAAGCAGTTACCATGGGTTTGGGGCATATTGCCACGGTAAGTAATGATATACGCCGTACAAAATCTACCGGCCAAATTACCATTGCTTCTACTTTGGCATTTTCAAGTTTTTGGTTAATGCCTCGCATACGGGCATTTCACCAACAATACCCTGATGTAAAAGTGCACGTTATTGCTTCTGATAATGCCCAAGAACTGCGTTCAGACAAGGTTGATCTAGCCCTTACCTGTGGTAACAATCAGCTGCAGGGCAATGAAACTCACTACTTATTCTCTGAGCAGGCTTACCCTGTTTGCAGCCCAGAGTATCTGCGTGATAAAGAAAAACCACAAACAGCGGCTGATGTACTTCAACACCGATTGTTACATTTAGATGAACAACTGTGGGATAACATTGGCTGGGATGCTATTGACTGGCCAGCGTGGTTAAAACATTTTGATGTGCAAGACTTAGACAATAAAGGAGGCTTTAAAATACCTGCAGGCTTCACCTTCAATAACTACCCTATGTTAATTCAAGCGGTGCTAGAAGGTGAAGGAATTGCATTGGGTTTTGAGCACACTACCGGAGACTTAGTGGCTCAAGGAAAGCTAATTCGTCTCACTGACCAAACATGGGACACAGGCCGTGGTTACTATCTGGCTATTAAATCTAACTTGGCTCATCACCCTGATGTGCAAGCTTTGAGCCAGTGGTTATTAAATAGTTTTTAGCCTTCTTTACCCGCTCTCATTTCTTGTAAGGCTATGGTAGCGCTTACGCCAATATTAGTAATTATTTGAGGTGGCATCCAGCTTGGGCCAGTTTGGGTTAGTTGCTGCTGGAGTAGCTTACTGTTTTGACCTAAGGCTAATTCGGCTAATAATTTACCAGAAGCGGTGCCACGAGCTATACCTAGGCCATTTTGACATACGGCGGCAAATACATTGGGCTGGCATTCTCCAAAGAAGCTTGCTTCGTTATTAGACATACATAACAACCCTCCCCAGGTATCTTCAAGCTCAAGCTCTGGTAACATATAAAAACGGCGTTTAAAGCTACTTTCATGTTGGGCCTTGATATTTTTTAGCTGAGATTGCCCATATTTAAGGTCAGGGTTACAAGTGAATACACTACGGATAAGTAATCTTTGATCTGCAGTGCGCCGAATCGTTGCACCTGCCGGGTGTGAAGGAATTAATCCCCAGCTCTTTTGCCCACCTAAACGTTTTTGTTGATCTTCATTCATGGGGCCAGTCATGCTGCCATACGTACACACATGCACCAAACGACCTTTTTGCTGACCAAAACTTTGTGCAAATCCGTTATTACACAGCAGCACTTGAGCTGTAGTAATTTGACCATGGGGCGTTTTTAATACATGCGGCTTTATTGGGCTTTGGCTTGGCTTGCCTTTTTTGCCACTAACACTCCCCCAAACGTATTCTGTAACTGGCGTGTTTTCATATAAGCTCACATTATCTGGCAGGTGATCTGCACAGCCTTGCACAAATGCTGCGGGCTGCATCATTACGGTACCTGGGGTAAACACACCACTGTGGTAATAGCTTAAGCCTGTCATGTCTTGCATCTGTTGTTTTGATAAAAGGCTAAATGGCTCATTTAGAGTCTCTAAGCCTTTACCATAGGCTAATAGACTCTTACTACCAGTGGCTGAAGTAGCCCCATGTATTTTTCCTGTTTCACTCCAGTCACATGCAATATTGTGCTCTTCAACTACGCTTTTAGCATAGGCAATGCCTGAGCGATTAAAGGCGATCATATTATGATCGGTCTGTGCATGGGTGGTATAAGAGTGGCTATTTAACGTGTGGGGCAAATCAATCATAAACCCAGAGTTGCGCCCAGAAGACGCCATAGCAATAGCTAAAGCGTCTAATAAAACAATGTGCTTATCAGGTGCAAGCTGGGCCAAGCGCCTGGCTGCAGCAAGGCCAGTAAAGCCTGCGCCAATGACCACTATATCAGCCTTAATAGCGCCTTTAAGGGTGGCACTTGGCTGTCTTTTAGGCAGATTTTTATACCAACCACAGTCATTTTCATAGTTGGGAAGAAGCGTAGCAAGTGCCATTAATCTAGTTCCGAATCTGATTCAAAGGATAAGTCTAACCAGATGGTTTTTGTTTCTGTGTACTGGTCATGGGCTTGTAGTGAGTTGTCACGACCGCCAAATCCTGATTGTTTAAAGCCACCAAAAGGCGTTGTCATATCCCCTTCGCTATAGCAATTCACACTCACGGTACCTGCCTTAATAGCCTTGGCTACGTTAATAGCGCGGCGACCATTGCTAGTGAATACGCTAGCATGTAAGCCATAACAAGTATCGTTTGCCAGCGCTACTGCCTGTGCTGCACTGTTCACTGTCATTACTGAAAGCACTGGGCCAAAGACTTCTTCTTGGGCAATAGACATATTTGATGTCACTTCATCAAAGATTGTCGGCTCAATAAACAAACCTTGGGCCAACTCCCCTTCAAGTTTGATCTGCTTACCACCCAAAATGAGCTTAGCACCGTGTTGCTTTGCGCCTTCTATGTAGCTCATCACCTTAGCGAAGTGTTCTTGGCTGATCATAGCACCAAGGGCATTACGTGGGTCCATAGGGTCACCAGTAATCCAATCACGCGCCTTTTCAATCACTTTTTCCAGCAATTGATCCTTTATCGCACTGTGTACTATGAGACGTGAATTAGACGAACAGTTTTCACCCATATTCCAAAACACTGCGTTAACCACGTGTTCTGCTACTTCATCTAAGCGCTCCGCATCATCTAGTACGATACAAGGGTTTTTACCACCACACTCTAGCACTACGCGTTTTAAGTTGCTTTGAGCTGAGTATTGCAGAAATAATCGGCCTACTTCTGTGGAACCTGTAAAGGACACTGCATCAATGTCGCTATGCAAACCTAAACTTTTACCACAGGTTTCACCCATGCCAGGCAGCACGTTAATCACGCCTGCAGGTACGCCAGCTTGATGGGCTAATTGAGCCAAACGTAAGCAGGTCATACTGGTTTGTTCAGCAGGTTTGAGGATGACACTATTACCTGAGGCAAGCGCCGGGCCTAGCTTCCACGCTGCCATAAGCATTGGGAAATTCCATGGCAATACACAGGCCACTACACCGATAGGCTCACGCTGTATTAGGCCCATAGCAGCGTCACCAGAGGGTGATATTTGGTCATAAATTTTATCAATCGCTTCGGCATGCCATTGAATACAATCAATGGTTTCAGGCACATCAACAGTCACACAATCTTTAATTGGCTTGCCACTTTCAAGGGCTTCCATTACGGCAAGTTGCGCTGCATTACGCTTGATTAGCTTGATGAATTTGATCATCACTTGTTTGCGCTGGCTGGGGTGCTTTTTGCTCCATACACCTGCTTCGAAGGCTTGGCGTGCCTTTGCTACAGCAACATCAACATCCTTACTATCACACGCGCTAATTTGCGCCAAGACTTGCCCAGTGGCAGGGTTTATTGTGGCGAAGGTTTCGCCACTAATAGCGGGTGTGTAAGTGCCATTGATAAAAGCGTTAGTAGGAAAATCCATTTGCGCCGCAAGGGCAAGGTATTCTGTTTGAGTTAACATGAGGTTATGCCTTTTGTGAAGAGTTACAAATTTGTGCAATGGTGGTTTTTACGGTGCGAACAGTCACTTCAAATTCTCGTTTAAGCTCTTTGTTCATGTCCCGAAGTGGCTTACGTACAGGGCCTGTAATAATGCCTTCTAATTGACAGCCATATTTAATGCACTGAACAAATTTACCCCCTTGCTCAAGGGTTTGCATAAGAGGCAATAATGCCGTCATGATCTTACGTCCTTTAACAAAGTCTTGCTCTATGACACACGCATGATAAAGGGCGTAATGTTCTTTGGGTAGAAAGTTAGCAGCCCCTGCTACCCAACTAGTTGCACCCCATGCAAAAAACTCCAAAGCTTGGTCATCCATACCACAACTAAGCTGAATATGAGAAAAGCGACGAGCTAGTAAATGCACCCGATTAATGTCTCCACTACTTTCCTTAATAGCGCAAAAATTAGGCCGCATACTTAAACGTTCCATACACGCTTCATCCATATGCGCACCTGTGCGATCTGGAAAGTTATACAACATAATGGGCAAGTCTGTAGCACGCTCTACTGATAAACAGTGGCGCACTAATTCTTCTGAGGTGGGAATGGCGTAATATGGCGCACCCAGTAATAAGCAATCAGCGCCTGCTTTATGTGCCTCTTGGGCAAAATAAATAGCATCTTCAGTGCGCAAAGCTCCTACACCTGCAATTAATGGCACTCTGCCTGCTACTGCTTCTTTGGCTAGATGAAATGTACGTACACGCTCGGCTTTGTCCATGGCATAGTATTCACCTGTAGTACCACCCACTATAATGCCCTGCACACCCGCATTAATCGCACCGTCTATAATAGACATAGTGCCTGCTTCATTGATGGAGAAGTCGTCATTAAAGTGCGTGATGACCGGAACATATATACCGTTGAATTGCATAGTAATCTCTTATTATCTAATGATCTAAATGTTATTAATTGATTAAGCTGATCAAAAACACTAGTAGTTTAAAAGCTGCTAACAGCGTGGGTCAAACGACATAAAAGCCAATGCATACATTACATGATGTTATACAAAGCTTTCAACAAAATTATTGCCATAACACCTGATTAGAACAGACCACTTATACATAAAGAATAATATACAATTTACATTAGATGAGGGTGTATTTAATGTTGTTAGTGACATTATTATTGTATGCTTGCATTAGTATTATCCTTTTCACGCTCAGCTACCATGTGCACTATTTCATGCAACTTCACATACACCCAAGCACCCTTGAATTAGGTCAAAGTCGCTGGCAAAACTACCTTTGTCTTGCGGCAGATCCTTTTAGTCAATATGCCTTTCATGCTGCCTTAGAAGAAAGTGGCAGCGTGGGCGGCGATAGCGGTTGGCAGCCGCTGCATCTTGAGATAAAAGACGACGGACAACCCATTGCATTGATTCCAAGTTATGTAAAAACTAACTCTTGGGGCGAATATGTGTTTGATTTTGAATGGGCCAATGCCTATGAGCGCTATGGCTTAGATTATTATCCCAAGCTTATTAGCGCTGTACCTTTTACCCCTTGTGCAGGCCCTCGAGTGTTGCTAGCTAAAGATGCAGATTTAACCAAAGTATTGTCTTTTTTAAGCCAACAGCTGCCCCATATGTGCGCTCAACTCAAATTAAGTAGTTGGCATTGGTTGTTTGCACAAGAACCTGATTGGCAATTTGCCAAAGCACAATCATGGCATCAGCGTACAGGTTGTCAGTACCACTGGTACAACCATAACTACGGCCAATTTGAAGACTTTACTGCCAAGCTTACCTCGCGCAAGCGTAAATCAATCAAAAAGGAACGCCGTGTTATTGCCGAACAAGACATTACATTTACTTGGCAGCAAGGCCAAGAGATTAGCTTACAGTCGCTAAAAGAGTTTTATGCTTGCTACCAAAGTACCTATTTAAAACGCAGGCAACAAGGTTATTTGACCTATGAATTTTTCTGCGCCTTACTCACTCAAATGCCTGACAAATTATTATTAGTCACTGCTTCAAATCCATCAACACCTTTAGCTTATGCATTATTTTTTGTAGATGATAAAACTCTTTATGGGCGTTATTGGGGCTGCTTAGAAGAAGTGGAGTTTTTGCATTTTGAAACTTGTTATTATCAGGGCATTGATTATTGTATCGCCAATAACATTGCACATTTTGATGCAGGTGCCCAAGGTGAGCACAAACTGGCCAGAGGGTTTATACCCAAAACCACACATTCTTATCATTATTTAGCAGAAAAAGGCTTTGACGGTGCTATTGAACAATTTTGCGCTACCGAAGAAGAGCAAATAACTGGGTATATGCAATGGGCACATACCGCACTACCCTACAAAGCGCAGCTGTGATCTTGATAGATTCAGCACAGTCTTTGCTTTGACCTTTTAGTCATCATTCAAGCCTTACTTGACCCCCATACCTACAAGCTCTAATCTGGTTGCATATAAATCAAACAAACGCTTTAATTATGCCTTCTCCTACCTCCTCATCGCTTTACCCCCACTTACTGGCCCCTTTAGATCTAGGTTTTACCCACTTAAAAAACCGCGTCATTATGGGCTCAATGCACACAGGTTTAGAAGAAGCTAAAGATGGTTTTGAACGTTTAGCGCAGTATTTTGCTGAACGCGCTCGTGGTGGTGTGGGCCTTATCGTCACTGGTGGTATTTCACCAAACCAACAAGGCTTAACCTTTGTAGGGTCTGCAGCGCTTGATGATGAAAAAAAAGTGGCCCAGCACCAATTGATCACTAGTGCCGTGCATCAAGCTGGAAGTAAGATCTGTATGCAGATATTGCATACAGGACGCTATGCCTATAGCCCTAATGCTATTGCTCCATCGGCTATCAAAGCTCCTATTAGCCCTTTCACACCTAAAGAAGTAGCAAACGAAGACATCGAGCAGCAAATAGAAGATTTCGCCCAAACTGCAAGGCTGGCCCAAAGTGCAGGTTATGATGGCGTAGAAATCATGGGTAGTGAAGGCTATTTTTTAAATCAATTTATTGTCACACGCACTAACCACCGTGATGATGAATGGGGCGGCAGCTATGACAATCGCATACGCCTTGCTGTTGAAGTGGTTAAACGTGTGCGTGAGGCTGTAGGTGAAAAGTTCATGATCATTTATCGCCTGTCTATGCTGGACTTAGTGCCTGAAGGCAGTGATTTTGAAGAAGTGGTACAGCTGGCTAAAGCCATCGAAAAAGCTGGGGCCACCATGATTAATACGGGTATTGGCTGGCATGAAGCTCGTATCCCTACCATCGCCACCAAAGTACCCCGTGCCGCTTTTACATGGGTCACCAACAAAGTACGCAAACACTTAACTGTGCCTGTGATTACCTCTAATCGAATCAACACTCCAGAAGTAGCTGAACAAGTATTGGCTAACGGTGATGCTGACTTAATTTCTATGGCACGGCCTTTTTTAGCCGATCCAGAGTTTGTTAATAAAGCAGCCGCAGGTCAATCAGAGCGCATTAACACCTGCATTGGCTGCAACCAGGCCTGCTTGGATCATGTATTTAATGGCAAAGTGAGTAGCTGTTTAGTAAACCCAAGGGCGTGTGAAGAAACACGCATTATTATTGCCCCTGCCCAAGCACAAAAGGCCATTGCTATTATAGGCGCAGGTCCTGCCGGTTTGGCTTGTGCGGTGACAGCAGCCCAGCGTGGCCATAAGGTCACACTATATGATGCGGGTGAGCAGATTGGTGGCCAGTTTAATATTGCTAAGCGTATCCCAGGTAAAGAAGAGTTTTCTGAAACTTTGCGCTATTTTTCTGTAATGCTCAATGAGCTTAATGTCACTGTAAAACTTAACACCTACTTAAGCACACAGCAGTTAAACGATCTGCACGTCGATGAATTAGTATTGGCCACAGGCATCACCCCACGAGGCCTGGATATTCCAGGGCATGACCATGCTAAGGTGATTAGCTACTTAGATGTTGTTAAAGGGGCTTATGTAGGTAAAAAGGTGGCTATTATTGGCGCTGGAGGCATTGGTTTTGATGTTGCTGAATTTTTATCTCATGGTGATAGAGAACCCAGTACAAATATTGCACAATTTATGTCTCAATGGGGCATTGATATGACAATGACCGCACGTGGTGGCGTAGCGTGTATGACTCCAGACATTGAAGCCTCCACTCGAGAGATTCATTTATTACAGAGAAAAGCCAGTAAAGTAGGAGCAGGTTTAGGTAAAACCACAGGTTGGATACACCGTGCAGGCTTACAGCAAAAGCAAGTAAATATGGTTTCAGAATGTGACTATATAGCTATTGACGATAGTGGTCTACATTTGACAATAGCTGGCAAAAGCAAAACATTAGATGTAGAGCATATTATTGTGTGCGCAGGCCAAGACTCTAACCGTTTGTTATGTGAAGGTTTAAAGCGTGAGTATCACTTGATTGGTGGGGCAGAAAAAGCCACGCAGTTGGATGCTAAACGGGCCATTCGCCAAGGTACTCTTTTGGCTATAAAGTTATAATTCATCACACATAAATTATAAAACTAATGACCTAAGCCTGATAGATCAGGTCATTAGTTTTAGCAAGTAACCCAACACCTGCTCAATTATTTAGCATGAATAAATCAGTCTGTATTTTTTATAATGCGCTGCAACATGGTCTTAAGCGTAGATGCTGCATTGTCGTCCAGCCCTTCCAATGCACTGCTTTCTGCCTTTTGACAGTCTTTAATTAAATGCTCTACTCGCTCTTTACCGGCAGCTGTACCTGTCACCTTAGCGCCACTGTCTAGTTGCTGCACACGCGCCATATCTTGCTTTTGCAAATCCATTGACAGCTCAAGCAATGTGGCTTGATCTACCATGGTGCGCTTAGAAAGATCCGCTAAGCTGAGGCTATTTTCATTGTACAAACAAGCTAATAGACGCCACTCTTTAATAGTGAGCCCATCATCAGCTACCACCTGATGGAACTCTTCACCCATTTGGTGAGTGGCTCGTGACATGTAATACAATAAATAGTTATCAATAAAATGACTTACATCATTAGTCTCAACAGGCGCTAAAGTAGGAATGGCCTCAGCTGTTGCATAAGCACCGCGATAAAACACTAACCCTGAGCCTGCTTGACTGCGCATGCCTTTGACTTGACCCACAATAATTTCATGATCACCACCATCGTAAGTAGCCCATGCTTCACATTCAAAGCATGTAATAGCATCAGGTAATATCGGCACACCACCTAAACCTTGCTCTACATCTACATCAGAAAATTTATCTGTGCCACTGCGGGCAAATTTATTAGATATTTCAATCTGTTGTGCACTGAGTACATTCACTGAAAAGTGTTTAGCATTAATAAACGCTTGGGCACTGTATGCGGTCTTTGTGATGCTCCACAATATGAGCGGTGGATCCATTGATACAGAATTGAAACTACTTGCTGTTGCCCCTACTGGCTCTCCATCTGAGTCTAGGCAGGTGACAACAGTCACACCTGTTGCAAAGGATGACAAAGCATCGCGAAATTCACGAGCATTAAACGCTTCTGTGGACATACATGTTTCCAAGTGGCAATGAGTAATAAGTGGTTATTATAAGCCTTACACCAGCAAAGGTAAGTGTAATGCTTATAAAAAAGCATAAAAACACTTTAGTAACTCTATATAAACAATTTTGTATATTATGTCCCACCTGTGACTACAGGTGAGTTTCTATTAAGATTTTATCGTATATGCTATTAAATTATATCTATATAACTATATTGCACTTTTAGATAAATCTGCGTAGAATCTGGCTCTACAAATGACAAAATTAGTTAACCATGCAGTCGCATCGCTTATTTGGAGATTCCATGATTCAAAACCCTCGCTCCACACCACAAATTACCGCCTTTTTTGACGAAGCTACATTTACAGTCACTTATATTGTTGCAGACCCTCACACTAAAAAATGTGCGGTGATTGACTCTGTACTAGATTACGACACAAACATGGGCCGCACTCGCACAGATTCCGCTGATAAAGTCATTGAAAGCATTAAATCACAGGGACTAACCATTGAGTGGTTATTAGAAACTCATGTTCACGCTGATCACCTTTCTGGTGCACCCTACATTCAAAAAAAAATGGGTGGCAAAATTGCTATTGGAGAGCAAATCACTCAAGTGCAAGATATTTTTGGTGACTTGTTCAACGTAGAAGATGAGTTTTCTCGCACTGGCAGCCAGTTTGACCACCTAATCACCCCTAATGAATTATTAACTATAGGCGATTTGTCCATACAAGCACTGCATACCCCTGGCCATACCCCTGCATGTATGAGCTTTGTAGTAGCAGATGCATGTTTTGTAGGTGACACCTTGTTTATGCCTGATTACGGCACCGCACGTTGTGACTTCCCAGGTGGAGACGCCACCACCCTTTATGAATCAATGGAAAAAATCTTAGCCCTACCTGACGAAACTCGCTTATTTATGTGTCATGACTATGCGCCAGGTGGGCGTGAATACCTTTGGGAGAGCACTGTAGCTATAACTAAAGCCAATAATATTCACCTAGCAGGCCAAACGAAAGCGCAGTTTATAGCAATGCGTGAAGCACGTGATGCTAAGCTAGGAACGCCACGCTTATTATTACCCTCGGTACAAGTTAATATGCGCGCAGGACACATGCCCCCTGCAGATGACAACGGTATTAGCTATATTAAAATCCCTATTAATCAAGTAGGCATGTGATCACTGTGACTAAAGTACGCTGGAACCCTTTAAAACAATTACCTGCATTAATATGGCTGAAAACCTACAATAAAAGCACCCTACACGCAGACGCAATGGCAGCTTTAATTGTAACTATTATGCTGATCCCACAAAGTTTGGCTTATGCCATGCTGGCAGGTCTTCCTCCTGCCACAGGACTGTATGCTAGTATTCTGCCACTTTTGGCTTATTCCCTGTTTGGCTCTAGCCGCACCTTGGCTGTAGGCCCTGTGGCGGTGATCTCTTTATTATCAGCCAATGCGGTAGGTCTAGCTCACCTTACAAGTGGTTTAGATGTATTAACCTTATCCATGACCTTAGCTCTATTGTCGGGCATGCTTATGCTATTAATGGGGCTTTTAAAGCTTGGCTTTATTGCCAACTTATTAGGCCGCCCAGTAGTGACAGGCTTTATCACAGCCGCAGGCATTCTTATTGCTCTTGGGCAACTTAAACATATTTTGGGCATTCCGATAGGTGGACATAACTTACCCGAATTAGCTCATGGGCTTTTAGAATACGGTAGTGATACTCACTTGCTTACCCTATTGATTGGCGTAACTACTGTGGTGTTTTTATGGTGGGCTCGCGCACCTTTAACCCATTTTTTATGTCGTTTTATGAACAAAACCACAGCATCAGCTTTAAGCAAAATGGCACCTGTAAGCGCAGTTATTATTTCTATACTGCTAGTCTCAAACCTTGCTTTAGACCAACAAGGCTTAAAGGTAGTAGGTCATATTCCATCAGGATTACCTACCTTGGCATGGCCAACACTTAGCTGGCTGTTAATCTCTACGTTAATGCCTTCAGCTGTGATGATTAGCCTCATTGGTTATGTAGAGTCTATTTCTGTGGCGCAAACATTGGCTAACAAGCGCCGCCAGCAAATAAATCCAAATCATGAGCTACTAGGCTTAGGTGCTGCAAACATCGCTTCTGCGGCTTCTGGAGGCTTTGCAGTAACAGGTGGCTTTTCGCGCTCTGTGGTTAACTTTGATGCTGGCGCACAAACCCCAATGGCTGGAATATTCACAGCCATAGGCATAGCGCTAGCTAGCCTTTACCTCACCCCGTTTTTAGCGTTACTGCCTAAGGCTGTATTGGGTGCAACCATATTTGTAGCAGTACTCACATTAATTGAGCCTCACGAAATAAAGTTTACTTGGAAATATAGTAAACATGACTTTTTGGCCATGATGATCACCATAGGTATGGTGTTATTTGTAGGTGTAGAAGCAGGCGTTATGGCTGGTGTGGCAGCTACTATACTCCTGCTATTATGGCGCACAAGTCGCCCTCACACAGCCGTTGTGGGCCCTATATTAGGCAGCGAGCACTTTCGTAACATAGACCGCCATGATGTGGAGCAGTGTGAGCAAGTCATTGCTTTGCGTATTGATGAAAGCTTATTTTTTGGCAATATGCGCTATCTAGATAATCACCTGAACACCTTATTATCACAGAACCAATGCTTAGAGCATTTAATCTTAGTAGCCTCTGGCATTAATCATATAGACTCTAGTGCGGTAGAAGGTTTAATAGAGCTCAACCAAAGATTGCAAGATAAAGGTATAAAGCTGCATTTATCAGAAGTCAAAGGCCCTGTGCTGGACCGCTTAGCAAGAGTCAACTTTGAATCGCAGTTGACAGGCCATATTTATTTAAGCCAACACAATGCATGGAAAGAGCTCACCACCTCTGTTGGTAACGCAAAAGCCACTTAATATGCCTCCACCTTGGCGGGCAAACTAAGGTATCCTCAAAGCTACCATTTTGGGATACTTTAGTTTTATTAAGCTGTGAGAAAAATATGAATTTTAATCAATCTAACTGTGGGGCTTGCCGCATGGGCGCACCTACAGTTACACCTGAAGAACACGAAGCCTTGATGCAAGAATTGCCAATGTGGGCATCCATCGATATAGATGGTGTACAGCAACTACAACGGCACTATACATTCAAAAACTTTGCGCAAGCTTTAGCGTTTACCAATGCTTTAGGCGATATCTCTGAGGCCCAGGATCATCACCCTGCTATTTTGACTCAATGGGGCAAAGTTACAGTCACTTGGTGGACTCACACCATTAAAGGCCTGCACAAGAATGATTTTATTATGGCCGCCAAAACAGACACTCTTTTTCTCTAGCTTTAACGCTTTATTGCTCTAAAATAAAACAAAGTGAGTGAGCCACCCATTTCGAGTTGAATATGCTTAAATTTTTTGAAAATCTAGTTGACCCCTACCCCCCAGAACAACCCTTACAACCACCAAAGGGCGTATGGCGTTTTTGTTGGCATTATTGCTATGGCATGAAGCGCTATATGCTTTTACTGGCGCTAACTGCTGGTGCTTTTGCTGCAATAGAGGTAATGGTATTTGGATTTATGGGCCAGCTTGTAGATTGGCTTAGTGTGCAAGACAAAGAAACATTCCTTACTGATCAAGCCTCCACACTTTGGGGCATGGGTCTATTACTTGTAGTGGTAGTGCCACTGATCGGCCTTCTTAACAACCTAATTCGCATGCAAACCCTGCTACCCAACTTAACTATGCGAGTGAGATGGCTGGCTCATCGGTATTTATTGCAACAAAGTTTAGATTTCTATCAAGATGATTTTGCAGGTCGCATTGCAGCTAAAGTGATGCAAGGCTCTATTGCAGTGCGGCAAGTTGTAGGCAAGCTGTGCGATACCTTTGCTTATGTAATTGTAGGCCTGTTATCTATGCTAGTGCTTTTAGCTAATACAGATTTACGTATGGCTGCACCCATTGCCATTTGGCTAGTACTTTTTTCTGGCGTAATGGTCTACTTTTTACCTAGATTAAGTAGGATCGCCGAAGATCAAGCTAATAAGCGTGCAGTAATGACGGGCAGAGTGGTAGATAGCTATACCAATATTAGCACTGTAAAGCTGTTTGCTCATACGCAAAAAGAAACTGAGTATGCTAAATCATCCATGAACACTTTCTTAATCAATGTGTTCCAAATGATGGGCCTGAGCACTTGGATGGATGTCATAGTTACCAGCTTAAATAGCCTGCTTATTTTTGCAACTGCAGCTGTAGATATTTATTTGTGGCTCAATAACAGCGCAAGCCTAGGCATGATTGCGGTGAGCTTAGCTTTGGCTATTCGCTTGCAAGGCTTTTCTGATTGGCTGATGTGGGAAGTGCATGACTTTTTTGAAAGCTTAGGCACAGTAAGTGACGCTATGACCACTATATCTCAACCTCAAAGTGTAATCGACCATAGCAACACATCGCTATCTGTTACTAATGGCCATATCGAATTTCAGGATATTGGTTTTCATTATGGCAAAACCCATGGTGTGATTGACCATCTCAACCTACACATTAAAGCAGGCGAAAAAGTAGGCATTGTGGGTCGTTCTGGCGCTGGAAAATCGACTTTAGTAAATTTACTGCTGCGCTTTCATGACTTAAAAAGTGGTAAAATAATGATTGATGGCCAAGATATTAGTCAGGTGACCCAAGACAGCCTGAGAGCGTCTATCGGTATGGTGACCCAAGACACTTCTCTACTGCACCGCTCTGTGCGTGAGAACATTGTCTATGGCAATCCATCTGCTACAGATGAGCAGCTACTACAAGCCTGTAAGCAAGCTGAAGCTAATGAATTTATTGAAGAACTAGAAGACCTCAAAGGTAATCGTGGCTACATGGCCCAAGTAGGAGAGCGAGGTGTGAAGCTTTCTGGTGGCCAGCGACAACGTATCGCTATTGCCCGTGTGTTACTGAAAAATGCCCCTATATTGGTATTAGACGAAGCTACCTCAGCGCTGGATTCAGAAGTAGAAGCAGCCATTCAAACCAGTTTAAACCGCCTTATGGAAGGTAAAACTGTGATTGCTATTGCACACCGTTTATCTACTATCGCAGCTATGGATCGCTTAGTGATCATCGACAATGGCCAAATTATAGAGCAAGGTACCCACCAAGAGTTACTTAACCACGGTGGCATTTATGCAAAACTGTGGCAACATCAAACGGGTGGTTTTATTGGTTTAGACTGAGCTTAAATTAGAAATGATCCTCCTCTAAAGCTTCATCCGTATCTGGAATAGCAATTTCGGGGCCAGCCATAGGCGCTTGAGTCCATTCTTCACTATCATCTAGCTGCTCTAGCTCATCATCTTCAAGGGCTTCTGCATAATCTTGTGCATCCGGTGCTGCAAACGCAGCAATGGGTGTGCCAATCACACCAGCTGCCAATATGGGTGACTGGTCTTCCACATCTTCTGGGGTCACTTCACGCGAGCGCATACTATTTAACACGGCCAAAGCAATAGCAACAAAGGCAATAGCTATGCCTATAAAATAAACATTAGGGCCTAGGGTCGCCATGGCATAAGCCACCATAATTGGCCCCAGACTTAGGCCAATACCTGAAGCCATCACCATAGCACCACTTGCAGACACAATCTGTTCTGGCGAAAGTCGGTCACTGGCATAGGCAATGCATAACGAATACATAGGCATTACCGAACCACCTACTATAACGATCAGTGGTATATAACTACTGCTAGTGGTGTCCCATATAGAAGCCAGCAAACACAACACCACACCAACAATAGCGTTGATAAGCATGACACCACGACGACCATACTTGTCAGACAACCACCCTATGGGCCATTGTAATAAGAAACCACCCCACAAAAACGACGCCATAAATAAAGCGATTAAACTATTATCAAACCCTTTTGCTAAGCCATATACAGCGCCTAAGCCAAATACTGTGCCATGAGCTGCACCTGTTAAAGCGTTACTCACCACAGCTAAGGGCGAGACTTTGTACAAAGCAAATATAGACATGCTCTCAGACTGATCAAAGGCTGGTGCTGGCCTAGCGGTCAGCAATATAGGCACAAGCGCAAACGAGATAATCACAGAAATAAGAATAAATAATTTTGTACTTGCAGGGTCTGCCACGTTAAGTAAAAACTGACCGCTGCCCATGCCTAAGGTCACAACAACCATATAGGCAGATAAAATAGCCCCACGATTTTCGTTACTAGCTCTGTTATTTAGCCAGCTTTCTGTGACCACAAATAAACCAGAAAAACAGATACCTGTTACAAGGCGCATCAAACTCCATGTATACGGATTGATATAGATACTGTGCAATAAAATAGCAATGGATGCAGTGGAAGCTAAAGCCGCAAATACACGTATATGCCCGACTCTTGATACCAACTTAGGCGTTAAAATGCTGCCTACCAACATGCCTGAAAAGTAAAACGACATCACTACACCTGTAGTCAATACGTCAAACCCTTCTAAGCTAGCGCGCACACCAAGCAACGTACCTTGGAGGCCGTTGCCTACCATGATAAACCCGATGCCTAACAAAAGTGCCCAGCTGGCTTTTATTTCTTGAAACACGGCGTGTATCTCCACCATAAGTGCTGTTTATTAAGCCGCCACGATACTGCTTTTTTTAACACTTGGATAGAGATAATGCGACAACAAAGTGCCTAATTGGTTTAAAAATTACCATCATGAGCACCGCGCAAAATATGGTTTTAGCTTATGTAAGCCCTGCGCACTTCTTCGGCAATGATGCCCATACCTTGAGCGATAAGTTGTGGGTTTTGGGCAGCATAATTAATGCGAATGCACTCATGCTGGTGTTGCCAGTCATCAGTAATCCCTACAAAGAAATGACGCCCAGAAACCACAATAACACCCCGATTTTTTAAACGTTCATACAGCGTCTGACTGCTTATAAGCATGCCTTTAAACCACAACCATAGAAACATAGTGCCTTCAGGTTTGTGCATTAAGTAGGGAATGGCCGGATCCATCAACCTATGTAAGGTTTTTTGTGCAAATGCCAGTTGTGCTTCATAGGCTGGACGGATCACCTTTTGACTTAAATCAATTATCTCGCCAGATTTAATCAGGTCTGTAGTTAAAGCTGCACCAAAGCTACCACTGGCTAGGTTGATAATGGCATTCATGCCTGCAAGAGTCTGAATGGTTTCTTCATTGGCAATCACAATGCCTGTGCGCACCCCTGGCAAGCCAAATTTAGACAAACTCAAACACACAATAGTGTTGTCATTCCAAAAGGGGGTGGCGGGTGTGTAAATTAAGCCTGGAAATGGTAGGCCATAAGCGCCATCTATAATTAATGGTACTTTATTGGCTTGTGCCAGCGCATCTAGCTGCTCAACTTCTTCATCGGTAATGACATTACCTGTGGGGTTAGTGGGCCTAGATACACAGATTGCACCCGTAGATGACCCCACATTCAAATGATCAAATTGCACTCGGTATTTAAATTGGCGCAGCTCCAACTGGTCAATATTGGGATGGGCTGCAGTAAATAAGTCACCCGCAATACCTGCATCTGCATAACCAATGTATTCAGGGGCCATAGGTAGTTGAATCTGCTTATGAGTGCCGTCTTCAAACTCCCCTGCCAGCATATTAAACAGCATAAAAAATGCCGACTGGCTGCCGTTAGTGAGTGCGATATTATGCCGTGTAATAGGCCAGCCCAGTTTTTTGCTAAATAAGTGAGCTAGGGCATCAATAAGTTGCGAATTACCTTGAGGGGGGTCATAACTGCCAAGAAGCTGCCTGGCAGAAGCCGGATCATTAGCCAAAATTTTAAGACGTTGACGCATAATCGCTTCAATTTCTGGGATATTAGCAGGATTACCGCCTCCCATCATAATGGTGTCACGACCACTTGAAAGGGCACTAGATATATCATCCATTAAAGTAGTAATGCCAGCATCGCCACCAAATTTTTTACCAAACGCAGATAAATTCATAATTCATTTCCAGATAAAATGAGGTTAAAACAAAAGCAACGGATCGCATTGCTTTGCTACACACTAAAGCCACCAAGTGATACTCAATGACTTACTATTAATAAGACAGGTTACAGATATTTTTGCCAAAATTCCGCTATGCCAGCACCACCACTAAGCTCATAGGCTTTAAAGCCAAAGTTTTTATATGAAGCTTTAGCAATAGCATTATTGCCCAGCACTTCTAAAGTGACTTTACATGCATTTTGTGTGTGTGCATGCTCTTCTACTGCGCGCAGTAAAGCGGTGCTCACACCCAGGCCTCTAAAGGCCTCATTGACACATAAGTCATGAATATTAACCAAGGGTTTAGCAGCAAATGTAGAATAACCCCAAAGGCAATTAGTCATTCCCGCACATTCATCGCCAACCCAGGCCAATAAGCTAAAATTCTGCTGTTGTTTGGGTAAGTCTATCAATAAGCGCTGCTTAACTTCTTCTGACAGCGCTTGAGCGCCTCCCATGTCATCTAGCGCATAATGATTAAGCTGATCAATGAGCAAAGTCATTTGTGTGGGGTCTTGATAATCAACCAAAGTGATTGAAATAGCCTTAGTGTCTGACATAAATCCCCTAGAATAATAAATTATATATAATTAAAAAGAATAATGAAATTTTTTTTAATTACTTTAAGTTATAAAAAAGTAATGGCATACTGCTCGAAATCAATGGGGCCAATTGAAAAACTAAGTGGTGCCAGTTTAACTTAACAGGAGCGTAATACCATGACCAGTCTTTTAAAGACTCGTCTTAGCCATCTAAAACAACTAGAAGCTGAAAGTATCCACATCATGCGTGAAGTTGTGGCCGAGTTCAATAACCCTGTCATGCTTTACTCCATTGGTAAAGATTCTTCAGTAATGCTACATCTAGCTAAAAAAGCTTTCTACCCAGCCCCACCACCGTTCAAACTATTACACGTGGATACCACGTGGAAATTTAAAGATATGATTAAATTTCGTGAAAAGGCCGTTGCGCAATCTGGCATGGAGCTCATCACTCATATTAATCCTGATGGTGTGGCGATGGATATCAGCCCGTTTACTCACGGCTCCAAAATCCATACAGATATCATGAAAACCCAAGGTTTAAAACAAGCTTTAGACCACCATGGTTTTGATGCGGCCTTTGGCGGAGCTCGGCGTGATGAAGAAGGCTCTAGGGCTAAATAACGTATATTTTCCTTTCGCTCTAAAGAGCATCGTTGGGATCCAAAGAATCAACGTCCAGAGTTGTGGAATATTTTCAATACTCGAATTAACAAAGGTGAAAGCATCCGAGTTTTTCCCATTTCTAATTGGACTGAACTAGACATATGGCAATACATATATATGGAAAAAATAGACATTGTGCCTTTGTACTTTGCCGCTGAACGCCCTGTTGTAAGGCGCGATGGTATTGACATCATGGTGGATGACGAGCGCATGCCTATTGCAGCCAATGAAACGGTAGAAGATAAAAGCGTGAGGTTTAGGACCCTAGGTTGCTACCCACTTACTGGCGCTATTGAATCTACCGCCAATACCTTGCCCGAAATTATTCAAGAAATGTTACTGGCCAAAACGTCAGAACGCCAGGGTCGCCTCATTGATGCCGACCAAGCTGGATCCATGGAACTTAAAAAAGCGCAGGGCTACTTCTAATGAGCCACCAAAGCCAACTTATCGGACACGACATCCATAGTTATCTAGAACAGCACGAACACAAAAGCCTTTTGCGACTGCTCACTTGTGGCAGTGTGGACGATGGTAAATCCACTCTCATTGGACGTTTATTGCACGACAGCAAACTGGTATATGAAGACCAGCTTGCAGCTGTTAAAAAGGCTTCAGCATCTGGCCAAGGCAACCAAGATAGTGGTGAGCTAGATCTAGCTTTATTAGTTGATGGTTTGCAAGCTGAACGTGAGCAAGGTATTACTATAGATGTGGCTTATCGATATTTTTCTACCAGTAAACGTAAGTTCATAATAGCTGACACCCCGGGGCACGAGCAATATACTCGTAACATGGCTACCGGCGCATCCAACTGTGACCTAGCTATTATCTTAGTGGATGCCCGCAAAGGCTTACTCACCCAAACTAGACGCCATAGTTTTATTGTGTCTTTATTAGGCATTAAACACGTGGTTGTGGCTGTTAACAAAATGGACTTGGTCGGTTACGACAAAGGCGTATTTGAAAAGATTGAACAAGACTACAAAAACTTTACAAAAAACTTAGATATACCCAATATTCACTTTATACCTGTATCAGCATTAACAGGCGATAATGTAGTTGATAAAAGTACAAAAATGCCTTGGTATCAAGGCCAATCGTTACTAAATTTGTTGGAAGATGTGGACACACAAACAGATCCATCCAAAGGTGATTGGCAGTTGCCTGTGCAATATGTAAACCGATCTGGCTCAGATTTTAGAGGCTATTGCGGCACTATTACTGCTGGTAGCATAAAGCTAGGTGATCACATAAGAGTACTACCATCAGGACACACCAGCACCATAAAAAGCATTGTCACAGCCGATGGTGATTTGCCCCAAGCGTATGCCCCCATGGCCATTACCGTTACCTTAACTCAAGAAATTGATATTTCCCGTGGTGATACCTTAGTGCATGCAAGCAATGCAGCACATACCATCAGCTCTAACCAGTTTACAGCCCACCTAGTGTGGATGGATCAGCAAACACTAAGCCTTACCCGGGACTACGAGTTAAAACTGGGCAGTAAGCGCATTAACGCGCGAATTAAGAAAATCCACCACTTGATCAACGTCAACACACTAGAGCAAAGTTTTGCCAAAACTTTAGAATTAAATGAAATCGGCCTTGTAGAGCTACACCTAGATGCACCTATTCCAGCTGCAAACTTCAAGCATAGCAAAGGCTTAGGCTCGTTTATTCTAATTGATAAGATAAGCAACGCAACCGCGGCTGCAGGCATGATTGAAGACCTAAACCCTGCCTCCTCCGTCGCAGCCAATGATAATTTAGCAGCTCTGAACCTTCCAAGGGCTAACCAGAAGTTGGCATTAGGCACTGCAAAAAAGACGGTTGAATGGGCTATTGGCTTAGGTGGAAACACCTTAGTGACAACCAACTTTGGCCCTCAAGAAGCTGTTTTATTACACATGGTAAGCCAAATTGCTGCAAACACTAAAGTTTTATGGATAGACTCTGGCTACAATATGCCACAAACCTACGCATTTGCAGAAAAAGTGGCTGAGCAACTAAAGCTAAATTTAGTGACATACACGCCAACAGTCAGTGCAGCTAGACGTGATGCCGTTTTAGGGGGTATCCCTACTATTGATGATCCAACCCACGCAGAATTTACTGAGCAATTTAAATTAGAACCCTTCAAACGCGCCATGGCAGAAATTAGCCCCGATGTATGGCTTAGCGCCTTGCGCCGTGAGCAAAGCCCATTGCGCCAGCATATGAACACGGTAGCCAATGGCCCCAACGGCACTATAAAGGTATCGCCATTATTAGATTGGAGCTTAGAAGACATGCAGGCTTATTTAACGCACCACAGATTGCCCGACGAAACACGTTACTTTGACCCCACTAAAGCTGAAGCAGGCCAGGAGTGTGGCCTGCATGAGCTCAAGGATTAATTCAATGTCGGGTAATAACTAATCTAGTTTACGATGGCATCTGCACTAGTTCAGATACTTCTAGGCTACCACCAATGTCTAAAAACGGACAAGACTTAGTAATGGCTACGGCTGCCTCAATTGAGTCTGCTTCAATAATGGTGAAGCCAGACATTTTAGTGCCACCCTCTTTTGATACACCACCATCTGGAGACACATGGTGGGTATCTTTAAGAGGGTTCATTGCACTAGTGACGGACTCACCTAAACCATTAATCCATTGCATATATTTGGCAAAATGAGCGCGGCCTTCATCAGGTGTTGCTGGTTGATTGCCGCCTAAATAAGTAATGATAAATTGTGTCATGATTAAATCCAAATAATGAAGTGATTGATACATTGTGCGTGAACAGATAAATATATGCCTTTTCTAAACATTGTGTATAAGTCTAGCAGATACCTATATTCAGTGTATATCAAGGTCTGCTAGACTTGTGGTTATGTTAAAAAAATTGCTTATTATTGCTCACCAACCCTCTACCAATACCCAAGCCATGGTAGACGCCTGCCTTAAAGGCACTCTATCAGCACAAACTTCAGACGTAGTTGTAAGTGTGATGGCGCCTTTAGAGTGCACCCCTGAGCAAGTGTTAGAAGCAGATGCGGTGATTATTATCACCACAGAAAACTTGGGTTACATGGCAGGTGCTACTAAAGATTGGTTTGATCGGGTGTATTACCCTTTGCTAGAGCTAAAGCAAGGCCTACCTTTTGCCCTAGTGATTCGTGCAGGCTTAGATGGCACGGGCACAAAGAGATCCATAGCCTCTATTTGCACTGGTTTACATTGGAATTTGGCACAGCCAGTGCTGGTATGTAAAGGGCAATGGCAACCTGCCTTTACCGATCAATGTTTTGAGCTAGGCCAATACATGGCCGCAGGTTTGGATCTAGGCATAGTGTGACGCATGCTTTAACCTAGTCATTAAAAAGCCCGCTTAGCGGGCTTTTTATGTTGTATTAAAAAACATAAATCAATACTTAAAGCACTTGGCTAAGTGCCTCATCCAAAATCGCCACGCTGCGCTTTACATTGTGCAGTTTGTCCAAGCCAAATAGGCCTAAACGAAAGGTGCGAAAACCTTCGGGTTCATCACACACTAGTGGCACACCCGCTGCAATTTGAATACCTAAAGCAGCAAATTTACTGCCATTTTGTATGGCAGTGTCCTGGGTATAGCTAACCACTACACCTGGCGCTCCAAAACCTTGGGCTGCGACACTTTTTATGCCTTTAGAGGCCAGTAATGCCCGCACGGCGTCACCTAGCTCTTGCTGCTCTTGCTTTACTTTGTCAAACCCATAGGCTTGAGTTTCACGCATTACACTGGCAAAAGCTGCAATTGAATCCGTAGGCATGGTGGCATGGTAAGCATGTCCACCATTTTCATAGGCGGCCATAATGTCCCGCCATTTTTTGAGGTCACAAGCAAAGCTAGTGCTGGTAGTGGTTTCAAGAGCAGCGACCCCTCCATCGCCCAGCATGACCAAAGCGCAACATGGCGAACCACTCCAGCCCTTTTGAGGTGCACTAATTAACACATCAACACCCATGGCTTGCATGTCTACCCATAAACAGCCAGAAGCGATGCAGTCTAATACAAAAATGCCACCCACAGCATGCACTGCTTGGGTTACTGCTTGGATGTAATCATTGGGTAAAATAATGCCTGCAGAGGTTTCTACATGGGGTGCAAACACCACGGCTGGCTTTTCCTTAGCAATAGTTGCTAATACTTCTTCAAGCGGCGCTGGTGCAAAAGCTTCTTGATCACCAGGTTGAGCTTGGCGTGCTTTAAGCACAGTGGTACTTGAAGCAATGCTACCCATATCTAAAATTTGTGACCAGCGGTAACTAAAAAAACCATTACGTATAACTAACGTTTTTTTGCCTGTAGCAAATTGGCGAGCTACTGATTCCATACCAAAGGTACCAGAGCCTGGCACTATAGCGACTTGCTGCGCACTGTACACACTTTTTAAGGTGTTTGAAATATAACGCATATCACCTTGAAAAGACTGCGACATGTGATTCAGGGCACGATCTGTATAAACTACCGAGTACTCTAGCAATCCGTCTGGATCAATATTGGGCAATAAGCCAGCCATTAAGGCCTCCTAAATTTTAAATGTGGATTCTTGGCTCTCATGACAAGGCCTTAAAGAAGAAGCCAGCAATAGTACGTATTGCTGGCTTTAATAACAACTAAGTTGTTAGCGCAAGGTGGCTGCCGAATAGGTTAAAAAGTCCATTAACGACTTGGCAAAACCTCGCATCACCCAAACTTCAAACTGTGGTTGGCCATCAACGTTAGGGTTACGAATCACACTCACACCAATATGGTTAATGTGGCTGTGCTGCACTTGGCCAATAGCAAACTGACCTTCGTCAATGTCCAGTGGTAATCCCCGTGACAACAAAGCACGGGCATCTTCACCAGTAATTAACAACTGAGTTTTACCAAAAGTTTGATCTGTGGCATATACCCCATCGTTATCAGTTAGGTCTGAGCGATGGGTGGTGAGAAAATATCGGTCTCGCCCTGCCCATACCAAACGCTCATTCCCTTGCACTGTGACAAAACCTTGTGCGGGTATCGCCATGCCTGCCATGGCCACCACTTTAGCATCTACATTTTCGCAGCCTTCAAGTTGCCACATATTGGTGGCAGTGACATCAATGCTCACTGCAGCGAAAGTTTGTGGCATTTCAAAATGCCCATTTAGTGCATTAGCCATTAGCCTTTCACCCTTTCGTTAGTTGGATCAACAAAGTGGTTACTCACCACTTCTACTTCAACGGTTTTACCCTTTACTGGATATGCTGCATAAATGCGCTCACCAATACGGTCTTTACCACCTCTTAAAAAGCCCAGGGCAATAAAGTTGCCAAGCTCTGGACTATAGGTCATAGAGCTCACCCAACCTTGCTTGTCTGCACCTGCACTGGCATTAGCATCGACCACCAAAATAGACCCTGTAGAGATAGGTGTGCGTGGGTCAACCGACTTTAAACCAACCAATTGTGGGCGATCTGGATGCACCATGCCCTCTCGGTCTTTCAAATTCTTACCCACAAACCACTTTTTCTTAGACGCCATGCCGTCCATGTGTACGTCGCCCAAAGTTACACGTCCATCTAGCTCGGCACCTGTCACGTGGCCTTTTTCGATGCGCAAGGCACCTAGAGTTTCTAAGCCATAAGGCACGATATCGTAAGCCTTGCCAGCATCTATGATGGTTTGCCATATGTCAGTTGCATGCTCTGATTCTGCATACACTTCAAAGGCCATTTCACCCGAGAAACTAATACGTAAGAGCACCATTTTGGCGCCGTTATGTTCGGCGTGTACTACACCCATAAATGGGAAAACTTCGTTACTAAAGTCTACCGATGGGAATGCAGCCGTTAAAGTAGCGCGGGCATTAGGGCCTGCAACAGCCATTGCTCCCCATCGCTCGCTCACAGAGCTTACGCGCACTTTTAATTCTGGCCAATCAATCTCTAAGCACCTTTCCAAATACGCCATCACTGGTCCCGCTTTTGCGGTGGTGGTGGTCATAAAGAAACGATCATCTGCAAATCGAGACGTAGTGCCATCGTCATACACAATGCCATCTTCACGCAGCATCACGCCATAACGTGCTTTGCCAACTTTAAGAGTGCTAAACATGTTGATGTAAACGCGGTCGAGAAATTCGGCGGCATCAGGTCCAACGATTTCAATTTTGCCCAACGATGTCACGTCACAGATACCCACTTTTTGACGCACATGGGCGGTTTCACGCTCGTATGCATCGTCAATGGTCTCACCTGCTTGTGGGTAATACTGTGGGCGCATGTACATGCCTGCTTGCACAAATACTGCCCCCGCATTTTCATGCCATTCTTGCATGGGCGTGCGGCGCACAGGCTTGAAATATTTACCTACTTCACGGCCACCAAAGCCACCCATAGACACGGGCGCAATGGGTGCACGAAAACGGGTAGTGCCTGCTTCAGTAATGCTTATACCACGACATTGAGCCATGATAGCTAACGCATTGACGTTGGACGTGCGGCCTTGGTCGTTAGCCATGCCCAATGTAGTGTAGCGCTTTAGGTGCTCTACCGAGACAAAGCCTTCTCGATGAGACTGAATCACATCAGCTGCTGTGACGTCGTGTTGGATATCAACCAGTTGCTTACCCTTAGCAGGCACACTCCATAGTGGCACAATATTAGTTGCACCCTCACGATCTTGTGGTGGCAAAGTAACAGGGCCAGCTTGTTGACCTAATGCAACACAGGCGGCTTGGGCAGCCTCTAGTGCTTGAGAGACCCCAGCTAGCAAACCATTTTCACCTTCGGCAGCACCTACAGAATAGGTGTCTGGCGCTTGATCACCCACCACAAAGGCAGCAATTTTTTTGTCATAAACAGGAGGTTTGCCTCCATGTGAGGCCATTTGAACTTGTGGAGTCCAGCCTCCAGAGTGTGCCAACACGTCACAAACAACGCCGCGGCGATTGCTTACACTTTGTCCATTGGCGGCTAAGTCTGCAATTTCAATACTGCGCACTGCTTGCCAACCTTTAGCTTGAGTCACTACAGTTTGGGTATGCACTTTGATGCCTCGCAAGGCACACCCATCAAGCAAAGCTTTACTTGGGTATTGGCGACTATCAACTAAAGCAGACACTTTAATGCCGGCATCTGCATAGTCAAATGCCGTTTGGTAAGCGCTATCGTTATTGGTAAATACCGCTAACATTTTGCCTGTTGCTGTACCGTAGTGGTTGAGCATGCGCCGTGCGCCAGAAGCCAACATCACATTAGGCTTATCGTTGTTGCCAAACACTAGTGGTCGCTCAATAGAGCCTGCGGCAATGATGATTTTTTTGGCTTGCACCTTGTGGTAATTTTGTCTTACTTTGCCATCAACACTTTGATGTGCAGCCAGCATATTGCCATCAAATCGGCCCCAACACACAGTGCGTGTTAATACTTTTACATTGCCAGCTGCATAAAGCGCTGCAATGGTGTCTAGGCGCCACTGCTCTAAGTCAGCATTAGTTTCATTGTTGGCTTCGTTAAGTAACTGTCCACCAAGATCGTTATGCTCATCAAACAACACCACCCGCAAACCACTTTGAGAGGCACTCAAAGCCGCCGCCAAACCTGCGCAGCCACCACCTACTACGGCAACATCACAAAATGATTGAATGCGGTCGTAGATATCTGGATCTGCCACTTTAGGTGGCGTGCCCATGCCAGCGGCTGCACGAATAGAAGGCTCATAAAACTTGTACCATAGGGCTGCTGGCCACATGAAGGTTTTGTAATAAAAACCTGCTGAAAACAACGAACCTGGTAGAACAGCACCCGCAAGACCGTTGATCGACATTAAGTCAAACTTGGGTGACGGAAAGCAGTTTTGAGAAAATACTTCTAAGCCTTGGGTGACAGGTTCCATAGTCGCTCGAGCATTTGGGTCAGCTTTGCCACCTGCCCCAATAGTCACCAATGCACCAGTCTCTTCTGGGCCACTAGAAGTCACACCACGTGGGCGGTGATATTTAAAACTGCGGCCTACCACTTCTACACCATTAGCTAACAGGGCCGAAGCAACTGTATCGCCTGCGCGACCAAGCATAGGTTTTCCATCAAAAGTAAAATTAAGTGTGGCATCGCCTAAACGGCCTTGCCCGTGTCTAAATCCGCTCATGATTGCGCCTCCGGACTTTCATGGGGCAAACCCACCCAAGAAATGTCATGCGTTAACGTGTTGCGCTGCACTTTTAACCAAGCTCGACAGCCAAACGCATGATGCCAATATTCGATGTGTTCACCGGCAGGGTTACTGCGCTCATAAACAAAGGTGTTCCACTGTTCCATGGGTGCGTCATTATCAGGGGTAGTGCGAGTAGCATCCTCACCGTAAGTAAATTCGCTGTGTTCACGTTCGCCACAATAAGGGCAATTAATTCTCATCATGATTAGTGCGCCTTTGGATATGGACCCATACCCTTTTCATCAATCGTGTAGCCTTTAGCAAAACGATCTAAGGTATAAGCTTTGTTAAGTTCGTGGGCTTGGTCATTGGCAATGGTGTGTGCAAAACAATAACCAGAAGCAGGTGTAGCCTTAAAGCCACCATAGCACCAGCCTGTGTTGAGGTATAAACCGTCAATGGGGCCTACATCAATAATGGGCGAGCCATCCATTGACATATCCATGACACCACCCCAGTTACGCAGTAGTTTAAGACGAGACAAACAAGGCATCATGGTTAAACCACCGGCAATCACATCTTCAAATACGGGCAAATTGCCTCGTTGTGCGTAAGTGTTGTAACCATCGATGTCACCACCAAATACTACGCCACCTTTGTCTGATTGGGACACATAAAAGTGGCCCGCACCAAAGGTAACAACACCATTAATTAATGGCTTGTAAGGCTCCGTTACAAAGGCTTGTAACACATGACTTTCGATAGGTAGGTGCAGGTCTAGCTTTTCTGCTAAACGACTAGAGCTACCAGCAACAGCCATACCTACCTTTTCTGCATGAATGTCGCCGCGATTAGTTTTTACACCAATAATGCGTTCACCATGCTTAATAAAATCAATCACTTCACAGTTTTGAATAATATCCACGCCCAACTGATCTGCTGCACGGGCATAACCCCAAGCCACAGCATCGTGTCGAGCATTGCCAGCATCTGGTTGTAAAATACCACCCCAAACTGGAAAACGTGTATCGGCACTGCCATCTATAATAGGCTCGCGTGCAAGCACTTCTTCGCGACTGAGTAGCTCAGACTTTATGCCATTTAAACGCATGGTGTTGGCGCGGCGAGCAAAGGTATCGTATTGAGATTTACTGTGAGCAATGTTCATCACACCACGGGGCGAAAACATTACGTTATAGTTTAAGTCTTGGGCCATTTCACGCCACAAGTTCATGCCATGCTCATAAAAGGGTGCATTGCCATCTAACAAATAGTTAGAGCGCACTATGGTAGTATTTCTACCTACGTTACCACCGCCTATCCAGCCTTTTTCAAGAACAGCTACATTGGTAATGCCATGATTTTTTGCTAGATAATAAGCCGTGGCTAGCCCATGACCGCCACCCCCAATAATAATGACGTCATAAGTGGATTTTGGCTCTGGATCTCGCCATGCTCGCTGCCAGTTTTTATGGCCTCGCAGTGCGTTCCAAGCGATGTTTAGGGCGTTATATTGGCCCATATTTGCCTCCGCTATTATTGTTTTAGCCACAGTAGCTATAATGCAAAAATTTAATTCACCACCACTTAGAGTGGGATGTTTATCTAGACTTCAAAAAGTAAAATAATTGGACTATAGGGTAGAAGGATAAATCGACACCTTGTGTCGTTTTTGAACACAAAACGACAAAAAATAGGATATATTCGACTTATTGGGTTATTTTCTATTACGATTATAATGATGTGTAACACTTTAAGTCTAGTATTGATTACTGAAAATCTGCAGGCTTTTTAATTTAGTTTGATTTTTGTCCATAGGCGTTCATGATAATAATAGATGATAAATTTTACAAAAAACTCAACAAAGCCAATAGATAATGCAGACTCTATATTACCTGTGATCAAGAATGCTATTAATGTTGTTGTGCAAGTGGCTGTGACTCGCCAGGTGGTAGCTTTTAAAATGCTGCGCTTTTTACTTTCCATTGAAAAATGCCTATTTAAAACAGGTAAGGTTAAAACCGCTATTTTACCCTATTGGATAAAAATACTTAAATCTCATTGAGTAAAAATTAGCATATATATTAGGCATTTAATCTTTAGTAGTCGATGTTTTGGAGTCACACTACATGCAGTGCTTGTCTAGCTTAGTATAAGGCTATATAAGCGCCTAGTTGACTAAGCGCAACCAGTATCCAACTTACCGATAAAGCGTCAAAAAACAACGACGCAGTACTTCTTCGGCAATCACTTCTACGCCTGCTCGCAAAACAGCATCTCTAAAATTGAACCGTTGAATGATTTTTATAAGAATTTCTGCCGACAAATAGCTATTTTTTCTATTTAAAACAAGCAAAGAAATGACCACGTTACTCACGTAATACAAAATAATTTGTGGGGATATACCTGCATCTCCCACCAATGCAGCATAGCGCACTGCCATTTGTTCAAACACATGGGCATAGGCGGACTCTTCACGGCACACCTTTTTTACAGTAATGGATAATAGCTCGACATTGGGCGGCTGCTCCGCCAGCATATAGTCCACTTGAGCATAAACCACCTTGTGACTTAGTTTATAAACACACAGTGCCGTTGAGTCTAAAGTGGCGCTATCATCTTGATAGTCAATGCACCTAGCTTCAAATGCTCTAATAGCTTGCACGGCTGGTACCTCCCATAGCAGATTGATGATCATATTTATGCCCTACAGTGAGTAAAGTGTCGCCTCCAGCATCAATAAGGTAGGTACTGCTAAGTGATTGCATGTGCTGCTGTACGTGACGTATGTCTTTTATTAGCCGCTTAAGCCCACGTCTGGTTAGACTGGTGTAATGTTTGCCTTCCCCAATGTCACAGCTATCACCGTATAACATTAATAATTCTACTTGCAGGTGTTCCACAGAGCTGATCTGTTGAGAGATATTAGGCTGTAGTAAGTTGAGATCCATATTGTGCTCCTAGTTTTTGTACTTGCATGGTAACCATTAAACAACACAACAATGAGCAACTATGGAAGATTTCCTGAAGATATAAGGAACAGTGATGAAGAAGTGATGAAGATTAAAACTGAGTTGGCAATTTAATAGAAAAACAAACGCCAGAGCCATCTTTTAAGTTGGATACTTGGGCTGCGCCTTTGTGAAACTGGGCAATAGTTTGCACCACAAAGAGCCCAAGCCCAAAGTGTCCATCACCACCAGCTGAAGCTTGAGTGCGCAAGGTCACCATAGATTGAAATAGCTGATCAGCTTCGTCTAAATTGATTTGTTCTCCTTGGTTTTCAACCTCTATAAACCAATCAAACTTATCTGCCCTTAAACGCACAATTATAGGGGTGCCTTGGCGTTGGAAATCTTTCGCATTATCTAGCAATTTATCTAGCGCCTGCTCTAAACGATAATCAACAGCCTGCACTAAGGCTGTGTTTTTGATACCTACATAATTAATGACTACCTTTTGCCCTGCCAGCTGATGTTGGTGCTGACAATATAGGGTAAGGAAATGATTTAAATCCAGAGGTTCTAGTTCATCATTAGTAAGAGCTTGTTCAAGGTTGGCAGCGGATGACAGCTTAGACAAAATCGACTCAATGCGATGCAGACCTCGCTTAGCGATATCAATATAGCCCTTAATTTCATCATCAAGTGGGTAATCAGATATATTTTCAAGCGATGTTGAGATGGCATTTAACGGGTTTTTAATTTCATGGCTTAGGGTGCGTGGCATGGTGGCCATAAATGACTGCTGCTCATGCAGTTTGGATACTACGTCTGAGAAACTTCGCGCTAAGTCACCAATAGAATCATCACGATCTACCTGACCCACCATTTTATTAGTGACCAAACGCCCTTCTTTATTTACCATGTTAGCTGTTTCTATACGTAACTTTCGCACTCGATAAGCCAAACGCCAAAACAAAAAGAACACAAAAGAAGAGATTAACAAAATGCCAATCACGCTAAACAACACGATGTTTTGCAAAGAGTTAAGCTGTAATTTGAGTATTTCATCGGTGGATTGTTTTACCAACACAATGCCAATCACAGACCCATCATCAGATAACACTGGCGCCGCAGTAACTAAGAACCCTCCTCCCGAAAATGAAGACCACCTTGCTTGAGCTAATTCGCCCTGTGCCGCTGCAACTAATATCTCCTCTTGTGTTTCTATCGCATCTCCTACTATACCGATACTCATCCGCAACAGCACTATCATGGCTTCATCTACAAGGCCTGTAACAGCTCCCCACAAGGTTGTTGGGATAGGTTGTCTATTGGCACGTGGCTTAGCCTTTGTTTGAGCTCTAAGCTGAAAATTGATGTCATACAAAGCAATATAACTGACAGATTTCGCCAACCGTTCTAACCGCTGATTAGCTTCTGAAGAGCTGGTATTGAGGGCATGAAAACCTTTTGATGTGCCCATTGATGACAACCCGCTGCCAGTGGTGCCATCAAATACAGAAAAGCGTAATTCCTGTTTTTGGCCTAGGTATGCTTTATCAATCTTAACCTCTATAGCATAACCCTTATTTGTAGGCATCATCACCGCTTCTATAGGGGCTTTGTTAAAGCGATCTATCGTATCACGCCGCCAGTTGGCTCCCACTCTAAATATAGCCACAAACCCACCTTGTTGAGGCACAAGCGCCACTCGTTCAATGCTTCCAGTACGATTAACCCATTCAAGCCTAACGTGGTCTCTTGAGTCAAATCCATTGATTGCACCCGTGTCATAATCTGGGTCAATATCTCGCACATCGATCAGCCCATATAAGCTATCGCTATGCTCTCCTACAGCAACAGAAAAACCAAATCCGTCAAATCTTACACGCTGAGGAAAGACAGTGGTTCGGTAACTTTGATCTTGCCAATCTTGCTTGGAACCATCTACTCTAATTGCTGTGGAAAGATAGGTTTTGGGCAGAGGAGCACCAGCGGCAAGGGATAAGCTAAGGCTTTTCTTTTGGTTATAAAAAGTGTTCGCCACAGAACGCCCAAACTGCTCTTGGGAAATGAGCTGTCCAGAGTCTAAAAACTGTTTGGCTTCACTGATAAATTGATATCCAAACCAAGGTACAGCGCCCATGATCATTAATAGACTAAGCACTTGGAAAGAGAATTTAAAGCGGCGTTTTCGTTTGCCTAATTCAGCCACGCATCAAACCTTCCACCGATAGCCAAGGCCATATTCGGAGGTGATGGAATTAAATTCAGGCACCACGACTTTGATTTTTTTCTTAAGGTTTTTGATGTGCGCACTGATGGTGTTTTTTTCAATAACACTAGAGTGTGTTACATGAGCAAAGCGATCATAACTAATCACGTTGCCAGGGTGTAATACTAAGGCATGTAACATATTAAACTCAGTCACTGTAAGGTTTAATACGGGCTTTCCCGCCCATGACACATGCCTTGAGTTAGTATTAAGTATTAACAAGCCTCTGGCCAATTCAGCATTGGCTTGACTAGCTGGCTTTGATTGATTATTTGCTAACATCATCAATGTAGCGACCTTGGCCGCCAAAAACTCCATACTTATGGGTTTAGGCTGGTAATCCCAGGCTCCCATTTTTAAGCCCCAAACTTTATCAAACTCACCATCACGATCTGTTAAGAATAATACTGGCAGGCCTTCATGCACACGCACGGCTTCACTGTAAAGCTCAAACCCACCATCATAGTCACTACCTAATATAATATCTAAGATAAGTAGATCTGGCCTATAGCGGCTTAAATGGTCAAGTGCATCAGTTTTATTAGAAAAGGCATGCACTTTGTATAAGCGGCGAGTCAGTAATTTTTCATAGTTAGAGCGCTGATCATCGTCATCTTCAACAATGACTATGGTGCCATTTTTAACTGTGCTGGTTTTATTCATGTTTTTTCCAAATAAGCCCAAGCGTATCCGCTGTAAAAAGTCTTCTGAAATCTATAGTCAAAACTAACTTAACAGCTAAGGTACTACGCGCCAAGAGGGCTTGCACCATATGATGATTAATTCACTAAATCTTCATAGTTAACATGATAAAATTTTTAAACAAAAAAAAGACGCCCTACAAAGTAGACCGTCTTTTTTTAACAATAGTGGTGGGTGATGACGGGTTCGAACCGCCGACCCTCTGCGTGTAAAGCAGATGCTCTCCCAACTGAGCTAATCACCCACATAACTGGTAAGCTTTGGTGTGTTACCGCTGCTAAATCAGTGCGCACATTATAAGGTAATAGAGTCTTAGGTCAATGATTAAATAGAGCTAATTACCTAAAACCTGTAATGGCTGATAATTAGTTCATGGCAGGCTATAATAGTCAGTAAGTTTAAACATGTACGCATAAATCGTAACTCACTTATAATTTAAGCTACTCTTGTCTCCAATAGATAAAATACATAGGAATCTTTCATGGTCATCAAACCTCGCGTTCGCGGCTTTATGTGCATTACCTCCCACCCTGCTGGCTGCAAAGCTAACGTAGAAAGCCAAATTGACTATGTCACCCAAAAAGGCACACTAAAGGACGGTCCAAAAAAGGTTCTCGTTATTGGCGCATCTACTGGCTATGGCCTTGCTTCACGTATTACCGCAGCCTTTGCTAGTAACGCAGATACTCTTGGTTTGTTCTTTGAAAAAGAAGGCACTGAAAAAAAACCAGCTACTGCTGGCTGGTATAATTCTGCCGCTTTTCATACAGCCGCACAGAACAAAGGTTTATATGCAAAAAGTATAAATGGTGACGCTTTCTCTGACGAACTAAAACAACTCACCATAGACACGATCAAAGCAGATTTAGGCCAGGTAGATCTAGTAGTTTATAGCCTTGCATCACCCAGGCGCCAACACCCTAAAACGGGTGAAGTACATATGTCTACACTAAAACCTATTGGTAAAGATGTGGTGCAACAGGGTGTGGACACAGATAAAGGTATCATCAAAGAATTTGCTATAGGTGCAGCCAGTCAGGAAGAAATAGACAATACCGTTGCCGTAATGGGTGGCGAAGATTGGCAAATGTGGATAAGCGCTTTAAATGACGCGGGTGTTTTAGCCACAGGCGCTAAAACGACTGCATTCACTTATGTAGGTGAAAAAGTAACGCGCGACATATACTGGGACGGCACTATAGGACAAGCTAAGAAAGATCTAGATCACAAAGCCATTGGTATTCGTGAACAGATGAGCGCCATTGATGGTGATGCTCGCGTATCTGTACTTAAAGCCGTAGTGACCCAGGCAAGTGCTGCCATTCCAGTGATGCCACTTTACCTAGGTTTGTTGTTTAAAGTTATGAAAGCAGAAAATACCCATGAAGGGTGTATCGAGCAGATTGACTTACTCTTTCGTGAAAGTTTGTATGGCACTAGCCCACGTCTAGATGAAGAAGGTCGCTTAAGAGCCGATTACAAAGAGCTTGCGCCCCATGTTCAAGGCGAAGTTGAAGCTTTATGGGCTAAAATCACTGATGAAAATTTATTTGAGATCAGCGACATGTCTGGCTATAAAGCAGAATTTTTACGCCTATTTGGGTTTGGCATTGATGGCGTAAACTATGATGCAGATGTAAACCCTGATGTGGCTATCGCTGACCTTATTAGCGCATAACCTGTAAACAATAAAAAGGAGTGTGATGTAGCTGGTCGCAAAACCGTTATGACCAAACATCACTCCTCTTTTATTGCTAGAAATGTTCACTTATGCGCCTACATTGGCTTATTTTTAGCAGTTAGCTTAGTTAATGTATATAACTATCTTGCAGGTCAATTAGATGGATCTCTAGAATACACTTGGACAATCGTTGTTTTTGTGTCAACACTGTATATTGCACCCATAACAAAGTGGAAAGCTGTCGTTTTTTCATTGCTTATGTGCCATGTTTTTTGGCAATTACTACTCTACGCTGAGCAAGTAGAATGGCCTCTAATTCTCATAGAGCTTAGCGCTAGCCTTGTCATCGCATTTTATGCTAAATATTTTAATAGTAACTGGAGACCATCAGACTTCAACAGTAAGATGCTCACCTACCTACCTGGCATGATGCCGGCTTATTTGGTATATATTGTCTGCGTTACTTTGCGCGACTGGGAATTACATAACCAAAGCTCTATTACGTTTGTGTTTGGGGTGAAATTTTTTTTGCAGCACGCACACTTATTGGAATTCACAATAGCTGTAAGTCTCACTTTTCTCATACTATATTGGTATAGGCAGAAACTCATCTGGCCATCCAAGGTTCATTTTTTTTAGTCGCCTTTATCGCACATGCGGCCTGCCTTTATTTTTGGCCGCATAACTTAATTCCTCTTACGATCACCATGGTTGCTTCAATTTTTTATGTTGGCTTACAGGGGGTAGCTATACCAAGCTTGATATGCGCCCTTGCCATGCCATTTATATACGTAGAAAATCTCACATTGCTTGCGCAAGTTAGTCAACTAAACTACGCTTTTTTAATATTATTTTCTTGTGCCATTGGGTTAATGCTTGAGGGGTTTTTTGACGCTATTAAAAAGGGTGAGCCTTATCGTCTTGTGTTATCAAAGGTAAACCCTGTTGGGTTAATTATTGGACCGTTAGAGGTTGATAATTTAAAATCACAATTGCAAGAAAAGAACCAGCAAATTAGCCAAGCATATGCGGCGCTAGAACAAACTAATGATAATTTAAAGACTCTGACCGAGTCATTGGAGAACCAAACACAAACTTACAAAAAAATGGCGGAGATAGATCAATTAACTGGGCTCAAATCACGACACTACTTCTACAACTACTTAACAGACGGTTCTAGGAATCACTCCTACTGCCTAATATTGATTGACTTGGACAACTTTAAGAGTGTTAATGATATTTATGGCCACGACGCTGGCGATGAAATACTCAAAGCATGCGCTACAGTATTGAGTGAAGTACCAACACATCATGGCTTTGCTGCGCGGGTGGGCGGCGAAGAATTCTGCATCGCGTTAGCAAACATAGATCTTAATAAAGGCCAAATAATTGCAGATGATCTAAGGCGTAGATTAGGCAACACTAGTATCATTAAAGCAGGCATATCTGTAAACCGTACAGCCAGCATAGGTGTAGCTGAGCTCGCTAAGGATGCAGTGCTTAAGTATGTCATCAGCCTTGCAGACGAAGCTCTTTACGCATCAAAGTCCAAAGGAAAAAACACCACAACCTTGGTCGATGAAAAGTTCATTGTTGAGTCGAAAAATAACCAAAAAAATCTCACTTTTAACGATCTTTTAATTGGTTTATCAAATAATGAATTTCATCTATATATACAACCTATTTGCAGCAATAGTTCGGGTAAGGCCGTCGGTTTTGAAGGTTTAATGCGCTGGCATAGGTCAGATGGATTGATACTTTCCCCTGATCATTTTTTAGAATTGGCCATGTCTCCTGGGATATACCCAAAGTTTAAAGATGTATATATGGCTCAATTAATACCTATTATTACAGCATTAACCAAGCTCAATCTCGAATACTACTTATCGTTTAATACAGAAGGCACTTTTATCCATTCTAGCCAAATGGTGAATCACTTTATCAGCCAAGTACAAGAAGCAAAAATCAAACCAAAAAATTTGGTTTTAGAGCTGCCTGAAAAAGCGGCAATACTGAACACAAAAAAGGCACTTAGCAACATTAAATTATTGCAAAAAAGTGGCATTGGAATTGCTTTAGATGACTTCGGCATGGAACACTCACATATGGACCGAATCCGAGACATTCCAGCAGACATTGTAAAAATAGATCGTAGTTTTATTTCAAAAATAGACAAAAATCCACGCAGCTTAGCTATTATTAAAGCATTAGTCACTATGGCTGAACAGCTCAACTTTCAAATCATTGCTGAGGGCATAGAAACACAAGCTCAAGCAACCATATTGTCGGAATCAGGCATTACTAGAGCGCAAGGTTACTTTTACGGGCGTCCCCAGCAAGTGAGTTATTGGCTTAAACAAATAGACAACGATAAAATTTAGGCACAAAAAAACCGCATTAAGCGGCTTGATGTGTCCAACAATAGTAAAATGGCGGAACGGACGGGATTCGAACCCGCGACCCCCGGCGTGACAGGCCGGTATTCTAACCAGCTGAACTACCGCTCCGCATTATATTACTACTTCCAACGTACACTTGGTGGGTGATGACGGGTTCGAACCGCCGACCCTCTGCGTGTAAAGCAGATGCTCTCCCAACTGAGCTAATCACCCAACGTACTAGTGCTACTTATTCCCATTTAAAGCCAAGTTCAAGGGTGGCTTCAAGAAATAAATGGCGGAACGGACGGGATTCGAACCCGCGACCCCCGGCGTGACAGGCCGGTATTCTAACCAGCTGAACTACCGCTCCGCATTTCCTTATGGCTAACCGTCTTCGGCGTTGCCTTTAGGAGATGCGCATTCTAAAGATTTCCTCAGCCTTGTCAAACGTTTAGGCGAAAAAAAGTAATATTTCTTTATACTGGTTAAAAACCATACAATTTTATTAAAAAAACCACTCAAAAGACACATTACTTGGAACCTAACGACAGATGTAATAGTCTTATCATAAATGATTAGAATATATATTAGTTTATGCACCAATAGCACAATATTAAGGAACCTTTATGAAGTCAGTAATTTTTACCTTAGGTTTAAGTTTAAGTGTATTAATCAGTGGCTGCGCTGTCAGCCCACAGTCCATCGTCATTAACCCACAAGTTGCCGCCTCTGGGCCGGCCTACGGGCAAGGTAGAGCTCTGGTTATCAATGTCGATGATCGTCGCTCTAGCGCCGTTTTAGGCAGTCGTGGCGGTGTTTATGAAACCTCAAGCCTTATCACGATTTCTAATGATATAAATGGCGCTCTTTTGCTGGCCGCCCAAAGCGCTGCTGCACAATTAGGGTTTGACGGCACCAGTTCTGCAAAACCAGCAACACTTACCCTAGCCTTAGACGAGCTTATTTATGACACACAAACACAAAGCCTAATTAACACGGTTACTATCATCGCTAAAATAACCTTAACTACCACTATAGGCAGCAGCACCCACACTGGCCATTACCAAACCGAGCGCAGCCACAAACTACCCCAACTACCCGATGCTCAAAAAAATCAAGATATTATTAGTGAAGCTTTAAGCACCAGCTTGGAACGCGGTTTTAGCGATATAAGTCTTGCTAATTTTTTAGCTAAAAACTAGTCTTGCTTAAAGTCTATGGCTACTGAATTAATACAGTAGCGTAGGCCTGTTTCTGGAGGCCCATCTGGAAAAACATGGCCCAAGTGAGCGCCACAATCGTCGCACATGACTTCTGTGCGTCTCATCCCTGTACTTATGTCTAATTCTTCCTTAATGGCGGGCTTGTTCACTGGCGCGCTAAAGCTAGGCCAGCCACACCCTGCATCAAACTTAGATTGACTAGAAAAAAGCTCTGCACCACAACAATGGCAATGATATTTGCCATTCTCAAAGTGCTGATCATACTTACCTGTGTAGGGCCTTTCTGTGCCTTTTTTACGACACACCGCAAAGGCTTCTGGGCTTAACTCATCTTTCCACTGCGCTTCAGATTTAGAGGCCGCTGCCTTACCTAATTTGTTTTCAGCCATGTCCATGTTCCTATATTTTTGAAAAAATACCTAGATGTAAATTAGCACTTCTTTATGACGCACTTATAATTTAATAAAAAAAACTTGCCACAAGTGATAGATTTTTACTATCATATCGAACTTATAAAATCAAACAGAGTTCGTCAATGAGCATGATACGCAAATCACAAAAATTAATAAACGTATGCTACGACATTCGCGGGCCAGTGCTAGAAGAAGCGAAACGCCTAGAAGATGAAGGTAGTCGCATTATTAAGCTCAACATTGGCAACCCTGCTCCTTTTGGCTTTGAAGCGCCTGAAGAAATCCTTCAAGATGTTATTCATAATCTGCCTAACGCCCAAGGCTACTGCGATTCTAAAGGGCTATTTGTAGCGAGAAAAGCAGTCATGCATGAATGCCAACGAAAGCATGTTAAAGACGTGACCATAGATGACATTTATATTGGCAACGGCGTCAGCGAGCTGATCGTTATGGCTATGCAAGGCTTACTCAACGATGGCGATGAAATGCTTATTCCTGCGCCAGACTATCCACTTTGGACGGCCTCCACCTCCTTGTCTGGTGGAACTCCCGTGCACTATCGCTGTGACGAAGCAAACGGCTGGCAACCAGATTTAGACGATATGGCTGCAAAAATCACCCACCGAACCCGCGGCATTGTAGTAATCAACCCTAACAACCCCACAGGAGCCGTCTATTCAAAAGCGACCCTTGAAGCCATTATTGAGCTGGCACGAAAACATAGCTTAATCATATTTGCAGACGAAATTTACGATAAAATTCTTTATGACGGCGCTAAATTTACGCCCATGGCAAGCTTGGCTAGTGACGTATTATTTTTAACCTTCAACGGCTTGTCTAAAACCTATCGTGTAGCAGGTTTTCGCTCAGGTTGGATGGTGATATCAGGCTCTAAACACAAGGCTAAAGACTATGTTCAAGGCCTAGATATGCTGGCAAGTATGCGCCTTTGCTCAAACGTACCCAGCCAGTTCGCAATACAAACTGCTCTAGGTGGTTATCAAAGCATCAAAGAGCTCACTTGTGATGGGGGACGTTTGAAGCGCCAGCGTGATCTGGCTTGGCAAATGTTGGACGCATTGCCTGGGGTAAGCTGCCATAAACCAGAGGGTGCGTTGTATTTATTTCCACGCTTAGATCCAGACATCTATCATATTGAAAATGATGAAAAATTTGCTTTTGATCTTTTGTCACAACAAAAAGTATTGGTGGTGCAAGGTAGCGGCTTTAACTTAGCAGATAGTCAGCATTTTCGTATTGTCTTTTTACCTTACGAAGAACAGCTTATTGAAGCCGTGGGCCGCATTGCTACTTTTTTAGGTACTTTGCGCAAGTAACCTAGGCAACATAGCTGGATTACCTAAAGGATATAAAACTAGATCATGAAAGCCGCATATTACAGGCACTAAACCTGCTAATTCTCGATCTAGCTTTGTATCACCAGAGTCAACCAGTAGCGGCCTTCCATTTAAACCTTTAAGTTTAGTTTTTGTGGCTACAATATGTATATTATGTAGCCCCAAATGCTTAATCAGCTTTGCACTAAGCTGTTGATTACCACGCCCTAAAACATGGCCTTGGCCACCGATCAAGGTAATAAATAGCTGTGAATGATGATGCTCGCATAAGTCTAATAGTTGCTGCGCGGTCACATCACAAGCAATGACCTTTTTATCTTCAATAACATCTACACCTAGTAACGTATTTTCTAAACCTAAGTAGGACATTACCGCGGCTAAGGTAGAACCAGAGCCCATAATATACCTTACACCAGGTTCCATAAGCTCTTCCACATGAGCGCCTATATCATCCAACACTAAGGCTTCATTTTCTTTAGCCCCAACACTTGCGCTATCTTTGGTGGCTTGCATATACTCATGTGATTCAGGCACTTGCAGCTCGCCATAATAACGCGCCTTTACCCTACCTGCTCGAAACTCTTCTTCGTCTATGTCTCGCACTTGTTGACTGCGTAAGCTGACCAATTCACCCTGAGCTAATTGGGCAATCACTTGTCCTGCTGCAGTGGGTGTAATGCCATACACTCCTGAATGAATTTTTACACCTGCTGGTATACCCACAACAGGCACCTGATCCCCTATCGCTTGCAACAGGTCTCTAGCAGTTCCATCACCACCTACAAAGACCAACAAGTCTACGCCTTTTTTTAACAAGGTTTGAGCTGCTTCAATAGTATCTGAAGCAGAAGATGGCTGGGTTTTAGCTTGACCAACAACATGCGTAATAATACCCGCTTGAAGAGCACAGTTTTCACCCATATCACCTGCAAAGGTATAAATACAAACATCCATTGCTGACAACTGGGACAAGGCTTCCAAACAGCGGATATTAGCCTTAGGCACAGCACCAAGGGCTAAGGCTTGTTCAGCTACGTTATCACTGCCCTTTAGCCCTACACTCCCTCCTAGACCCGCCAGCGGGTTGATCACTAAACCAACATTAAATGTCATTAGTTAGATTCCTTATTAACATTAAAGCCTAAACCACCCAATAACGCTGCACATTTAGATTCATTAATACCGTGTAACTGCAAACTAGCGAATTCACGCCTAACCGGATAGGTTTTACGCAGCAGATCAAAGTCACTGGTTTTGCGCATGCGTGCATCATCCTCCATTAACGGATAAACACTATCACATGCAGCTAACAAACATTCTTTGGTCGTTAAATCAGAATTAAGGACTATTTCTTCAAGGGCAGGCTTGGGAATTAAATCGTCTAAGCTGTGCTTTATTGGTAAGGAAAAATACTTACAAAGATCTTCATAAATCATATAGGTACCCCGCATCTTACCTTCCAACGAATGACCTGCTATGTGGGGAGTAACACAGTGACAGTAGTCAAATAGCCCTCTATCTATATGAGGCTCTTGATGCCATACATCCATAAATAAGTGTAAATCATTAAACTCTTGTTGGCGCATAAGTAGCGCCGCCTGGTCAACTACCTCACCCCTGCCGGCGCTAATTAACACGGTGCCTTTACGTAAGCTTTTAATCCGAGCTTCGTGTAATAAGTTTTCAGTGGCATGCTCACCAGCTTTAGTAAGCGGGGCATGTAAACATATGATTTGGCAACGCGATAACAACTCATCTAATGCAACATAACCTTCTTGTCCAGCATCCGCTCTAAGTGGGTCACATTGCAGCAGATCAAAGCCCGCATTAATGAGCCGCTGCGCTAGTCGCCCGCCTACATTTCCAGCGCCCACAATACCAATGGTTTGTTGTCTGGGGTCAATGTCTAATGTTTGCCACGCATGGTTAAGACAAGCGATTACATAATCACCTACTCCTGCGGCGTTACACCCAGGTGCATTGCGCCAGATGATATCGTTGGCATCCATATAGTTTGTGTCCAAATGATCCACACCAATAGTGCAGGTGCCTACGAATTGAACCTTGCTACCTGCCAGTAGCTTAGCAGTAACCTTGGCAGTAGAACGCAATACTAAAGCATCTGCATTAGCGACTTGCTCTTTGGTAATAGAGCGCCCATCAACCCGTGTAATACTTGCTAGATCGCCAAAAAGCTCATCTAACAACAAAATATTTTCATCGACAACTAAATTAATCAATCCCATTAATTTATTCCCTTTTCTGGCGATGCCTGTGCGTTTTTCTGTAAAGCATTGGCATACCATTGATTTAAATTTACAATTTCGCCGTGTTCATCCATAGAGGGATAGACTAAACCATGTTGATGGCAAAAATCGGCTACTTTGGGGTGACTCCAACGAAATAATGTTTGATCATATTGCGCGCCTCTAATTTGTGGCTTGTCATAACTACCGCTTAGGGCCCTTTGCCGCTGGGCTTCAAGCAATATAACGGCAGCCGCAACAGACACGTTAAATGAGTGAACCATACCCAACATAGGGATCACCACCTGATGATCTGAGGCTATTAGTGCTTTGGCACTAACACCGTGCATTTCTGCACCTAGTATAAGTGCCGTGGGCACTGTGTAATCTAACTCACGATAATCTACGGCTTGGTCGCTAAAGTGAGCTGATACTAGCTGCATACCTTGTTGCTTAGCAACCTGTATCGCACTGTCAATGGTGTCATGGCGCACTACGTTAACCCATTTCTGGCTGCCGCGAGCTGTGCGCTTGTGCTCCCTAAAACCACCTTTTGGGGTGACCACATGGGCATTATGCACTCCTACAGCATCACAAGTGCGAATGAGGGCTGCAATATTTTGCCCCTTATTTACTTGGTCTGTAATAATGGTCAAATCAAGCTGGCGCTTAGCCAGCGTGGTTTTATATTTTACCAAACGAACTGGTGTCATATATTTCCAGCAAATGAGTAATTTATCAGCCTCTAATGATACCAATTTATTAGCTAGATTTGTTACACTGGACTTACAATTAGTGTTCACCTTTATTTTCCACACCAATTCAATGACACAAAAAAACGCAACACCTATCATCGCATACCAAGGTCACCAAGGGGCTTATTCTCACTTGTCCTGTCAACGGGTATTTCCTGAACTTGAAGCTCATGCATGCATGACCTTTGATGCGGCTATGGCAATGGTGGAGCGAGGCGAAGCTAATATAGCTATGATACCCGTAGAAAACTCTACTGCAGGCCGTGTGGAAGAAATATATCGCAAATTGCCTCACACTTCGTTATTTGTCATCGGTGAGCATTACGAGCCTGTTAATCACTGTTTATTAGGTTTAAAAAACAGCACCATAGACCAGATCAAAACTGTAGGCTCTCACCCACAAGCGTTGGCACAATGTAATAAACGTCTTACAAAGCTCAATATAAGCCCTATGGCCACTTTAGACACCGCAGGTGCGGCTCTTAGTGTGAGCCAAAAAGGTGACCCAAGCCATGGAGCTATAGCCTCAAGCTTGGCTGCCACGCTATATGATTTAGAGATTTTACAAGAAGAATTTCAAGATGTTAAAGGCAATACCACACGCTTTTTAATCTTATCTCGTGAGCACAAAATACCTACACAAGTGAAGGGCCAAAAATACATTACATCATTCTTATTTACTGTGCGTAACATTCCCTCCAGTCTTTATAAGGCTATGGGAGGATTTGCAACTAACAGCGTTAACATCATCAAACTAGAAAGCTACACCCCAGACGGGCGCATGGTGGCGACTCAGTTTCATATCGATGTTGAAGCACACCCCAATGATGACAACATGGCCTTAGCAATGGATGATCTAGCATACTTTGCCAAAGATATTCGCATGCTTGGCACTTATATTGCCAGTGATTACCGCTCTTTAAGCACCTAAACCATCGGAACCTAGCTCATGTCAACATCCAACAAGTTTCTCTATATTATCGCTCTAGTTGTGCTTTTTTCTGCTGGACTTCTATTAGCAAAATACACTCCATGGACACAACAAAGTGCAGTAAATAAAGGTTATACGAATCTAGGTGGCGACTTTGTATTGGAGAGCTTGGAAGGGCAAGTGAAACTGGAGGATTATCGCGGCAAGCTGGTGTTAATGTACTTTGGTTTTACTTCATGCCCAGATGTTTGCCCTACTGCATTATCTTTTATTGCTGCCAGCATGCGTGCATTACCGAAAGATTTAGAAGCTCAAATCCAACCTTTATTTATCAGTGTAGATCCCAAGCGTGACACTTTGGATAATTTAGCAAAATATAGCGCTTACTTTCATCCAAGAATGTTAGGCATTACTGGTAGCACAGAACAAATTGACCAAGTGGTTAAAAGCTACGGCTCATATTACACATTTATTCCCCTAGAAGGCTCAGCTTTAGGCTACACAGTGGATCATACTTCTAGAATTTATCTTATAGGACAAGAAGGACAGCTCATTAGCGCCATTGCTCATGGAACCCCAGTAGATGAGATCATTGCATTACTTAAATCTCATTTATAAGCTTCTTCAGGCCAGTAAAGTTGATCAAGGCTGACTTGGCCACCAAATTTTCGCTGCAGCGTTGATAGTAACAACGCTGCGCGATCGGGCAATCCATTGGAAAGATAACAGCGCGCCTGAGCAGAAAGCGCTAACCTAAACGCCACGTCATCACACTGCTCACCCGATAAATTGTCAGCACTGGCCACAAATACTGTTTTACTAGCCAAGCTCAACAACCACTCTATAGCTTGCGGCTTGATTTCCACTTTTTCAAACTCTGCTTGCTCAAGTGCGCTGCGCCCATCAGGTTGATACCAATAACCAAAGTCTTCTAATAATCGCCTGCTACTGCCTGCTACGCACCAGTGAGAGATTTCGTGTAACGCACTAGAGAAATAGCCATGGGCAAACACCAACTGGTGATGGCTGTGAACCACATTAGCAGGCTCATACACTGGCTCATCTGCTTCACCATAGCGTCCATCACATAAGGCGCATAAGAGCTGGGTATTATGTGAGTGCAAAAACAGTTCATCAAACAAAGTAATTATTATTTGGCACTGGCATTGTGTGTGTTTAAGCATTAGTTAATCATGGATGAAAATGGACAAAGGAGCTATTATAGCTCATCTTTTTTTTAGCCAACACTGTGATCATTTAATGCCTCAAACAATAGGCCATACATATAGCACCAAAGCCATGGGGCAAGAGTTGCGCCAATTCTTACGCTTGGGCACCCCAATACTTATTGCTGAAGCATTACACATGAGCGCAAGCTTTGTAGACACGGTGATGGCTGGACGTTATAGCTCTGCAGACTTAGCTGCCGTTGCCGTAGGTTCTAGCATTCTCTTCCCAGTGATGATTTTAATGATCGGCATTCTTATGGCGACAACTCCTACAGTGTCACAATACTTTGGCTCCAAAAGACTCAAATTGATTGGCCCATTCGTGCAGCAATCATTATGGTTAGCGGCACTGTTAAGTATTTTAGCAGTCGCACTGTTATACACCATAGATCCACTATTTGATTTGCTGGATATTGAGGACCCTATTAAGAGCATTGGTTTGGGGTATTTGCATGCAGCCGCTTGGAGCTTACCTGCTATGGCGCTTATGCAAAGCCTACGTAGCTTTAGCGAAGGTTTAGGCATCACTAAACCTTTGATGTATTTTAGTTTATTAGGCTTAATTATAAATATACCTATGAACTATATTTTTATTAATGGGTATTTTGGTGTCCCAGAAATGGGTGGCGTAGGCTGTGGCTGGGCCACTACTATAAGCATGTGGATCAGTGTCATTGGCATGGCATGTTATGTATATGCCAAACCGGTTTATCACCAGTGTGCTATGTTTACACGATTTGATTGGCCAAAATTGACCACGCAACTTACTATTTTAAAAGTGGGCTTACCCATTGGTTTTTCTATTTTTATTGAGGCGACCATGTTTGCCATAGTAGCTTTATTGTTAGCCCCTTTAGGGGCTGATATTGTGGCAGCACATCAACTGGTTTTAAACTTTACCAGCTTGTGCTTTATCATCCCACTAAGCATCGGCATGGCGATGACCATTCGTGTAGGTCACGGCATTGGAGGCAACCTACCCAACCAAGTCAAACGTTCAGTGCTTGTAGGCTTTGGCCTGGCGTTAGGTTTATCGAGTTTAACCTGCTTAACTATGCTCATGCTTCCCCTGACCTTAGCTGGCATCTACACGACAGAGCCTGTAGTAGTAGAAATTGCTGCTAGTTTGTTCATTTTTGCAGCCTTATTTCAATTATCAGATGCGGTGCAGATTGCAGCTAATGGTGCTTTAAGAGGCTTTAAAGACACTGCTAAACCCCTATTACTTATCTTTATTTCATACTGGCTTACTGGCCTGCCCTTAGGTTATGTATTAGGGATGACAGACATCATATACCCAGCGATGGGCCCCGCTGGATTTTGGATTGGTATTATTTTTGGTTTAAGTGTCGCAGCAGTTTTATTGAGCCTACGTCTATGGCGAGTGCTTAGAAAACCATTACCGGTCGCTACTTAGATGTGTTGAATTTATGCACTACATTGATTAGCGTATCGACAAATAAAAAACTACCCTATTGTTGGCTTAATGCTACTGAGTTTTATGAAAAAATCACGTATCATAGTCGCAAACAAACCAATTAAGAGAAGATTATGAGCGAACTAACTCACGCTGTAACAGATGCTACATTTGACCTAGACGTTGCCAATGCAGATGTGCCTGTATTGCTAGACTTTTGGGCACCGTGGTGCGGACCATGTAAGATGATCGCACCTATTTTAGAAGACGTGGCCGCTGAATTTGAAGGTAGTGTTAAGGTATGTAAAATCAACGTTGATGAAAACAGCGAGACTGCAGCTCGCTATGGTGTGCGCGGCATCCCTACATTAATATTGTTTAAAAATGGTGAAGTTGCAGGCACTAAAGTAGGCGCTTTAGCTAAGTCTGACTTGTTGGCGTTTATCTCTGACAACACTTAATCGATTATCTAAGCTATAAAAAAACCGAGCAATGCTCGGTTTTTTTAGGTCTAACATAAGCTTAAATAATGTTACGTCTATTACTTATTCTTCTTAAGCAATAAGTCCAGCTTAGTTGCCATGCGCTGGCCTTCATTTAGGCCATCAAATGGGCTTGGGGCTTTTTCAATCTTTGGCTGCGGCTTGTGACTTTTAGGAGCTTCAGTGCGCTTGGGTTTGCTATACACTTGCTCAGGGCGCTTTTTAGCACTTGGCCGAGGTTTATTAGGCTTACGAGGCGCTGGCAATTTAGTCAGGGCATGCGCGGCTTCATCAGCCGTTACAGCACCTTGCGCTTCACCTAGCAAATTAATGCGTGGCGCAGCGTCTGTTTGCGATTTCAAATAACCAAAAGCTCGCACGTAACTTGCTAGTCCCCGCTTAATCTTGGTTTGACTTAGTTTTCCATCAGCAACCAAATCTTCTTGTATGCCAATCTTCAGCGGCCTAGGCTTAGCAAAACAAAAGGTTTGTGGGTAAGTTTCACAAATCAATTCAACTGCCGCCCGATTTGCGGCTCGACTTTTAGCTTTTTTACGTTCAGCTGCAGTGATTTCAGGCACCACTTGTCCAGATGTGACTGATTCAGATGTCACTGGCTCAGCAACTAATGAGCTAGTTGTTTCTGGAAGCTTGGTTTGCACCAAAGTAGAAGTTTCTTGTGTAATAGGTAATTCGCTAGTGCTGGTCATAATGTCTTGATTTTGATTATCTATAAATATCTGACTGCGGCCCTGCTCAACTTGCTGCTTTAATTGTTGGTGCTCTTGCCTTAGAGTATCAACGCGCTGCTGTTGCCGTATCAGAAGATTTTGTTGTGTTTTAATACGTTCTGAAAGCTTTTGAGTAAGCTCTAATGTACCTAAATTTTTCAGTTTAGAATCAGTCATTCTCATCTTTCACTATTAAACATACGTCTTTTCATAACGTTAAGTATTGTACCTATTGATTGAGCCGAGAGCTATAGGTTTGCGACTTTTACACTAACTTGAGCGTCGTACTTGCAGAAACCTTCAATCCTTGCCTATACTCTATCTATAAGTTGCACATTATCTGCCTAACATATCGTTATTATCGGTTTTTTTAGAGGATATGCCATGTCTACTGTAATTCCCAGTGCCAAAGTCATTGATCTTTTTAGCGGCCGCGAACGCCAAAACCAACATCACCCTAAGGTGATTCGATTAGCGCCAGAACTAGACGGTTTTGAAGTGCTCTACTCCAACGAGCATGGCCATCCAAAAGTAGGCCAAGAGCTTTTTTCTGTCAGCATTTTATTTTGGGCTTTACTTGATGACGGTTCTTTTGCCGGCATGATTCCATGGTTTGATGAACTAATCATTTGCTACGAGCTTAACTGCCCTAATAAAGGTTTTTTTCAAGGTTACTATGACCCTGGACTAGACCAAACTATGCCCCAAGTTCCAGAACACAAATGCATCGAGCTTATTAGCGCTGCTGATTACTTTGACTTTGAAGAAGATGGAACAGTGTTTGTGGTACAAGAGTTATCTGACTCTTGTGGCACCCATGCTGTATTTACTGCTGATAATTTTGATCACTTCTGGATGAGCGAAGTGTTTAGTTGGCGCCTGCATAGTGATGGACGTATTCAAGCGTTGATGGTAGATGCTGAAGGGGTGGAGCGCTGGCCTGTACTGGTAGGTGATGACTGTTTAGTAGCTTGTGATGAATCTGAAGATTTCGTCAATTATTTTCAATATACAGTTGCCATTAATATTAAGAAACAAGATCCACAGACTATGGCTGTATTAGATCAATTAAAGTCTGACTCTTAAAATCCAGCCTTTTTTACATCACCACTCTTGCATAGAGTGTCTGATAGACGTTTGCAAAGCTTCCAGCGCATCAAGCCAGCCCTTTACAGGCCAATGATCTGGATCAGTTAAATCGTCGATGTTTTGAGTAGTAATTAACTGTTCAGATGGACCTTGTAACCTAGGTGTAATACTAAAATCAGCTTGGCCTTGCAGTGCAATCCAATGCGCCCAATCACCTTCTTGTAACAAGACTAATATTTGCTGGGCTTCTGGGGACAAATAATCCTGCTTTATTAACAAAGCTTCAATATCTGACCAGGTGAGTAAATCAATATCATCAAAACGAGTATTAGCTAACTGCTTCAAACTAGCCTGAGCCAGGTATTTTGCCGCACTAAGTAAGTGGTCCACGATGGCATATTGATAAGCCATGCGCTTTGGCCGCTGTCGCCAGTAATGTATATCTTCGTTGTTGCCGTACTGAGTGAGCAGGTCTTGCCATAAGCATTTGCCAAAAGCCAGTCGGTGTTGACTGGCTTTTAACCATTGATCTTGAACTGCCATAGTATTATTTCGCTGCTACAGGTTTAGTAGGCGCTTTTTTAACTGCTTTTTTAACTGCTTTTTTAGCTGGCTTTTTAGTAGCTTTTTTAGCAACAACCTTTTTAACTGGAACTTTTTTAACTGGAACTTCTTCAACCCACTTATCACCTACATATATAGCGCGCCAACCCGAAGCTTTCTTTTCTATTTCAGTCATCACATACTGCTCTTTAGTCTTACGACTATAGCGAACAATAGAAGGGTTGCCTTCGTGATCTTTCACTGGAGCTTTAAGTAAAAAAGCATATTTAGGATCTAGGGCATCTTTATGGGGCAAAATTTCAGCCAGCAAAGGTGCACGAGTTTCACGGTTTTTCGGGAATTTACTTGCAGCTAAGAATAAACCTGCAGCTCCATCACGCAATATATAATGGTCATCCACTTTGTCGCATGCTAATTCTGGCATAGGGATCGGATCCATTTTTGGCGGTGCAGCTTCACCACTGCGCAATAACTTGCGTGTGTTTTTACATTCAGCATTGGCGCAATCAAAATATTTGCCAAAGCGTCCAGTTTTTAAATGCATATCAGCGTCACACTTATCGCACTGAATCAGCGGCCCATCATAGCCTTTAATACGATACTCACCCGCTTCTACTTCAAAGCCACTACAATCTGGGTTATTACCACACACGTGTAACTTGCGCTGTGCATCAATTAAATAACCATCCATTGCAGTATCACACACTTTGCAACGACGCTTCTTAATGAGTAAACGTGACTCTGCTTCATCATCCGCATCTACTGCCACTACTTCGTCTCCAGAGACTAGGTTAATGGTTTCTTTACAGCGTTCCTTGGGTGGAAGAGCATAGCCTGAGCAGCCTAAAAACACACCCGTAGATGCAGTGCGAATGTTCATAGCTTTGCTACAGCTTGGACACTCAATGTCAGTAATCGTTGGAGTATTAGCTCGCATGCCGTCTTCTGCTTCAGCAGAAGTCAATTTACGACTAAAAGCTTTATAGAAAACATTTAATAGGCGTTTCCAGTCAGTTTCGCCTTTAGCCACACTATCTAAACGCTGTTCCATATTGGCGGTGAAAGAATAATCCATCAAGTCTGCGAAGTTTTCTTCTAACCTATCTGTGACAATATCACCCATTTTTTCAGCATAAAAACGTCGATTTTGCACCATCACATATCCACGATCCTGAATGGTGGAAATGATACTAGCATAGGTTGAAGGTCTGCCGATGCCTTGCTTTTCCAATTCCTTAACCAAACTGGCTTCAGAAAAACGAGGTGCAGATTTAGTAAAGTGTTGACTAGGTGAAAGCTTTTTAAGCGTTAGGACATCGCCCTTGCTTACATCCGGTAAGATCAAATCTTCATCTTTTTTGCTGACACTGGGCTGCACGCGAGAATAACCATCAAAACGCATAATTCGACCACGGGTGCGCAAACTAAAACCACCTGCTTCAACAACGATAGTAGTACTGGTATACAGCGCCGGAAGCATTTGACATGCAACAAATTGACGCCAAATAAGCTCGTACAGCCGCTCCGAGTCACGCTCCATATTACTTAAAGATGTAGACTTTAAAGCCACCTGAGAGGGCCTTATAGCTTCGTGAGCCTCTTGTGCACCATCCTTACTAGAGTATCCTATAGGGTCAGTTGGCAAATACTCTTTGCCATAACTTTTTTCAATGTAATCCCGGCAATTATTAACTGCATCTTTACTAAGGTTAGTAGAGTCAGTACGCATGTACGTAATATAGCCCGCCTCATAAAGCCTTTGTGCCAACATCATGGTTTTCTTCACCCCAAAACCTAGGCGAGTACTTGCCGCTTGCTGCAGGGTAGATGTGATATAAGGTGCTGAAGGCTTGCTAGAAGTAGCTTTATCTTGACGTTGCTGGACTACAAACGGTTGTTTCTCTAGCAAAGCAACAGCGGCATCACTTTGTTGCTGGTCTACTGGTTTGAACTCACTACCATCTTGTTTATGTACTTGCAAAAACAAAGGCTTGTCTTGGTCATTAACCACATCAGCTTTAAGCTCCCAATATTCATCAGGTACAAAAGCTCGAATAATTCGCTCTCGTTCAACAACTAACTTAACAGCCACAGACTGAACACGGCCAGCTGATAATCCACGCGCAAGCTTTGCCCACAATAAAGGGGACACCATAAAGCCCACCACACGATCAAGAAAACGTCTGGCTTGCTGAGCGTTAACGTGATCCATGTCTAATATGCCAGGGTTAGCAAAGGCAGTTTGAATGGCTGTTTCTGTAATTTCGTTAAATACAACACGCTGGTATCGGCTTTGGTCGCCGCCTATGGCTTCACGAAGGTGCCAAGCAATGGCTTCTCCCTCTCTATCCAAATCCGTTGCAAGGTATATTGTGTCTGCATCTTTGGCTAGTCGGCGCAATTCCTCAACTACTTTTTCTTTACCAGGAAGTATTTGATAATCTGCTCGCCAGTCATTTTCTGGATCAATACCCATACGCCTAACAAGCTGCTTACGAGATCTAGCTTGTTTATAAATAACCTTGTCATCTGGGTCCATACTACGCACTTTAGCGGCTTCCAAAGCACGCGCCTTGGGGTCAGCACTTCCTGGAGGAGACTTAGTAGGCAAATCACGAATATGGCCAACACTGGACTTTACAATAAAATCTGTACCTAAATATTTATTGATAGTTTTGGCTTTGGCTGGTGATTCCACTATAACGAGGGACTTACCCATGCAATTTCATTCCAATAGTTACGTATACGTCGCATTGATTACGACAGTTATAAGGCGCCTTAGTGTAGGCACATCTGGTAGAAGGTCAAGTTAGTTAAGACTTCTATTGTTTAAAATTCCACTTTTTGATGCAAAAAGCAAGCAATATCATCTCACACCATAAAAAAAGGCTAGATAACTAGCCTTTTGAATTTATTGAAGTTTGTAGCATTTTTAGAAGCAACAGCTATAAACGTTCGAATATTGTCGCAATACCTTGACCCATGCCAATACACATAGTGGCCAAGCCAAATTGTACGTTTTGTTTTTCCATGCGGGTTAAGCAGCTCACAGAAATGCGGGTACCCGAACAGCCTAACGGATGTCCCAGAGCAATAGCTCCCCCATGTAAATTAACTTTGTCTTCTAATGCGTCAATGAGTTTAAGATCTTTTAGCACAGGCAGGGCCTGAGCTGCAAAGGCCTCATTAAGCTCTACAACACCTATATCTTCAATCGTTAACCCTGCACGCTTTAATGCTTTTTTAGTCGCAGGCACTGGTCCATAACCCATAATAGAAGGGTCACATCCAGCTACTGCCATCGCTTTAATGCGGGCCAAAGGTTTAAGGCCAAGAGCCAAAGCTTTAGCTCCAGACATTAATAACATAGCAGAAGCACCATCTGACAAAGCAGACGACGTGGCCGCAGTGACTGTGCCATTTTTTGGATCAAAAACAGGTCGCAAGTGGGATAAAGACTCAAGATTAGTTTCTGGCCGTATTACTTCATCTCGCTCTACTCTAATGAGCCTACCCTGGGAGTCATGCCCTTCAATAGGGATAATTTCGCGATCAAAGTCACCGTTTTCAGCAGCTTGATGGGCAAGCCTGTGTGAACGAACTGCAAACTCATCTTGCATCTGCCGACTTATGCCGTGCATTTTACCCAATAACTCAGCTGTTAAGCCCATCATCATGGCAGCTTTTGCTACATGTTTACTACCTGCAGGGTTAATATCAACACCATGGTTCATAGCAACATGGCCCATATGCTCCACTCCTCCAACAACAAAAAAATCACCATTATCCGTGGCAATTGCTTGTGCTGCAGTGTGGATTGCGGCCATCGATGAACCACACAAACGGTTGACCGTTTGAGCAGCGACAGTGTGGGGAATAACACTTAATAAAGACGCGTTGCGAGCAACGTTAAAGCCTTGTTCTAGAGTTTGGTTTACACAGCCCCAAATCACATCTTCCACATGGGCAGGGTTAAGTTCTGGGTTGCGCGCAAATAGTCCATCTATCACGGCAGCAGATAAGTTTTCTGCTCGTACATTTCTAAACGCACCCCCTTTACAACGCCCCATTGCAGAGCGAGCACCGTCTACGACAACAATATCATTAGCTTGTAATTGCATATTTTTCTCCGAATTTAGTGGGCAGGTTGTAGCTTGTTATAAAATGTTTCACCATCGGCTGCCATTTCACGCATTTGTTTAGGCACGCTATAAAGTGGGCTTACTCCAGCCAAAGCATCGGCCTTATCACAAAAGTTCTGCAAGCCTATTGCATCCATATACTTTAATGCACCGCCCAAAAATGGAGGAAATCCAATACCGTACACAAGTGCCAAATCTGCTTCTGCAGGAGTGGCTATAATATTTTCTTCTAAGCAACGAGCAACTTCTAGACATAAAGGAATCATCAGATAATCAATAATTTGCTCATCTGTAAACTCTTGTGGATTGGCACACAAACTGGCCAACTTTTCCACCAACGAATCATCAACCTGTTTTTGAAGACGGCCCTTTTTATCTTTTTCATAAGCATAAAAGCCAAGCTTATTTTTTTGACCCAATCGCTGTTCTTTAAACATTAAATCAACACCAGCTTCGCCCTGGCCAGCCATACGATCAGGGAAACCTTCTGCCATAACCGCTTGGGCATGGTGAGCTGTATCGATACCTACCACATCAAGCAAATACGCAGGCCCCATAGGCCATCCGAAACGCTCCATAATCTTATCTACACGGCTAAAATTGACCCCCTGCTCTAACAATAGACCAAAGCCACCAAAATAAGGAAATAACACTCGATTAACAAAAAAGCCTGGGCAGTCGTTGACTACAATGGGCTTTTTGCCCATAGCATTAGCATATGCCACCGTTGTGGCAATAGTTTCTTCACTACTTTGGCTGCCACGAATCACTTCAACTAATGGCATTTTATGAACTGGATTAAAAAAGTGCATTCCACAAAAACGAGTAGGATCTTTTAAACTCTTAGCTAAAAGGTCAATGGAAATGGTAGAAGTATTAGAAGTAATCACCGTGCTGGGTTTTACCTGAGCTTCTATTTCAGCTAGAACGATCCCCTTAACTTTAGGATTTTCTACAACGGCTTCTACTACTAAATCAACATTTTTTATATCTGCGTAATTCAATGTTGGACGGATTTTATTCAACACTTGGGCCATCTGAGCGGGCTTCATTTGACCACGTTCAACGCGTTTTTCTAAAATACCTGTAGCTTCATCTAAACCTAGTGTAATAGCAGGCTCAGCGATGTCTTTCATTACAATAGGCACACCTTTAAAGGCTGATTGATAAGCAATCCCACCGCCCATGATGCCTGCACCTAATACCGCCGCCTGTTCTACCTTAGTGGCTTTTTTCGCCAGAGCTTTAACTGTACGTTTAAGGTATTGGTCTGCAAGAAAAACACCTACTAGATTGGCAGCTACTGAAGTTTGCGCCATTTTAGCAAACCCTTTTGCTTCAATAACTAAAGCTTTGTCACGAGTCATGCCTGCGTGCTTTTGCATGGTTTTAATGGCTGTAACTGGACTGGGGTAATGCGGCCCAGCTTTACCTGCTACAAATCCTTTGGACGTTTCAAAGGCCATCAACTGTTCCATGGGACCCAAAGCTAGCTTTGCAAGCTTTGGGTCCCGCTTTGCAGCGTAGCTTAAATCACCTTTAATACATTGATTAAGAAGATGCTCTCCAGCCTCTAATAATTGGTCATGTGCTACAACCGCATCAACAGCACCCTCATGTAAAGCCACTGTAGATTTTTTTTCCTTTGCTCCACAAACCCACTCAATAGCATTATCTAAGCCAATGATTCGCGGCAAACGCACGGTGCCACCCCAGCCTGGAAAAATACCTAACTTCACTTCTGGCAGGCCTACTTTGGCATCGGTGGCCATAATGCGATAGTCAGTGCTTAAACACACTTCAAACCCACCTCCCAATGCCAAACCATTGATTAGCGACACAGTGGGTATTGGTAGATCCTCAAGAGCACAAAAAGTCTCATTAACCTGCATATTTGCATTGATCAAGTCCTGCTCGTCACGACCAAAAAATTGCAAAAATTCAGTGATATCTGCGCCTACAATAAAACTAGACTTGGCGCTTGTCAGCATGAGGCCTTTAACACCTTCCACACCGATAATAGCAATGTTGATAGCCTCAATAGCCTCTTTCAACTCAACTAAAGTTGCCGCATTAAGCTTATTTACAGATTGATTTTTAAGGTCAAACGTAAGCTTAGCTAATTGGTGGTCGTGCATCTGCACCTGAATGGCGTTACCTGCATAAATCATGCATGGACTCCTTGGGTAAAATTAGACGTATAAAAGCGTTAGTTATAAAATTCATACGCTTGTTTGAAAATAGTAATAGCACTTTAAACCAGCCAGAGTCAAAGTCAACCGTGACTCTGCAGCCACAGCAATACTGGGTATCTAGAAGCCTTCTAAAATCAACTCTTTGAGCACACCTTCCAAGTCATTTAGCTCACCTGGTGTAGATCTTTCATGCCAATAGGCATGCGCCATAATAGGCGTAACACTCAGGGCATAGACATCATCTGGCAAGCGTTCGACCAAATTAGCTAGGCACGCTAGTTGCTCTGGCTTTAACGTGCCTTCGCCACGATTCCAACACCAACCTGTAGGTAAACCTTTGGTATTGAGCCCATTGGCTTTAAATATTTCCCACGCCTGTTTTTTGATCGCCATCATTCCATCAGAACGATTACGAGTATTGACCTTAGGTAGGCCATAGCTAGTTGCTAAATGACTTTCAGGCGCTAACTGCCCCTGCTCTCTTGGCCCCTGTAGTTTACCTACGTTCACTTTTAGGCCTTTAGTCATAGCCAACTGCCTGATTTTGGCTTGCGCCCGCTGCAGTGGTGTAGGCATAACCCAAGCTATAGAGCCAACCAAAGAGAGACATACAAAAAGCACGATAAAGGTTTTTATTTCCACTACAACTCCACCACTTAATAAAATAGAAAAGGCAATACGCCACTCAAATTCACGAAACACTCATCCTTAATGAGTAAAATGCAAGCCAAAAAAATGACAAAAATTACTATGCTATACTAAAATCAAAACACTTCGGAGGATACAATATGAGCTTTTATAATACTATTTTAGTCGCCATAGACCTTAACGAAGACGCCGACAAGGTGATTCAAAAGGCACACAAAATAAGCTTGCAAAATAACGCTACGCTTACCATTATTCACGTAGCAGAGCCTTTAAGTTACGCTTATGGTGGCGACATACCCATGGACTTGTCTGACGTGCAAAATCAGCTGCATGAAAATGCAAAGCTACAGATGCATGAACTAATTCAACAACACAACTTAGGTGAAGCAACTCAGTTACTCGTATCAGGTCACATTCAGACAGAAGTTCACAAAGTCGCTAATGAACTCAGCACAGACCTAGTCATTGTAGGCAGCCATGGCCGCCACGGTCTCGCCCTATTGCTGGGCTCGACCTCTAGCAGCATTCTTCACGGTGCCACCTGTGATGTGTTAGCGGTTAGAGTTTAACCACTAACCCTCTTGCATGGCTTCAACTTCTAACCATCTGTCCATACAGGTTTCAAGCTGAGCTTCTTGGGTTTCTAAGTGAGCCAGACGAGCATTCACATGATCTTGTCCTTTGCTGTAGAAATCAGCATGACCAATTTCAATTTGCAACGCCTCAAGCTGCGCTTCAAGCTCCTCAATTTGGCCAGGCAATAAATCTAATTCTCGCTGTATTTTATAGCTCAACTTGACCGCTGGCTTAGTTTTTTCTTTAGCTTTTAGTGGTGTTGCTGCCATACCTGTGGGTTTGCTGTTACCCTGAACAGTGGGCGCTTGCAACCTGCCACCACGTCTCACCCAATCGCTATATCCACCAACAGAATCAGTAATATGGCCCTGCCCATCAAACACTAAGCACGAGGTGACTACGCGATCTAAGAAAGCACGATCGTGGCTTACCAACAAGACTGTGCCTGGGTAGTTGGCAAGCATTTCTTCCAACAATTCCAAGGTTTCAATATCCAAATCATTAGTAGGCTCATCCAATACCAGCATATTTGACGGTTTACTAAACAAACGTGCCAGCAATAGTCGGTTACGTTCGCCACCTGACAGGCTACTCACAGGGCTACGAACACGCTTGGGGGAAAACAAAAAGTCGCCCAAATAGCTCATTACATGACGATCTTTACCATTGATACTAATACTCTCACGGCCTTCAGCAAGGTTATCCATTACCGTTTTGGTAAGGTCTAGCTGGTCACGCAATTGGTCAAAATAAGCCACTTCTAACTTGGTGCCACGCTTAATTACACCCGAATTAGGCTCTAACTGACCCAAAATAAGCTTAAGCAAGGTAGATTTACCCACACCATTAGCACCCACTAAACCGATACGATCTAACTTAAGCAAACTTAAGTCAAAATCTTTTATCAGCGTTTGCTCACCATAACCATGACTCACGTTATCTAATTCGCAAACTAATTGGCCAGATTTAGCAGCTTGAGCATGCTGCAATTTAACATTGCCTTGACGCTCTCTTCGATCTCCACGCTCTTTGCGAAGAGATTCAAGTGCTCGTACACGCCCTTCGTTACGGGTGCGACGGGCCTTAATACCTTGTCTGATCCAGACTTCTTCTTGTGCTAATTTTTTGTCAAACAATGCATTATGACGATCTTCTTCCATCAATTGTTGTTCGCGATACGCTAAAAATCGCTCATAGCCACCTGGAAAGTAGTTTAAGTGACCACGATCAAGCTCTACAATTTTATTAGCCAACACTTGCAAAAAGCTACGATCGTGAGTAATGAATATGATGGCACCTGTAAACTCCAACAACTGTTTCTCAAGCCACTCAATAGCTAAAATATCCAAGTGGTTAGTGGGCTCATCTAATAACAACAAGGTGGGCTCGCTTACCAGTGCCCTAGCTAAAGCTACACGCCTTCTCCAGCCACCTGATAACTGACTAAGCACTTGCGTACCATCAAGGCTGAGGCGAGTTAGAATACGCTCGACCTTAGTTTCCATTTGCCAACCATCCAGCTCATCAATTCGATGACTAGCGATTTCCAACTGTTTCATGGCTTTATCATCAAGTTCACCCATGGCAATTTCGTCGTAGCGTTTACGAATGTCGTAAACCTCGCCCATACCCATAGCCACTAACTCGTTTACACTTAAGTCTTCACGATCAGGTAAGTCTTGTTGAAGATAACCAATTTTACATGCTGGGCTGCGCCAAACATTGCCACTGTCTGGTAGTTGCTCGCCTACCAGTAATTTAATGAGGCTAGATTTACCTGCCCCGTTACGACCGATCAGACAAACTCGATCACCCGCATCAATTTGTAAATTGACATCGTCAAGTATTGCCACATCGCCGTATGCAAGATGGACTTGTTGTAAACGTAATAAATTCATTAAAGGACCTAAAGGTAGGGCAAAATTTATCCACTACAATAGTATGGATAACGTATCAACTAAACTTCACTAATTATAACGTTTCTTATAGGCACTCAGATACTTAAAGCTTACAAAACCAGCAAAAGGATGATTATTAACGTTGCAACGGGTTAAATAATTGATCAATAATGGTCTTTAGTTGTTTAGTCTGCACAAGTGATAGCAAATATATTTTTTAACCCTTTATTATTTTGCCCACAAAATACAAGAAGTCGCTATTAATGACGTTAAAACAAACCCAAATTACTGACATAGGTCTCAATTTAACTAACGAGCGATTTGATAAAGACCGCAAAGAAAGTTTACAAAGAGGACTTGAAGTGGGGGTGCATCGCCATATCATTACTGGCACCACATTGGCTACAAGCCAGAGTGCTCTCGAGCTCGCTTTAGATGATGCCTTGCCTTGTGAGCGCTATGCAACAGCTGGCTTTCACCCACATAATGCAAGTGAAAATAATCCCGCATCATGGCAACAATTATCTGGGTTGTGGCAACATCCCAAAGTGGTCGCAATCGGAGAAACGGGATTAGATTTCAATCGCAATTTTTCCACCCCAAAACAACAACTTGATAGCTTTGAACTGCATTTACAAGCTGCAGTAGCACTGCAGCTGCCCTTATTTTTACACGAGCGTGATGCACAAGATGAGTTTTTAGAGCTAGTTAGTCATTACCGCTGTGGTTTTAATAAAGCAGTGGTGCATTGCTTTACCGGCACCCAAGCCTTCTTGGTAAAGCTGATAGAGCTTGATCTGCACATTGGCATAACTGGATGGATTTGCGATGAACGCCGTGGAGAGCACCTGCGTAGCGCCGTTAAACTAATACCTAACGATAGGCTCATGCTAGAAACCGATTCGCCATACCTTTTACCTAAAGATATGCGCCCCAAACCAAAATCTAGTCGCAATGAGCCTGCTTACTTGCCGTATATACTTCAACGCGTGGCACATTATCGAGTTCAAGACCCTCAAGAGCTTGCACAACAAACAGAAGCTACCGTGAATGACTTTTTTGAAATTGGGCAGGATTAAAACTGGCTCACTGACAATGAATCAAAGGGCCAACACAACACCTGATTACTCTGGCAGCATCGCAGCACAGGGATCTTAATGCCATAAAGCTGCATTAATTCGTCACTTTCAGCTATATCTACCACGCTCACATCTACCTGCGTAAAGTCCAAACATTGGGCTAATAGCGCCTGCGCATCGTCACACAGATGACAGCCAGATGTGCCTAATAATTCGAGTTGACGTTTACTATTAGCCATGGATTTAGCTACACACTGGCAGGATTGTTCGCACTGACCACTACACACGGCTGATCTCCAAGATTGCGGAAACGGTGAGGCTGTGAACTGCTAAAATAATAACCATCGCCTGCATGCAATACTTCTACTTGTTCAGACACGGTCACTTCTAAGCAGCCACTAATAATAATACCTGCCTCTTCACCTTCATGGAGCAACATATCTGATCCAGTATCAGCACCTGGTGGATAAGTTTCATGTAATAAAGACAAACTACGTGGGTCGTGGTTATATCCTATTAAATGCATAGCCACGTTGCCTGAGCCCATATCCGGCAACTCACTACTTTTGTAAAAAACTTGCTGCTGAGCCGGCATATCTTCCACAAAAAACGCTTGTAACGACATAGGCACGCCATCCAGCACTTTTTTCAAGGAACTTACCGATGGGCTCACTCGATTTTGCTCAATGAGTGAAATAGTACTGTTGGTCACGCCGGCAAGCTTTGCCAATTCACGTTGTGACAGGCCACGCTTTTTACGGACCACTTTAAGGCGTGCACCTACATCAAGACTCATCGGGTGAATCCTGTTCATCAGCGCGTTCGATCATCGCTTCAGGCAATGCCTTTTTGGGCTGAATGCCACCCAACTTGACAATGCTTTGGGCCCTATTGATCAAGTTGCCCCGACCAGAAGATAAGCGTTTATGGGCCGTATCATAGGCATCTTGAGCTCTCAAAAGGTGACTACCCATACTATCCATAGAAGTCACAAAATCGACCAATTTCTTATGCATCTCTTCGGCTTGGCGAGAGATTTCTTTGGCATTTTGGCTTTGGTGCTCATAGCGCCAAATATTGTGGATAGTGCGCAATACCATTAACAAAGTAGCAGGGCTTACCAGCATGATGTTACTTTTCATAGCACTTACAAATAATTCTGAATCTGCCTGCAGAGCCAACATATAAGCAGACTCTATGGGAATAAATAATAGCACATAATCTAAGCTTGAAACCCCTTGCGCACTTTCATACGACTTACCACTTAGACCTTTAATATGAGCCCTTACTGACGCTAAATGTTCAGCCAAAGCGATACTACGCTCAGCCTCATCTTGTGCATTTTGATAACGCTCGTAAGCGACCAGTGTGACTTTTGAATCCACTACCACATCTTTGTTTTCTGGCATGTGTATGACAACATCTGGCTGTAAGCGTTTGCCATCAGTTTGAGTTAGGTTCACTTGAGTTTGGTATTCATGCCCTTTGCGCAGACCAGACTGTTCAAGCACCTGTTCCAACACCATTTCGCCCCAATTACCTTGGGCTTTATTGTCACCTTTTAGGGCCTTGGTGAGGTTAATAGCATCACTACTGAGCTTATTATTAAGCTCTAACAGACTATTTATTTGCTGAGTTAAACCCGCCCTATCACGTGCGTCTTTGTCATAAACATCATCCACTTTTTTGCGAAAATCACCCAACTGCTGTTTTAATGGATTAAGTAAATGGCCTAATTGGTCCTGATTTTGGCTAGATAACTGGCTGGCTTGTTGCTTCAAGGAAGACTCTGCAAACTGTTTAAGGTAGCCATCAAAAGCTTCTTTAGTTTGGGTTTGCTGCTGTAATTGTATTTGATGCGCATCATGCTGGGCATCAAGCTTGGCTTGCAAGCTTGCATTAGTCACTTTAGCTTGGCTTAGCTGTGATTGTAATTGGGTGTCTTGTTGCTTGGCGTCTTGTAATTGGTTTTCCAGAGTTTGTGACTGCTCATAAGCTTGCTGATATTTAACTTCAAGCTGTGCTGTGGAAAGCTGCAGATCAATTAATTTTTGCGCTGCCGCTGCCTTTAAGTCGTTATTTAAAGTGCTGCTTAACTCATTAGCTACATTAACATCAGTTGCGCGACGTCTAGCAAAAAAAACCGCTGCCAACGTCATTAAACCTGCAATGATCCACGCTATATAATCCAGCATAATAGTTAAGCCATCCAACCTTGAATCATAGGAATAAGCCCCACTAAAGCCAAGCCAGTATAAACAACACTACCTACTTTTGGCTTTAATATTCGACGCAATAAAATATGGTACACAGCAGGAAAACTCACTATTAAAAAGCTCACCGGTATCCACCACATAAGATTTTGGCCACCATAAACTAAACTTGCAATAAGCACTATGGCAGCGATATTTCCAGCGGCTAAGTAAACACCAGACACAGTGCTATTGGTGTGCGTATCTACTGCGCCATCTGCCTCTAGGGTTTTTTGGTTTTGGGTGAGTACATCATGACTAACTTGGCGTGCGCTAAGCGCTGCACCCATAGCAAAAGCACCCGCAAAGGTGAAAATATAAATAGGTTCCATGTGCGTCTTTCCAGAGGGTCGGTAACGGTGTGTATCATGGTAACAAAATTAATGCAGCGCTTCACCCAACGCAGGACGTTTTGATCGCAGCAAGTCAAATTGTTTACGTAACTCAATAAGGGGTTTGAGTCCGTGGTCTAAAGGATCTTCTGGTAAATCTAGCCAGTTGACGCTATGTATGCGCGTCATAAGATCGTATTCGCCAACTATGGCATCTAAAAACATAAGTGCTGCATCGGTTTGAGGAGCATCTTCAAGAATAGGCAGCTCTTCTAGATATAAATCTAAATGCAATTCTTCACCAATATTACGCAAACCAAAAAATAATTCGTCCAGTTCTAGCACAGCATCGCCAATTTCTATGGCTTCTGGAATATGCTCTACTCTGGGATTAAAGGCCATCACTTTGATCTGGCTCAGCTGAGGAGCCGCAGCAACCAGAAACAGCACAGTATCAATACTTTGGTTGTACCCATCACAACCAAATACAAGCTCAATCCCTGTCCCTGCTTCATCACGGGCACAAAAAACCGTCAGATGAGGGTCTATATAGGATAACTGATCTTGCACTTCTTCTAGCAATTCTTGCGCTAAAACAGATTCTTCATTCACTAAGCTAAGAAGTTGATCTGCATTATCACTTACAAGTTGCCAAAAATTTTGTATGGGAGAATCGTTCATAACACGCCTTCAATACTAAAAAAGCACCACTAGTTGGCATCCATACCAGCGTGGCATCTTTTACATCCTGTATATAACGTAAAAGGGGAGTGCCTAAACACTCCCCTTTTTTAAAGCACTAATTAAAGCGCTGATTCAAATACAGATTTTGCAGCTTATTGCTTGCCCATCTGTGCTTTGATCAAGTCACCAATAGTCGTAGGACCGTCGGTAGATACTTCCATTTCGCGAACGTCACGGATAGCTTGCTTCTCATCTGCTACATCCTTGGCCTTAACGGACAAGTTAATAGCACGATTGCGACGATCAACAGCAATGATCTTAGCTTCAACACTGTCACCAACCTTAAGTTCGTTACGTGCATCTTCAATACGATCAATACTAATTTCTGAAGCTTTAAGTACAGCGTCAATGCCTTCAGCAAGCTCAATAACAGCTTCTTTAGCATCAACAGACTTAACCACACCATTAACAATAGTGCCACGATCATTAGCTGCAACGTACTCACTGAATGGGTCACTTTGCTGTTGCTTAATACCAAGAGAGATACGCTCTTTCTCAGAATCTACAGACAAGATAACCGCACTCACTTCGTCGCCTTTCTTATAGTCACGCAGAGCGGCTTCGCCTTCTACTTCCCAAGAAATGTCAGACATGTGCACTAGGCCATCTAAGTCGCCTTCTAGGCCAACAAAGATACCAAAATCAGTGATGGTCTTGATGTTACCAACAACCTTATCACCGGCTGCATACTTCTCAGCGAACTCAGCCCATGGATTGCCCACACATTGCTTGATGCCTAGAGAAATACGACGACGCTCTTGGTCTACGTCCAAGATCATCACTTCCATTGCGTCGCCAACGTTGACAACTTTAGATGGGTGAATGTTCTTGTTAGTCCAAGACATTTCAGAAACGTGTACCAAACCTTCAACGCCATCTTCAATAGAAGCAAAGCAACCGTAGTCAGTTAGGTTAGTTACTGTAGCCTGCACACGATGACCATTAGGGTAACGTGCCTTGATAGAAGCCCATGGATCTTCTTGTAGCTGCTTAAGGCCCAAAGATAAACGACCGCTGTCCTTATCAAACTTGATAACGCGAACAGTGATTTCATCACCTGGGTTTAGCATGTCACTTGGGTGCGCAATACGCTTCCAAGCCATGTCTGTAATATGCAGCAAGCCGTCAACACCACCTAGGTCTACGAAAGCACCATAGTTGGTTAGGTTTTTAACATAACCCTTAACGTCCATGCCTTCCTCAATGCTAGCCAACAATTCGTCACGCTGTGCGCTGTTCGCTTCTTGCATTACCGCACGACGTGAAACAACCACGTTGTTGCGCTTTTGATCCAGCTTAATCAGCTTGAATTCAAGTTCCTGGCCTTCCAAGTGGTCTACGTCACGCACTGGGCGTACATCTACCAATGAACCAGGTAAGAATCCTTGAATGTTATTGATGGCAACAGTAAAGCCACCCTTAACCTTGCCGTTGATAACGCCAGTAATGGTCGCTTCATCGTCAAAGGCAGTTTGCAATACATCCCACGCTTCGGCACGCTTGGCCTTTTCACGTGAAAGTTTAGTCTCACCAATGCCGTCATCGACACTTTCTAGAGACACCTTAATTTGGTCGCCAATTTTCACTTCTATTTCACGAGAGTCGTTGTAAAACTCTTCAATAGGAATAATAGCTTCAGACTTAAGGCCTGCGTGTACTGTTACCCAGTCGCCGTCAATGTCCAACACGGTGCCCATAACAACAGCACCAGGACGCATTTCAACAGCAATAATGGATTCTTCAAATAATTCTGCAAAGCTTTCGCTCATGTTTATATACCAGACGTTGTGCAAATCAAAAGTGATTGCAAAACAACGCTCGTTTAGCCTGAAGGTCAGCTACAACAGGGAAGTTTAATGGACGCGGTGTGTCAGGAACTGACGCCTAAAATGACACTAACGAATTTTGCGCGCGCGGTATTGTACACTGCCCATGCCCTTACATCAACAACACTCGCTATTTACTAAACAATGACTCTCTTTGTAAAAAAGTCCTACGCGTTCCCTTTTCGTGTATTATTTGTTGCTAATAAAAAACCAAATAGCTTTAATAGCTGTATCTGGTTATTGATTCATCAAAATAAATCTAGACATCTGGGGATAAGGTTTTCCAGAGCACAAGACAAAAAGGATTCATGATATGAAAAAAGGATTAGTTTTAGCTTTTATAGCCTTGTTTTTTGCGGAGTTTTCTATGGCCATTGAAGAGCCCAAATACACTGTCATCGAAACTGATGACATGTTTGAATTACGTAGCTATCAGCCTCTTATTGTGGCAGAAGTGCTGGTATCAGGTGACATGGACAGCGCTAGCAATGCAGGATTTAAATTAATTGCAGGCTATATTTTTGGAGGCAATGTATCAAAAGATGCATTAAAGGCAGGCGGTAACGATAAAATCAGCATGACAGCGCCTGTAAGCATACAAGCCCAATCTGAAAAAATAGCCATGACGGTGCCTGTGAGCATGCAGCAAGAAAACGGCCAATGGCTTGTGCATTTTGTAATGCCAAGCCAATATACCTTGGAGACACTACCCACACCTAACGATCCAAGGGTACTACTTAGGCAAATACCTGCACAAAACTATGCAGCAATTACCTTTTCAGGCTTTACTGGGCCTATTAAAGTTGCGCAAAAAACAGCTAAATTAATGGAGTGGCTTAAAGCTAAAGGCATTGAACCTATTAGCGAGCCAGAAATGGCCCGCTATAATGCACCTTGGTCATTACCCTTTATGCGTCGCAATGAGGTGATGGTAAGGTATTAAACCAAGCTTTTATTAGGTGCTTTGGGTGCAAGACACCCAAGCATCAGTTGCATTAGATGCAATAGCCGCTTCCACAAAACGCATACCTTCCACACCGTCAGCAATGGTTGGATAAGCCAAAAGGTCTTTGGGTAACTCCCTGCCTTCCCTGCGAGCCTGTATCGCCACAGCTAACTCTAAGTATAGATTAGCCCAAGCATCTGTTAAGGCTTCTGGATGCCCGCGAGGCATGCGTAATAAGCGTTGTGTATCTGCAATCATGCCTGCGTCATGACCACGGGAGATAATCTGTTCAGGAGCTCCGATAGCACGTAAGTGCAAAACTTCTGGTTGTTCCTGAAGCCACTCCAAGCTTGCCTTAGAGCCACATACTCGCAAGCGCAAACCACATTGACTGCCAGCCATAGTCTGACTCACCATCAAGGTACCTGGCACTCCACCTTCAAAGCGCAGTTGCATGAACGCAGTGTCTTCCAAAGCTTTGGGTTTGCCCGTAACATGAAAATCTGCTCGTACAGCCTCAACATTTAAACCTGATACAAACCTCGCCAAATGTTCAGCGTGAGTTCCTATATCACCCACAGTAAAAGATGGGCCGTTTTGCGCTACGTCCAAGCGCCAAGGTGCATCATCACCTTGATCGGTCACGTCCATAGCCCAGTCTTGAAAGTACTCCACATGGATTTGACGGATATCGCCTAAATCCCCACGGCGCACCATAGCTTGGGCCTGTCTAACCATGACATGGGCAGAATACGCATAAGTGACACCAAATACCACGCCAGCCCTAGCTTGTGCTTTAGCTAGACTTTGGGCTTCTTTAAGGGTGGTTGTTAGAGGCTTATCCGAAATAATATCAATACCAACATCCATAAAGGCTTTGGCTATAGGTGCGTGCAAATGATTTGGGGTCACAATGCTTACCGCTTCAATGCCATCCGCACGAGCCGCTTCTTTTTGGGCCATATCTCGATAATCATTATAGATACGGTCATCATCTAGCATCCACGCTTGACCTGAGGCTTTAGCGCGTTGTGGATTAGATGACAAGGCTCCTGCGACAATATCCCACCGATTAGAAAGGCGTGCACCACTGGCGTGCACCTCACCGATTAAAGCCCCCTGCCCGCCTCCAACAAAGCCTAGGCGCAAGCGCCTTGATGCTGGCGGAAAATCTTGTATGATTTTGTGCATATTGAATTCCTACAAAGCCCTAAAGCCTTTAATTAAGTGATTAAAGGCCATCCATTATGCACTTATTAGTCTGCACCAGGGAGCCCTTTACTACCTATGCGTTTAATAAAACTAATCACTCCAGGTAGCAGCAAAATAGTGATAGTGGCACACATAATAGACAAGGTTAGAGGTCGATTCCACAGAAAGTCAAAACTTCCGTCACTCACCACTAAAGCTCTGCTCAAATTCTTTTCCAACATGCCACCCAAAATAAAGCCAAGCAACATAGGTGCCATGGGGAAGTCGAGCATTTTTAAGCCTACTGCCATTAATGTAATAAACACCATCATTTGAATATCAAAGGTGTTAAAACTCACTAAATACACGCCAATAATAGAAAAGAATATGATTAAAGGGTTCAGTATTTGTGGTGGTATAGCCAACAATCTGGATATATAGGGAATTAAAGGCAAGTTTAAGATTAAGAGCACTAAATTACCAAAATACATGGAAATAATAACTGACCAAAATATATCTGGATGATCCAGGTATAGTCGAGGGCCAGGCTGAATACCATAAGCGATTAAAGCTCCCAGCATAATGGCGGTGGTACCAGAGCCTGGAATGCCTAAAGTGAGCAAGGGCACAAAAGAGCCAGTAGATGCTGCATTATTGGCAGACTCTGGCGCAGCCAAACCTCTTAATGCGCCTTTACCAAACATTTTTCGAAGCCTTAATGGCGCTAGATTACGCTCAAGCCCATAGGCTAAAAATGACGCTATAGTTGCACCCGCGCCAGGCAAGACGCCTACAATAAAGCCAAATACCGATGATCTAGCTACGGTAGGTGCCACTTCTTTCACTTCAGACATAGACAACTTCATGCTGCTCAAAGCCACAGGTTGCATCGTTTCACTGTTGGCATACATCTTCCCGCGCATGATGGTCATCATCACTTCAGCCAAGGCAAAAGTGGCCATAGCTAGCAATAAAAAGCTCACTCCATCCACTAGATCCATTTGCCCAAACGTATAGCGTGGAGCACCTGTAATAACATCATTACCTACGGTTGCGATCATCAAACCAAACACGGTCATCAACATCGATTTAATCACCTGGCCTTTACCTGAAAAGGCCGCCACAGACGTAAGACCTAATAGCATCAGTGCAAAGTAATCTGAAGATTGAAAACTTAAAGACACGCTGGCCAATGCTGGCGCTGCAAATATCAATATAATCGCACCTACAGTACCGCCACAAAAAGAAGCATAAGCTGCCAGGGCTAAAGCCTTACCGGCTTGATTTTTTTGAGCTAAAGGATAACCGTCAAAGGTGGTCACCAAGGTGCTTGCACATCCTGGTGCATTAATAAGAATAGAAGAGGTGGAGCCGCCAAATACAGCACCATAGTACACTCCAGCCATTAAAATGATGCCAGAGGATGGGTCTAAGGTATAAGTGATTGGTATCATTAAAGCCACGGCAGAAATGGGGCCAAGGCCTGGCAACATGCCAATAAAGGTTCCTGAGAAACAACCCAAGACTACCATCAATAAGTTAAACGGCATGAGCGCTGTAGATAACCCGGTAAATACACCTTCAAACATGTGTTTCTCCTACCAAAAAAATAATCGCGCTGGAGCAATATAAACATCCAACACTTGGGTTAATAATAGCCAAAATACCAACGCAAAGGGCACCGATGCAAATACCAACATCTTGGGCCTACGTTCGCCTAACATCCAATAACTTGAGGCTAAAAAAATACTTGTAGTAATAGGGAAACCCAGCCAAGGCAGGGCGACAGAGAAGAGAAAAGTGAACGCCATTAACCCAAACATGAGTAAAACGTTTGATTTGAACAATGGTTCGCTTGCAGAAGATGCCACTGGTTTTAAAACAATCAATAGCACGGAAAAAACAACACCTAAACCAGACAACCAATATGGCAAGGTTTGGGCATGAAAGACTTCAAACTTATCCCCTGGGAGAAGAGGAATATCGGCAGCATAATATCCGTAAGTCACTGATAATAATAAAAATAATAATCCGCCGAAACGATCTTTTGTAAGGTTCATGAGTAAAACCATGGTTAACGAAAAAAGGTTTGGAAAAGCGCACCAGGGCGCTAGTCCAAACACAGGTGTAATCAACTAATACACAAGGTCAATAGCTTATAGGAAGCCTAGCTCACGCATTAGGTCACCGATTACTTGCTCTTGCTGCTCTAGAAAAGTTACAAACTCTGCACGAGGCTTAAACGTTTCAGTCCAACCGTTGCGGGCTCGCACTACTTCCCATTCTGGAGTATCGTACATTTGCCCTAGTGTTTGAGCATATTCGTTGGCTTGTGCATCAGACAAACCTGGTGCACCAAAGAACCCGCGCCAGTTAACAAATGTAGCATCATATCCTTGCTCTTGTAATGTCTGCACACTTGGCGCGGCATCAGAACGTTCGCTACCTGTCATTACCAATATACGCACTTCACCAGCTGCAGCTAAAGCTAATGCTTCACTGAAACCTGTTGAAAGTAGCCCAGCTTCTCCAGATAGAAGACTAGCCATGGCTTTGCCACCGCCATCAAAGGCTAAATACTTAACTTTATTTGGGTTAGCGCCGGCTGCCTTAAAGGCCATAGCGGCCACTAGGTGATCCATACTTCCACGAGCTGAACCACCTGCAATAGTTACAGAACGAGGATCTGCTTTATAGGCTGCTACAACATCACTAAAATTTTGATAGTTGGAATCAGCCTTTACAACAAAAGCGCCAAAGTCACCAATGGTGGCAGCAATTGGAGTGACGTCTCTAAATGACTGTGGGAAAACCTTAGACAATGAACGTATCACGATGGGGGTGGAGTTCACCATCAATGTGCCATTAGCTTGATCAGAAGTTTCGATCAAATGTGCAATAGCTTTACCGCCACCTCCGCCGGACATATTTTCATATGAAGCGCTTTCTATCAAACCAGATTTGGTGAGCGCTTCACCAGTACCACGAGCTGTGCCATCCCAGCCGCCACCTGCCCCACCTGGTATTAAGAAGTGGATCGAATCTATTTCTGCCTGAGCTCCACTGGCGCTAAGAAGGCCTGTCATCAAAGCGGCTGTAAGCAACAGACGTTTGTTAGTTTTAAATTTCTGTAACATAATTATTCCTTAAGTTATTTTTTTTGCTCACGCACAATAACCAAGATGTTAACTAACGCAAAGTTTATGGGTGTAAACACTTTAAAGTGTTTAAAATTTATTTTGGTCATAATGTTCACAAGCAATACACCCACAATTTAAGTAATATGTGGCCATGAAGATAACAATAAAAAACCTTAAACTCCCCTTTAGACGGCTTAAGCTAAAAAGCCGCATGATGCTAATTTTAGGTCTTATGGCCTTATTGCAAACAAGCATGCTTGGTTTATTTGCTGTGCAATATCTTAGCCAATCTCTGGATGATGAAATTGGTCTTAAAGCCTTACACGTGGCCAAAACTATCGCTGCAATGCCAGAGATCGAGACAGCAGTTGCCAATAGTAATTCAACCTATTTACAGCCGCTAAGCATGACGCTTGCAAAACAAACCAATGCCCGTTTTGTGGTCATTGGTAACAGCAAGGGCCTGCGCCTGTCTCACCCTAATATCGACAAATTAGGCGCATCTATGATGGACGATGACAACGACAACATTAGCCCTACTCTAAAACATGGCCAAGCGATTATTTCTAAAGCAAAAGGTAGTTTAGGTTGGTCTATGCGAGCTCGCGCACCGGTATTTGGGGCCAATGGTAAAGATATTACTGGCTTAGTGTCTGTAGGCTACTTGTTGGACAATATAGATGCTGTCATCAATAACTACCGAGCTACCTTGTTGTGGGTCATTTTAGCGGGCTTTATATTTAGCTTAATAACAGCGCTATGGTTTGCTAACCACTTTAAAAAAGCCATTTTTGGACTAGAACCAGAACAAATAGGCCAACTCTATCAAGAACGTAATGCCACATTAGAATCTGTGCGAGAGGGAATCATTACCACTAACGCCGATGGTGAAATAACGACCATCAATAAAGCTGCAGTAAGCTTTCTTGATCTTGATACTAGGCAACAATGGCTAGGAGTAAACGTCAGTACCATTATGCCAAACAGTCCTATGCTGGATAACCAAATTAGCAGTGCTGCTGTATTCGAGCAAGAAGTGTGGTTTAACAAAAAGCCCTTTATCGTTAACCGACTACCACTATTAAACCAAACACAGGTGATTGGCTTAGTTGCTAGTTTTAGACCTAAAGACGAGTTGGATTTGGTGAGTCAGCAGCTAAATCACATGCAGCAATATGCTGATAGCCTGCGCAGCCAAGCCCATGAATATACTAATAAACTGCATACTATTGCAGGCTTAATTCAAATTGGCGCATCTGATAAAGCCTTATCACTTATTGGTCAAGAAAACCAAGCACACCAAGTGTTGATCAAACTATTAATGGACACAGTGACCGACCCTGTTTTAGCGGGTTGTTTGTTAGGCAAATTTAATCGCGCTAAAGAGCTAGGTTTGGAGCTATATATAGACCCAGAAAGCCACATGAACGACATCTTCGAACATATTCCCAGAGACCAACTAGTGAGCATGGTAGGAAACATTATTGATAACGCTATGGAAGCATGTTTAATGAAAAATGCCCACGGAAAAAAGGTGTCTATATCAATGACAGATTATGGAACCGACCTGATCTTTGAAGTAGAAGATCAGGGGCCTGGCATTGAATCTAACCTACACTCATTAATTTTTACAAAAGGTTACAGCACCAAAAAAGGAGAAGATCATGGCATTGGGTTGCATTTAGTGCAAAAACTGGCAGAGCGTCTTGGCGGTTATGTGGCTATGGAACATGCACCTTTAGGTGGTAGCCTTGTGACCATTAGCTTACCTAAGCAGGCACCTAGCTTATGAAACATGAAAAGCTAATCCGCGTGGTTATTGCTGAAGACAATCCACAAAATGCCCTGATTCAACAAACCTACTTACAACGTATTGCAGGCTTTGAACTAGTAGGCATTGCTCACAGCCTCATAGATGCGCAAGATCTGGTAAACATCTTCAAACCTGACCTACTGTTGCTTGATGTATACTTTCCTTCTGGCAATGGTATGGAGTTTTTACGCAACTTACGCGCTAATGATTGTGCCACAGACGTTATACTCATTACTGCAGCTAAAGAAGTTGACGTGCTCAAGGCTGCCCTTCACGGCGGTGTGTTTGATTACATTCTTAAGCCATTGGTGTTTGAACGACTACAAATAAGCTTAGCCAATTACATAGATCACTATGAGCGACTTAAAGCCGTTGATGATATGGCCCAAACCGATTTAGATCAGCTTATACGCGTAGCAAAAACATCCAACCCAAAAATCACGCGCCTACCCAAGGGCATTGACGAGCTTACTCTTAATAACTTGTTACATGTGATTTGTGAACAAACACAAGCGGTAAGTGCAGAACAAATAGGTAACAAGATCGGTGCTAGCAGAACCACAGCCAGACGCTATCTAGAATATTTAGTAGGCTTACAAAAAATAAGTGTAGAAATCCATTACGGTAGCGTTGGGCGCCCAGAAAGGTTGTACAAATCAGTCTAACCCTTTAGGTTGATGCGCGTTAGTCGTAACAAAAACTCAACCTTTTTTGTTGCGACTAAGAATAAACTACTAAGGCGCAGTTTATATGATCGCTTTGATTTTAAAGGGCTTTAGGAGTATGGTATATGTTCATTCATAACCTTTACGAGACTTATGCCTTACAGCGAATCGAATACTAGTGACCTAATTTTAAGTACAAGAATCATAAACTCACGCGAAGCTAGTGGTTACACGCAAGCACAATTAGCCCTTCGTGTAGGCGTCAAAAAAAGCACTATTGTCAAATGGGAAACCAGCCGCACAAGCCCCAGGGCCAATAGGCTCATAGAACTAGCAGGCATCTTAAATGTGCCAGTTTTATGGCTCATAGCCGGCGCAGACTCCCCTGATCAAGTCACCACTCCCGATCTGAGTGAAACCATCAAATTAGAACAAAAACTAGATAAAGCTGACATACTTGTCAATGAATTGTCTGCTTTAGTTTCTGATTTACGAGGGCACACTCGCAGGGTACAAAGAGATATAGACGAAAGTTTATAAGCTTACAGCTCTAAATAATAACGTAGAATGAAGTCATTCCATCAAAGATCAATTTACAACCTGTTATAAATAGGAAGAAATTGAAAATTTGGTAGAAGCTTTTTGGTGATGTGCGCTTATGCAAGTAATACCCTATGCTCACGCCAATAGGCGCTAAGGGTAACAACACTAAAGAGGTCAACAAGTTTTCACTATCTAATTGCCCCAGCAAAAAATAAGGCACCAACTTTACATAGTTGGTAATGCCAAAAAATATCGTGCAAGTGCCCATAAACACTGTAGGGGATAATTTTTGTGGTATCAAATAAAAATTAACAGGAGGCCCACCTGAGTGAATACCAAAGCTTGTAAAGCCCGCAATAATGGACCAAAAAGTGCCCTTGATAGCGCTGGGCTGTTGCCTAACTGACGACTCAGCCTTAAACCAAAAATTCATCGCAAATGCCACTGCAAGCAAACCAATGATCAACCGAACATGTGACTCGGTTAGATAACTAAACGTTAAGCTACCTAAAAGCACACCAGTCAGGGCAGCTGGTAACATAATTTTCAAGTTATGTGAGTCCCACTTACCCCAAAATTTGCGTACTGCAAACACATCCATCACACACAAAATAGGCAGTAAAATACCTGCAGCTTGCATGGGGCTCACTACTATAGCCATTAAAGGCACACACACCACGCCGATAGCGTTGCCAAAACCACCTTTAGCCACGCCAAAAATAAGCACAGCAGGCACAGCAAATAAATAGAACAATGGGTCAACAATCATTATAAAACCTTAATTTTCAAACCCAAGGGTATTAAACAAAGTTTCCCAATCAATACATAACCTCGTATAGCTTGGCATGATCTAATTATAGCAGACACTTTACTACGCGTTATTTTATAGTTCACTCAACCAAGGCGGGTTAGCGCCTTGTCTAGACACGTTAATTGCAGCAACCTTAGCCGCAAATGCCAATGATGCTGAAAGCTGCGCAGGAGTAACCGCTGCCAGTGCCGATTTAGACATCAGTTTTTGATTGGCAAGTTTAGCCATGAAGCCTGCATTAAAGGTGTCACCTGCCCCAACCGTATCTACAACACTTACCTTGGGCACAGCTTGGTGAACAGATTCACCTGTGCCTAAATAGGCTGTTGCACCATCAGCGCCTTTAGTAACGACAACTATAGCCTTACTCTGACCACGCAGCGCACTCACCTGATCAGCCTCCACGCCCGAGCTGCCCACTAACCAATCAAGGTCTTCATCTGAAACCTTGATAATATCAGCCACAGCTATAATGTTTTGTAAGCGTTCTCGGTACGCTTGGTCATTGGTGATAAAACTTGTACGTATGTTGGGATCCAGAATAATCACCATATCAACAGCATACTGTTGCGCGATGGCGCAATATGCATCTGCAGCAGGCTCGTTGATTAAGCTAATGCCACCAAAATACAATGCTGTGCAGGGTGTCTTTACACTCTTGCTAGAAGATAAACTTGGCACATCATCTATATGTACTGAGCGACCCGCGCTATTTTCATCATAAAATGTATAGCTTGCATGGCCATCGTTGAGACTGACAAAAGCTAAGGTAGTAGGTGCATTCGAGCGCATTAGGTAGGATGTGTCTACGTGGCTATCACTTAACTCTTGGCACAACTGCTCGCCAAAAAGATCATTTGAGATACCTGACAGCATGCCTACTTGCACACCTAAACGTCCCAAGCCAATGGCCGTGTTAAATATAGCTCCACCTACTAAAGGTGCAAAGCTTGCTTGGCCAGATTCTGAAGTCACTGGAACCATATCAATAAGAGCTTCACCACAACAAATAATCACAATAAATCCTAGTCTTTTAAAAAGTGTATAAGGTCTAATATCTCACAGGCATCGTATTAACATGCTAACAGTGTCATAAGAGGACATAACGTAAAGCAGTATAGAGCAATACTATATTGCTTAATTAAGGTTGAATTTATACTAATTTGCAGATATGTTGTATAAAAATCAACATAACGTCAAAAAAGTACCAGTATTTGAAAAATTTGTACTGTTTTACAGCCCATCTCAGAGCTATTGTTATATCAGGCATGACTAAATTACTTTTGTTGCGCTGAATCAACTACCAGAACAGTTAATAATAAAACCGAGATTTATCTCTGGAGAAAAATATGAAAATTTTGAAGATGTCAGCAATTGCTGCGTCAGTAGCACTAAGCAGTGTATCTGCTGCTCAAGCTGCCGATCTAACTATTGCCACTGTAAACAATGGCCACATGATCGAAATGCAAAAGCTAACAGGTCACTTTGAAAAAGCTAACCCTGGAATTAATGTAAACTGGGTAACTCTGGACGAAGGTACTTTACGTTCACGTGTAACTACAGACATCGCTACTAAAGGCGGTCAGTTTGACGTTATGACTATCGGCATGTACGAAGCACCAATGTGGGGCGCTAAAGGCTGGTTAGAAGCTTTAGATTTCGATGCAAGCTACGATGTGAATGATATCCTCCCTGCAATGCGCGGTGGTTTATCTGACGGCGGCAACCTATACGCTGCTCCATTCTACGGCGAAAGTTCAATGATCATGTACCGCAAGGACTTGATGGATGCTGCTGGCATGACTATGCCTGATAGCCCAACTTGGGGACACATTGAAGACGCAGCTGCGGCAATGACTGACAAAGACAATGGCGTATACGGCATTTGTCTTCGTGGCAAGCCAGGTTGGGGCGACAACATGGCCTTTATCACTACTTTAGCTAACTCGTTTGGCGCACAGTGGTTTGATATGGACAAGAAGCCTCAGTTAGATTCTCCAGCATGGAACCACGCTGTTAATTTCTACGTTGACTTGCTAAACAACTATGGTCCTCCAGGATCATCTGGTAACAGCTTCAACGAAATCCTTGCACTAACCAACGCTGGAAAGTGTGGCATGTGGATTGACGCTACTATCGCAGCTTCTTTCGTATCAGATCCAGCACAGTCTTCTGTTGCAGAGCACATGGCTTTCGCACAGTCTCCTGTAGCTGTTTCTAGCCGTGGCGCTAACTGGTTGTGGGCATGGGCTCTAGCAGTACCTGCTGGAACTCAACAGTCTGCAGAAGCTCAAGCTTTCGTACAGTGGGCTACTTCTAAGGAATACATCGAGCTAGTTGCTGCAACTAACGGTTGGGCTTCTGTACCTACTGGTACTCGTCAGTCTACTTATGACAACAAGAACTTTACTGACGCTGCAGTATTTGCTGACGCTGAGCTAAAGGCTATCTTGTCTGCTGATCCAAGCAACTCAACTCAAGCTCCTAGCCCATTCAAGGGTGTTCAGTTCCAAGCTATTCCTGAGTTCGCTGACATTGCTGGTGCCGTTGGCCAACAGCTTTCTGCTGCTCTAGCTGGTGACATCACTGTTGAAGAAGCTCTTGCTGAATCACAAAAAGCTGCTGATCGCGCTATGCGTAAGGCTAAGTACTACAAGTAATTGATCATTAGATCAGTCTTTTAGTTACAAAAAACAGGGCCTTAAGTATAAAACCTAAGGCCCTGTTTTATTTTTCCTCAACACACCGAGATTATAATAAATCTTATGAACTCCCTGTCTAATACATCTACTCAAACACCACGAAAATGGTTAAACATGGTTAACCTGCTAAAGGCGCCATCAATCATTTTGCTACTTGTTTGGATGATTGTGCCCCTGAGCATGACTTTGTACTACTCATTTGTTGAGTACAATCTACTCTACCCTGGGCCTAAGTTATTTATTGGTTTAGAAAACTACAGTTACTTTTCTACCGATTCAGCTTTTTTCCCTGCATTATTTAATACCTTAGTTTTAGTTGGCTCTGTACTGATTATTACAGTCGTACTAGGTTTAGCTCTTGCTTTGTTAGTGAATCAGCCATTTTTTGGACGAGGCATTGTCCGCGTATTACTGATTTCACCTTTCTTTATTATGCCAACTGTTAATGCATTGATATGGAAAAACATGATGATGGACCCCAACTACGGGATCTTTTCTGTCATCTCTGATTTTTTCAATGCCGTACCCATTAACTGGCTAGAGGATATGCCACTAGCGTCTGTCATCATGATGGTGAGCTGGCAGTGGACACCCTTTGCTTTGCTTATATTTATGACATCGCTTCAATCACAAGATACTGAACAAAAAGAAGCCGCCCAGCTTGATGGTGCAGGCTTTTGGTCTATCTTTCGTTTCCTTACCCTGCCTCACCTTGCAAGGCCTATCGCCATTGTAGTGATGATCCAGACCATTTTTCACCTGTCCTTGTTTGCAGAGATTTTTGTTACCACAGGTGGCGGACCAGGCTTTGCTAGCACCAACTTAGCATGGTTAATATATCGACAAGCCTTCCTTGCATATGATGTAGGTGTTGCTTCAGCCGGTGGCGTATTTGCTATCATTTTAGCCAATATAGTGGCTTTTTTCTTAATCCGAGCCGTTGGCAAGAATCTAACGGAATAACCTATGATTTTAAATATATCTCAACGTAAAACGATCAAACACTGGGCTACTGGTTTGTTTGCATGGATGGTTGCTTTAACATTATTCTTCCCTATTTTGTGGATGATCATGACCAGCTTTAAAACTGAGTTACAGGCTATTTCTCAGCCGCCATTACTCTTTTGGGAAGCCACATTAGATAACTACGCCCTCATTCAAGAGCGCAGTGATTATCTTAAATATGCTTTAAACTCTTTATACACTTCTGTAGGTGGCACTTTACTGGCCTTGATCGTTGCTGTGCCTAGTGCATATGCGATGGCATTTTTTCCAGGAAAATACACTAAAGATATTTTGTTGTGGATGCTTTCTACCAAAATGTTGCCTGCTGTAGGCGTGTTGATTCCAATCTATATGATTACTCAAATGGGTGGATTGCTAGATAGCATTTATCCATTGATTCTCATTTTTGCACTTATGAACCTGCCAATCATCATGTGGATGTTGTATACCTACTTTAAAGAAATCCCTAAAGAAATTCTTGAAGCAGCCCGTATGGATGGTGCAACGACCAGCGACGAACTTCGTCATGTGGTAATGCCTTTATCTTGGGGTGGTATTGCTTCTGCTGGCTTATTGTCATTGATCTTATGTTGGAATGAAGCCTTTTGGTCAATTCAACTTACTGCATCAGATGCAGGAACACTAGCAGCACTCATCGCCTCTTACTCCAGCCCAGAAGGCCTATTTTGGGCCAAAGTTTCAGCTGCATCTACCATGGCTTGTGCGCCAATTATCGTCTTTGGCTGGTTCTGCCAAAAGCAATTGGTTCAAGGTTTAACTTTTGGTGCGGTGAAATAAGGAATTATAATGTCTACTTTAAATATCTCTCAGTTACACAAACATTTTGACGACTTTCACGCCATTCGTGGAATTAACTTAAGCATCGAAGAAGGCGAATTTGTTGTCTTTGTAGGCCCATCAGGCTGCGGTAAATCTACCCTTTTGCGCTTAATTGCAGGTTTAGAAGACGTCAGCGGTGGTAATATCTCTCTTGGTGATCGCGATATTACCCAAGTGCCTGCTGCCCAGCGTGATCTAGCGATGGTGTTCCAATCCTACGCGCTTTACCCGCATATGAACGTTGCAGAGAACATGTCTTTTGCTCTACGTTTAGCTGGCGCAAGTAAAGAAGAAATTGCTCAAAAAGTAGCTGACACAGCAGCTATCTTGCAACTTGAGCCACTACTTGATCGTAAGCCTAAAGCATTATCTGGTGGCCAACGCCAACGTGTGGCTATAGGCCGAGCTATCGTGCGTCATCCATCAGTGTTTTTGTTTGATGAACCATTATCAAACCTAGATGCTGCACTGCGTGTACAAATGCGTCAAGAGCTTGCTGCCCTGCATCACCGCCTTCAAGCCACTATGATTTATGTGACTCACGACCAAGTTGAAGCAATGACTTTAGCGGATAAAGTGGTCATTCTAAATGCCGGTCAGGTAGAGCAAGTGGGCACGCCCATGGACGTTTATTACAACCCAGAAAGTCGTTTTGTAGCTGAGTTTATTGGTACACCTAAGATGAATTTCTTCCCTATGGATGAAACGGTGACCAACTACTTAAACAACAATGAAAAGGTTGATCGCAACCTTGAAAATGCGGCATGGATTGGTGCCCGCCCAGAGTCAATTATGCTGGATAAAAAAGGCATGTTTGGTACTGTGAACTTAATTGAACGTCTAGGTGCAGAAACACTCGTTTATCTAACTTATGGTAATGATTGTCAAATTGCTATTCGTGCTTCAAGCCTAGCGCCGGTTACACTGGGAGAAACGATTGAATTTGGTCTAGATTTAGAGCAAGTGCACAGCTTTGATGAAAAAGGTGCGCGTCTTAGCCCTGCAATCACTGGTGATTTGATTAAGTCGTTATAAAGAATACATTAATTTGTAGTATGTTTTAAAGGGAGGCCCGTATGAAAACAGACACGTTTAATCAAGTAGAAATCATTGAAAATGTTGATGATGGTATCTATTACTTGGAACACGGCTGGCCTTCCGACTTAATCCGCTGGCATGCCCACGCACCTTACGAGTTACACCTTATGGTGAGTACTCACGGTAAGGTGTTTGTAGGTGATCACATTGGGCGCTATCAGCCTGGCCAACTAATTCTTGTGGGGCCGCACGTGCCCCATAATTGGGTCACAAACAAAGATGAGCCCAGTCCTGTGGCTGTGCGCGACATGGTGATTGTTTTTTCTCATACATCTATGGATCACATGCTTCAAGGATTTAGCGAAATTCAAGAATTAATGTCGATGCTTGAGCTATCTCAGTCTGGCCTTGAATTTGTTGACTTTGATATGTCCCAAGCCATAGATTTGTTTGGCAAAGTGCGTGATGCATCAGGTGTGGAGCGTTTTTTAGCCTTCATGCATCTTTTGTCAAAGCTTAAAGCCTGGCCACACAAACGCACCCTATCTACTGCAAAACTTACCTCACCACTAACAAATTCAGCCGCCAATAAAATAAATGATGTGGTGCAATATATTGCTGATCATTACCAAGAAAATTTATCTCTTGGAAAGATGTCCACCATGATTAATATGAGCGAAAGCGCATTCTCAAGGCATTTTGCCAAATCTACGGGCAATAAGTTTGTTGAATTTGTAAACCGTGTGCGCATAGGCAGAGCATGCATTCAATTAGCCGAGACTAATGATCAGATATCAGCGATTTGTTTTGATGTTGGATTCAACAACATTACCAATTTCAATCGTCATTTTGTGAAGCTAAAAGGCAAAACGCCTGGAGAATATCGACGCATTATCCAAACCAATTTAGGCAAAGATAAAGCCATTGTAAAACCAACAATAGCCATGCCATAACATTTGGCTAGTTTCTAAAAAAAATTATAAGTACGATAAAGATAACACTATGAACGCTTTACAAAAAACTCAACTTACACCCCTAAATTACAGCCAAACCGACTGTCAAATAGGCATTATTCATGTTGGTATTGGTGCCTTTCATAGAGCACACCAAGCTGCCTATATTAACACTTTATTAGGCGATGTAGATCAACAAAACTGGGGCATCATGGGTATTAACTTACGCTGCGAAGACGCTCACATTAGCCATTTACTTGCTGCACAAAAACACACATATACCTTAAAAACTTTGTCTCCAGAAAATCACTCGACCTATCAAGAGATTGGGTCTATTTTATCTACTATCGATTGGTCGCAAAACGCTGACGCAGCAGCTGAAGCGGTGAATAATGAAAGTGTTCACTTAATCACTATGACCGTTACTGAAGGCGGCTATTATCTTTCAGAAAACGGGCTATTAGAAACCCACCTACCCATTATTACTGATGCTATAAACGGCTCAGGCAGCTGCATATATGCCTACCTGAGGGCTTCTTTAAATAGGCGTCGTTTGGGTTGCAACCTGCCCATCACATTACTATGCTGCGACAATTTACGTGACAATGGCCATTATCTAAAATCAGGCTTTGAACAGTTTTTGAAGGCATGTAATGACACCCAGCTACTGGATTGGATCAATGGCAATGTTACCTTTCCTTGCTGTATGGTAGATCGCATTACCCCAAGACCTGACGCAATCCATGTGACAGATGTAATGCAAACGTTTGGTTTAAATGACCCTCTTACGGTAATGTCTGAGTCTTACACTCAGTGGGTGATCGAAGACAATTTTGCTGGGCCAAGACCAGACTTTGAGCGTGTGGGTGTGGAACTAGTAGATGATGTCTCTCCCTATGAAGATGCAAAAATACGTATCCTTAATGGTGGCCACACTATACTCGCCTACTTTGCAGCACTTAAAGGCTACAACACTTATGACCAAGGCTTGGCTGACGAAGAACTCAATACATTATTTTCAGCCTACGAAACTTCAGAAGTGATTCCCGCGATTGGAGAATCTCCAATCAATCTGTTGGACTATTACGCTCTTACTAAAACTCGCTTTTGTAATAGCAACATTGCAGATGCTGTGGCGCGAATTTGTGCCGATGGTGGTATTAAGTTCCCTATCTTTATTTTACCTACAATTGCTACTAGCTATGCCCAGGGTCGTATTCCTCAAAATGGGTTACAAGGTATTGCGGCTTGGTATGTATTTATGTGTAAAGTCAAAGCTGGGGAAATTGATTTTGATTATGTAGAACCCAAATGGGCCTATTTGGACACCCTTTTAGATGGGCTTAATGTAACATCATTTATTGAAAGCCAAGACCTATGGGGCAAGTTACCTAACCAGTTCCCAGAGTTTAAACAAAACCTAACACAAGCCATCACCTTAATGATCTCGCGTTTTCCAGTGGCTTAATCTAAGATAAAGCTTAACTGAAAGCCTGATAAGGTAAATGTAATGCACACACAGCGTCTAGAAGGCAAAGTAGCACTAATCACCGGCGCCGCTAGAGGCATTGGTAAAGCCTTTGCCAAGCGCTACTTAGCTGAAGGCGCTAAAGTCATTATTGCAGATATTGATTTTGAAGCAGCAAGCAATACAGCACTAGCATTAGGTGAACACTGTATTGCACAGGTATTAGATGTAACCGATCAAACTAGCATTGATGACTGTGTGACTCACTCAATTTCTAAGTGGGGAAAAATTGACATCTTAATCAATAATGCCGCATTGTTTACCGCCTCCCCTTTTATCGACATTACCCGCACCGATTATGACAAGGTATTTGCTGTAAACCTGGCAGGGCCTGTATTCATGATGCAAGCCGTTGCAAAGCATATGATTGAGCGTGGAGAAGGTGGGAAAATCATCAATATGGCAAGCCAAGCAGGCCGCCGTGGTGAAGGTTTGGTAGCCGTCTACTGCGCCACTAAAGCTGCCATTATCAGTGTGACGCAATCGGCAGGATTAGACCTTATAAAACATGGCATCAATGTGAATGCTATCTCTCCAGGCGTGGTGGATGGCGAGCACTGGGATGGCGTTGACGCATTTTTTGCGAAGCATGAAGGGTTAAAACTGGGTGAAAAGAAAGCTCAGGTAGGTAAAAGTGTACCCCATGGACGTATGGGCGTAGCCCAAGATCTTACTGGCATGGCCGTTTTTTTAGCCAGTAGTGATGCTGATTATATCGTTTCTCAAACCTACAACGTTGATGGTGGACAATGGATGAGCTAGCCATCACCTAAAGATGCATGAAAACTAGCTCTACCCTTAATTGAAAATCTATACCAGTTTGAACTGAGTTTTAAGACGGGCAATAATATCATTAGACTCATACAACCACTCTACTGCCCCATCAGCCTGCTCTATTCTTAAACAAGGCACCTTGTGGCGTCCACCTTCTTGGGTCAATTGGGCCTTATGTTGAGCATTACCTTTTGCATCACGTAGCTCAATATGCAGTGCATGGCGCTTTAATTCACGGCGTACTTTGACGCAAAATGGGCAAGTTTTAAACTGATACATCGACATGGTCGAAGTCACATCATCTATGACTTTTTGAGCTGCTGCTTCTCTTACCAAAGGTTTTGGTGAGGTCATAAAGTCTAGCACTAAAATAATTTGTCCCAAAACCCATCGAATAATTTTCATTAACTAGCTCCACCAATAATTGGTTTGTTGAAATACGCATTGGTTTATACGCTTAAACTGGTCAGTTAAGCGATTTTGCGGTAAATTTTTGAATAACTCACAGTGTTTACAACCAGTTCAAACATCTGGTGAGGCCTTAAACACTAAGCATAGTTTACAGGATTTGACTAAACTCAGCCTTCTTTTTTATCATCAATTGATGTGTCCTTAATGGCCAGTACAACATCGTAATAAGTCGTAACACGCACCTATACTGTGGTAATCGCACTTAGCGCCAGGCAAAGCGATCCATTGATCTTTTGGTTGATTGTCTGCATTTAATACACGCCGCCACACTCTACTGGAGGACTCTATAAAATGACTTTCGCAATAGTCTCCTAATAATTTCAGATAGTTTAAGTATGGACCGTCTGGATAATGCTGAGACAGCATGGCAAGGGCTGGCAGGGTTTCGGCTTGCACCCAAAAGTATTTATTGTCATCACACACAGATCCGTGTGGATCAAAGCCATAAAAAAGCCCTCCTCTGGTTTTGTCCCAACCACGTTGCCATGCCGTATCAACTAAAAACTTGGCCTTATCTAACATCCAGATTTGAGGTTGATAACCGTGCAATATCAATAACAACTTAGCCCATTCTGCAAAGTGGCCTGTTTGGTAACCCCAAGGCTTATACAAGTTTTGTGGATCGTGCTGATTATAGGTCCAATCTACCTGCCAATCATCGTTATAATGCTCCCACAAAAGCCCATTGGTAGACGCAGTTTGCTGATTAACAATGGTGTTCGCAATCCGCAGCGCCTGCTGCAAAAAAAGATCATCTTGCGTGGCTTCAAAAGCAGCAATAAGGGCTTCACATGCATGCATGTTAGCATTTTGGCCACGATAGCTAGACAATTTGCCAGATTCACTATGCACTTGGTCTGCAAACAAACCAAACTCTTCTTGCCAGAAAACCTGTTGCATTAATTGATGTATTGATTTCAGTGCAGGCAAAGCAGATGTTATGCCTGCCTGATATGCGTTGGCGTATGTGAGCATTAAAAACGCATATCCATAACAATATTGGTCGCGGTCTGTCACTTCACCGTTTTTTAGCTCCCAGTGATAGCCTTGTGTATTTTTCCAAGTATGATTTTGCTCAATAAAATTTAGCCCATGCTGCACTATAGCTATGTGCTTAGCTTTTTGGACACTATGATCAGACAAAAGAGCACCACGGCAAAAGTTAACGACTAAGCGACAGCTACTCACCAAATGGTAGTGCGTAGGGTCTTTGTGCCCACCGTCTATATTTAAGCTTTGGTTAAAGCTCTGGTCAGGTTGCAGGCCGTGGCGTGCATAAAAAGCTAATATAGATTGTATTTGCTGCTCTAAAAAGGCCTTAGACAACCAACTATCTTTTCCCTGACTACTTACAGTGTTCATGGTGCTTTACCTGCTATTCGCATTTAAGGGCTAACATTCACGTGATCAAAGTCACTGGCATTATGGCGCTCTGGCAGTTGATCTTTTTCAGGCCCCCACGCTAAGTTGACACGCTTGCCTCTTATTACAGCTGGGCGTTGCTGTATTTGTGTGGCCCAACGTATCACATGAGTATAACTTGCAACATCTAAAAACTGCGCTGCACTATAAAGCTCGCCTAATACCAAAGCGCCATACCAAGCAAAATTTGCGATGTCAGCGATAGTGTATTCATCTCCACACAGGTATTGATGGTGGGCTAGTTGCTTATCTAGCACATCTAGCTGGCGCTTCACTTCCATGGCATAACGGTTAATGGGATATTCTAATTTATCAGGTGCGTAAGCATAAAAGTGACCAAAGCCACCACCCAAAAAGGGTGCACTTCCTATATTCCAAAATAGCCAAGACAGGCATTCTGGGCGCTTAGCCGAACCTGATTCTGGTAAAAACTGACCAAACTTTTCGGCTAAATAGAGCATAATGGCACCCGACTCAAACACGCGTATGGGCTGTGCACTACTGTAATCTATTAATGCTGGGATTTTTGAGTTGGGGTTAATGTCTACAAATCCACTACTAAATTGAGCCCCTTCGATAATGTTAATCAGCCACGCATCATACTCGGCATCTTTGAGGCCCAGTTGCACTAGTTCCTCTAGCAAAATTGTCACTTTAGCGCCGTTAGGAGTGCCCAATGAATAAAGTTGCAAAGGGTGCTTACCTTTAGGCAAATCTTTATCATGTGTTGCGCCTGCTACAGGTCGATTGATGCTAGCGAAGTGGCCGCCACTTTGGGCGTCTAATGTCCATACTTTGGGAGGGGTGTAAATGTCGCTCATATTGAGTCTCTTTGTGTGTAGTAAATAGCAAAGGTGATTTTTTTGATTGGCCCATCAAAGCCTCTGGCTATTTATTAAGGTTGATTAGTTTGCCTACATTATAGGCACATTGGTCTAAGTTAAAAACAGCATTTTTAATAGCTTTAGGTAAATCACTCACTCCCGGCATAATGCTAAAACACGCATCGATACCGGCCTCCACCATTAAGGTTTCGTCAATATCTACACTACCCACAATCGCCATCACAAAAAGGTCATGCTGCTTAGCACGTTTTGCCACTCCTACGGGCGCTTTACCGCTAAGGCTTTGGGAATCTAAGCGGCCTTCACCAGTGATCACTAAATCAGCATCACTAAGATGAGCATCAAATCCAATGCGATCTAACACTAGGTCTATGCCAGGTTGGAATTGAGCTGAGGTGTATTGCATTAAACCAAATCCAGTGCCTCCTCCTGCACCTGCACCAGCTTGGTCTCGATGAGCCAACCCTGTCGTGGCTTCGCTAATATTTGCAAAGTGTTCCAACGCCGCATCAAGCTGAGTAACCATTGAAGTAGTAGCCCCTTTTTGGGGGCCGTACACTGCACTAGCACCTTTAGGGCCAAGTAGAGGATTGTCTACATCACAGGCAACGGATATTTTGCACTTCTTCAACCTAAGATCCAGTTTATCTGTATTAATGCTATGCACTTGGGCTAAAGCCGCACCGCCAAAGGCAACAGGTGCACCAGATTCATCATTTAGCTGTAAACCTAAAGCTCTCAATAGTCCGGTGCCTGCATCATTGGTGGCACTTCCACCAAGGCCTATAATGAAATCTCTCACGCCCAAATCCAAGGCTTTGAGAATAATTTCTCCAGTACCATAGGTAGAGCTAACTAGAGGGTTACGATCTTTATGTGGGATCAACCCAAGCCCAGAAGCTGCAGCAATATCAATTACTGCAGTGCCATGTTCATTCAAAGGCGGCAGCAAGCCCCATTGAACCACAACACGCTTACCGTGCAAGTTGAGAAGTGAACTGACGCTAGTTTCAATAATACGGCCGTTAGTGGCCTCTACAAGAGCCGCAGCAGTGCCCTCTCCTCCGTCAGCTAAAGGCAAACATACCATTTGCGTATTTGGCAGTGCTCGCTGTAGAGCAGACGCAATAGTCTGCGCTACAACCACAGCACTGAGGGTCTCTTTAAAAGAGTCTGGCGCTATGATTATCTTGCGCATATTAACTTTGCCTGTTGCTTTTATATTCACAAAAATATACACGTCAGCGCCAACATATTCCACTACTTCAACGATACCATCAAGCACACCTTCACCCACTTCAAAAACCTTGTTAATTTTTGGGTGAATACCGATGTAAAAAAAGCCTGCTATTGTTTGATATTTTTGAAGGGTTTTATGGAAGAATAATTTCGTAGCTTAAATATCTCGCTAGCGTATTAAATTATTAAAAAATATTATTGATATTAAATTATTATATTTACATATTAATATAAAGTTATAAATATTAATAAAAAACTATACTTATGATTATATTATTATTGCAAAAAAATATTAATTAGTAGAAATTAATAAATAGATATTTAATATCATTTTTTATACATATATAAAATCTGAAACCCCGGAAATAAAATGCTCCAATTCACACCCTACACTGTAGACAAAGAAGCCATAATAAACCCACATATTAGGGTGTCCAACATACTTGAACCCATTGATGAAAGCATTATATTCAGCTATCACCTAGGGGAATTTCCAGGTAGTGACCAAGGCATTATGCTGACGCTATATTACTTTGATGTGGATTCCTTAGGTGAGTTACTTTATATTAATTTTATGCGCTTACCAAAATGGTTAATTCGCTACATTAAAGAAGGCAATAGCATTGAGATTGTCGATGACTTAAAGAATATATGCATAGATCTTCATCCTCAAAAAATGAATCACGCTTAGCCATCTAATTCATTAGATTATATTAGATGTCCTGGTTGACCATTTTTTCCTGCAAATTCCCTATTAACAACAACAGTGCCAGCAATAAAATCATGTATGGCGCGATTTCGTTTGTTTATCAATAAGAAAAAAGCTTCACTGAAAAGCCAAATTAGGTATCTGCTTGCTACCAAATCATACCAGGATGGATAAAGTGGTATCAGATATCCTAACCTCTCCATCCAATCCACTGCCACATAGGCTTGAGGACTAGCATCAGATAACGCGATAAAAAGAGCCGTCATAAACAAGGCTACAAAAGCCATATCTACAGATAAGCGCAATACAGCTTGCTTTAAGCCAATAGACGATCCATCAGGGTTGGTAACCTTAATTTTTAAAACCATTTTTCCTATAGTAGCGCCATAAGAGAAATTAAAATAAACGGCATACCCAAACGCTAATATAATAACGACAGCAAGGCCAAACACCGCGGCAGTAATAGATGAATTGAAAATAACGTAACAAAATAACACCATAGGTGCCAACATAATAAGATCTATAATCACCGCCAATGCACAGGGCCACAGTCCCGAAAAGACTTTATAGCTACCCGCATAATTGGTATTTTCAGTTGGTAAAAAATCCACTATTATTCCTTAAACCGCATCAACCCTAGGCCAGATAAAAAACTCAATTTACATTAGCCAACAATATATCACTAACCCGTATTACACAATAAATATAAGCAAATTAATAAACTAGAGTCCTGCTCTTTAAACAAATATTTTACCCGTAAGCTTTAAACAGTAAATTGATCGACATAAAGAAACAAACCGCTACAACAACAGGCTTAATAAGTGTGGAGCCGTTGTTCAAAATCATACGAGCCCCAAGCATTGCCCCAATAAACTGTCCAAACATCATAATAAAGCCAGCTACCCAATTAACATCGCCAAAAATAACAAAGTAAGATAGTGAAGAAATGTTGCTAACAAAATTTAAAATCTTTGCATTGGCCGTAGCTTTAGGCAAGCCATACCCTAGCAGCATTACAAAAGCTAAGGCCATGAAGCTACCTGTGCCAGGGCCAAAAAAGCCGTCATAAAACCCAAGGAATGGAGTAACAAATAGGGCAAATGAAACTACTTTAATTTTTTCTTGCCTATCTTCATCATTTATATTGGGCGAAAAGAGAAAATATAACCCCATGCATATCAGTAATATGGGTAACATTATAATAAGGTGTTGAGTGTTTATCTGAAGTAATAACCAGCTACCAAAAACAGAGCCTATAAACGTGGCAAGAATAGCCAGCCTCATTTGTTTAAGGTTGACGGTTTTTTTTCTAATGAAATAAAGTGATGCTGTTAGTGTGCCTACGCTGCCTTGAAGCTTATTGGTAGCCAAAGCAGACACAGGAGAAAGGCCTGCCAATATTAATATTGGGATCGTGATTAACCCACCACCACCAGCTATCGCGTCTACCCAACCTGCTATTATTGCAACAACAAACAATAACGTCAGTATTTCAAACCCAAACTCCACTGAAGTGTTCCTTCTTTTAAAAAGATTTTATAAAGCCATGCTATTAAACCATCTGCCACACTCAAAACCTATTAAAAACGAATGGGTTTGGGGCTAACATCATACTTAAAACTGATCTTAATTTACGGGGGGATTACAATTCGTTTAGGGATGACTCACATAATGTTAAAAAACGAGCTAGACCATGATATTGATCAACAAAGCCCCTCTATAGCAATAATAATTTTATCAACGTAGTATTTATAAATATCACCTAGGTGCCTTTAAATATTTGCTAAAACTTAGCCTGTAGGAAAAATTATAATGACTCAACCCATGTTTGCTTTATACCCAAGCCTCAAAGATAAAACAGTATTTGTCACAGGTGGGGCATCGGGTATAGGTGCAGAAATTGTCAGTAGCTTTGCCGCCCAAGGGGCAAAAGTTGGGTTTGTGGATTTAGATCACGCCAAAAGCAAAGCGCTAGCCAACACATCAGATAACATCTCCTATGAACTGTGTGACCTTACCGACATAAAAAGCCTACAAGCTGCCTTGGTAAAATTAGCCACCAAGCTTGGGCCTGCTACAGTGCTGGTTAATAATGCAGCCAACGATGACCGCCATAGCTGGCAAGACATTACTCCAGAGTATTGGGATGAGCGTTTGCAAACTAATCTACGACATCAGTTTTTTGCTATGCAGTGCGCAGCGCCAGGCATGATCGCTGCAGGTGGCGGGTCTATCATTAACATGGGATCCAACAGTTGGCATGAAACAGGTGGTGGATTTCCAGCGTACGCAACGGCTAAAGCAGCCGTGCACGGGCTGACCAGAACAATGGCTCGTGACTTAGGTGTACACCGTATCCGAGTTAATACTGTAGTGCCGGGTTGGATTATGACTGATAGGCAAAAACAACTGTGGGCCACTCCTGAAACACTAGAAAAACAGCGACAAAGGCAATGCTTACCGGACTTAATAGAGCCCGTTTATGTTGCAAGAATGGTTGTTTTTTTAGCCTCAGACGATTCGGCCATGTGTTCTGCCAATAACTATATGGTGGAAGCTGGGTCTATATAAAACAGCTGATATCCATCATTTTAGCCTGTGTGATCGATGCTTAACCACATGTTCAATGTAAGTCACCAAATTCTGTCAACGCGTAAAGGGCCTCCTCAGCTTTGGCTGATTGCACAAAGATATGGTCATGATAATAGGCTGCAATAACGTTGGCACTAATGCCTTTTTCCGCTAGTTTTTTGGATACAGCCGCTGTTAAACCCACAGCTTCTAAGCTTGAATGCACCGTTAAGGTAATTTGACGAAATGAACCTTCAAACTTCAAGCCTGCCCCTTGCGCTAAACTTTTTTCCAAAACTAAAGTTAGGCCTTCCTGCTCTGTAAATGTGGCTAATGGACTAAGCGACATATAGTCCGCTAATGTGCCAGAAACAGTACAAAACACAAACTCCTGTGCTAATAACTTTGGTTCCATGGAGCTTAAAAGCTCATCTAACTCTGTAATTCCTGACATCTTTCTAATCTCTGTCTTCCTTATACTTTACTTAATAGACATATACTCTTAAAGCCTATCAGAATCTTTATCTATCAGCCTATTAACCTATCAATCTAAGGCACAGCAAGAACCGCACAATTACACAGATCATCACTTTCAAATGCCGTTAAATCACCCGCTTTAAGCCCAGGTACCGGGAATAAACGCACTGTAAGTGGTTTATTCAGCCGATAGGCCATGGTTCCTGTATCTCTCATGAGTGCTGAAATTTTTTCTGCAGGCGTATTGCCAGGTATAGGCACCGTGTCTAGCCCAATGCCGCACACAGCGCTATAGGTTAATAAAGAACGTATATCAAACTGCGCATCAATACTGCCCTCAGCAAGCCCTGTGTCCTCTGTTAGCGCAAGCATTAAACCAGAAAAGCCTACAAGGTCAACATCTTTAATAGACTTGAAGACTTTAGTCAGTAGTGAAGACACCTCCACAGTGCCTGCTGCTCCAAAATACTCAACGCCCATTAGTGTGTATAGCTGCGTCATGCTTGCGCAATCTTTAGACGGCGCAGCAGAGCTATCAAAACCAGAAAAGGCATAAGACTTGTCACAATTTTCAGTTTCAATAATATGATTAATAGCTGAAATGTGATGTTGTAGCGCACCACTCATGCCCTCGTAGTAGTCTTTAAATCGCTCGTTGTGATGCTTATGGGGCGTCTGATTACATTCTTTAAGTGCATCAACTAGAAGGTCAGGCGTCTCTAAGCCAATCACAAACCGATTACCTAGCTCCTTGTGGTGGTAGCTTGCAGGAAAGTAGGGAATGAGAGGATCACAATTAAAATTAACCGTAAAATTAAAATTACCCTCACCTCTAGGTGTGATCACGCTAATGTGCTGAACAGCTTTTACGCAGTGTTCAATGAGACTGTTATCTAAAACCCCATGCTCATCAAGCTTAACATTGACACATACATTGCATAAATCACCAAACTCCTTGATTAGCTCGGGTAAAAGCTCTATTTCTTCTTTAGATCTAGCTTCACCAATCGCAAATCTAACTCTCATACCCAAGTCACTTGATTCTGTTAACAAGGCACTTAAGTAACTTAAGTCTGTTCTAGCGCTTTCTAAATTTTGAGTATTTAAATATTCACCAAAAGGGTTAGTGACGATTCTTATAGACTGAACGGTATAACCTTTCACACTGAACTTTGACGTCAAATTTAAACAAAATTGCGAGGCTTGTTTTATTTCATCTTTCCAAGTGGCTTTATTTTTATCCAAAGAAATAAACGTAGTGATGGTGCGGATTTTACAAAGGGTTTTATCTTTATAGGTCATGTCTTATTCCTGCTGTGCTGAGGGCTTGGCTGTATTGATGGAAATTATACCTATGTGCGCTTATTCTAAATGCCACGTAGGCCTATTAAATTCCCAAATGGGTCCTCTACTTGACACATACGCAGTCCATCTTCAATAGGCATGGACCCTCGGTATACTTTAGCGCCAAGGCTTTTAAAATGGTCTATTGTTTTATCTAAGTTTGAAACAGACCAATATACCACTGTGCCAAACTTACCTGAACCCACCCTTGCATCGGCCTGAACAATCTCTAACAAAAAACCATGTATATCTAACACAGTAATATCAAACTTTTTTAAATATTTAAGCTGAGCTTCAGAAAATGCTTTTTTATACCAATCAACACCAGCCTCAACATCGTTGACATAAATTAAAAGTGCGATGGGTTTCAAGTAAAGCTCTTATTATAAGTATTTCAAGGCGTGCTCTGTGATTTTAAAACCCAAAAAGCCAACTAAACACTTAAGTTTAAGTTGGCTTTTTGGGTGTTATGTTTCATTTTAGTTTTAAAAAAACTTCAATGATATCAATCAACTAATGTGTCTACCTTCTCCCATGTGTTATCGGATGTAAATTTAAAACTCCCTCTAAATGTCATTTGTGGCCACTGATGAGGTTCAATAATACTAAGAAATGATCTATCGTTTTTAATGTATAAACTGTAGATTTTACCCACTACAGGGATAAAGCTGTAAGACGCCTCGTAAACTAGTTGTGTATCTTCGGCTAGTTTTACCAGCTTAAAATACTCCTCCTTCAATTCGTCAAATTTTGTCTCAAAAAAATGTGTAGCAGTAACCCCACGCTCTTTTTTATGTTGAAGTACATCTGGAATAGTAAATGCTGGTGCTCCAATATTAGTCGGATATGGCAGCGTAGCTGCAAAGTCTGTTACGTTGTCTGGCTTCTTCATTCATTATCTCTTTAAACGAGCACATGAGGCATTGAGGGTAAATATAAATCAAAACACAAGCACAAGCCTGTGCCTTTAGTTTTGGCCTTACAATATCGTTTTAGTTACATGTGGAATAGTGTATTTAATGTTTTATCAGACGCTAATATCGGTAACATCCAAAAACTGCACACCTGAAATTTTCCAACCGTTTGATGTTTGCATTAGAAAATACCTCACATAGTGTACAGTGCCGGCCGCGTCTAATATTTGAACATCTTGAGTGCGCCCTTGAGAGGTTTGCGTGTGTTCTAAAAATGCCACACCTGCTGATTTCCATATCATTGGATAACTAAGCTGAACCATTTTACCAAAAAGTTGCGCAGTTCTAAATATAGATCGTATCGAAGGGCTGGCATAAGTATACGCCCTGCTAACATCGTCATCTGCAAACGCTTGGAGCTGACTATTAATAGTAGCTTGTACCTCTTCTTTTTCAGAAGCAGCAACCGGCAGGCAAAGCAGTAGTAATACCAAAATACTTGCAAGATAGCGCATCGCAAATAGGTCGGTAGGAATAGTTAGGATAGTTGCTTTTTTAGTATTCATTAGTCAATTATTGTTTAAACGCGCTAAATTTGCAATATTAGTGATTAAAGTAACCCACCAAGGCTTGGTGAGGGTTAACTCTATCGAACAGTTCCAAAGGCTCATAGGCAGGTGCAGCACTTTGCAAAAAGCCCACCACACCTTAGAATCCAAAAAACCCATTAAATGCTTAAGTTATAACTGGCTGATACAAACTTAAGAAGATCACTTACTCATTTGTTTAAGCTTTAACAGTGTTTTTAATATGCTGCTTTAATTGCATGACAACCTTAGTTTTTGGATTATCTTTTCTCATCAACATACCTAAAACCCGTGGTTTTGGGTTATTTGGAAGGGGGATTTTCCTTAAATTAGAAAACACAGGGTCAGATTTACAAAGGTCTGGAGCGACTGAAACACCAAGACCATGCGCCACCATACTACCCAATGTTTCCATAGAGTCCATGACCATGGATTCCTTGACCATTATTTTGTTTTTTGTGAGCCAATAATCAGCTAATAAGCCCACAGAGGTTCGCTGTGCCAATCTAATATAAGGTTGGCTTTGTAAAATACTGATGGGGTCTTGACCTTTGAAACTATTGGAGGTCAATAGCACAAGGGGCTCTTCGACAAGAGTCTCCCACTGAAGGCTTTGTTCTATTCTTTGTGGTTTACTTAATATTACTAAATCGATGTAACCATTTAATACGTGGTCATACAAGTCTGTGGACATGCCTGGAATAATTCGAACTTTGGTATTAGTCACATCTTTCATCATACTTTTAACTGATAAAGGCACCAGTGCCAATATAGCCGAAGGAACTGAACCCAAACTAACGGTACCAGAAAAATTATCACCAGCATCAAGCCTACTGAACAACCTGTCATAGTTCTCAATCACTTTGTGCGCTTCTTTTGCAAATGTCAGACCGTCCGCGTTAAGGCTAGGCCTATATCCATTACGATCAAACAATGGTGTTTGTATTGACTCCTCCAATAACTTCATTTGCTGCCCTACAGCTGCTTTAGTAATAAACAGCTTATCTGCAGCAGCAGAAAAACTACCGCTTTCTTGAAAGGCTAAAAGTGACCTTAATTGTTTGATGGACATAATGGCACCAACTGTTTGAGGATCAGAGTGAATATTAAGATTATATTAACGCAATGGTAAATATAAACTTTACTAATAGTAAACTAAATATGGCTTGTATTAGTATTTATTTTACAAGAATATGAAATAAGTGACAATTACGTTTTAAAAATTTGAATAAAGTGACCAATCCTTATACGCAAAATAGCAAAAGCTTTGTTGTCATCAGCATCAATGCATGCGAATACTTCAGTCTTGAATTTAAAAGTTTATATTTAGGCTGTATTAGCTAAACTTTAAGGATAATAAAAATAATGCTTATTAAAAAGTGCAGTTAATGTATTACTGAAAAGTGGCCACCAAGTGGCTGTGGCAAGGCAACATTTTTGTTGTGGGCGGCCATTATATGAATATGGTTTTTTAGCTCAAGCATTAAAGCAATTGG
>Ga0209815_1000028_pt1 | contig 107088 bp, 92 predicted proteins | sample CoawatmetaG00DNA_FD_187507 | JGI IMG/M metagenome (GOLD analysis project Ga0209815, IMG submission 187507) | Marine microbial communities from the West Antarctic Peninsula - Coastal water metaG002-DNA (SPAdes) (version 2) | ecosystem: Environmental > Aquatic > Marine > Coastal ...
GTTATTATGAGTACAAAGGTAATCAGCTACACAAGTAAAAATGTTATACAATTTTAGATATAAGTTACATAATTCTGTCTTTATTACATTCTGTCTTCAAACCAGTTTAGCTGCATTTCCATTTTATTATAACTTAATGCGGTAGTAATTATTTTTTTTAGACGAAAAAAAGCAGTTTCGTTTTTAACTACATAATCAGTCGCTTTATGATGCAGACAATCTACCGCTACGTCAATCTTATCCTGCGAAGAAAGCATGATCACAGGAATGGAAGCATTTAAATATTTAATTTTATCTAAGGTTTCTAAACCGGTCATCGCATCTTCAATAATACCATTCAAGTGGTAATCGGAAATAATGATATCTGGATTCTCTGATAAATTTTCGATACAATGTTCTCCAGTAGTAAAAGTTTTTAATATAAAACTACCATAATCAAGGAATTGATTTTCTAGGAGCTTTAAATATACAGGATCGTCATCGATAAGAAAAAGTTTTATTTTATTTTTATCTTCCTTAAGGTTCCCTAAATTAGTTTTATCTGCGGATGCACCAATTTCTTCTAATGGTTTTCTTCTAATATTTTTCAACTTTAAAAAGTGAGAAGGAGAAATACCAACCACTTTCTTAAATTGGCTTGATAAATGGGCTACGCTACTATATTGTAGTTTAGATGCTATTAGTGTAATACTGAGCTCGCCGTAAGTAAGTAATTCTTTTGCTTTTTCAATTTTATGAGAAATTAAAAATTGTTCAATAGTAGTTCCTTGAACTTCTGAAAATAGATTTGCTAGATAGGGATAATCGTGATTTAATTTTTCACTTAAGTAATGGGAAAAATTTATTTTAACTGGTTCGTTGGAATGATGAACCGTTTCAATAATTATATTTTTTATTTTTTCAATTAAAATGGCTCTGTTGTCATCCATTAATTCAAGACCTACATTGTTGAAACTAATTCTTAACTGTTCACGTTGTGGAATAGAAATATTTTCCATGACATCCACCTCTCCCAGACTAACAATGCTAAAGTGAAGCCCTAATTTAGTCAATTCCTCTTTCACCGCTAATTTACAGCGATTACTCACCATGTGTTTTATGTATAATTTCAAAGGCTTAGTTTTTAATTATTTTCAATTCCTTCGCTAGTTCTTCTGCTAATTCTTTGTATGCTTGCTTTAGCATTTTTTCAAGCGTTTTTAATTTTGTTGGTATTAAGTCTAAATGTATCTGTTCATTTGCGAACTCCTCTAAGTTTTCGACAAGAATTTTAACCTCTTTAGGCAATCCAATTAAATCAAGTGTTGGTTTAATTTTATGCGCACTCTTTTGCAAACCGTCCCAGTCGGAAGTGGCTAAGCATTTCTTAAGTTGAGTAGTAATAAGGGGCGTTTGTTTTAAAATTAATTGGAGCATTTCTGTAACAAATTTAGGATTGTTAGCTGCGTGACTTTTTAGGTAATCTAAGTTGCAAATTTTTGAGTCCCCTGCTAGTTTTTTAACATCTTGTTTTTTTCTCTCTTTTACCAAACTTACAATTTTATTTAATAACTCTTTTTCATTAATAGGTTTTGAGACATAAGCATCCATTCCCACTTCTGTACATTTATCTGCATTCTTCTTAGTCACATCGGCGGTGAGTGCGATAATTGGGATGGTTGATTTTGGTGCTTTCATTTTGCTGCGAATATACTCTGTAGCCTCCCATCCGTTCATCTCGGGCATCTGTAAATCCATTAAGATTAAATCATACTTATTTTTTTCTAATAGTTCAATTGCAATTTTTCCGTTGTCTGCGACATCAGATTTAAAACCAAAATCATTTAAAATAGTTTGTGCTAAAAATCGATTGATATTAATATCGTCAACGATCAATATGTAGAGAGGCACATCAGGAACTAACGCATCATCTGCACTGATTGTTTTTTTAGTTTTAATATGGGTTTTTTTAGATTTCATTAAAGGCAGGGTAAAGGTAAAATCACTACCAACAGCTACTTCACTTTTTACTGTGATACTTCCGTGCATTAAATCTAATAATTGCTTCACAATATTTAATCCTAAACCTGAGCCTCCATATTTTCGGGCTGTATTATTGCCATATTGTGCAAATGGATTAAAAATATTTTTTAATTCATCACGGGGAATACCGATTCCTGTATCTGAAATATTAACCTTTAGGACTACTTTTTCTTCATCTTGGCTCAATAAATTCACATGAATACCAATACTACCTCCAATTTCAGTAAACTTTATTGCGTTTCCAATAAGGTTGAGCAATATTTGATTGATCCGAATAGTATCTCCAACTAACCATTTTGGGATATCTTTGTCAAATTTTGTTTCTAAAGTTTGTTCTTTTTCTCCTAAGCGCAACTCAAACGTGCTCAGTACAGAATTTACTAGATTATTAAATTTTAACTCTGTTTTTTCAAGAATCATTTTTCCCGCTTCTATTTTAGCTAAATCTAAAATATCATTTACCACCACTAATAAAATATCGCTAGAAGTCTTAATAGCATTCAACTGATGTTTTTGTTCTTGGGTCGTTTTATCACGAAGTAATATTTTAGTAAATCCGATAATACCATTTAAAGGAGTGCGTATTTCGTGACTCATATGGGCTAGAAACTGATCTTTAAAATCTGTTAATTCTTCCGCCTGTTCTTTTGCGAGTATCAGTTCATTTTTATTTTCTTCCCGCTTGGTAATGTTACTTGCAGCTCCAATTATCCTAATAGCTTTTCCGCTTTTGTCTCTTACAATAAATCCTCTATCGTTGATATATTTATAATCCCCTGTAGGCGCTAAAAAGCCATATTCGAATGAAAAATTATTTTGATCTTCGGATTCTGTTATTTCCTTTAATAGTTTTGCGATCCGACCCTTATCCTCTGGATGAACATAATCACTCCAATTCGCGTCTTTCTCTATTGGGCGTTTTTTGTCGAATCCAAACACTCTATGAAAACCGTCTACGCTTCGATATACTTTTCCGGTTAATAGATCCCAATCCCAGAGCGCGTCATTTGTTGCTTTTGTTGCCAATTCATATCTTTCGTTCGACTGTCTTAATTCTTCCTGGTTTATTTTTATACTCGTTATACAGCGTATAATTCCTCTACTTCCAATAATTTCTTTTTTACGATTGTATAAGGGTTCTCCTACTTTTTCTATCCAACGCTTTTCGTTTTTAAAATTAATCAACTCGAGCTCAATGTCATAGAGCGTGCCATGAAGCGTTAGTGCCGAATTTGCTTTTATAAGGCGTTCTTTTGAAGCTTCATTATAGCGGTTATTTAAGTTGACCTTTGCTGGCACACCATCTTTTGGTTCAGTACCATAAATTAGGTGAACCGTTTTAGACCAACTAGTCGTATCTGTTTCGTTCAAGTATTCCCAGTAGCCTATTTTAGCCATTCTACCGGCTTCTTTTAAAACATATTCATTTTCTTTAACGAGCTTTTCTAAGTTTTCTTTAATTAATTGTTGTTTTTCTATCTTCCTTTTAACAACGGTTATGAGTTCATCTGTGTTTACAGGTTTCACTAAGTAATCTTCAGCACCGGCATTCATACCCGTTCTAACATCTGCTTTTTCCCCTTTTGCTGAGAGAAAAATTAAAGGAATACTCTTTGTTTTTTTATTTTTTTGTAGTTTTTCAAACATCTCAAAACCGTTCAGTTTTGGCATAAGAATGTCCGAAATAATAAGATCAGGAAGCTCTTTTAAAGCCACATTGAAGCCCATCTGCCCGTTGGCAGCCTGACAAACTTCATACCCTTCTAAAACAAGGATGTCACAAACTTCTTCTCGAATGGCTAATGTGTCTTCTACAATTAATATTTTAAACATTTTTTTATTTAGTTTTAGGAAGTTTTGCTATAAAAGTAGTTCCCTTTCCAATAGCGCTCTTTACAAGAATTTTACCCTGCATAGCATCTATTGCTTCTTTTGCAATTGAGAGGCCAAGTCCTGTTCCTTGAATTAAATCAACATTTTTACCTCTTGAAAAAGGGTTAAATACAGTTTTAAGCTCTGTATTTGAAATCCCGATTCCAAAATCAGTTACAGAAATAATAATATATTTTTTATTCGATGAGAATTCAACGACGATTTTTTTACTATTTGCAGAATATTTGACTGCATTGCTAATGAGGTTAATAAAAATATTACGACCTAATTTTTTATCAATAAAAATAGTATTCTTTTTTAATCCCTCTGGATCTAAAACGACTATTTGGTGCGATTTTTCCTGAGAAATAGAAACTTCTTCAATTATTTCATTAATAAAAGCGCCAAGATGTACATGTGATGGATTGTTTTTTAGCTCATTTGCGCCGGCCTGTCCAACAAGTAAAACATCATCTAGCAATCTAGTCATGTGGAGCACCTGATTTTCTATCTTATAGAGTTTTTGCTCGACCATTTTAGGTTCCATTTTCTTCCAATATTTTTTAATGGAGCCTGCCGCAAAATTGATTGCTGTTAAGGGTGTTCTAAATTCATGCGAAGCTGTGGAAACAAATTTTGATTTTATGTCATTCAATTCTTTTTGCTTTTCTAAGGCCTGATTTAACTTTACGGTTCTTTCTTCTACCTTTATTTCCAATTCATTCCGGTATCCTACTAATTCCGTAATATCTTGTCCTACTGCTAGCATCCCCTTTATTTTTCCATGCGTATCTCTTCGTGTGCTTGAATTTACAAGTAACATTATTGGTTTTTTAGCTTTTGAGAAAATTGAAAACTCAAAGTTTGCGGTGGATTTCCCGCTTAAAACAAGATTTAATATTTTGCTTGCTTTTATTTCCGATTCTATTGGCGTAAAGGATTTCCAATTGGACCCCAGTACCTCTTCTTTTTTATAGCCAGTAACTCGCTCAGATGCTTGGTTCCATTCATTAATCAAACCTGTATTATCGATGCCAAAAATAGGGGTACTTGAAGTCTCAATAAACTGCCGTAACTCTTTTGCTATAGCCAATTCTTCAACGCGCCTGTCTTTTTCTTTGTTGGCGATAATTAACTCATCCGCACGTTTGTCTTTCTCTTTATTTTGAAAAGCTAGCTCCGTATTTGCAATCATGAGCTCATTGGCGCGCTTTTCCTTTTCTTCTTTTGCAAGCACTAATTCTTCGGATCGGCTGTCTTTTTCTTTATTTTGGAACGCAAGTTCGGTGTTTGCAACTGCAAGTTCGTTTGCACGCTGTTCTTTTTCTTTATTCTGAAATGCTAATTCTGTATTTGCAACTGCGAGTTCATCTGCACGTTTTTCTTTTTCTTCATTTTGAAAAGCAAGTTCTATATTCGCAACAACCAGCTCATCCGCACGTTGTTCTTTTTCTTTATTTTGAAACGCAAGTTCTGTATTTGCTACTGCGAGTTCATTTGCACGTTTTTCTTTTTCTGTATTTTGAAAGGCAAGCTCTGTATTTGCTATGACTAATTCCCGTGCACGTTTCTCTTTTTCTTCTTTAGCGGATGCTAACTCTTTAGATCGTTTATCTTTCTCTTCATGTTGGTAGGAAAGATCATACATCGCCTTAGCTAGTTCGGCAACGCGCTTGTCTTTTTCTTTGTTTTGAAAGGCAAGTTTTGAGTTGGCCGAGGCTAATTTTTCAGCTTGCTTAGAAAGAGTTTCCTTTTGTTTTACCTGGGCTGTTATGTCAAATTGAATACCTACATATTTAATTATCTTTCCATTGACGTCTTTAAAGGGAGTGATGGTCATTTCTAACCAAATAAAGTTATTATGTCCTTTGGCTTTATTTATGATTTCACCCTTCCAAACCTTTCCAGAGCGAATCGTTTTCCACATACTTGTCATAAAGTTACTGGAATGTTCACCACTTTTTATGACTGCATGATCCTTGCCAATTAGTTCTTTTCGTTGATATCCGAAAATCTTACAAAAGTTGTCATTTACAAATATAATAGTACCGGCTGCATCTGTTTCAGAGACGATTGCTGCCTGATTTAAACAGACAACTTGTTGTTCAAGTTCAACTTTAATGTTGGCAAGTGCTTCTGCCCATCTATCTTTTTCTTGATTTTGAAAAGCAAGCTTCGTGTTTACAGCGTGCAAATTGTCAAAAGAATTTTGGAGTTCTAAGGTTTTTTCTTTGAGCTTATATTCCGTTTTATTTCGTGCATTTTTTTCTTTTTCTAATTTTTCTTTTAATGCAATTTCAGCTTTTTCACTCTCTGTAATACAGGTAAAGGAAACCCCAACTCTTCCCTTCGTAATTTTCCATGCCGAAACAAAATAATATTTATCAAATTCAGCTCCGTAGCTTTTAAAGCGAATTGGCGCTCCTGTTTTATCTACACTAGCAAAAGATGTAAGCCAATAGTCTTCTATAATGCCAACTACGGAAGTAATTTTTTTATCGATTAGTTCTTCCTTCGTTTTATTTAAAAGTTTTGCAAAAGAAATATTTACATCTCTAATATAAAAATCGATGGGTTGTTGCTGTTTATCATAGATAAGTTCGATCACTTCTACCATTTCAGACATGGAATCATAGAGTGCTTTGTACTCATTCTTTTTGGGGGCTTGAAGCTTATTCTTCTTAGGTTCTGGGGTTGTTTTTCCTAATGCTTCGTTCGAATTTGTACTCATAGTTTCATTCTCTTTTGTTTTAAAATCAACAGAAAAGCTAGATCAATTGAATTTCTTTATTTGGGTATATAATTGCTAAAACAACTTATTTAATAGGTTTAAGTTTAGCAGCGAAATTTGAGTAATTTAATACGGTTCAAAACGTATCTTTAGCCAAATTAGATGTTTTTTATTAAAAAGAGAACTAATTTCCTTTTTAAATTAAAATAAATTCAAAAAACAGTCAAATTATGTGCCTATTTTAAATATAATATCAAAAATATACCTTTCTATTTGTAAATACATATTTTGGTTTTTTAAATCTTTAAAATAAGAATGTAAATTAAGAGTGATGCCGTATAAATAGTGCTTTGAAATTCCTGAAGGATTGAAGGTGCGTTTTTTAAACTCTTATTAATATTGTTGTTTTTATGAGTTGGAGTATTCTTGCTTGTGCGGCAGAACAAAGTTTTTTTCCGGCACTCTTCTTTTCTGACATCCTTTATATTTGGCGTATATTGAAAAAAAATAAATAGCATTGAAAGATCCGATACGTCAAAAAGGTTCTTTTTTAAGTATTATATTATTGATACTTTCGGGAGAGTTAATTTTTTTATTACCCTATGTATTAGCACGAATTTTTAGACCCACATTTTTAGAAGTCTTTAATTTAACAAATTTACAACTTGGAACTTTGTTTTCTGTTTATGGAGCTGTGGCCCTATTATCGTATGTTTATGGTGGCGCTATTTCTGACCGCTTTCAGCCAAAGAATTTAATTGCAAGTTCGCTGTTTTTTACAGCTATTGGAGGACTTGTTTTAGCGATATATCCGTCCTACTTTGTGCTGCAACTTCTTTATGGGTACTGGGGGTTTACTACTGTCTTTTTATTTTGGGGAGCTATGATAAAGGCTGCTCGAGTTTGGGGAGGTGACCAAAATCAAGGAGAAGCATTTGGACTTTTAGACGGAGGTAGGGGTTTGGTAGCTGCGGCAATGGGAAGTTTAGGGGTTTTAATTTTCTCCCTTTTTTTAGTAAATGATATCGAATTGTCTAGCACAATAGAACGTAAAAATGCATTTCGGTATGTGATATTATTTTCATCATTTATAGTATTCGTAAATGGTATACTGGTGCTATTCTTTATGAAGTCCAATCAAAAAGAAGAAATAAAAAAAACAACGTCCACACTTTCAAATGTAAAGGCAGTGCTAAAAATTAAATCGGTGTGGTTAATAATGCTGATTATAATTTCTGCGTATGTAGGCTACAAAGTCACGGATATATACTCGCTATATGCTTCCGAAGTGATGCTTTACAATCAGGTGGAAGCAGCAAATATTGGTTCTTTACAATTGTATTTACGACCTTTAGTATGCATTGTTATTGCGCTAGTAGCAGGTAAAAAGAAGTATATTTATTATATTGTTTTTGGGTTCATAACCATGCTCATAGGAGCCCTATTTTTTGCACTAGGACTTGTACAAGCGCACATGAATTTTATATTTTTTCTTTCTTTAATCGTTGTAGCAACGGGTACCTATGCGATTCGTGCTTTGTATTTCTCGATCATGCAAGAAGGGCACATTCCTCTAGCAGTTACGGGAACTGCTGTGGGTGTAATTTCTGTGGTGGGATATACTCCTGATATTTTTGCGAGTCCTATTATTGGTTATTTACTGGATACCTATCCAGGAATTCTTGGACACCAATATGTATTTATTATTTTAGTTTTATTTTCTATATTAGGATTATTAGCATCTTTAAAATTTTCCAAACTCGTGCAGAAATTAAATACAGAGAAGTTGGACCTGATGAAGGCAGAGTAAGAGCGGTTTTAAATTGTTTATGAACTGAACTTAAAAGATAAATAGTGCAGGTACGGCTGCTACGAGTGAAAGGAAATGCTCCGGATTACGCAAGGAAGGTGTATTATTAGTTATAAATAGCAACTAAATGATTTTTTTATATATTTGGAATGAACTTAAAATATATACAGATGAAAAAAATAGCATTCCTTTTAGTACTTGCATGCATGAGTAGTTGCAAAGATAAAGTGAAAACAACAGCAATTAGTGCACCTGCCACAAAAATGCAGGTATTAACCGTAAACTACGAACTTTCAGAAATGAGTCTAGATGCGCATGCCCAGTTAGGGTTAGATGTAGTGGGTAATTTCGAACCTGGTAAAATTAAAGGGCTTCTAGGTAAAACATTTATTGGAAATCTCGAAAATGGAGTTTTTGGAGGCGTCTATTATTTTACAGACAATGAAAGTTTAGCAGCATACAGTACTTCAGAACTTTGGGAGGGTATTGTTGCGCACCCAAATCTTGTTAATTTCAAGAAAGAAAGTTATGCTGTAGCGGGTATTTCTGCCATGTCTAACGGACTCGCTGGTGAAAGAAAAACAGCAACGGAAGTTGGAATTGAGTCTGCGAAAGAAGTCTTAATTGTAAATTATGAACTTTCAGAAATGAGCATAGAAGCGCATGCCCAATTGGGAAGGGATGTAGTCGGTAATTTTGCACCTGGAAAAGTCAAAGGGCTTATTGGTAAAACTTTTATTGGCAATCCTGAAAAAGGAGTTTTTGGAGGGGTGTATTATTTTACAAATGCGGCTCAAGCAGACCGTTATTTGGCTTCAGATTTGTGGAAAGGAATTGAAGCACATCCAAATCTTGTGAATTTTAAAACAGCACGTTTCGGCATCGCTCCAATCTCAATTATAGCGGATGGAGTGCCATCTTTATAGCAATTTAAAAGGATGCCTTTCTGGTAATAAATCGTTAAATAAAAAAAACCTACAGATATGTAGGTTTTTTTTGTCTATAATTAATCTTTCCTTCTGAAAAGAAACAAGAGAAAAAAATCACTGCGTTTTTTTATTAATTCCATTTTTCTTGACAACACAATGCAAGGAAGTTTTACCACTGTATGCAGCCTGCTTTGCTATATAATGAGACCATTTGTCCTGCAGAACACCATCCGTTTTGTGGTTGTAATAAGACAAGCTGCGGTAACGTTTACGTGGCAAAATGCTGCTGGAGTTAAGACAGTAGTGCAAGGTCCGTGTGATACGTGAAATACGTTCGCAATGTATTTGGTGTAGCTTGTAATGACATCTTTTGGTAAAAGTAACAGACCCGCAATGCTGCAGGTCTGTTGTAGGTTCTCAAAAAGCTACTGATGTTGACTGTTCTATTGAAGAACTAGACACAAAGGCAGCGGGTATATTATTTACTCAGGAAGTTGTGAGGCATTGAAATAGTACTGCTCATTGACAATTTTCCCTGCTTTATTTACGGTTATTTGAGAATGATGTTTTGCTTCTTTTTCTACTCCTGATTTTTTGTTTTTTATTGTAATATTCCACCAAGAAATAATAGTTTGTGAATCTTCTGCACCCTCATATTCAAGTACGTCTGGATATCCGCTTTCGCTAACATTAACTACCTCATAGTTTTTGAAGAACGCCTTAAGATTTTCTATTTCTTCTGTTACAGATTTTGTTGCATTCATTTCTGAATTCATTACATCTGAGATCGTGGCATTTTCTGCATAGAGTGATTTCATTGCAGCAATATCTCCCAATTCCAAATAGGCATACAGCAATCTTGCTTTTGCAATCATAGGGTGGTCTTTATAAATCACGCCATTTTTTCTAGTTTGCCAAGCATCATAGGATTTTTTCCATTTTAATTGACTATCGGCAACTGATAAACCACTAATTTTTTTTCCGCCTTTATTGAAAAAGAAAATTGAATTTCTTGGAATTTCAAATTTAAATCCTGTGTTTTTGTCAAAGCCTCTTAACTTTTGATAGGTGTACACATTGAGATTGTCTTTTCCATATTCCATAGCATCGGAATATGCACTTCCCCTGTCTTCTATGCTAAGGCCTAAAACATTTTTACTGAGGTATAAAGAACGCTTAACCAAACGATCCATGGTCAGCTCTTCTGTATCCATAGCATTCATTTGCCACCATTTAAAGTCTTCGGTAACCAAAGACCTTAATTTTTCTTCGTCACCCGCAACAAAAGCTTTGGTAAATTCATTGACGAGTTCAATTCCAGGATGCGCGTCATATATTTTTCCATTGACATGCTTTTTTTGTCCAAAGACTGCCGCTACAGAGAGTAGCATTCCAAATAATAATACTTTTTTCATATTGTTTTTATTTTAAAGATTTATAATTATCTCAAATATAACATTTATTAATTGCTTATTGACACTAATATAGTTAGAGAATATTATTTTCTGAAAACCAATAAATCCTTGAAAAGAGTAGAGGTACTTTTTAGACTTTCTTTTTGAAGAGTAAATTGAGGTTAAATATATTTAAAACAGTAGGTTAAAGAAAATCAGTTCTTTTGGTTTACCTTAAAAAATAGGAGGTTATTTTTTTACTTTTCTTTTTTGAATAGTGATAATTACTGTTTTAGACGTTGGAGTATTACTTCTTTTCGCAACACTGTTTAGAGGCACCAATACGTTTGCTTCAGGAAAATAGGTCGCCGTGCACTGCTTTGGAATCTCGTAAGAAACTACTAAAAAACCTTTAGCAATTCTTTCTTCGCCATTAAAATGACTGGTTAAATCCACCAAATCTAATTTCTTTAATCCTTGCGTTTTCATGTCTTCTGAATTCATGAAAATAACGCGCCGCTCATTTAAAACACCTCTGTAGCGATCGTCTAAACCATAGATAGTGGTGTTGTATTGGTCATGTGTTCGAAGCGTCATCATAATAAATTGGTTGTTTGCTAGGCAGATATCTGAGGGCCTGTTTAAGGTAAAATTTGCTTTTCCAGAATGCGTGGGAGTGAAGTCGTTTTCTCGTGCATTGTTGGGTAAGTAAAAGCCTCCTTCGTCCCGAACGCGCGCATTGTAATCTTTGAAGCCAGGAATAGTCGCTTCAATCTTTGCTCGAATAAAATCATAATTACCAATAAGATATGTCCAACTAGTAAGGGTACATTGTAAAGTGGCATTGGCTATTCCCGCAACAATAGCTGGTTCACTTAATAAATGTTTGGAAGGTGGACTTAAAGGACCATGAGATTGCTGAATGATCCCCATGGAATTTTCAGTAGTTACAAATTGCAATCCGGAAGTTTGGAGGTCTTTTTCTGAGCGACTTAAGCAGGGCAGGATTAATGCTTTCTTCCCATGAATTAAATGACTTCTATTCAGTTTTGTAGAGACTTGTACAGTAAGTTGACATTTTTTTAAAGCAGCAGCGGTAAATTCGGTATCAGGAGTTGCAGAAACAAAGTTTCCTCCCATTCCAATAAAAACTTTTGCTTTTTCTACATGCATTGCTGCAATAGAAGCAACTACATCTAAGCCCTGCGCTCTTGGTGCTTTAAAATGAAATTCTTTCTCCAGCGCATCTAGAAAAGAAGCTTTTGGTTTTTCCCAAATGCCCATAGTTCTGTCTCCTTGCACATTGGAATGTCCGCGAACTGGACAGGTACCTGCTCCTTTTTTTCCAATACTCCCTTTTAATAATAGGATGTTAACAAGCTCCTGAATATTATCTACCGCATTCTTATGTTGGGTTAAACCCATTGCCCAACAAATAATAATTTTTTCATTATTGATAATTAGTGCGGTAGCTTCTTTTATTTTTTCTAAAGAAATGCCTGTTTGTGGGAGTAGTTCTTCAAATGAATAAGCATCTAAATCCGCTAACATTGTATCAATTCCGCTCGTTTTTTTAGCTATAAAATCGTGATTAAAAACACTTCCGGGGTTTTTAGTCTCTTCCGCTTTCATCAATTTCAAAATAATTTTCAGTAAAGCAACATCTCCATTAATTCTTACGGGTAGAAACACATCGGTTAAATCTTGTCCTTTGCCAACCCATTTTAATGGATTTTGAGGATCTTTATAATTTATCAAGCCAACTTCAGGCAGTGGATTTATTGTAATTATTTTACCACCATTTTTTTTAGTTGCTCCCAAAGCAGATAACATTCTAGGATGATTTGTCCCAGGATTCTGTCCAATAACAATCACAACATCGGCGTGGTCAAAATCGTCTAAAGTCACAGAGCCCTTAGCGATACCCAATGTTTCTGAAAGGGCAATTCCACTAGATTCGTGACACATATTAGAGCAATCTGGTAAGTTATTAGTGCCAAATTCTCTTACAAATAGCTGGTATAAAAAGGCAGCCTCATTACTGGTTCTTCCAGAGGTATAAAAAATGGCTTGGTCTGGAGATGCTAATGTATTTAATTCCTTTCCAATCAGTGTAAAAGCAGCTTCCCAAGAAATTGCTTCGTAATGGTCTTTGCCTTCTGGTAAATACATAGGCTCTGTAATACGTCCACTTTTACCAATTTCATAATCAGAAAGCTTAGACAGTGCTGCTACAGAATGTGTGGCAAAAAACAATGGGGATACTTTGTTTTTGGTGGCTTCTTCTGCAACTGCTTTCGCACCGTTTTCGCAATATTCGGCTAAAAAAGCACGTTTGGCGTCAGGATCTGGCCATGCACAACCGGGGCAGTCAAAACCTTCTTTTTGATTGATGTTTTTTAACAGACGAATCCCCTTGAGCACACCTACTTCTTTTTTTATATGTGTTAGTGCAGATACAATTGCTGGAAATCCAACTGCAGTTGTAGGAATTTTTGTGAGTTGTATACCTGTTAATTTTTCAGGTGGCTGTGCATTCCTTTTTTTAGACATCTGCTATGTTTTTTAGAAAATCAGGATTTGAATAAACAGTCATTTTTTGTTCGCGTGTAAACCCTATGAGACAAATTCCAAATTCTTTCGCGAAGTCTACTGCTAAAGAAGAGCAGGCAGAAACAGCAATGATAACTGGTATTTTAGCAATAAATGCTTTGGTTACTATCTCGTAAGACACACGACCACTAACAAGCAGATATTGTGCTTTTTTCAATGCATCTTGAAGCAAGAGTGCCCCCACCGTTTTATCCACTGCATTGTGTCTCCCAAGATCTTCTTTAAGTGTCAATAACTCGTGATTTTTATTAAAAATTGCAGCGGCATGACTTCCCCCTGAAGCTTTAAAAGTTTTTTGAAAAAGGTGCATCTTAGAAAACATAGCACGCACTATTTCTGATGAAAAAGAAGCATTTGATAAGAGTTTTTCGCCTGCGATATCTAAATCTTTTAGTTCTTGTTTACCGCAAATTCCACAAGAAGAAACAGACAAAAGTGTTCTTTTATTTAAATAACCTTTTCCTAAATCTTCTTTTCGAATGCGAACATTAATAATGCTAGGAATTTGAGAGGCTTCTTGTAGTACTTCAAAAATAAAATCGGAACCATTCTTATAGATATCTTCGGCATACAACAAGCCTCTTACAAGTTCTTTGTCATTGTCAGGTGTCCGCATAACAACAGTATATGCAGTGCTATTGATGTTAATTTGTAGCGGAGCTTCTACCACAAGTGCATCCGTTACAATTACTTTTTGCTGGTTTGTTATTTTTAGTCCTTGATAGGATCCTGTTTGCATGCGGTAGAGAGTTAAGCCTTCCTCACAAACTTACTAAAAAAGTAATCGTCAAAGAAAATAAAATCCGTAAAATGCACGCATGATAGAGAGGTTACAATTTTCAAATAGACAAAAGGTGCTGGGGGATAGGGAAGTAGTTTTAAAGGCAGCAAAAAAAGAAGGTGTTTTTAGTAGAAAGTTTCTTATTCTTTTGAGCAAAAAATAACGATCAACTGATTGTCTATGTTTGTGGTAAAAAATAGGTAAAGAGAACCTCCATCCTTAATTTTTAATTCTTTTCGAATTTGTGTGACCGTTTTTGGGAAATTTCTTGTGGTAATATTTGCTTTTTCTCCAGAGATGAGTTTGCTTAATTTCTTTTTATCGTAGGCAACTACTTTGTCAATTTTAAAAGTTCGTCCTGGAAATTGGATGTTTTTTTTTGAAGTATAAATATGAGAATGTCGATGTATTTTAAAAACGGAGAGCTGTGCAGATATTTGGTGAAATCCACCTGATTTTAAGAGGGCAGCATTTGGTTCATACAAGTAAGCGCTTGGCTCAGAATACACAGATTCAACCGGAGCACTCCATTGAAAATTGAATTTTTGAGCTTTCTTTTTATGCATATTAATTGTTTTCACGGAGATGGCTCCTAAAAATCCTTTTTCTAATAGAAACAAGACTTCCTTGACTTCATTATCCACGGCAACAACCTGTATTTCTCGTACATATTTTAGTTCGCTAATGGCGCTTGTTAGGTCTAGTATTGGAGATATTTTCAGGAGTATCTGGTCTGTTTTACTAAATAGAAAATCAAGATGTTCAGGTACATTTGGTAGACAGTCTTTTAATAAAAAGACTTTCCCTTTAAGGTCGTTTCTTCGCGATGGATCTATATAAATACATTCAAAATTCTGTGCACTATTTTTTAGAAATTCGATGCCATCGCCACAATGTGTGATAATTTTTTGCTGCTGTAACTGTTGGTAGTTATAAGCTACAATGTCAGAAAGTTCTGCATTAATTTCACAATGTGTCACCTCTTTAAAATGTTTTGCAAAGTAATAACAATCAACTCCAAAACCTCCTGTTATGTCAACAATAGAGCTGCCTTTTAGAAGCTTAGATTTATAGTTAGCAGTGATTTCTGAGGAGGTTTGTTCCAAACTAACTTTTGGTGGATAGTAAATTTTTTCGGCAGAAAACCAAGTAGGTAATTTTTTTTCAGCTTTTTGTTTTGCAGCTATCTGATGCGCTAATTCTTGAATAGAAACCTCTTTAAAAGGACTTCCTTTTAAAATAATTTTTGTAAGATCTGACTTTAAATGAGTGCAAATAAATTTTTGAATTTCAGCTTTTAGAAGGTATGAGTTCAAAGAAGTTAAATGTTTTTAGTTAATGATTTTACAATTTTATTTTCTGCTAAAAATTCTTTTAAAATAACCTTTAAAGCGGTATACATTGGAACCGCTACAATCATCCCCACAATACCAAAAAGTAATCCACCAATGATAATGATTAAAAATATTTCTAAAGGATGCGATTTTGTTGTTTTGGAAAAAATAAGTGGTTGACTGACAAAATTATCTACCAACTGGGCCATTAAATACCAGAACAATATCCACAAAGAAGTCGCTAATATTTCTGTCTGAAAGTCTAAGCCAATATTACTAGTCATCGACAATACAAACATAATTATGGCACCGATCATTGGGCCAACGTAAGGAATTAAATTTAGTAATGCACATAAAAAGGCAATGACAAGGGCATTATCAATATCAAAAATCAGTAAAATGAGGGTATATAAAACAAAAAGGATTGTAATTTGGGAGAGCAAACCAATAAAATATCGGGATAATAAATTATTAATGGTTTCTAAGGAGCTAGAAAACCGGCCTTCATTGCCATTTGGAACAAGGGTCAACATACCATTTTTTAATAAATGACGGTCTTTCATAAAAAAGAAAGAAATAAATAATACAGAAAATAAACCGACACTTAAAGAGCCCACTGCCTCTAAAACAGCATTTAAAAAGTTGGGAATTTCCTTAAAGGAAGCTAGGAGGTCTACATTTTTTAATTCATTCAATACGTCGATTCCTTTTGATAAGAAATAACTATTTACTTGGGCATATATTTCTTGCACACTCGCCTGTAATTCGTCTACCTCCAGTAAGGACAGGCTTTTACCTTGTTCTGCAATCAATGGAATAAACATAACAATTAAACCAGATAAAAAACTCAACATTAAGAGCATTGTGAAAATAACGGCAATGGTATTCGGAAGTTTTAATTTAGTTCCAAGAAATAAAATAATAGGCCGTGCAATTAAAGATAAAATACCGGCAATAATAATATAGCTTAGGACCGATTGAATTGTATATAAAAAGAGACCGAATAGGACTATTCCGACCAAGATTCCAAAGGCCTTTAAAATGCCGCTTGTAATGGTTTTTGAATTCATTCGTTGTATGCTTTTACGTTTTCTAAATTTAATTGAATTCCGATAGATAATTGATGACTTTTAGCTAATAAAGCGCCACTTTCAGTGACGGTCCAATCTTCCCATGTAGCGGAAACACCCCCTATAGGAATAATTTTTGTCCACATTTTAAAAGAGGTAGGGACGAATTGCTTATTTAAAATCCAGAGATATGAATCTCCGGGAGTGGAACCTCCAGAAGTGTAGGTAACTAAAAGTGCTGCGCGACCATTATGAGTAACAATACGTCGCTCTGTACCTGCATCAAATACTTTGTAGGGAGCAACCAGCCAGAAAGAATCATTATTAAAAAAAGAACTGGCTTTTTCTAGGAGTTCTTGATTTATAATTTTCTTACCGTCCTTATAAACTTCTGATTTGTCTGGCCTTTTTGTGTTTAAAATTACAGTATTTTTTTCCCAGGAAACTTCCACAATATTTTTTTGTTTATACCATTTGTAAAAGTGCACTCCTCGAAAACTCCATGTAAAAATTTCTGTTTTTTCGAAATTCTTATACTGAAGTGATGCAAGCATTTTGTGTGCAAGTGCATCTGCGGCCTTGCCTGTTTTCCCCTCTGGCAACGCTTCATTGCTTACCACATAATAAATACCAGCTGCAGTAATTAGAAGTGCCAAAGTAATGCCTATAAATTTAAAAAATTTCTTCATGTTGGATTGCTAAAATTTCTGAAGCTAAAATATCATTTTTTCAAGGAAGAAATGCGAAGTTCAACTGCTAATATTACAAATGTACTTTTTCTGAGTGACTCTATTGAGGCTAAAAAAAGTATTATAGTGCATTCGTTATCCGCAATTTTTCCTGCTAGTTGTTAGCGTTCAAAAGAAGTAAAGACGCTTCTATGGCTCGAAATGAATAAAAGCATTTTTGAAAATAGTTCTAAATTTTTTAGGAAGTGCTTTTGTAATACATACGGTAACTTTGGTTAAAGGATGCACAAACGAAAGTGTTGCCGCATGCAAATACAATCCTTTTCCTTTTAAGACGAATCCCTCATTAAAATAATTTTGGTCTCCTAATATTGGGTTTCCAATACCAAATAAATGTTTGCGTAACTGATGCTTTCTTCCCGTTTGTGGCTGTAATCTTATTAAATTTAAATAGCCAAATCGTTCAGAAGGTGTTTTCTGTAGCACTTCATATGTTGTATGTGCTTCTTTTCCTTCAATAGTTTGCGCTATTTCTCCCGAAGTCTCCATAGCTCCCATGGCAATAGCGAAATACGTTTTTTTTATTTTTTTTTCTAAAAATAATGCACTCAATGTACGGATAGCTGCACTTGTTTTTCCTATCAATAACACTCCGCTTGTAGCCTTGTCTAATCGATGCACAGGTTGTGGTCTTACAGCGTCTGGTAGCGTGCTTTTTTCAAGGTTTTGAGCCAACCCGTTTGCAATGGTCATAAACTTATTTCCACTCACTAAAATCCCAGGAGGTTTGTTTATTATAGCGAAATAGTCATCTTCAAAGAGCACTTCTAGCGGCAATTCTAACCGTTTAAACACAGAGGATACTTCCGACTGAAAAAGACTTATTTTTTCTCCACCAGAAATATATTTCGCGGTAGTGGCTTCAATCCCGTCAATAAAAACGAGTTTTTTCTTAATGGCTTTTTTGATGCCAGATTTTGTAGGGACTGTTTTAAAAACTCCAACGCCATATTCTTGAAAACGAACAGGGTTCTCTAATACCTTGGCGATATGGGTTTCTATAAGTTTCATTATTTAGCAAAAAGTTGCCCGATGTCTTTGAAAGCCTTAAACTCTAACGCGTTTTTCTCAGGATCATTAAAAAACATGGTTGCCTGTTCTCCAACTTCTCCTTGAAAACGAATGCAAGGAGCAATTATAAAAGTGGTATTGCTTTCTTTTAAGTTGTTCGCTAAAGTATGCCAGTCTTCCCAAGTCAAAACAACCCCGAAATGGGGCACGGGAACGTCATAACCATCGACAGGATTTGATATTCTTTGGGGCTTAAAATCCTCTTTTTGATGGATGACAAGTTGGTGTCCGAAAAAATCAAAGTCAACCCAGCTATTCGTACTTCTACCTTCTTTACAATTTAAAATACCACCATAAAAATCTCTGCACAATTTTAAGTTTTGAACAGGGATGGCGAAGTGAAAAGGTTGAATCATAATTTTTAGTTTTTAAACGTATTATTTTATAGTGTATAGGTGTGAAGAGGTGCTGGTTAAAACCCTACAGCAGCGTCATCTCCACGTGCATCTGCGCCACCTTCTAAACTTCCATTTGGCAGCACTAAAATAGCATCTACTTTACCAATAACAAGCGCCTTTTTTTCATATAATGCATAGCCTAAGGCTTTTAATTCTGTTTTTGTTTCGCTGTTAAAACCTCCTGGTTCCATACGAATAACGTCTGGCAACCATTGATGATGAAATCTTGGTTGGTCTACAGATTCTTGCATTCCCATGTTGTATTCTGCAATATTTAAAATGTTTTGTAAGACAGAAGTAATAATAGTGGAACCTCCTGGAGTTCCTAAAACCATTTTTAATTTTCCGTTTTTCTCTACAATGGTTGGAGTCATAGAACTTAACATTCTTTTTTCTGGTGCAATAGCATTTGCTTTTGAACCAACCAAGCCATATACATTTGGTACTCCAGGTTTACTAGAGAAATCGTCCATTTCATTATTTAAAATAAAACCGGCACCTTTTACAACTACTTTAGACCCGTACCCTGTATTTAAAGTGGTGGTCACAGACACGGCGTTTCCAAATTGGTCGATAATAGAATAATGTGTGGTCTCGTCACTTTCAAATCCTAGAACTTTTCCATGAGAAACCTCCGAAGATGGAGTTGCCTTATCCCAAGAAAAATTATCCATTCTTTGGTTTATATAGTCCGTGGCTGTCAAACTATCAATCGGAACATTTACAAAGTCAATATCGCCTAAAAAGTGCGCCCTATCCGCATAAGATCTTCGAGAGGCCTCTGTTAATAGTTGAATATATTTGGTAGAATTATGCTCAATTTCTGAGATGTTATATGGAGCTATCGATTTTAAAATTTGCGCCAAACAGATTCCACCACTCGCAGGTAATGTCATGGACGTAATTTGATAATCCTTGTATTTAAACGTAATGGGTTTGCGCCAAATAGCGGTATACTTTTGTAAATCTTCGCGAGAAATAATCCCACCCAATTGGGCAACATAATTCACAAATAATTCCGCGGTTTTTCCTTCATAAAATCCGGCTCTTCCAAGGTCACGAATACGTTCTAAGGTTTGTGCGAGTTCCTCTTGTTTTAAAAGGGAACCTTCTCTCCACTCTGCCTCAAAGAGTGTTTTGTACGTATTTACTTTTTTAAATTTCGCAGTAGCCTTATTCAAAGATGCTGCTTGTTTTTTTGTGATTTTAAAACCATTTCTTGCCAAATCAATTGCAGGCTGTATCAGTTCTTTAAAAGGAAGGCTTCCAAACTTCTCATAGACTTCGAAAGCACCAGCAACAGAGCCCGGAATTCCTACTGCGTGCGAACCCACTGTACTTTTATTTTTAATAACATTACCAGCACCATCTAAATACATGTCCTTATGAGCAGTAATGGGTGCTTTTTCTCTAAAGTCCAAAGCTCCTTTTGTACCGTCATTGTTGCGGTAAACCATAAAACCACCGCCGCCAATATTACCGGCAACAGGATATGCGACTGCCAAGGCAAAATGGGTCGCAACCATGGCATCGTAGGCATTGCCACCTTTTTTAAGAATGTCTGCGCCAATTTTTGAAGCTTCTATCTTTGCAGAAACTACCATTGCTTTTTGGGCGATCAAACCGCTGTTTTTCTCTTTTATATTGGAGGAGTTACACTTTATAAAAAGGAATGAAAATGCGAAAAGTAAAATTAATTGTTTCATAAAGTCTTTTTTATTTCTTTTAGTTTTTGATCTGAAAAGTTACGTAAATCCTCGAAGAAAAGCATGAAATCTTCTTCAAACTCTTTGTTTAATTCCTTTAAATCTTCAATGGCTAAATTCATTTTTGATTTTCCTTTCGTCCGTTGGTTCATCCCGTTTAAAACCTTTTCAATTCCGTCTTCAAATTGGTAATTGAACAAAAGATTGTAAGCAATCATATACTTTATAAATTCCTGAGATTTTATGGGCAAGTCATCGGAGACTTCACTAAACATTTTATTGACTGCATCGGTGAAGATATCAAAGGGGATTTCCGAATACTTGGCCCAGTTTTTAGCTAAGAAATAGTCATAAAAAATATCAATAATTACACCGCCGTAGTGTCCGTAACGTTTGTGCAAGCGCCTTTTACTTTTCCTAACAAGTGCGTGTGCATCCGTATAGGTATCTATAGCACGGTGTAGAAAAATACCTTGCTGAATTTCTTTAGAAAAACCTTCGTAATTATTCCCTTTAATATGATCTGCAATAAAATTACCAATCATAATATTAGGGTTATTTTTTGACAGGTATAAATGGGCTAGGAAATTCATTGGGAATTCTTTTTAATTTCTTTAAAAATAAAAGAAGGGCAGTGCTATGAGCTTTTATATTTTCTTCATAAAAGTAATTAAAAAGCCACAACTTAAAAGTTGTGGCTTTCGATATTTATGGAATGTGGTCTCATAAAAAACACACAGGTACATTTAGCTATTTAACATTACAGGCATTACAAGCATTGTAACTTGCTCTCCTTCATCTGTGCCATCTATAGGAGTTAAAATTCCTGCTCTGTTTGGTAAAGACATTTCGATTAAAACATCTGTGGCACTCAAATTACTTAACATTTCACTTAAAAAACGCGAATTAAAACCAATTTGCATGTCATCCCCTTGGTAATCACAGCTCAAGCGTTCATCCGCTTTATTTGCAAAATCTAAATCTTCTGCAGAAATATTTAATTCAGTTCCTGCCATTTTTAAACGTATCTGATGCGTTGTTTTACTGGAGAAAATAGAAACACGTTTTACAGAGTTTAAGAACGAAGCTCTATCCACCGTTAGTTTGTTTGGATTCTCTTTTGGAATTACGGCTTCGTAATTCGGATATTTCCCATCAATTAAACGACATACTAAAACAATATTATCAAAAGTAAATTTTGCATTCGCATCGTTGTATTCAATGGTAACGTCACTATCCGAACCTCCTAAAATTCCTTTCAATAAATTTAAAGGTTTCTTCGGCATAATGAATTCTGCTGTTTGATCGGCAGTTACATCGGTTCTTGAGTATTTTACGAGTTTGTGTGCGTCTGTAGCTACAAAAGTTAAACTCTGCGTGCTAAATTGAAAGAAAACACCGCTCATTACTGGGCGTAAGTCGTCATTTCCAGCAGCAAATATTGTTTTCGAAATTGCAGTTCCTAAAATATTTGCAGGAATTATTGTTTTACTTGGTGAAGGCAATGAAAGTGCTTTTGGAAATTCATCTCCACCAAAATAAGCCATGTCGTATTTTCCTTGATCAGAGCTAATCTCTATGGTGTTATCGCCTTCCGTTTTAAAGGTAAGCGGTTGGTCTGGAAATGTTTTCAAGGTATCTAACAACAAACGTGCGGAAACGGCAATAGAGCCGCTGCTGTCACTTTCTACAGCAACCACAGAACTCATCGTAGTTTCTAAATCTGATGCAGATATTTTTAAATTATTTTCGGATAATTCAAACAGAAAATTGTCTAAAATTGGTAGTGTGTTATTGCTATTTATAACGCCTCCTAAAACTTGTAATTGTTTTAATAACTGCGAACTAGATACAATGAATTTCATGTAATTTCTTTTCTTTATGTGTTTTACAAATATATTCTAAAAAAGTGACTTTAAAAATAAATTTATCAACAGGTTCTTATCAATTTGTTGGTAAAGGTTAAAACGTTATTATTGTGTTAATCTCTTTTTTTAGGGGTATAAAATGTTATTTTTGTTTGCACTCAAATATAATAGATGAAAAATATATTCTTTGTCATTCTTGCGTTATTGTTAACCTCACAGAGTTTTCAAGCTCAAAAGCCTTTAAAATTAAATTCAAATGAAATTTATGAAAGGGTACAAAAGCTTAATTTTTTAGGGACTGCTTTATATATTGCGGCGCACCCAGATGATGAAAATACGCGATTGATTGCTTATTTGGCAAATACAGTAAAAGCAAGAACGGGATATTTATCACTAACAAGAGGAGATGGGGGTCAGAATTTAATTGGTTCAGAGATTAGAGAATTATTAGGTGTTATCAGAACACAAGAATTGTTAGCGGCAAGAAGAATTGACGGTGGCCAACAAATATTCACAAGAGCAAATGATTTTGGATATTCTAAACATCCAGACGAAACTTTGAAAATTTGGAACAAAGAAAAAGTGTTGAGTGATGTTGTTTGGGCAATTAGAACGTTTAAACCAGATGTTATTATCAATAGGTTTGACCACAGAACTCCAGGAACCACGCACGGTCATCATACCGCTTCTGCGATGTTAGGTGTAACTGCTTTTGATTTGGTTGGCGATAAAAATCAGTTTAAAGAACAATTAAAGTTTACAGATACTTGGCAACCAAAGCGACTCTTTTTTAATACTTCTTCATGGTTTTATAGAAACCAAGAAGATTTTGAGAAGGCGACAAAAGGAAAATTAACATCTTTTGATGTTGGTGTTTATTATCCCTTAAAAGGACTTTCTAATAATGAATTAGCTGCTATTGCAAGCAGCCAGCATTTATGCCAGGGCTTTGGAAGAGTCACTACTAGAGGAAGTCAAAATGAATATGTAGAATTTTTAAAAGGAGAAAAACCAAAAGATAAAAACGATATTTTTTCTGGAATAAATACTACTTGGAATCGTGTAGCAGGAGGAGGCGAAATCGGTGCTATTTTATATGAAGTTGAAGCCAATTTCGACTTTACAAATCCATCCAAACATCTGCCTAAATTGATGGAGGCATATGCAATGATTCAGCAATTAGCGGATGCGCATTGGCGAAGGATTAAAGACAGGCAAATTCAAGAAATTATTGAGGCCTGTGCAGGTTTATATTTAGAGGCATCTGCAGACCGTTCGTCAGGAACACCAAATGCCACCGTGAATGTGAACTTTGAAGTTGTAAATAGAAGCAGTGTCTCTATGGAGTTGACTTCAATTACAACCACGATGGATGCTACCATTATTCCAAAAGAATTAGATTTAGAGACAAATAAAAAAAGAAACTTTAAAAAAACCATTACTTTAAACACCGCGGAATATTCGGACCCATATTGGTTGCGAGAAAAAGCTTCTTTAGGAATGTATCGGGTGGAGGATCAAAATTTAATAGGAAAACCAGAAACACCAAGGCCTGTGCAAGTTCATTTTAACTTAACTATTGATCAAGTGCCGATTGCTATCACAAAAAATGTAGTAAGAAGATATTCAGAACGCGACAAAGGAGAGATTTATGAGCCTTTCGAAATTTTACCAAAAGTGACTACAAAGTTAAAAAGCAAAGTACTGATTTTTTCTGATGATGCAGCTAAAAAAGTGATGGTAGAAGTAAGGGCAGGAGCAAATAACGTCGCTGGGCTTGTACATCTAAAAGTACCTAAAAATTGGGACGTTGCACCAAAAGAAGTTTCTTTTAATATCCGTCAAAAGAACGACAAACAGACAGTTGCATTTTTTGTAACGCCACCTAAAAACCAATCGGAAGGAGTTTTAGAAGTGATGGCAACTTCAGTAGGTAAATTATATAAGAAAGAATTGATAGAAATTAAGTACGCTCACATTCCAAAACAAACAGTACTTTCAGATTCTCAAGCTAAAATTGTTCGTTTAAATATAAAAAATGCTGGAAATAATATAGGTTATATTAAAGGAGCAGGAGATGCCATTCCAGAAAGTTTACGCCAGATTGGTTATGACGTAACTTTTTTAAATCCATTAGAAATAAACGGAACGAACTTGCAGCAGTATGATGCCATAGTTTTAGGTATTAGAGCTTATAATGTAGTAAAAGAGTTAAAGTTCAAACAAAAGTATTTGTTAGCATATGTTAAAAAAGGAGGGAATTTAATTGTGCAGTACAATACGAATAGAGGAGTGGATGTTGCAGCACCTTTTGCGCTCAAATTATCTAGAGATAGAGTGACAGACGAGTTTGCAGAAGTGAGAATTTTAGATGACACACATCCTGTATTAAACTATCCTAATAAAATTACTCCAGACGATTTTAAAAACTGGGTACAAGAACGTGGTTTGTATTTTCCAGATTCTTGGAGCAAAGAATATACGCCCATTTTTTCTATGAACGATAAAGGTGAATCTGCAAAAAATGGAAGTTTACTAATTGCAAAATATGGCAATGGGAATTATATTTATACAGGTTTAAGTTTCTTTAGAGAATTGCCTGCAGGCGTTTCTGGAGCCTACAAACTATTTGCGAATATTTTGTCTGTAGGGAAAGCGCTTGCAAATTAATGCATACAGATGCGGCGAATGATATTTTTAAAAAAAAAGCAGTAAAATCAATAAATGGCTTAAAAGCACAGGATGAAAGAACAGAAATATACTTGGAAAAAAGAGTACACACTCGTTTTAATAGTGAATGTAGTTTACATGATTGTATTTTATTTAATTACTAATTATTATAATCTGTAATTCATGGAGATAGAAAGCAAGTTACACGCAGTAGATTGGATTATTTTATCTGTTACATTATGTTCTATTGTGCTCTACGGAACCTACGTTACTCGAAAAAATGCAACTGTTACGGATTATATAAAGGGAGGAAACGATTCTAAATGGTGGACCATTGGTTTGTCTGTAATGGCCACACAAGCCAGTGCAATTACTTTTTTATCAACACCAGGACAGGCCTTTCATAGCGGAATGGGTTTCGTCCAATTTTATTTTGGATTGCCAATTGCAATGATTATAATTTGTGTGGTTTTTATACCCATATATCACAAGTTAAAAGTGTATACGGCATATGAGTTTTTAGAAGGAAGGTTCGATTTGAAAACAAGAAGTTTAGCCGCAATTTTATTTCTAATACAAAGAGGGTTGTCGGCCGGAATTACCATTTTTGCGCCTGCAATTATACTATCGGCAGTTTTAGGATGGGATTTATTTACTTTAAATATTATTATTGGTTTTTTAGTGATTATATATACGGTTTCTGGCGGAACAAAAGCGGTAAACGTTACGCAGAAACAGCAGATGATTATCATTTTTATAGGAATGATCATTGCCTTTTATATGATTATGAGTCAGCTTCCGGCAGACATCACATTTTCAAAAGCTTTGGATATTGCGGGTGCAAGTGGAAAAATGAAGGTATTGGATTTTTCTTTTGATTTAAGCAATCGATATACTGTTTGGACAGGAATTCTAGGTGGTACTTTTTTAATGTTATCTTATTTTGGAACAGATCAAAGTCAAGTACAGCGTTATTTATCTGGTAAATCAGTAAGAGAAAGTCAGTTGGGCTTAATTTTTAACGGATTGTTAAAAGTACCGATGCAGTTTTTTATTTTGCTTATTGGAGTGATGGTTTTTGTGTTTTATCAATTCAATCCTTCACCATTAAATTTTAATCCAGGCGCCAATGAACAAGTAGCAAAGTCTAAATATGTTGAAGAATATCAGCAGTTAGAAGCAGCGCACATCGCTATTGAAAACACTAAAAAATTGCTCTTTTCAAATGGTTTTCAGGAGGAAGAAAAACAGCAAATTTTAGAATTAAATGAACAAGATCTCCTTTTAAAGGTAAAATCAAAAGCAATTATTGATAAGATCGATGCAGAAAATATAAGCGATAAAGTAGAGTCGAATGATAAAGATTATGTGTTTATCCATTTTATTTTAAACAATCTTCCCAGAGGGATTATTGGCCTTTTGTTGGCGGTAATTTTATCTGCAGCAATGTCATCGACAGCGTCAGAATTAAACGCATTGGCCAGCACAACCGCCATCGATTTATACAAGCGGAATGTGCGGGAAGATAAAAGTGAAGTACACTATGTAAAAGCTTCTAAATGGTTTACTTTGGCATGGGGGATGATAGCGATTTCAGTGGCGTGCATCGCCAATTTATTCGATAATTTAATTCAACTCGTAAATATAATTGGATCTATTTTCTATGGAAATGTTTTGGGTATTTTCTTGTTGGCTTTCTTTATTAAATTTGTGAAGGGTAATGCAGTTTTTGTTGCAGCATTAATAACCCAAGTATTAATTATTGGTGTATTTCTGTTAGACTGGTTGCCTTATTTATGGTTGAATTTAGTAGGATGTGCCTTGGTCATGGGAATCGCCATTATCATTCAGTTTTTTATTTCCATTAAAAAAAAGGATGCTAAAAACACAGCTCCGGTATAAAAGGCGAGCGCGATGAATAATAAAAAAATACGATGGGGTATTATTGGTCTTGGAAATATAGCTAATAAATTTGCGACAGATTTAGCAAGCATAGAAAACGCACAACTAGTAGCAGTTGCCTCTAGAAATCAGCAGAAAGCAGCTGAATTTGCAGTGCGTCACAATTCAAAAAAAGCATATAATTCGTATGAAAAATTAGCAAAAGACACAGAGGTTGATGCCGTTTATATTGCAACACCCCATAGTTTTCACAAAGCGCATGCGCTGCTATGTCTTCAACATAAAAAAGCTGTTTTATGCGAAAAACCTTTTGCAATGAACTTGCAAGAGGTTACAGAAATGATTGCGGTTGCTAAAGAAAACAACAGTTTGTTAATGGAAGCACTATGGACGTTTTTTTTACCTCATTTTACCTATGTTTTGGAGCTTGTTAAAAATGAAAAATTTGGTAAATTAAAAAAATTAGAAGCAGATTTTGGTTTCTTTACAGAATTTGATGAAACGAATAGATTATTTAAAAAAGAAGTTGGGGGAGGGAGTTTGTTAGATATTGGAATTTATCCAATTTTTTTAGCGTTGGCTTCATTAGGCAAACCAGATGCTATAGATGCAAGTGCTACTTTTTTTGAGAACGGTGCAGACGCAAGTTGCGCGTTGATCTTTCATTATGAAAAGGCAACAGCAATTTTAAAAAGTACCCTGTTAGAGGAAACCAAAACGGAAGCAGTTTTTACTTTTGACACAGCCGTTGTTAAAATAAATAGGCAATTTCATCAACCTTCATCGGTAGTCATCATTCAAAATAAAAAAGAAGAAATAATTAATTTTGATTGCAGAACCATAGGCTATACTTATGAAATAGAACATTTTAATCAGTTACTGAGGGAAAATAAAAAAGAAAGTACGCTGCTGACTTTCGATTTCTCTAAAAGCATCATAAAAACCTTAGATAAGGTTCGGGAAATTATAGGATTAACGTACGTATGTTAATTTTATGAATAAATCGAATTCTTATGGGTCAATAGAATCTTTTGGCATAACAATTGATTTTTATAGGTAAGAAGTTGTTTTTATATTATTTTAAAATACTGACTTTCAATTATTTAATAAACACAATACGGATATTACTTTTTAAAGTTTAAAAAAGTAATGTCAGTATGACAGATATATAAAAGATGAGCAAACCAAAAGTAATGAGATTAGACAATATGTCGCTTCATAGTATGTTAAATGAAGATTCTGAGTTGATTCCTTTAATGACGCCAGAAGATGAAGAAATTATAAATAAAGAAAGTGTACCTGAAATATTACCAATTTTACCACTTAGAAATACCGTATTGTTTCCAGGTGTAGTAATTCCTATTACGGCAGGAAGAGATGCATCTATCCAGTTAATAAAGGATGCAAACAAGGGAGATAAGGTAATTGGAGTTGTTGCGCAAAGGAATGAAGACGAAGAAGAACCTGCATTAAAAGATATTCATACAACTGGAGTTGTAGCGCAAATATTGCGTGTTTTAAAAATGCCTGATGGAAATACTACCGTCATCATTCAGGGAAAAAAACGTTTTGAAATAGAGGCAATTATACAAGACAAACCCTATTTAAAGGCTACCGTAAAAGAAGCGATTGAAGATAAAGAGGTGGACGATGAGAAAGAATTTGAAGCGATTATAGAATCTATTAAAGAACAAGCTTTAGAGGTAATCAAGGAAAATCCAATGTTACCTTCGGAAGCATCGTTTGCAATTAAAAACATAAAATCAGATTCGTTCTTGGTGAACTTTATTTCATCTAACATGGATTTATCAGTTGCTCAGAAACAAGTAATTTTGGAGAAAGACAACTTAAAAGAACGTGCCTTATTAGCGTTAAAAAACTTAAATAAAGAGCTTCAAAAGTTACAATTGCGGAATGATATTCAGTCTAAAACTCGTGAAGATTTAGACCAACAACAACGGGAATATTATTTGCATCAGCAGTTAAAAACCATTCAAGAAGAATTAGGTGGCGCTACCAATGACGAAGAGTTAGAGGAAATGCGTAAAAAAGCAAAGACTAAAAAGTGGAACAAAGAAGTTGGAGAAACTTTTGAAAAAGAGTTGAACCGCTTAAAAAGAATGAATCCACAAGCTGCGGAATATGGGGTGCAGCGAAGTTATCTAGAATTGTTGTTAGAATTGCCTTGGGGAATTTACTCTGAAGATAAATTCGATTTAAAGCACGCAACCAAAGTATTGGATAGAGATCACTTTGGTTTAGAAGAGGTAAAAGAAAGAATTATAGAACATTTGGCCGTTTTAAAGCTAAGAGGAGATATGAAATCGCCAATTATCTGTTTATATGGACCTCCAGGAGTTGGTAAAACTTCTTTAGGAAAATCTGTAGCAGAAGCTTTAGGGCGTAAATATGTAAGAATGTCTCTCGGAGGTTTGCGTGATGAGGCAGAAATTCGTGGACATAGAAAAACATACATTGGTGCCATGCCCGGGCGATTAATTCAGAACTTAAAAAAGTCAGGAACTTCAAATCCTGTTTTTGTTTTGGATGAAATTGATAAATTAGGTCAAAGTCACCAAGGAGACCCTTCTTCAGCAATGCTAGAAGTATTGGATCCTGAACAAAATGAATCGTTTTATGACAATTACTTAGAAGTTGGATACGATTTATCTAAAGTGCTCTTTATAGCTACAGCAAACAACCTAGGGCAAATTCCTTGGGCTTTACGTGATCGAATGGAAATTATAAATGTCTCTGGTTATACGATTGAAGAAAAAACAGAAATCGCTAAAAGGCACCTGTTACCGAAACAATTAAAAGAGCACGGTTTATCAGCAAAGCATTTAAAATTAGGTAAAAAACAATTGGAACAAATTGTAGAAGGATATACTCGGGAATCTGGTGTGCGAGGTTTGGAAAAGAAAATTGCAAAAGTCGTTCGGTTTGCTGCAAAATCGATTGCTTTAGAAGAAGCATATGATATCGTCTTGCCATCAGAAAAGGTAGCAGATATTTTAGGAACCCCAAGGTTTAGAGATAAATTTGAAAATAATGACATCGCCGGAGTGGTTACAGGTTTAGCCTGGACACAGGTTGGAGGAGATATCTTATTTATAGAGTCTATTCTGTCTAAGGGTAAAGGATCGCTTTCGATTACTGGTAATTTAGGAACTGTGATGAAAGAATCTGCAACTATTGCACTTCAATATATTAAATCGAATGCGGAAGAGTTTGGTATTAATCCAGAAGTTTTAGAAAAGTACAATGTCCATATTCATGTTCCTGAGGGAGCAACTCCAAAAGATGGACCAAGTGCAGGTATTACGATGTTAACGTCTTTAGTTTCCTCGTATACACAGCGAAAAGTTAAAAATAAGTTGGCCATGACTGGTGAAATTACTTTGCGAGGCAAGGTGCTGCCAGTAGGTGGGATTAAGGAAAAAATATTAGCAGCTAAAAGAGCAAATATTAAGGAAATAATTTTGTGTAGAGAAAATGAAAAAGACATCTTAGAAATAAAGGAAAGTTATCTTAAAGGATTGACCTTTCATTATGTCACCGATATGAAGCAAGTGATCGCGCTTGCACTCACAAAACAAAAAGTACAAAATGCTAAGAAATTAATGTAATTTTAAGAGCCTCCTGAAAAGGAGGTTTTTTTTTGAAGAGATACCGATTCATTGAGTGGAATTTGTGGAAGACAATAAAAGTGCAAGAAATGGTTGCCAGGCTTTAATTTTTTTAGGAACACATTATTTAATAATTTTAAACAGTACTGGATAAATTTGGTCTAAAAGTTAAATTAAGTTTAAAAAAGGAGTCATTTTTTTAAAAATAAAAGATTAGCCTTATCTTTAAAGAATACAATGTTAGTATACAATAGTTTAATTTTTTTTGAGAGTGATATAAAGTTTGTAATACTGGCTCCTTATAATTCGAGTTTTTAGAAAACAAATAAAGGGCTTACCTATCAAAAATCCATGTTGTAATTCTGATTCATAAGCAACTAAAGGTTTAAAAATCTTTAAGGCACAAGTAAAAATTTAAATGGCAACTATAATGAAGTACATTAAACAATTTCAAAGATCAATTTTGGCTTTGCTACTAAGCTTTCTTTTTGTTTCTTGTATTTCCAATGTTGAAGAACAGTTAGAAGAACAGTTAGAAGAAATTAAGGTTTCTTACCTAAATAAGGTAAAACCAATTTTAGAGGCGAGGTGTTTGTCTTGTCACGGTGTTGGGGGCAATTTTCCAGACATATCGAGTTATGAGAAGGTTAAACAGCATGCTGCTAGCGTACAAGAAGAAGTTGCGAGTGGCAGAATGCCCAAAGGAGGTCCTTTGACAGCAGCACAAATAAAAAGTATTGTAGATTGGGTGGATGAAGGTGCTTTAGATAATTAATAAATAGCTATGACCGCAAAGAAAATTATTTTTGGAATATTGCTTTTATCTTTTTTGGGAGCAATTATTGGATACAAAATCTACAACAAACCCCATGTGAATGTGGCACAAGAAAAAGCGGCAATTTCGGATACAGCAAGTGTTATTTTGGAAGCTTTTTCTGCAGATGAGGCTGCTGCAAACCTGAAGTATTTGGGGAAAATAATCCAAGTAAAAGGAGTGATTTCTAAAATAGAAATTGTGAATAAAAAAGGAAGTATTACCTTAGAAACAAATGCTCTTTTTGGAAGTGTCCTTTGTACACTTACTCCAGAAGAATCTTTGTACATAAAAGAATTAAAAATTGGACAAGAAATACTTTTAAAAGGAATCTGTACAGGTTTTTTAATGGATGTAATTCTTGTTAAATGTATCATCCAAAATTAAAACAGCATATAGAATGAAAATTATCTATACTTTATTTCTTTTCCTTTTTGTGGCTTATTTTGCGAACGGTCAAGAACGGTTTTTAACTAAAACGGGCACTATCTCCTTCTTTTCAAAATCGCCATTGGAAAATATTGAGGCAGAAAATAGTCAGGTCTTAAGTATTGTAGATGCTGGCAGTGGACAAATGGCAATTGCTATTTTAATGCAATCTTTTTTGTTTGAAAAGGCATTAATGCAAGAGCATTTTAATGAGAATTATGTGGAATCAGACATCTATCCAAAAGCAACTTTCAAAGGAAATATCATCGATTTTGATAAGATAAGTGCTACAGAAACTCCAGTAAAAATTGTTGGAGAGATAACGATACACGGAGAAAGCCAAAAAATTACAATTGAGGCGATTGCTAAAAAAACGCAAGTAGCTGTTTTTATGACTGGAGATTTTTATATAAATTTAGCTGATTTTGCAGTGGATATTCCTTCGATTGTGCGAAATAAAATTGCCCAGAAAATAAAGGTTAGTTTTCGATTTAATCACAAACCTTATAAATAGCAAGTAATGAGAAATTATATACTAACCGTAGTTGTACTTTTATGTAGCCTCCAAATTTCGGCCCAAGATTTGTTAGCTATTTTAGACAAAGAAACTCCGAAATCAGAAAATATCGTAACGTCCACCTTTAAGGGGACAAGAATCGTAAATGGACATTCTATAAAAAACAGAAAAAGCAAAGAATTAGAATTTATTATTGCGCACCGATTTGGTCGTGTAAACACGGGGTTCTATGAACTCTTCGGCTTGGATCGTGCCAACATTCGGTTTGCATTTGAATACGGGATAACAGACGATTTAACTGCAGGTTTAGGAAGAAGTAGTTTTGAGAAAACTTACGATGGTTACTTGAAATATGCGCTAATTAAGCAGAAAAAAGGGGATCATAATTTTCCCTTTGCAGTTTCACTTTTTGGAAGCGTTGCTGCGAAAAGTCAGAAGGCAGTTGTGGGAAGTGAACGAACCTTTGCAGAGAGTCTGTATTATGTAGGGCAAGTGTTAATAGCAAAAAAAGTAAATGCTTCCTTTTCATTTCAAATAACGCCCACATATGTGCACCGAAATTTAACGGCTATTCCAGCAGACCCCCATGATATTTTTGCTTTGGGTTTTGGAACGCGTCTTAAATTGAATAAAAGGGTTTCTTTGAATGCAGAATACTACCAACAGTTTGATAAGTTGGTATCGATAGCAGCGAGAAACTCCTTAGCCTTTGGTGTAGATATAGAAACTGGTGGTCATGTATTTCAAATTATTCTTTCCAATGCAATTACGATGATCGAGAAAAGTTTTATAACAGAGAGTACAGGGAACTTTTTTAATGGAGATATTCATTTAGGGTTTAACCTTTCTAGAACATTTTAATACGCAGCTTTGTCCGAAAATTGATAAGTAGCTGCTGTTTTTTTTACTTCGGCAATTAAGGTACTTATAAGCGACTTAATTTATTCGACAATCGCATAGTCAATTTTTAGTTTTCGCAGAGCTCTTAGTGCTGTTCCAGCGTTCTTATCTTCCACTTCAACAGTTACAGAATCTCCTTCTAAGAGAATTGCTGTCAATTCATTTGATAAAGAGGAGCTAATGGACGCAGCTATTTCCTCAATACATTTAGCAATTGCTCTTCTATCTGGTCGTTGTGCATCACAGGACAATAAGTTTACTTCCATGGTCTTATTATTTTATATGCAATATACGAGCGTTGTCTTAATTCTGAAGTATAATTATCTAATTAATATAATATAATTGACAATTTTCGAGTTGAAGAGGCTGCACTTTAGTTCGGGGGTTTTTTTTTCTAGGCAGAAACATTAACCTAAAATGACGAATTAGCGATGCAGATTAAAAAAATATTTGGTGTTTTTTGAAGTGTTCTTATTTGAAAAATTCTTTGGAACTTTCCCAATATACATCCATTTCAGTCAAGGACATGTCTGAAAGATTTTTGCCTTCTTTTTTCGCAGCTTTTTCTAAATATTGAAATCTATTTATAAACTTCTTATTTGTTTTTTCTAAAGCATTTTCAGGATTTACACCAATAAAACGGGCATAGTTGATCATTGAAAATAAGACATCTCCAAATTCTTTTTCAGTATTTTCTTTATTTCCAGCTTTGATCTCTTCGTTTAGTTCCGTAAGTTCTTCTTGTACTTTTTCCCAGACCTGCGCAGGTTCTTCCCAATCGAAACCTACACCAGCAACTTTTTCTTGAATTCTAGAAGCTTTCACAACGGCGGGTAAGTTTTTAGGTACGCCCTCTAAAACAGATTCCTTGCCTTCTTTCAATTTTAATTGTTCCCAATTTCGTTTTACATCTTCAACATTCTCAACCTTAACATCTCCATAAATATGAGGGTGTCTACTTATTAATTTATCAGAAATTGAGTTCGCTACATCCCCAATATCAAAAGCTTTTTTTTCACTTCCGATCTTGGCATAAAAAACAATATGCAATAAAACATCACCTAGTTCTTTTTTTATTTCAGGCAAATCATTGTCTAGAATAGCATCTGCGAGCTCGTAGGTTTCTTCAATCGTGAGATGTCGCAAGCTTTCCAAGGTCTGCTTTTTATCCCAAGGACATTCTGCACGCAGCGTATCCATGATGTCTAACAAGCGATTAAATGCGGTAAGCTGTTCTTTTCTAGAGTTCATTTTAATTGCGGATATCTTAGATCGTATTTTCTAATAGGATGGCATAAAAAGAAGTACTTTTTCCGTGAAGCACTATTTATGACTGTTAGCAATACCCTTTAAATTACTTGCTTTTTTCAGGGTCTGCCTTTGGCATTTCAATTTTAGAAAAATCCATTCCAGCTTTTACAAGTAAATTAAACCATTGTATTACTTTCTTAATATTAGAGGTATAGACTCTTTCTGAATCATAATCTGGTAAAACTTCTGCAAAAAAGGCGGTTAGCTTTCCTTCGCTTTCTTTATGAGAAATTGCTTCTGCTCCTGCTGTTTTTTCAAACATAGTTTTTAGTACCTGTAACAAAGGAATATCTTCTTCATAGGTATAAATAGCAATATTTTCTAATAAACTCACATTTTGGGATGTACTAATTGCAATTTTTTTAGTATCTGTTAAGCCCGTTACAATAATGGCGCTTTTAGATTGTGAGATTACTTGAAACAGTCCTGGTTTGCCACTAACGGCTATAATTTTATTAAATTCCATATCTTTTATATTATTTGTGTCTTTAAGACTATTTGCCTTTTTTTAAATTTGGGAAACGCATTCTGTAGTCTGCTGCAATTTTTCCTTTAGAAATATTTTCCAACTTCTTTTTTATGATTCTTTTTTTCAGTGTTGAAAGTTTATCTGTAAATAAAATTCCTTCAATATGGTCGTATTCGTGCTGAAAAACCCTTGCTGCTAGGCCTTCTAAACTTTCTGTATGTTTCTTGAAATTTTCGTCTTGATATTCAATTTTTATTATGGGCTGTCGAGATACGTCTTCTCGGACATCGGGAATGGATAAGCATCCTTCATTAAACACCCATTCTTCACCCTCTTCCTCTATAATCTGCGCATTTATAAAAACTCTGTTAAAAGTTTTTAAAACGGCTCTGTCTTTTTCGGAAAGTTCTTCATCCTCTGCAAAAGGAGATGCATCAATTAAAAACAAACGAATTGCTTTTCCAATTTGTGGAGCTGCCAACCCAACGCCAGAAGCGTTATACATGGTCTCTTTCATATTGATAATCAATTTTTCTAAGTCTGGATAATCTTCAGGAATGTCTAAAGAAACTTTTCTTAAAACAGGATCTCCGTAGGCAACAATTGGTAAAATCATTTATTTTTATTTAAAAAACGTTTGCAAAAGTACGATTTACAATTACGAATCACGAATTTTTGAATTGTGAATTTAATAGGAATCAATTTGCTAGCGCTAGTGTTGGTTATAAAGATAAGATTGTAAAATAATGGTAGCGCTAATTTCATCTACCATGGCTTTATTTCTTCGCTGTTTTTTTTTCATCCCACCGTCAATCATTGTTTGAAAAGCCATTTTGGAAGTAAAACGCTCATCAACTCTTTTCATTGGGATTTGCGGTAATAGTTTTTCTAATTTTTGTATAAATGGAAGAATAAGTGCTTCACTTTCGCTGTTGGAATTATCCATTTGCTTCGGGTGTCCAATTAAAATTAGTTCTACTTTTTCCTGAGAGTTATACTCCTTTAAAAAAAATAATAGTTCAGTAGTATTTACTGTTGTTAGTCCTGATGCAATGATTTGTAGTTCATCGGTAACTGCAATTCCTGTTCTCTTTTCTCCGAAATCTATTGCTAAAATCCTAGCCATATACAATTGTTTTGGCAAAAATACGTTTTTTAAACAAAGCAGAAATATCTGTTTAAAAAAAGTATCTTCGCATACTGTTTTTATAGATAAATTTATATTTGCGGAAAGGATTTAATATATGAAGGAAATTAGAGAAATTATAGAGTCAGCTTGGAATAATCGGGATTTATTGAAGGAACAATATACAATTGATACCATCCGGAAAGTAGTTGATTTATTAGATGAAGGAACTTTAAGAGTTGCCGAGCCAACGATCAATGGTTGGCAGGTTAATGAGTGGGTGAAAAAGGCAGTGGTCTTATATTTTCCAATTCAGAAAATGGAGACCTTAGAAGCAGGGATTTTTGAGTATCATGATAAAATTCCATTAAAAAGAAATTTTGCAGAAAGAGGCATTAGAGTTGTGCCAAATGCTGTTGCAAGACATGGCGCTTATATTGCCCCCGGAACTATTTTAATGCCAAGTTATGTGAATATCGGCGCATATGTAGACGAAGGAACCATGGTAGATACGTGGGCAACAGTTGGTTCTTGTGCTCAAATTGGTAAAAATGTACACCTTTCTGGAGGTGTGGGCATTGGTGGTGTTTTAGAGCCATTACAAGCGGCTCCAGTAATTATAGAGGATGGTGCATTTATAGGTTCTAGGTGCATTGTTGTGGAAGGAGTCAGAGTAGAGAAAGAAGCGGTTTTAGGAGCAAACGTGGTCTTAACCATGAGTACTAAAATAATAGATGTTACAGGAGCTGTGCCATTAGAAACAAAAGGAGTGATTCCCGCAAGATCGGTAGTGATTCCTGGAAGCTATACAAAGAAATTTCCTGCGGGAGAATTTAATGTACCTTGTGCGTTGATTATCGGAAAAAGAAAAGAAAGTACCAATAAAAAAACATCTTTAAACGATGCGTTGCGAGAATATGATGTAGCCGTTTAAGGATTTAAATAGCTATGACAAAAATTACTGCAATTATCCCCACATTAAATGAAGAAATTCATATTACAGAGGCTATTGAATCTGTTAGTTTCGCAGATGAGATTATTGTAATAGATTCTTTTAGTTCAGATAAAACCTTAGAAATAGCAGAAAAAATGAATGTAAAAATCATTAAACGAAAGTTTGATGATTTTTCATCACAAAAAAACTTTGCAATCGAAGCGGCAACGCATGATTGGATTTATATTTTAGATGCTGACGAGCGGGTTACTCCAAAGGTGAAGGTTGAGATTTTAGAGGCAATTAAGGATCCAAAGGAAAATGTAGGATTCTATGTAAGAAGGATCTTTTATTTTTGTGAAAAAAAAGTGAATTACTCAGGATTTCAAAGAGATAAGGTGATTCGTTTATTCCTAAAAGAGCACTGTAAATATGAAGGGTTGGTGCACGAAAAAATTGTTACCAAAGGAAACTTGGGTTTTTTTAAAAATAAAATAAATCATTTTTCGTATCGTAATTATGATCATTATATTTCTAAAATGAATCATTATGGAGCTATCAGAGCGCGAGAGTTGCATGAGAATGGGGTTCAAGTGAATATTTACCACGTAATGATAAAGCCAGCAGTTAGATTCTGTATTCATTATGTAATTCGTCTTGGTTTTTTAGACGGTTTCACTGGCTTTTTAGTGGCAAAAACACAAGCATATGGCGTTTTAACACGGTATATTAAGTTATGGTTGTTAAATAAAAAAATAAATTAAATGCTCACTGATAAAGAATTCTTAGTGGATGCTGTTATTACTTGGGTGGATGGAAGCGACCAAATGCACAAGCAAAAAATGGCGGGCTATATTAAAAATAAAAGCCTTTTAAATAGTAAAGCCATTGGAATGCGCTATGATCAGGTAAATGAAATTGAGTTTTCAGTAAAATCAATTTTAAAATACGCCAAATTTGTTAGAAATATTTATATTGTTACAGACAATCAAATACCAGAATTTTTAAAAGATTTAGAAAAGGCTAAAAAAGAGTATCCTACGGTTTTTATAGTGGATCACAAGACTATTTTCGAGGGATATCAGCAACATTTGCCTACGTTTAATTCTTTATCCATAGAATCTCTATTATTTAAGATTCCCAACCTTTCAGAGCACTTTATATATTTTAATGATGATTTTTTTCTTCTAAAGAATACTGTAGTTACAGATTTTTTTGTAAAAGGTTCTCCTGTTATTCGAGGGAAATGGAAATTATTTCATGAAGATATTTGGCATAAAAATATAAAATATCTTTTTCAGAAACTTTTACAGTATAAAAACGTTCGATACAGTCATAGTAAAGGAATACAAAGAGCCGCTAAGCTATTAAGTTTTACAAAATACATTTTTCCTGAACACACGCCCTCTTCAATGAGGAAGGGTGTTTTAAGTAAATATTTTGAAGAAAATTCGACTGTATTATTAGAAAACACAAAGCATCGATTTAGAAGCCCCAAACAGTTTGTTTGTCATTCGTTATCAAATCACTTAGAGATAAAACAGGAGACCTTTAATTTAAAAAAAGACAATCAGTTAATATATTTTCAAAACTACAAAAAACCTTTTTTTTGGATTAAGTTTAAATTGGAACAAATGACGAAGGATGAAAATAAACTTTTCCTTTGCATGCAGAGTTTAAATCAATGTCCGGAGGAAAAGCTGCGTTTTATCAAGTCTTGGCTGCATAAGAAATACAATAGTGTCTGATCGTAAAGGATAAATTATTAAAAAAGAGCGAACAATAAATTTTCAGGATCGATGAACCGTTTAAAAGATTTATTTAGTTTCTTTTTTATTATTAAAATATAAATATTTTGTGCTGTGATAGTATCCAGAGAGAAGGCTGTCCATTGCCATTGCAATTTCTGGTTTTTTAAGTGTGATATTTTCTATGCTATTCGTTTCTAAACTAAATAAGCTTATTTTTTTAGAACTGTTTGTTTTTTCGAGGTAGTAGCCGTCTTTTAGGAGTCCCACAGCTTTCTCACCTTTATTTTGGAGGTACACAAAAGCAGCTGTATTGGTGGTCGCACTATCTAATAAATCTCTTCCTAAGGTATAGTTGTCATAGTCTATTTTAGCCAAACTGGTAGCGGTAGGAAAAACATCAATTAATTTTGCATATTTACTTACTTCTCTGGGCTGCACATAGCGTGGTGAATGAATAAAAAAGGGAACGTGATGCACCTGTATCCCTAAAGCATCTTCATTGTTTTTTAAAAAACTTAGCTTTTTCATACCGCCTCTATGGTCTCCAAAAAAAACAAAAATAGAATTCTCATAATAACCAGATGCTTTCGCTCTTTTTAAAAATCGTGCAACATTAAAGTCTAAATATCGAATGCCATTTAACTGTCCTAAAGATCTAAAACCTCCTTTTAGTAAAGTTTTTTCGTCAATGTCTTTTTCGAAAAGAGCGCTAAAATTTTCCTTTTTATCGGGAATCGTAAAAGGCATGTGGTTGGTCGCGGTTTGTATATAAGCAACAAAAGGTTTTCCTTTTTTATGTAACTTTTTGAGCTCTTTGTCAGATTCCTTGAATAAATCATAATCATCAATTCCCCAGACATCTGCTCTATTTTCTTCTTCAAAACTCCCTTCTTCAAATATCTTTAGATCTTTGATATTCGATTGAAAAACACCTCTAATATTTGCCCAGTTCGCAGACCCTCCGATAAAGTATCGCTTCTCATAGTTCTCCAATTGATCAAAAATTATACGCTGATCTATAATCAACGGGTTTCTGGAGGCTGTTTTAACATCTTCAATATCTGGCAAACCAGTAATACTGGCAAAGACACTTGCCGCAGTTCCTGGTTTGTGTACATAAAACTTAGAAAAACTCAAACTTTCCCTAATAATTGAATCCATTTTTGGTGAACTATCTAATGGGTTTCCATAATAACTCATGGTCGCAGTTCCTGTAGATTCTAACATTACGTATATAATATTAGGCTTTTCTGCATGGGGGTTTTTAAAGGTTACTTTTTTCTTAAAATGAAAGCTGTCTTGCGGCAGGTTTAATTGTTTTGCAATTACTGGGTAATACGTTTTAAATTCTTTAATATCTACCCCCTCACTTCTAAAGGCAAAGCTATCGAAGAAATACAAAATAGGATTAAGTGTAAATTGATTGATAGCATTATTTTTAGAGAAAAAGGCTTCACTCCAGCGCAAAGGATAATGCGTTATGCTATTAAAAACGCCAAAAGAAAGTATTAGAAACGTAAAAATAAAGAATACGGCCTTTAGTTTTTTAGTTATTTTTTGATGCGTTTTTGAGAATATATTAAATACAAAACCAGTATATTTATAAAGGATGAAAGATAAAATCAGCAGTCCCAAAAGACCTTTATAAACAGGATAACTTTCAATTAAAACTTGAAGTGAAATTTTAAAATTACTTAAAAAGCGCAGTGAAGAAGCATCTAATCGAATCGATAAATACTCATAATATCCAAAGTCAAAAATATAAAATAAAGTAATAATGAGGTAGGCTAATGTTAAGTAAATAACGGCAATTTTTTTATAAATTTTATTTTTAAAAAAATGAAAATTTAGGATTAAAACGAATATGGCAAGCGGGAAAAAAGTAAGAACTGCTAATTTTAAATCAAAACGAATCCCAAGCAGAATCGCTTTTTGCATTTCTATAGCAACACTATTTTCTAATTGTGCAAAAAACACATAAAAGAGTCCTCTGAAAAAAGTGATATAAATAAGTAGGAAAAAAACATTTGTAAAGATGTACTTTATGTAATTTGGTATTTTTTTTAACATGTATTTTATATAAAACACAAAGATAGGATTTTTAGAAACATTTTAAATACACAATTGCAAGCAATATATATATCCTATTAATTTTTTGGTTAGGCCTTCAAAGATTAGCTTTCACAATCACAGAAAATATTTGAGAGCTTAAAAAGCTTCTGGTTGTTATATTGCACTTGCGAATTTGCTCTGAAAATCATTTCAATTATTTCTTTAGCCAATTTTGGATTCTGTTGATTATGTAGTAAATTTGCAACAGATTAAAGCGAATATAAAACCATCAACTATTTTAAAAATTGAAGGTAACAATATCCAATTTTTAAGAAGTTAAATTCATGGAAAAACAATTTTTTACAGCTGCTATTTCAACAGAAATCTTTAAAATTATTTCTGACGCATCAAAACAGTTGCAGTTAGAAAGCTACGTAATAGGTGGTTTTGTAAGAGATTTTTTGTTAAAAAGAGGGACCGCGAAAGATATTGACATCGTTGCGATCGGAAGTGGTATCGCACTTGCAGAAAAAGTAGCTTCTTTATTGCCAAACAAACCCAAAGTTCAAATTTTTAAAACCTATGGAACTGCAATGTTACGGTATAAAGACGTTGACATTGAATTTGTGGGTGCCAGAAAAGAATCCTATTCTGAAGAAAGTAGAAACCCTTTAATTTTTGAGGGAACTTTGCAAGAGGACCAAAACAGAAGAGATTTTACCATAAATGCTTTGGCCCTTAGTTTAAATGAAGAGAATTTTGGCGCGTTGTTAGATCCATTCAATGGAATGGAAGATTTAGAAAATGGCATTATTAAAACTCCTTTAGATCCAGACATTACGTATTCTGACGATCCTTTAAGAATGATGCGTGCAATACGATTTGCAACGCAGTTAAACTTTACGATTGAGACAGCTTCATTGGCAGCGATTGCCAAAAATGCAAAGCGACTAGAGATTATTACAAGAGAACGTATTGTAGACGAACTCAATAAGATAATGGGAGCTGTAAAACCATCTGTTGGTTTCTTATTATTGGAACAAACGCATTTGTTATCTCAGGTACTGCCAGAGTTGATTGACTTGAAAGGAGTAGAGGAAGTAGAAGGACAAAAACATAAAGATAATTTTTATCATACCTTAGAAGTTGTAGATAATATTTCAGAAAATACAGCTGATCTTTGGTTGCGTTGGGCAGCGCTGTTGCATGATATTGGAAAAGCACCTACCAAAAGGTTTAGCAAAAAGGTAGGCTGGACTTTCCATTCTCATGAATTTGTGGGAGCAAAAATGGTTTATAATTTATTTAAAAGATTGAGAATGCCATTGAATAACAAAATGAAATTTGTTCAAAAAATGGTGCTGTTGAGTTCACGTCCCATTGTTTTAGCAACCGATGTAACAGATGCGGCAGTTAGACGTTTGGTATTTGATGCTGGTGATGATATTCATTCTTTAATGACACTTTGTGAGGCAGATATTACTACAAAAAATCCGAAGAAGTTTAAAAAGTACCACCAAAATTTTGAAGTGGTACGTTCTAAAATAAAAGAAGTTGAAGAAAGAGACCGGGTGCGTAATTTTCAGCCACCAGTTTCTGGAGAAGAAATTATAAAAGCATTCAATTTAAAACCGTGTAGAGAAATAGGACAAATAAAAGAAGCGATCAAAGAAGCTATTTTAGAAGGACAGATACCAAACGAGCACGAAGCTTGTTATGATTTTATGTTAGCGAAAGGAGTCGGTTTGGGGTTAACCTTAGCTTAAAGATTGCATTGTTACCAATTTGAAGTATTCTCCTTTTTTAGCAAGCAATGCCTCGTGCTTTCCTTGTTCTACAATTGCACCTTTTTTAAGTACTACAATGGTATCTGCTTTTTGAATCGTAGACAATCGATGTGCGATGACTAAAGAGGTTCTGTTGCGCATCATTTTTTCTAAAGCAAGCTGGACAAATTGTTCAGATTCAGTATCTAAAGCGGACGTAGCTTCATCTAAAATCATAATTGGAGGATTCTTTAAAACAGCTCTAGCAATCGATAAACGTTGTTTTTGTCCCCCCGAGAGTGTATTTCCACTGTCTCCAATATTTGTATTGTATTTTTCTGGTAAAGTTTGAATAAACTCATCTGCATTTGCAATTGTGGCGGCTTCTAAAATTGCCGCATCGGTTGCATTTTGCGCTCCTAGTTTAATGTTATTAGCAACGGTATCATTGAATAAAATAGATTCTTGAGAAACAATCCCCATCAAACTTCTTAGTGATTTTTTTGTTACCTCTTTAATGCAGGTACCATCGATGTAAATACCTCCTTCGTGCACGTCATAAAATCGGGTAATAAGGTTGGCTAAGGTCGATTTTCCACTTCCAGATTGCCCTACTAAGGCCACGGTTTCTCCTTTATTAATGGTCAAGGAAAAATCCTTTAAAACATAAGTGTCTTTGTATTTAAATGAGATATTTTTAAATTCAATGGTGTTTTTAAATTCTTCTTTGATTAAAGCGTTTGGTGCATCTATGATGCTATCTTCTGCATTTAAAACCGCCATAATTCTTTCTGCTGAAGCCTCTCCTTTTTGAATATTGTAATAGGCAGTTGTGATTGCTTTTATTGGGTTTAGAACAGTATAAAATAAAACAATATATCCAAAAAACTCTTCTGCTTTTAAGGGACTGTTGTTTTCTAAAACTAATTTTCCGCCATAATATAAAATAGCAATAATTGTTGCAGAGCCCAAAAACTCGCTCATGGGTGAAGCCAATGTTTTCCGATGCAGAACGCTTGTCATTAAGTTTCGAAACTTTGTTGTAGAGGTATTGAATTTTTTTTGAATTACTTGCTCAGCATTAAAACCTTTTATAATTCTTAACCCCGTTATGGTCTCTTCAATAAAAGATAGAAAATTACCCGTCTCTTTCTGTGCTTTGAGAGAATTTGCTTTTAGTTTTTTACTGATAGATGAAATTATAAACCCTGAGACAGGCAATAAAACAAATACAAATAAAGTTAACTTTACGCTAAGGATTAACATCATTACTAAAGAAATAAGAACCGTTAAAGGCTCTCTTACAATCGCCTCTAAAGAGGTAAGAAAGGAAACTTCAACTTCTTGCACGTCTATGGTCATCCTAGCAATAATATCACCTTTTTTCTTTTCAGAGAAATAGGCGAGAGGTAGGGTTATGATTTTGTGATATAATTGATCTCGGAGATCTTTTACGACTCCATTTCTCAGAAAAACGAGCACATAAGAAGCCAAATAGCGAAATAAATTTTTGAATAAGAACAGACAAAAAGTAAGTAAACAGATAAAAAATAAAACTTCTATAGCACCCTCATTTTCTATTTTTTGAGAAATGAAGTAATAGAAACTTTCTTTTGCAAACGCAGCAATACTTTTGATCCCCGTATATATCGGAACCTTTATGACGGTATTGTCTGTGTTGAATAAAATACCCAAAACAGGAATAAATGCCAAGACAGAAAGAACATTGAAAATAGCATATAGAATATTGAACAGGATATTTAGAATTGTAAATTTCCTATATTTTTTCTCGTATTTTAAAATGTCTCTAAAGTATCCCATTAGATCAGTTTCATTTCTTTAATAATTCTTTGAATTTTAGTATCTAACTCCAATTCTACTTTTTTAGCATGCTCTTTCGAGGCTAAGTTTGAATTAACGCTAAAATAAAATTTTATTTTTGGTTCTGTTCCACTGGGTCTTGCCGCAATTCTTGTACCCTTAATGGTTTGATAAATTAGTACATTTGATTTTGGTAAATCAATAGTGGTAATTTCACCGGTAATTAAATTTTTTCTTGTGGATGCCTGATAGTCTGAAAGTGATGCTACCTGTTCACCATCAATTTCTTTTAATGGATTGCTGCGCATCGTAGTTAACATTTGCTGAATTTCTGCAGCACCATCCATTCCCTTTTTCGTGATTGCAATTAGATGTTCTTTGTAAAAGCTGTTTTTTACATAAATATCTAATAACTCTTCATAAAAAGAACTTCCGTGTTGTTTTGCATATGCTGCTACTTCACAAGCCAATAAAGTTGCTGTAACAGCGTCTTTATCTCTTACAAAATCACCAACCATATATCCGAAACTTTCTTCTCCACCGCCAATAAAATCTAGTTCAGGGAAATCCTGTACCATTTTTGCAATCCATTTAAAGCCCGTTAATCCTACTTTCGTTTCAACATTATAATTCGCAGCGATAGCGTTTACCAGCTCTGTGGAAACAATAGTAGAGCCTATAAATTGTTTCCCATTCATTTTTCCTGCTTCTTTCCATTTTTTTAATAAAAATTGTGTCATCAAAACCATGGTTTGGTTTCCATTCATCAATTTCATGTTTCCATCAGTATCTCTTACGGCAACGCCCAATCGATCACAGTCTGGATCCGTACCAATAACAATGTCAGCTCCAATTTTGTTGGCCAAATCAGTTGCCATTTTTAAAGCTTCTGGTTCTTCGGGGTTTGGAGAACTAACTGTTGGGAAATCTCCATCAGGCACACTTTGTTCTGCTACAAGATGCACATCTGAGTATCCTGCTTTTTCCAAAGCATCCGGCACAGAAACGATTGAAGTTCCATGCAAAGAGGTAAATACTATTTTTAAATTTTTTCGATCTATAGCTTCAGATAATGATCCGTTTTTTACAGAAGCCTCAATAAACACAGTATCTACCTCGGTTCCAATAATTTCAATTAAAGCGTCATTTGCATTAAAATTGATTTCAGAAAAATCCAATGCGTTTACATTGTTTATAATACCACCGTCGTGTGGAGGAACTATTTGGCCACCGTCTGCCCAATATACTTTATAACCATTGTATTCAGAAGGGTTGTGGGAAGCTGTTAGGACAATTCCAGCATCACAATCTAGATGGCGCACAGCAAAAGACAATTCGGGAGTCGCTCTTAAGTCTTCAAAAAGAAACACCTTGATATTGTTAGCAGATAAAACATTGGCAACAATTTTTGCAAACTTTTTACTATTGTGTCTGCAATCATAAGCGATCACCACTTTTAATTGTTCTTTCTGCACGTTCTCTAACAAATAATTAGACAAACCTTGGGTTGCTCTACCTAAAGTATATTTATTGACACGGTTTGTTCCAGCACCCATAATTCCCCGCATTCCTCCAGTACCAAACTCCATGTCTTTATAGAATCTGTCTGCTAAATCAGGGGCATTAGAAGTAATTAATTGGGTTATTTCCTCTTGTGTTTCAGTATCAAAAGTAGGTGATAACCACTGTTTTGCTTTGTCTAATATTTCGGTCATTTATAAGGGTGCATTTTAGGCTAATAAAAGGCAAATATACATTTTAGAAGTTGAGTTTTTCTTTTATTGAATAGTGTTTTTCATTGCTTTTAGTCTTAATTATTAATTCGCCAATAAAACCGGCTAAAAATAATAAAGTTCCTAAAATCATAGAAGTTAGTGCAATAAAAAACCAAGGATTGTCTGTAACTAAAATTGTTTTAGTTCCTGTGTAGAGTCTATATAATTTAAAAGCACCAATATAAAAGGCAGAAGTGGTACCAAATAAAAACATAAAACTCCCCCAAAGACCAAAAAAATGCATGGGCCTTTTGCCAAATTTTGATAAAAAAGAAATCGTAATTAAATCGAGGAAGCCGTTTATAAAGCGGTCCATACCAAATTTTGTAACACCGTATTTTCTAGCCTGATGCTGCACTACTTGCTCTCCAATTTTAGTAAAGCCTTCATTTTTTGCTAATACAGGGATATACCTGTGCATTTCTCCACTAACTTTAATTGTTTTTATGACCTTATTTTTATATGCTTTCAGACCACAATTAAAATCGTGTAATTTTAATCCTGATGTCTTTCTAGCGGCGGCATTAAATAGTTTGGAAGGGATGTTTTTGGTAATAACATTGTCATATCTTTTCTTTTTCCATCCAGAGATTAAATCGTAATCTGCTTGCACAATTAAATCATATAATTTTGGTATTTCGTCGGGGTTGTCTTGCAAGTCTGCGTCCATGGTGATCACTACAGTTCCTGTTGCCATTTCAAACCCAGCATCTAAAGCTTGTGATTTTCCAAAATTTTTCTGAAATCGAATTCCTTTTACAGCTTTATTTGAAGAGGAGAGTGTCTCGATAACCTGCCAAGAAGTATCGGTACTTCCATCGTCAATAAAAATGATTTCATATATATACTGATGCGCTTGCATCACTTTTGCGATCCAATCGTGCAGCTCTTGTAAAGACTCTTCTTCATTTAAAAGAGGGATTACTAAAGTAATATCCATATTTTTTCGACAAGGTTTATAGCTTTCAGCTCAAAATTAGAGTTTTTAGCTCAAATTATTTTATTAATAGTTTTCTTCTTCTGATTTTTTTAAGATTGCGGCAGTAATAGCAGCAACAATAAAACCAACAATGGCATAACTAATAATGCCTACTGCCGCCATAATTCCAGGAGATGAAAACGTTGAAGTCATCGCATTTGCAGCTTCAATTTGGTCTTCAGTTAAACCTTGATCTAAAAATGCTTGATTTTGAATTTCCATCATTTGATTCATAAAGTCAGGTTCGATGAAGTTCGTGAAAAGATAATTGTAAACGACCATAATTAAACCACCAACAATAGCAACACCAACGCCAATCTTAACACCTTGCCCCCAAGATAAAAAATTATTATTTGCTGCTTTAAATTGCTTAATTCCGTAAATAATTATTCCAATAAATATGATTGCATTGACGATAGAAGCAGACCAATGAGGAGTCAAGTGATTTCCAGTGGCAAACATTACAAGCGCAAATAAGACACTTGAAATTCCTAGGATAATACCATTATTCACCATAATATTTTTACTATTCGCTTGATTTTCCATTTTTTTATTTTTATTTATTTACACAAATATATTAATTTCAATGAGATAGTTTAATTTTTTACGAACTATTAAAACAATATATTAGTACTCAGTCTTTTAAAAATGTTACAAAAAAATTAGTATTATTTTAATTGTTTAAATAAAAATAGATTGTAAATTTGCCTCGGCAAGTCCTACACAACTAGCTCCCTTTGAATCCTCCAGGGCGGGAACGCAGCAAAGGTATTAGGTTGTAGCGGTGTGATGTAGGTCGCTTGCCATTTTTTTGTTTTAAAAATTTATTTAGAACACACTTCCGCAGCACTTTCTTTATATCTTATTTACTTTTTTAGTTTTCCTGCATTACTTTTTCGATATTTACACACAATATTAAGGTTTTAGACATTTGTTGATTGTTCTTTATCCTTAAAATGTAACCAAGTATGAGCAAAATTATTTTAGTTACGGGTGCCTCTTCTGGAATTGGAAAAGGAATCGCTGCATTTTTATCGGAGAAAGGATATATCGTTTATGGCACAAGCCGTGTTCCCAAAGACGAGAAGGATTTTTCTTTTGAATTGATTGCCTTAGATGTTTTAAAAATAGAAAGTATTAAAGCTGCAGTGCAATTTATTATCGAAAAGGAAGGGAGACTCGATATTTTGATAAACAATGCGGGAATGGGGATTACAGGGCCAATAGAAGAAACACCTACGGATGAGATGCGTGCAGTTTTTAACACCAATCTCTTTGGAGCCATTGATGTAATGAAAGCCGTTTTACCTCAGATGCGCGAACAAAAATCGGGAACTATAATAAATATTACTTCTATTGCCGGGTATATGGGGTTGCCTTTTCGAGGCGTGTACTCTGCAACAAAGGGAGCTTTAGAGTTAATTACGGAAGCAACAAGCATGGAGGTTCAGCCTTTTGGAATTAATGTTGTGAATGTTGCCCCTGGAGATTTTGCAACCAACATTGCAGCGGGCAGATACCATGCACCCGTAGTGGTTGAATCTGCATACAGAGAAAAGTATCAGTTAAATCTAGAGCTAATGGATGCCCATGTAAATACGGGGAAAAATCCGATGGAGATGGCTGAAAAAGTATACAAAATTATAAATACTAAGCACCCGAAAATTCATTATAAAGTGGGTGGATTTATGGAAAAGGTTTCTGTTGTTTTGAAAAGAATTTTGTCAGACAGGGTGTATGAGAAACTATTAATGCATCATTATAAATTATAAGAAAAGAGCTGCTGCTGTGTTTATAAGTACTAAAAAGATATTCTTGCAGTGCTTCGTGAATTTAGGTGCAAGTTGCTATCTTTGCATCCGAGCCGAAGAAGTGTATGCTTATCTTTTGCAAAGGAAGTAGAGTATAGAAGTGCACACCATAACATCCTGGGAATGCCCCAAAAAAATAATAATTACAACTAAATAAACACAAATGAAATTTTTTATTGACACTGCAAATTTAGGACAAATTAAAGAGGCGCAAGCTTTAGGTATTTTAGACGGGGTAACTACAAATCCTTCGTTGATGGCAAAGGAAGGAATTACTGGAGCAGTAAACATTATCAATCATTACAAAGAAATTTGTGAATTGGTGGAAGGAGATGTTTCTGCAGAGGTTATTGCTACAGATTTTGACGGAATGGTAAAAGAAGGAGAAGCTTTGGCCGCTTTAAATCCACAAATCGTGGTAAAACTACCAATGATAAAAGATGGTATAAAGGCGTGTAAATATTTTTCTTCTAAAGGGATTAAAACAAATGTGACTCTCGTTTTTTCTGCAGGACAAGCTTTACTAGCAGCAAAAGCAGGTGCAACCTATGTCTCTCCGTTTATTGGAAGATTGGACGATATTTCGACAGATGGTTTAAATCTAATAGCAGAAATTCGTTTAATTTATGACAATTACGGATTTGAAACTCAAATTTTAGCAGCTTCTGTGCGCCATACAATGCACATTATAGACTGTGCTAAATTAGGATCTGACGTAATGACTGGACCTTTAAGTGCTATTGAAGGGCTGTTGAGACACCCGTTAACAGATAGTGGTTTGGCCAAGTTTTTATCAGATTATCAAAAAGGAAATTAATAATTAGTTTTTAGTTGTGAATTTTGAGTTTTTAGACAAGTACTAAGAACTCAAAATTCATTATTTATAACTTTTTAAATCTTAAAAAGATTTAAAATAATGTATCCAAAAAAAGAACTCGCACAAATTGTAATTTCAGCGTGTACTCAATTTAATATTGATACGGTTGTGATCTCTCCAGGTTCCCGGAATGCGCCACTTACTATTGGTTTTTCTACTCATAAAGGGATAGAAACATTGAGTGTGGTAGATGAGCGATGTGCTGGTTTTTTTGCTTTAGGGATTGCACAACAACAGCAAAAACCGGTGGCAGTTCTATGTACTTCTGGCTCTGCTTTGCTAAACTATTATCCTGCCATTGCAGAGGCTTTTTATAGCAATATACCACTTGTTATTATTTCTGCAGATCGCCCAAAACACTTAATTGATATTGGAGACGGTCAAACCATTAGACAGGAAAATGTTTTCGAAAATCATATTTTGTTTTCTGCAAATTTGATTGAAAATGATAAATATAAAACCCGGAACTCTCAATTAATTGGTGAAGCTTTACAAACAGCAGTATCCCAAAAAGGTCCCGTGCATATTAATGTTCCTTTTGATGAGCCGCTGTATGAAACGGTACCCAGTTTAAACAAATATCATTTTCCTCATATTTCTATGAGCTCTTTGGATAATTCAAATATCAACTACAAGAAATTAGCAGATATTTGGAATGTTGCGGAAAAGAAAATGATTTTGGTCGGTGTCAATTATCCAGATGCAGAATTACATAAATTAATAGATTTATATGCCACAGATGCTTCGGTTTTAATTTTTACAGAAACCACATCTAACCTGCATCATGAGAAAGCGATTGATTCTATTGATCAGTTGATATTTTCTTTAGAAAACGCACAATTTCAAGAATTAAAGCCCGCAGTTTTAATTACTTTTGGAGGTATGATTATTTCCAAACGGATTAAGCGTTTTTTAAGAGCTTATCCACCAGAGCATCATTGGAATATTGATGAGAAAAAAGCCACAAATACGTTCTTTTGTTTGTCAGAATTTATTCAAACAACACCGATAGATTTTTTCGCTAATTTTAATGGTTTTATAATACCCGTAAAAAGCAAGTATCAGTCCAAATGGATCGCCTTTAGAGATCAAAGAAGAACCAAGCACGCATTATATCTTAAGGATATGAAGCATTCTGACTTTAAAGTATTTGAACAAGTTTTAGTTGGCATTCCTGATAATTGTGAATTGCAAATTAGCAATAGCTCTATTATTCGGTATGCACAGTTATTCTCCATAAAAAAAACGGTAAATATTTTTTGTAATCGAGGGACAAGTGGAATTGATGGAAGTACAAGCACGGCTATTGGAGCTGCTTTTGCAAATACAAATCAAACCATTTTTATTACCGGAGATTTGAGTTTTTTTTATGATAGTAATGCCCTGTGGAATACCAGTATTCCTTTGAACTTTAGAATTATTATTATTAATAATTCTGGTGGTGGTATTTTTAAAATTATTCCGGGTCCAGGGACTACAAATGCGGAAACGTATTTTACAACACCGCATTGCTTAACGGCGGAACATTTATCCAGAATGCATGGCTTTGAGTATCAGCAGGCATATTCCACAGCATCTGTAGCAAAGGAAATGGTTGGGTTTTTTGAGGCATCAGAAAAACCAAAAATATTAGAGATTTTTACGCCAAGTGCAGAAAATGATTTAATTTTAAAAACATATTTTAAACAAATACAATAATGGATTTACACGAAGATGTGCAAGAAGGAGCAATGAATTTGAAAGAGGGCGATAAAGTAAGCTTGGTCATTGAAACAGAAACAGGCTTAGGATACACGGTCTTAATAAATGAAGAATTTGATGGCTTGCTTTTTAGAAGTGAGGTTTTTCAAGCTTTAGAGGAGAATATGGAAGTTACTGGGTATGTGAAAAATATTCGTGAGGATGGTAAAATTGATGTTTCTCTAAGACCTCAGGGTTTTAGGAATGTGATTGAATCTGATGTTGAGAAAGTACTTGCAAGGCTAAAAAACAGTAAAGAAGGGTTTATTTTGATTACTGATAAGAGCTCTCCAGATTCTATACGTTTTCATATGAAAATGAGTAAAAAGGCATTTAAAAAAGCAGTTGGGCACTTGTATAAGCAAAAAATAATTGTTATTGAGGAGGATAGAATTGAGCTGGTAAAGTAATTGTAGGTCAGTAGTTTAGTTGGGTATTTGTGTTTATTTGAACCTAATTTCATCTTTTTTATAGCGGCGTGCAGCAAACGAAATTGGGAGTAATCCTTCGCTTTTTAAAGGACTTCTTTATCAGGAGTTTAGCGCATCTATTATTTTAAACAAATCTAAAAGTTTACGAGATAAAATAATTTTGATTTCTCTTTACGGAGCATTAGCTCTATGTCTCGGATTGGTTTGGAGTTTTCCTATAAATAAACATATTTAGACCAGCACATACGTGTTATTTTCCTCCGGATTAGCAATGTTTTTTTTAGCAGCTTTTATGTGGATTCTAGATTGTAAAAAAATGCAAGCATATGCTAAATTTGCAATTATTTTTGGAGCGAATTCCATCTTTGCTTATGTGCTTCATTCAGCTCTTGGAATGTTATTTTATTTGCCAATTATATCAGGAAAAGGTATTCAGATGTCCGGGATGGATGTAGGAAGATCGACAGGATTCAATAGGAAGATTTTTTCGCTCGTCTGGTCCTTGTGCTATACTTTTTTCATATATCTTATTGTCAGAGAAATGTACAAACGAAAAATATTTATAAAAATATAACTTTTTGTGATTACAACCCTTTAGAGAAAGAGTTGTTCCTTTTTTTGCTAAAATATAAGAGATTCCTGGATGTATTCTATTTCATCGACTATTAAGGATGAAAAGATTGGATTGATAAAATTTAATATGCCTGATTGTTATTTAACTTGCATTTGTATTCAATTAAATGTTTTTTCGGGTTTTTGTCATTTTAATTCCCACAATAATTTTTTGAGGAGCCTTGATTTTTTAGTGAATAATCTGCTGTTTTTAGAAGACCTATTATCGATAACTACATGCCCTTGTTATGATTATAATTTTCTATGAAACGCCGCAAAATGAAAAAAGTAAAAATAATAATGGTAGCGATTTTTGAATCATCATTTAGAATGTTTATTTTTGTGCAACTGAATACACCATGCTAAACAAGAATTCGACCAAAACAAAAAAAATATGATTAAAGCTGATTGGATAACAGTTAAAGAATATGAGGACATTACGTATACAAAGTCGAATGGAGTGGCAAGAATTGCCTTTAACAGACCTGATGTTAGAAATGCCTTTCGTCCAAAAACTACAAAAGAGCTGTACGATGCGTTTTACGATGCAGGAGAGGATGTAAACATTGGTGTTGTATTGCTTTCTGCGGAAGGACCCAGTTCAAAGGATGGAGTGTATTCTTTCTGTTCTGGTGGTGATCAAAAAGCACGTGGACATCAAGGATATGTTGGAGAAGATGGGTATCATCGCTTAAATATCTTGGAAGTACAACGGTTGATTCGCTTCATGCCAAAAGCCGTTATTTGTGTTGTTCCAGGATGGGCAGTTGGTGGCGGACATAGCTTACATGTAGTTTGCGATTTAACTTTAGCGAGTAAAGAACACGCTATTTTTAAACAAACGGATGCAGATGTAACATCTTTTGACGGTGGCTATGGCTCTGCATATTTGGCAAAGATGGTTGGACAGAAAAGAGCTCGGGAAATTTTCTTTCTAGGAAGAAGTTATTCAGCGCAGGAAGCGTATGATATGGGAATGGTAAATGCAGTAGTACCGCATGCTGAATTAGAAAGTACTGCCTATGAGTGGGCACAAGAAATTTTAGAGAAAAGCCCAACTTCTATTCGGATGCTTAAATTTGCAATGAACTTAACAGATGACGGAATGGTGGGGCAGCAAGTTTTTGCGGGTGAAGCAACACGTTTGGCATATATGACAGATGAAGCAAAGGAAGGTAGAGACGCCTTTCTAGAGAAAAGAAAGCCAAATTTTCCTAAAAAATGGATTCCATAGTGCATTTACAAATTGAAAACAACTAATTGGTAATTACTTAAAATGAAATCACAAATAGTAACATTCTTAATAAAGTGTCCAGATCAAAAGGGTTTAGTTGCCAAAATTACTAGTTTTTTTTATGATAAAGGATTCAATATTTTAAGTTGTCAGCAATATGTAAATTCCATTGAGGATACTTATTTTATGAGGGTTCGCTTGAATGCAGATGGTACCAATATCTCAAAATCAACTTTAGAACATAATTTTTTAGAGTTAGCAAAACCGTTGCATTTTGACTGGTCTGTAAATTACGGAGGAAAGAAAAAAAATGTGGCGATTATGGTCTCCCATACAAGTCATAATTTATACGATTTATTAGAGCGTTCTAAAGAGGGAAGGTTAGATTGTAATGTGAAAATGATTATTAGTAATCATGAGAAACTTAGGCCAATTGCACAAATGTTTGAGGTTCCTTTTTACTATTTGCCGGTTACTAAAGAAACAAAAAAAGTGCAAGAGACGCAAGTAATAGAATTACTGGAGGTCAATGAAATAGATTTAATTATCATGGCTCGTTACATGCAAATTTTGTCATCAGATTTCATAAAGTGCTATCCAGAGAAAATAATTAATATTCATCATTCCTTTTTACCTGCTTTTCAAGGTGCAGATCCTTATAACAAGGCATATGAAAGAGGCGTAAAGCTTATTGGAGCTACAGCACATTATGCAACAGTAGATTTAGATGAAGGTCCAATTATAGAGCAAGATGTAAAGCCAGTAACTCATGAAAGTACACCAACAACCTTAAAAAGAATTGGTGCAGACATCGAGAAATTAGTTTTAGCAAGGGCCGTAAAATGCCATTTAAATCATCAAATTATAGTTTCTGGAAATAGGGCAATTGTTTTTCCCGAAGCAGGAGAGTAAAGCAACTGTCCATTGGTGTTTTTTAGTCTGATTTTACTGAAGCCGCTAATTTTAGAAGTATTCAATTCTTAAGAGATAATGAAGATAATCTGTATTGGGCGCAATTACGCAAAGCATATCGCCGAATTAGAGAATGAAAGACCGGAAAGTCCAGTTATTTTTCTAAAACCAGATTCCGCGATATTGCCTAAAAAGAATCCATTTTTTATTCCGCCTTTTTCTGATGATGTGCATTATGAAGTTGAGGTTCTGATTAAAATAAACAAAGTTGGGAAGCATATAGATACAAAGTTTGCACATAAATACTACGATGAAATTGGTTTAGGAATCGATTTTACAGCAAGAGATGTGCAAGCAAAATGTAAAGAAAAAGGCCTGCCTTGGGAAAAAGCAAAAGCATTTGACGGCAGTGCCGTTATCGGTGAGTTTTATCCGAAAGAACAATTCGATTTAGAACATTTAAAATTTCAGTTATACAAGAACAACACTTTAGTTCAAGATGGAAATACGGAAGCAATGCTCTGGAAGATAGATGCATTAATTGCCTATATCTCTCAATATTTTACTTTGAAAAAAGGAGATATTATATTTACAGGAACGCCAGCAGGAGTTGGAAAAGTTGTTGAAAATGATAGATTAAAAGGACTCATCGCGGGCAAAGAGGCTTTTAGTATAAGAGTTAAATAAAATTGAGAGACCGTCACAATATTTAAAGCTTGTGAAGTCTAAGATTCCAAAAAAAATATGAAAGCAGAAATAATAACGATTGGAGATGAGATTCTAATAGGTCAAATTATAGATTCAAATTCTCAATGGATTGGAAAGCAATTGAATAAAATTGGAGTTTCCGTGTATCAAATTTCTTCGATACAAGACGACGAACAGCATATTTTAAATGCTTTGAAAGAAGCCCAAGAAAGAGTAGATATTGTAATCATTACAGGAGGTTTAGGTCCCACAAAAGATGACATTACTAAAAAAACAATTGCCAGCTTTTTTAAGGACGATGAAGTTGTAGAATATCCAGAGGTGATTGCCCATATTAAAAGTCTCTTCAAGAAGATAAATCATCCTTTTAAGGAGGTGCAACGGGCACAAGCGCAGCTCCCTTCTAAAGCAACTTTACTCATGAATAATTTTGGAACAGCTCCAGGGATGTGGTTTTATGAAAATAAAACAGTTTTTGTATCGCTTCCGGGAGTTCCTTATGAAATGAAAGGACTAATTCAACAAGAGGTTTTACCAAGAATTCAACAACAGTTTAAATTGCCTTTTATCATTCATAAAACCATTATGACTTATGGACAAGGTGAAAGTAATATTGCAGAAAGGATTGAGTCTGTTGAAAACAATTTACCTCCATTTATTAAATTGGCGTACTTGCCTTCTTTTGGAAGAGTGCGTTTGCGCTTGTCTGCAATAGGAGCGCACAAAGAACAATTAGAAAAAGCACTAGACCAGGAGGTAGCTGCAGTCTATAAATTAATTCCAGAGATTATTACCGGGATAGATGACGATGCTTCTCTAGAAAAAAGAATAGGAGACCTGCTCACAAAAAGGAATAAGACCATCGCGACGGCAGAAAGTTTAACGGGTGGTAAAATAGCTGCAACTATAGTCGCTATTGCCGGTTCTTCCGCTTACTATAAAGGGAGTATTGTTGCGTACTCGTCAGAAACAAAAATTAATTTACTTGGAGTGTCCGCAGAAACTATTGAAGAGCATTCTGTCGTTAGTACAGAGGTGGCCTTAGAAATGGCAAGAGGTGTCAAAGACAAACTGCAAACAGATTATGCAATTGCAGTAACGGGAAATGCGGGCCCTACAACAGATAATACAGCTAAAAGTGCGGGCATTGTATGCATTGCTTTTATCTCCGACGAAAAGGAATGGGTGCAAGAGTTCGACTTTGGTCAGCCAAGAGAAAAGACAATTAATAAGACAGTCAGTAAGGCATTAGAAATTTTACATAAAGAAATTCTTTAAAAATTTGTCAATTTGTTTTGTTCAATATTGGAATTATATGTAGATTTGCACCTCGTTTAGAGATAACACTATAAATACTGTCGAAAAGATGTCTAGAGTTTGTGAATTAACAGGTAAAAAAGCAATGGTTGGAAACAATGTTTCTAAGGCTTTGAATAGAACAAAGAGAAAGTTTGACGCTAATCTAATGACCAAGCGTTTTTTCATTCCAGAAGAAGATAAATGGATTACTTTAAAAGTATCTGCATCTGCTTTAAAAAATATTAATAAGAAAGGAGTTTCTGCAGTTATAAAAGAAGCAAGAGCTAACGGATTCTTAACTAAATAAGGGCTAGCAGCTTAAAATTATACAGAGATGGCAAAAAAAGGAAATAGAGTTCAAGTAATATTAGAATGCACAGAGCATAAAGGAACTGGGAAGCCAGGAACTTCGAGATACATTACAACAAAGAACAAAAAAAACAGTCCTGATAGAATGGAAATTAAAAAATTCAACTCTATTTTAAATAAAGTAACTGTTCACAAAGAAATTAAATAATTAAAACATCTAGAACTCCGAACAGAGCACATAGATTTAAAACATTTAGACAATGGCAAAGAAAACAGTAGCATCTTTACAGACAAGCTCAAAGAGATTATGTAAAGCTATAAAAATGGTAAAATCTCCAAAATCAGGAGCCTATACTTTCGTAGAAGCAATCATGCAACCAGAAAAAGTAGATGCTTTTTTAGCAAAAAAGTAGTATTTACTTCACAATATACTTAAACTATTTTCTATTTTTAGAAAGTAGTTTTTTTTGTGCCTTATTATTCCGTATTTTTGGGTAGGTTTTAAGCGCTATGGGTAGCTATTTCCAAAGAATCACACAGTACTCATTGTTTAAGTCTTGAGAGACACTAATAAAAAAGTGTGCGCCGTGCAGGAAACAAAATTCAGCGCGGAATCAATAGAAGTATCGAATTGATTTCAAGCAACGAATAGATGTAAACAAACAAATGCCCAGTTATAATGTTTTCAAAAAGCAGAAAATAGAAAGATGAGTTTTTTAAAAAAAATATTCTCCAAACAAAAAAAAGAAACCTTAGACAAAGGTTTAGAAAAAACAAAAACTAATTTTTTTGATAAACTATCGAAAGCGGTCGCTGGAAAATCGACAGTAGATGCAGATGTTTTAGACAATTTAGAAGAGGTTTTAGTAGCTTCCGATGTAGGAGTAAATACTACTTTGAAAATTATAAAAAGAATAGAGGAGCGTGTTGCGAAAGATAAATATTTAGGAACGGACGAATTAAATATACTCCTTAGAGAAGAAATATCAGGATTATTGTCGGAGACGAATCTTGAGAACGAAACTGAGTTTACAGTTCCTGCAGATACGAGACCATACGTAATCATGGTGGTAGGGGTAAATGGTGTTGGTAAAACAACTACAATTGGTAAGTTGGCAAGTCAATTTAAAAAACAAGGGTTAAAAGTGGTTTTAGGAGCTGCAGATACTTTTAGAGCTGCTGCAATAGATCAGTTACAAATATGGGCAGATAGGACAGATGTTCCTATTGTCCGTCAAGAAATGGGGTCAGATCCAGCCTCGGTAGCTTTTGATACCTTAACTTCAGCTGTAAAGCAAAATGCAGATGTTGTAATCATAGATACTGCAGGACGTTTGCACAATAAAGTGAATTTGATGAACGAATTGACTAAGATTAAACGTGTAATGCAAAAAGTAGTTGTAGACGCTCCGCATGAAGTTTTGTTAGTGCTAGACGGTTCTACAGGTCAGAATGCATTTGAACAAGCGAAACACTTTACATTGGCAACAGAAGTGACTTCTTTAGCGGTTACAAAGCTAGACGGCACTGCGAAGGGTGGGGTTGTCATTGGTATTTCAGATCAGTTCAAAATTCCGGTCAAATACATTGGAGTAGGAGAAGGAATAGATGATTTACAAGTTTTTAATAAGAATGAATTTGTTGCTTCTTTTTTCAGATAAATACCAACAGTAAAGATATTTATAAACTCCTTTTTAATGAGTTTTATTTTTTATACATTTCTTACAAGTTTCTATGTTCCTGAAAATAGCTGCTATTGAATATTTTAAAGTATTACTTTCGAACAAAAGTGTAACTGCTCTGCGACTTTTAATTGTAAGATATTTTCTTTTGGCATAAATAGCACCTATTGATACCGTATTACAAAAACAAATCAAATTTAAGCAGGTAACTTTTTAGACATATAAAGCAGTATCTTTATGTTTTTAGCTATTATACATGAAAAAACTTCTATATTTTACCTTTCTCATTTTATTATTTATTGGTTGTCAAAAGACTAAGTCGCAACAAGACGCAGTAGTTTTTAAAAAATACTCGGAGTCTAGTGCGATACAAAAACAACAAGATCACGAGAATAAGAGGATGCAGTTTAAATTGTTCCAATCTAAGTATTTAGATATGAATACCGTTTTCAAACCTTTTGAAAATGATTTGGAGTACTTTTTAGAGGAGCATTATACAGCATTAAAACCATTGATCTTAGAGCAGGACATTCCTACACTCCAGAAGCATATAAAGACGGGCAGGCTTTCTTACGAGAAATTGACCTTATTTTATTTATATAGAATTCAGAAATTTGAAAGTGACTCCTCAAAGTCTTTAAATAGTATTATTAGTCTGAATCCAAATGTTTTAAAAGAAGCTAGAGCACGCGATAAAAATAAAAAAGAGAATACTGAGTATGCTATATATGGAATGCCGATTTTATTGAAAGACAACATCAATACCAAAGACATGCCAACAACTGCAGGCGCAATTGCGCTGGCTGAAAACAAAAATACAGCAGACGCTTTTATTGTAGAAAAATTGCGTGAAAAAGGCGCTCTTATTTTAGGGAAAGTAAATTTAAGTGAATGGGCGTATTTCTTCTGTTCAGGATGCCCTTTAGGTTATTCTGCTATCGGAGGACAAACTCTTAATCCCTATGGAAGAGGTATTTTCGAGACTGGTGGGAGTTCTGCTGGAAGTGCGGTCACCATTGCTGCAAATTTTGCAGTAGCTGCCGTAGGAACAGAAACGTCAGGATCGATCACATCTCCAGCAAGCTTGAATTCTGTAGTGGGATTAAAACCAACAATTGGTGTTTTAGGTCGGACAGGGATTGTACCTATTTCATCTACGTTAGATACCCCAGGTCCCATGACAAAGAACATTATAGACAATGCCATTTGTATGAATGCAATGCGGGGTTTTGATCAAACTGATGCAGCTTCTAAAGAATTGGTTGTAGATTACTTTAAAAACGGATTTAAACAAAAGCTAAAAGGACGAAGGTTGGGAGTTATAAAATCGCTTTTAACAGATTCGATCTACTCAGCAACAGTAGGAAAATTAAGAAGAGCAGGAGCAGAACTGATTGAAATAACACCTCCTGAAGTTGCTTTAAATGGTTTTTTAACCTTACTAAATATTGATATGAAAAACGATTTACCAAAATATTTAGCAGCCGATGCAGACGAACAAATTGCAGTAACTTCTGTAAAAGACGTGATTGCCTTTAATTTAAAAGACAGTTTATTAAGAGCGCCCTATGGACAGCAGTTATTTGAGGGTATTGTTGAAGACACCACTACTTTAGCCAAATTAGAAATTATAAAAACGAATTTAACGAACAGCGGTAGAAAATATTTTCAAGCTTTAAAAAATGATAATTTAGAGGCTATTTTATCTATTAATAATTACCATTCTGGTTTTGCTGCAGTAGCAAATCACCCTACTTTAACTGTGCCTATGGGATATAAAAATTCTGGAGAACCCATAAGTTTAACATTTATTGGAACGCCTTTATCTGAAAGAATACTATTAGAAATAGGTTACGCTTTTGAGCAGTTAACAAAAGTTAGAAAAATGCCTAAAAACTATCAATAGAAAGAATACCAATCGTTTAAAAAGCACTATTTTTGCAATCTTAAAATAAAAATACAAAACAGACGGTCTAAAGCCCTAAGCAGCAGACCAAAAATATACATATGCGTACAAAAACCATCAAACAAAATAAGATTAACGTTGTTACTTTAGGGTGCTCTAAGAATATTTACGACAGTGAAGTTTTAATGGGACAGTTAAAAGCCAATGGTAAAAACGTTGTGCATGAAGACCCAGAAGATGATGGGAATATTGTAGTAATTAATACCTGCGGATTTATAGGGAAAGCCAAAGAAGAAAGTATTGATACTATTTTGCACTATGCAAAAAGAAAAGAAGCGGGTGAAATTGACAAAGTATTTGTTTCTGGTTGTTTAAGTGAACGTTATAAGCCAGACTTAGAAAAAGAAATTCCGAATGTAGATCAGTATTTTGGAACACATGATTTACCTAATTTATTGAAGGTTTTAGAAGCAGATTACAAGCATGAATTAATTGGAGAGCGTCTTACAACAACGCCAAAACATTATGCGTATTTAAAAATTGCAGAAGGCTGCGACAGGCCTTGTTCATTTTGTGCAATCCCTTTAATGAGAGGAAAGCATGTTTCTACTCCTATAGAAGACATAGTTACAGAAGCTACAAAATTAGCGGAAAAAGGAATTAAAGAAATCATGCTAATTGCGCAGGATTTAACGTATTACGGATTAGACATTTACAAAAAAAGAGCGCTAGCACAGTTACTCGAGGCTTTGGCAAAAGTTGACGGAATTGAATGGATTCGTATGCATTATGCTTTTCCAACGGGTTTCCCTATGGATGTTTTAGACGTCATGAAGCGCGAGCCTAAAGTGTGTAATTATTTAGACATTCCATTACAACACATAAATACCGAGTTGTTAAAGTCTATGAAGCGGGGTACAACGCATGAGAAGACAACAGCACTAATTCATAAATTTAGAGAAGCAGTGCCTAAAATGGCAATTAGAACTACTTTAATTGTCGGGTATCCTGGTGAAACAGAAGCCATGTTTCAAGAATTAAAAGATTGGGTCGAAGAAATGCGTTTTGAGCGTTTGGGAGCTTTTGAATATTCTCATGAAGAAAATACCAGAGCCTATGTGTTAGAAGACGATGTTCCTGCTGATGTAAAATTTAAAAGAGTGAATGAAATTATGGAGGTGCAATCTCAAATCTCTTGGGAATTGAATCAAGCCAAAATAGGAAAAACTTTTAGATGTCTTTTTGACAGAAAAGATGGAGAATATTTCTATGGTAGAACCGAATCGGATTCACCAGATGTAGATAACGACGTTTTAGTAGATGCAAGAGAGCATTATGTGAAAATAGGTGAGTTTATTGATATCGAAATTCAGGAAGCTGGAGATTATGATTTGCACGGAACACCGGTTAAAAAACAAGAAAGGCCTACTTCTTTAAATCAAAAGAAAAATTAATATCCAATAACATGCATAAAAAAACCGCTCTTTTGAGCGGTTTTTTTATATTTTCTTGTCAAAAAAGTTTTTAAAATAAACCATTTATCTGAGCATCTATCCTGTCAATGATATAGCCTAAATCTTCTTGATTAGAAACGAAATCTAAGTTATCTACATCAATAATTAGTAATTTTCCTTTGCTATACTCAGAAATCCATGCTTCATAACGTTCATTTAATCGACTTAAATAATCGATAGAAATTGAATTTTCGTACTCCCTTCCACGTTTGTGAATTTGGCCAACCAGTGTAGTGATGTCAGCACGCAGATAGATCAATAGGTCTGGCGGTTTTACTAAGTTTTCCATCAGATCAAATAAAGAGCTATAATTACTGTAATCTCTGTTGGTCATTAATCCCATTGCATGTAAATTTGGTGCAAAGATATGGGCATCCTCGTAAATAGTTCTGTCTTGGATAATATTATCACCAGACTTCCTTAATGCTACAATCTGCCGAAAGCGACTGTTTAAAAAATAAACCTGCAAATTGAAAGACCATCGGGCCATTTCTGTATAGAAATCGTCTAAGTAAGGATTCTCGTCTACAGATTCATAGTGAGGTTTCCATTTATAATGTTTCGCTAAAAGTTTTGTTAGCGTAGTTTTACCAGCGCCAATATTTCCTGCAATTGCAATGTGCATAGGTGAATTTGTAAGAGGTTAAAAGGGAAACATAAAGGTACATAAATTTTATAATTTGAAATATAATTAACAACTCAATTTTTTATTAATGTCGCAAATAGTTAAGTTGAAAAATATATTTTATTCTTATATCGTAGAAACATTAATTTATTCTCTTCGTAGGCAACGGTAGTTTCTCTTTTAATTTAGATGTAAATTAAAATTTTAAGTTTTTTTTAAGCCTAAACTAAAGTTAAGAACATTATTTTTGGATTAAAATAAAGAAAATTATGAAGGCAGTATTTATATTTTTATTTACAATAATCACCGCAACCACTTTTGCGCAGTCAAATTTTCAAGGTAAAGCTACCTATATGTCAAAAACGACTATGGACATGAGTAGGTTTGGAAAAATGAGCGAACAACAGAAAAAACAAAGGTTGGCTCGTTTTAAAAGTTTCCTAGAAAAAACTTATACTTTAACTTTTAATAAGACGGCATCTTCTTTTAAAGAAGATGTTAAGCTAGATGCGCCAGGAGCTTCCGGACCAAGTTGGGGAAAAAGCAATGGACAGGGTTCTATTTACAAGAACACGAAAGACAAAAAGATGATTGAGGATGTTGAGCAGTTTAGTAAGCGTTTTTTGGTTGGTGAAGACATGGAACAACCGCAATGGGAAATGGGAACAGAGACTAAAAAAATTGGTCAGTATACTTGTTACAAGGCAATACTTGTAAAAGAAGACAAAAATATAGATTGGGGAAGTATTTTTAGTAGAAATAATCAGAAGAAAGATTCTACAAATACAAAAGAAAACAAACCCGATAAAAAAATGCTAACAGTTACCGCTTGGTATACACCACAAATTCCTGTAAGTACAGGCCCAGATACCTATTATGGTTTGCCCGGATTAATATTAGAATTAAATGCAGGTAGGACGACTATGCTGTGCACTGAAGTGGCCATTAGTACAAAAGAGCTGCTAGAAATAGAAGCACCTAGCAAAGGAAAAGAGGTCTCTAGAGATGAATATAATGAAATTATAAAAGTAAAAACAGCAGAATTAAAAGAGCGTTTTCAGAGCAGAGGTAACCGCCGTGGCTCTCCGCGGTCTCCACAGTAAGATTTTTTATCTAACTCCCGGAAAAATTAAAAAGTACACTCTTATTTATTTATAAAAAATGATGAAAAAAATATTATTTATTACTGTTTTTATGACGGCTGCTTTGGCATCTGCCCAAATAGAATATAAAGGAGTTGTGAAGGATTCAATTGGTACGCCTTTAGAAATGGCAAATGTAATTGCATTAGATACCGTAGCTAAAAGGATAGCATCCTATGGTTTTACAGATTCAAAAGGAAATTTCAAATTAGAACTAAAGGCAAATACTGCTTATAATATCAAGATAAGTTATATTGGTTTTAAGGAAATTAGCGCCAAGATAAAAACAAAAACGTCAAATACTACTGCTAGTTATACGATGTTTGAAGACAATATGTTATCGGGGATAGAGATAATTTCTAAAATGCCCATCACTATAAAAGGAGACACCATAATTTACAATGCAGATTCTTTTAAAAATGGTTCTGAAAGAAAATTAGAGGATGTTCTTAAAAAATTACCAGGAGTAGAAATAAATGCTGCTGGTGAAATAGAAGTAGAGGGAAAGGTAGTTGAAAAAATACTTATAGACGGTAAAGAATTTTTTAGTGGAGACACGAAATTAGCTTCAAAAAATATACCATCTAATGCGGTGGATAAAATTCAAGTTTTAAGAAATTATTCTAATGTAAATCAACTTAGTGGTGTGCAAAATAATCAAGATAGAGTTGCTATAAATATCAAATTAAAAGAAGGTAAAAAGAATTTTTGGTTTGGAGATATAATAGCTGGTGCAGGAAACTCTGCAGATACAAACTTGTATCTTTTTCAGCCAAAATTATTTTATTATACACCAAAATACACTTTAAATGTTATTGGAGATGTAAATAACCTTGGAGACGTTGTGCTAAGCAGAAGAGATTTAAGGAGTTTTGGTGGAGGTTTTAGAAGCCAAAGTCCTTCCAATGGTACAAATATTAATATAGGAGATGCGGGTATAGGTTTTTTAAGTGCAGGGGCAAATAATGCAAATAGAATAGAAACGAAGCTGTCTGCCTTAAATATTAGTTATTCTCCGAATAAAAAATTAGACTTAAGTGGTTTTTTAATTTGGTCTAGTAATAGTAACGGGCAAAGAAATATTAGCGAAATTGACTATATAAACCCAAATACACCAGATGATATTGTTGATAATATAACAGATCAAACAAGTAATACGGGTTTATTTCGGTTAAGTACAACATATAAGAAAGATTATAATAATCAATTGTCCTACAATGTGTCTGGTCGTTTTTCTAGTGAATCTGTCAGAGAAGCAGCAGTTTCCCGTGTCTTAAGTAATATTACAGAGACTGAAAGTGCAACACCTTATACAATTAATCAAGATTTTAGTTATTTCTATACGGCCGGTGAAAAAAGCATTTTTGCACTAGAAGTAAAACATATTTTACAAGATGAAGATCCTTTTTATGTGGCTTCTTTAGAAAATGACCCAGATAATAACAATCCAGATGATATAGATTCTTTAGAAGAGTTTGAAGACGGGTTTGATGATGCAGCTGGAACTCTTGGATTAGATAGAAGCAACCAATTCTATACTTTAGAGCAAGATAGACGTGTAAAATCGAATCAGTTAGATGCAAAATTAGATTACTACTACATACTAAATGCAAAAAGTAATTTAAATTTTGTTGCAGGTACTATTTTAAGCAAACAGAATTTTGATTCTCGTTTCTTTCAAATTTTAGACAGTGGTGCAGAGTTTGATCCAAACCCAACTATTAATGGTATTAATAACCCTCAAACAACAAATGATACTGAATATAGTTTTTCAGATATATATGCGGGAGTAAGATATCGATTGAAATCTGGTATTTTCACATTTACACCTGGCTTTACAGTGCATGCTTATAATTCTAATAATACTCAATTTGGTACAGAGACTTTTAAAGATACCTTTACTAAATTTTTGCCAGAATTTGATATAATAGCTCAGTTTAAAAGAAGTGAGAGTTTAAATTTTAGCTACAAACAAGAAGTTAATTTTACAGACGTTAATCAAATTGCAAGGGGTATTGTAGCGAATAGTTATAATTCTTTTTTCTCAGGAAATCCCGGGCTTTTAAATGCTAGTTTTCATAACTTAACACTACGCTATTCTAGCTATAATTTATTTAATGCGAGTAATGTTTATGCAAGAATAAATTACAAGAAAACGTCAGATCAGGTAAATAGAAATACAATTTTTGAACCACGTTCTGTGGTGTCCAGTAGTACGAATATAAATTCACCCTTAGATAATGAGAGTCTTACTTCATTTATTGGTTTAGGTAAAACCATCAAGAAGATTAGAACAAGATTTGGTGGTAACTTCTCTTATAATAAAAGCTATCAATTTATTAATTCGGAAGAGAATACAAATGAAAGTTTAGTAAGAGGAATGAATGCAAGTGTTGGTACAAATTTCACGAAAGCACCAAATGTTACTTTGCGTTATAGAATAACTTATGTAGATCAAAGTAACAGTGCAAGACCTTCAGATATTAAGACAGTTACACACGCACCATCGATAGATTTTGATGCATATATTTGGAACTCAGTAACACTAACTTCAGATTTCACTTTTAACGAAGTAAGACAAGGTGGAAGTAAACAGAGTTCATTTAATATTTGGAATGCAAAATTAGCCTATAGAAAAGATAGAGATGCAAAATGGGAATATGAATTGGTAGGTAATAATTTATTAGCAACAGGTTCACAAGTAGATATAAGCCAGAGTATCATTGCATTTACAGTTAATGAACGTTTTATTTTACCAAGATTTGTAAGTCTTAGAGTAAGATACCAGCTATAAGTATAAAAAACATTTGTAGATAATAATGGCTCAATATATATTGAGCCATTTTTCTTTTCTTTCTTATTTTAGCTGTATGAGTTTGTTAGCATCTAAATCTTCGCGATTCGCAATATCCAAGAGCCTGGGATTACTTTTTTTATTTATAGTAGTTGGATTATTTTTAGATAGCGCGAGTATGGCTTCAATTACTACTAATGCGCAGACCTATGCAAATATTAGCATGCTTATTGGTTTTTCGGTGACTTTCTGCAGTATAAATAAGCGCATGAAAGAACTAATGATATTTGCAGTAATCATTGCTGTATTTGGGGAATATCTTTTTTCGATTGCCTTTGGAATGTATACGTACCGCTTAGAGAATGTTCCTCATTATATTCCGCTAGGCCATGCAATAGTGTATGTGGGTGTTTTATATTTTTCTAAAGCGAGTGCTATTCTTAAAAATAAAAGGAAGTTCGAGTATATATTTACGAGTTTTATTATTGTGTATGCTACTTTTTACCTAATATTGAAGGGAGATGTTTTTGGTTTTGTGATGACTGTAATAACACTTTTAATTCTTTACAAGCGCCCAAGGGAGCGGTTGTTTTATTTAGCGATGTATATAACAGTGGTATATTTAGAAATTATTGGGACGCATTATGGTTGCTGGTGGTGGCCAACAACTGCATGGGATATAATTCCTTTTTTACCAAGTCACAATCCTCCAAGTGGCATTAGCCTTTTCTATTTTGCATTGGATTTGGGTGCGCTATGGCTCTACAAAAAAAGACATCCGACAGCTTGGTTAAGGATGAAAGCAATTAGAAAAGTTAATGGAATTATGTCCAATACGTAAGTTTGGAAGGAAGGTATTTATCGAATTAAAAATAGCAGCACAATATGTCTATAAATGTAATTTCAGTATCTAAAAAATATACGACAGAGAAAGTATTAGATACGGTTTCTTTTTCTGCAGAGAAAGGTCAAATAATAGGTTTTTTAGGTCCAAATGGTGCTGGGAAGTCTACAATGATGAGAATTTTAACAGGGTATTTAAAGCCAGATTCAGGTGCTATTTTTGTAGATGAAATAGATGTTTTGAAAAACGCCATACAAGCACAGCGTGTTATTGGGTATTTACCAGAGCACAATCCATTATATGAAGAGATGTATGTACGAGAGTATTTACAGTTTCAAGCGGCAATTTTTAAAGTTGAAAAAAGTCAAATAGAAAACTGTATTGCAGAAGTTGGATTGACAAAGGAGGCACACAAGAAAATAAATCAACTTTCTAAGGGATATCAGCAAAGAGTTGGTTTGGCAGCAGCGATTTTACACAAACCAACAGTTTTAATTTTAGATGAGCCTACAACAGGTTTAGATCCAAATCAATTGGTAGCAATTAGGGCATTGATTAAAGCATTAGGAAAAGACAAAACAATTCTACTTTCTACACATATCATGCAAGAGGTAGAGGCCGTATGTGATCGCGTAATCATAATTAAAAAAGGAGCGATAGTGTTGGACGAAAAACTTAAAGAACTTCAAAGGAATACAGCACAGGTAATAGACGTTATTTTTAATATTCAGATTGCTGTAAATTCGTTTTCCGTGTTTGCAGATTTAAATTCAGTAATAAATACATCAGGAAACACCTGGCAATTAACCTTTGATCACTCAGAGGATATGCGATCAAAAGTATTTGATTTCGCACAGGAAAACGGCCTTAAAATCCTTAGTTTGAACACACAAAGTAAAAATTTAGAGACCCTGTTTAGAGAGATTACGCAATAAACGCGCTATGCAATCCTACTGGTAGATTTTAACAATCCTCAGCAGCAGTAGCATTGGTTAAATATGTATAGGCTTCCAGCAAAGTAGGAAACACAAAGCAACTTCCAGCTTTTTTTAACTCCTCAATAGTATATTGGGTTGCAATACCAATTGGAATCATGCCCGCCAATTTAGCGGCAGTAGTTCCCGTTAAGCTGTCTTCAAAAACCCAAAGATTTTTAAAGTCGTCTTCTTGAAATCCCAAAGCTTTCGCTAAGGTAATATAGGCTTCTGGAGCTGGTTTTGGTTTCACATAATCCTGAACACCAAAAACAGTTGGAAAGTCTAAGTTTAAATGATGAACGCTGTTTTTTAAAAACTGTTTTGTTGCGTTGCTTGCAATTCCAAAAGGAATTTTATTTTTGGATAAGTATGAGGTGAATTCGCGCACTCCAGGGAGTAATTTAGGAACTTTAAAATAGCAATCTAAATGCTTATCCTTTAATAAATACAGTTCTTTAGTTCGTTTCTCTTCTCCAATAACAGTACAAAAGTATTCTGCAATAATCATAGGAGATTTCCCAGCATGGCTTCTAGGAAAAGGCGCAATCTGCTGTTGAAAGAGCTCTCTGAAAGCGGACTCCCATGCAGCACCGTGACTTTCAGAACTATCAACTACTACGCCATCAAAATCAAATAAAAAGCCCTTTGGGTGCATTATACGTTTGTTTTTTCGTTGAAAACCTTAGCTAAATAAGGATTTAAAAATTTATTGGTTGGGTCTAATTTTTTTCTTAAAAGCTTAAAATCTCCCCATTTGCTGTAGATTTTGGATAATTCTGCATCTTTCGCTGCAAAACGTTTCCCCCAATGTGGTTTTCCACCGTACTTCAAGAATACTTTTTCAATGCTTTTAAATGCTTCATAGGTATCTGCTGTTGCTGCATTTCGAGAAACACACCCCATAGTAACCATATCTTCGTTGTGCGCGTAACTTAGCCAAGAAGCGTCTTTCTGGATAAAGCGCACATCCATTGGGATGTGGATAAAAGATTTGTTAGACCATTTATTAATTTCAGATTTCAGTTCTTCAAATACTTTGGGAAATTTATCCAATCCTATGGTCCATTCTGAGAGTTCTATGGTAGATCCTCTAGATTTAGTAACGGTGGCTTGGTATAAAGATCCTTTGTGTTCTTTTTTGGAGCTAAAGAAAGCTTTGAATAAAATCTTGTTTGCAATCGCAGTCATCCAAGGATATACATGTGAATATTTGTATAAAACTTTGGAGGCAGTTCTTCTGTGTTTTAAATATTTAGGACCAAGGTTTTCAGTAATTTCTGTATCTGAATCTATTTTGTCCCCTGTAATTACATAACCATTGTCTGTGTGCGGCAACCATAAAATTCTTAAGAAATCATGTTTTTTTAAGCGTTCTGAAATCTTAGGCAACCATTCAGAATCGTTCTCTGGACCTTCTTTTACATGCAAGGTGTAAATAGGCTCACATTTAAAAGTGATCTCAGAGAGTACTCCCAAAACACCTAAAGATACTCGAACGGCGTCTATAAGTGGGTCTTCTGCAGTTACTCTTTTAAGCACTCCATCTGCCAAAACAATACTACATTCTGTTACATACTCTGAAAGTAGTTTTCCACTTGTTCCATGCGTACCCGTTGCCAATGCGCCCCCTAGCGTGATGGTATTGATATCTGGTAAACACGGAATACACCAACCTTTAGATTCAATAGCCTCTAAAAGGTCTCCCAATATTACGCCTGATTGTGCTGTAATCGTAAGTGCATCGTCATCGTATGAAAGTATTTTGTTATAGGTTGTCATATCCACCAAAGTTGCCACACCAGAAGCAATATCTGCTGAAGATTGTTTGGTTCCGAAAAATTTAATTTTGTCAGACTCTTTTACAATCTCTTGTAACTCCTTTTCAGATGTAATTTTGTAAAGTGTTTTATAACTATATTTAATATTGTCATTCCAACTTTGCCAAATACCACTTTTTTCTTTTATCATTTATCTTCTTGAATTGAGTGCAAAAATACCAATATTGTAATTTCTTAAGTTGCAAATTTTTCCATACGTCCTTAATTAGAATCAGTTTAAGTTAAAGTCGATTTATTTTTATTTAACCTTTTATTTAGATTTTAACCCAATAATACTATTGTTAGAATACGTGTTTTTCGGCTGCTTATGGTTTTGATAAAGCACAGTTTTTAAAGCAGTTTTCATGCGGTTCTATTAAAAAGAAGAGCGCTCAAATGCAACGGACAGATCTAATTCAGCTTATATGCAATTTCCTGATTTTCTAGAGTAGATAACAACGCGCTAGTAATGTGTATTTTTGTATTTCTACTCGGTAAACTCACCTCTAGTTTTTCTTTTTCATCCCAAACTGTGAAATTTAAAGCTTGTTTTCCCGGTGTGTTCTTTAAGATAGATTCCAAGTTTAAAATAGTATCTTCTTTTACTTGATTTAATGGAAGCTGTATGGTTACTTTTTTACAGAGCTCATCCATGATATCATGCAATAGTTTCATTTCTATAAATTTTAATCGGGGTTCCCCTACAACCCCTTCTTTGTTAGTCCACCCCGGTTGAACGGTCGCTCTGATAAATAAAAACTGATTTGGAACTAAAAAATGTTGCATTCTTAAATAGTCTTCTCCAAAAATTCTGAACTCGTTACTATCGCCATAATCTTCGGCTGTAAACATCGCCCATCCTTTTCCAGCCTTAGAAACGCGGTGCTGTACATCTGTGATAATGCCTGCAAATGCCAAGTTCATATTGACAAATTTAGCAAGATCGGCTTTAAAGTATTTCAAAGAGGCATTACAGAACTTCAGTTCATTCTTAAAATCATCTAAAGGATGGGCCGAAATATAAATACCAATTACTTCTTTTTCTTGTGATAAAAGTTCCATGGTTCCCCAAGTTTCACATTCAGGAATATCGGGTTCTGGAAATTGCACAGAAGAAGCTTCACCAAACATAGATACCTGCGCAGAGTTCTCATTTTCTTGGTATTTACTTCCATATTTCATAGCGCGTTCCAAGAAAGTCAAACCTTTTTCATCCGTATAAAAATACTGTGCACGGTGTGTATCTTCGAAAGAGTCAAAGGCACCTGCTTTTACCAAGCTGTCAAAAGATTTTTTATTTGCAGCGCGTAAATCCACGCGTTTTGCCAAATCAAAAATAGAGGTATAGTTTCCATTTGCTTCTCGTTCTTTGATAATGGCTCGCACTGCTCCTGCACCAACACCTTTTACTGCGGCCATTCCAAACCTTACTGCGCCGTCATCATTGACAGAAAATTTTAAAAAGGATTCATTTAAATCTGGTCCAAAAACAGGCAATTCCATGCGCTTGCATTCTTCCATAAAAAAGGAAACAGATTTGATATCGTTCATATTATTAGAAAGTACCGAGGCCATATATTCTGCTGGATAATGTGCTTTTAAATAGGCAGTTTGATACGCAATCCAAGCATAACAGGTAGAGTGCGACTTGTTAAAAGCGTAACTTGCAAAGGCTTCCCAATCTTTCCATATTTTCTCTAACTTTTCTACATCATGCCCTTTTTTAGAAGCTTGTTCTATAAACTTAGGCTTCATTTTATCTAAGACTGCAATCTGTTTTTTACCCATTGCCTTTCTCAAAACATCGGCTTCCCCTTTTGTGAAGTCTGCTAGTTTTTGAGAGAGTAACATTACCTGCTCTTGGTATACCGTAATTCCGTAGGTTTCTGCCAAATATTCTTCCATGGCAGGCAAATCGTACTCAATATCTTCGGTTCCGTGTTTTCTATTGATAAAAGACGGAATATATTCCATAGGACCTGGTCTGTACAGGGCATTCATTGCAATTAAATCTGCAAAAACAGTGGGTTTTAAAGAACGCATGTGTTTTTGCATTCCTGGAGATTCATATTGAAAAATACCGACCGTTTCACCTCGTTGAAAGAGCTCGTATGTTTTTACATCATCTAAAGGAAAGCTGTCTGGATCCAAATCAACATCGTGTCTCGCTTTTACAATTTTAACGGTATCTTTAATTAAGGTCAATGTCTTTAGTCCCAAGAAATCCATTTTTAACAAACCTGCAGATTCTACTACAGAATTGTCAAATTGGGTTACATACATGTCCGAATCTTTTGCCAAAGCAACGGGCACATAATTGGTAATATCTCCTGGTGTGATAATAACCCCACAGGCATGAATTCCTGTATTCCGAACAGAGCCTTCCAACATGGTAGCTTTGTTGATGGTTTCTGAAACTAAATCATTTCCGAAAGACATACTTTTGAGCTCTTCAACAAGCTGTTTTTCTTCTGACCTTAAACCTGCAACTTTGCCTTTGCTTTTTGCATCGTCCCCAAAAATATTTTTTAGTTTTATTAACGGGATAAGCTTTGCAATTCGATCTGCTTCAAAAAGTGGTAAATCTAAAACCCTGGCAGTATCTCTAATTGAAGATTTGGCAGCCATTGTTCCATACGTAATAATCTGTGCAACCTGATTTGCACCGTATTTGTTAATTACATACTCCATCACACGTCCACGACCTTCGTCATCGAAATCAATATCGATATCGGGCATGGAAACACGTTCTGGATTCAGGAAACGCTCAAAAAGTAAATCATATTTGATAGGGTCAATATTTGTAATCCATAAACAATAGGCAACTACAGAACCCGCTGCAGATCCACGACCAGGCCCCACGGCAACATCCATGTTTCGAGCTTCGCGAATAAAATCTTCTACAATCAAGAAATAACCCGGATATCCTGTTTTTTCAATTACCGATAATTCAAAGTCCAAACGTTCTTTAATAGACTCGGTAATTTCGCCGTACCTTTTTTCAGCACCTACAAAAGTCAAGTGTTTTAAAAAATTATTCTCTCCACGTTTTCCTTTGTCACTTTCATCGGCAGCATCTTTAAACTCATCTGGAATATCAAAAGCTGGCAATAAAACATCTCTGGCTAGTGTAAATATTTCAATTTTATCAACAATTTCTTGAATATTGGTGATTGCTTCAGGCAGATCTGCAAAAAGCGTTTTCATCTCTTCTGAAGATTTGAAATAGTATTCTTGGTTTGGTAACCCGTATCGATAGCCACGCCCTTTTCCAATGGGAGTTGCTTGCTTTTCACCTTCTTTTACACAGAGTAAAATATCATGTGCATTTGCATCTTTTTTTTCTAAATAAAAGGTGTTGTTTGTAGCAATAACTTTAACGTCATGTTTTTTTGAAAAGGTCAATAAGGTTTCATTTACAATTTTTTCATCTTGCTGATTGTGGCGCATCAGCTCAATATAAAAATCGTCTTTAAATTCTCCTTTCCACCAGAGTAACGCTTCTTCTGCTTGTTTTTCTCCAAGATTTAAAATTTTACTAGGCACTTCTCCATAAAGGTTTCCTGTTAAAACAATAATATCTTCTTTGTATTTTTTGATGATTTCACGATCTATTCTTGGAACATAATAGAACCCATCTACAAAAGCGATGGAAGACATTTTCGCAAGATTGTGATATCCTTTTTTGTTTTTTGCAAGCAAAACAACTTGGTATCCGTTGTCTTTTTGCGACTTGTTTTTATGATCTCCACAGACGTTAAACTCACAACCTACAATAGGTTTCATTGGAGTTTTTGCAGTCTTATTATGATTTAAAATTGCGCTCACAAAGTGAAAGGCAGCCATCATATTTGCAGTATCTGTCATGGCAACTGCCGGCATATTATCCTTGGCTGCAGCTTTTACAATTTGACCAATTTCCATGGTAGACTGTAAAACAGAATATTGTGTATGGTTGTGTAAATGTGAATATTGCACGTTTTCTAACTCTGCAAGACCATCAGAGGTAGACTTTGTGCTCTCGGTATCTTTTAATTGATCGAGGCGTTGACGAATTTTATCACTTTCTTTCTTAAGATTGATATGCTTTAAGCCAAGTACTTGAATTGGTTGTGGATGTGTTTCTGAGTACTTCTTAAAATAAGCGACATCTACATCTAATTGTTCTTTGGTAAATTCTCGAATCCGAATTAACTCTAAGAAACAACGGGTAGTTGCTTCTACATCGGCAGTTGCATTATGGGCATCTCCAAAACCAGTACCAAATAGATGCTGGTGCAATTCTGTTAACGTCGGTAATTTAAATTTTCCACCACGACCTCCAGGAATTTGACACATCAACGCTGTTTTCTCTGTACAGGTATCTAATATTGGGAGGGAAGTCATTTTATTTTCAACACCCAACCTGTGGAACTCACAGCCCATTATGTTTAAGTCAAAATTTAAATTCTGACCGACAATAAATTTTGTTTTGCTGAGCACTTCATTAAAGAGTACCAAGCCCTCTGCTAAAGAAATTCCCTGTTCTTCTGCTAGTTCAGTAGAAATCCCGTGAATTCTTTCTGCATCATACGGAATATTGTAGCCATCTGGTTTGATAAGAAAGTCGTTGTGCTCCAGGACATTTCCCATCTCATCATGCAGTTGCCACGCAATTTGAACACACCGAGGCCAGTTCTCTGTATTGGTAATTGGAGCATTCCAGCTTTTGGGTAATCCAGTGGTTTCTGTATCAAAAATTAAGTACATGAAAAAGGTTTATTTGTTGACTGATTTTTTGTTTAAACGGAGTGTAAATTTACATTTTTTTGAATAGAATTTAGAAGGAAGTTATCAACCATTGTTTATCTTTTGCAAGGCGCTGTGTTTGTTGTTGAACAGTCTGTTTTAGCTCTTTTTAAGCTTCAGAAAAAAGGGAGTAGTGCCGGTCCGGCTAAACGCTATAAAAAATATTGATAAATCTACTTTAAGTTTAAAAAGGTTTTGTATTTTTGCGCCCACTTACTACGAGATGGTAAGATTTTTAATAACCAAGGTCGAGAACCTTAAAAAATTAACAAATTATGTCAGTAAAAATTAGATTACAAAGACACGGAAAAAAAGGGAAACCATTCTATTGGATCGTTGCCGCGGATGCTCGTGCAAAAAGAGATGGTAAATACTTAGAGAAAATAGGTACTTACAATCCAAACATTAACCCTGCAGTTATCGATTTAAATATTGATAAAGCTGTAGAATGGTTGCAAAATGGTGCACAACCAACAGATACCGTAAAAAACATTTTATCTTACAAAGGTGCAATGTTAAAAAACCATTTAGTTGGTGGTATTAGAAAAGGTGCTTTAACTCAGGAGCAGGCAGATGTTAAGTTTGCAGCTTGGGTAGAGGAGAAAGAAGCTAAAATTTCTGACAAAGCAGCGGGTTTATCTCAAGCACAATCTGATGCGAAAGCAGCAGCATTTGCAGCAGAAAAGGCCGTAAACGAAGCAAGAATTGAAGCAGCTAAGCCAGTTGTTGAAGAGGTTGTTGAGGTGGCAAAAGTTGAGGAGGTAGCTGAAGAAGCTCCAGAAACAATTGATGAAGCAGCAGCAAAAGCAGCAGAATAAATTATAAAGAGCCACGAGGATGCGTAAAGAAGATTGTTTTTATTTAGGCAAAATCGTAACAAAATATAGTTTTAAAGGGGAAGTAGTTATCAAACTAGATACCGACGAGCCTGAGTTGTATACAGAAATGGAATCGGTTTATGTCGAATTTGGCAGCAACCTGGTTCCATTTTTTATTGAAAAAAGTTCATTACACAAAGGAAATCAATTGCGTGTTCAGTTCGAAGATGTATATTCCGATGAGGAAGCAGATTCAATTTTAAAATGTGGAATTTATTTGCCTTCAACCTTATTACCAAAATTATCTGGAGATAAGTTTTATTTTCATGAAGTAATTGGTTTTACCGTTGTAGACGCTAATTTCGGTGAAGTTGGTCAGATTGTGCATATCAATGACAAAGCGGCACAGCCTCTTTTTGAAATCGATAGAGACGGAACGGAAGTTTTTATTCCGATGGTGGATGAATTTATTAAAAAGGTAAATAGAGAAAACAATACAATAGAAGTTGAAACTCCAAAAGGGTTGATTGACTTGTATTTATAGAGAGGTGGCCGAGTGGTCGAAGGCGCTACCTTGGAAAGGTAGTATACTGGTAACGGTATCGAGGGTTCGAATCCCTTCCTCTCTACAAAAGAAAATCTTTGACATTTGTCAAAGATTTTTTATTTTCAAAAAGAAATAAGTGGGTTTATTTTATTTTCACGAGTGTGTTAATAAACCAACTTGTGAGGTATATATTGAATCCATTAGGCCTATAAATACTACTTGAAGCCTTTTTAAAATTAAAAATGATCCACTCAAAACCATTTGTATTTAAGGAGTTTACAGTTCATCAGGATAAAACTTCCATGAAAGTAGGAACAGATGGTGTATTGTTAGGTGCATGGTGCGCGGTTGACAACTACCCAGATACTATTTTAGACATTGGTGCAGGTACAGGAGTCCTCTCTTTAATGCTTGCACAACGTTCAGATGCAATGACTATAGATGCTGTTGAACTTGATGAAAATGCTTATGAGCAAACGGTAGAAAATTTTGAAAGTTCAGATTGGGGTGATCGCTTGTATTGTTACAACGCTTCCTTCCAGGAATTTGCAATGGAAATTAGTGCTGAGGAAGAAACCTATGATTTGATCATTTCTAATCCCCCTTTTTATACAGATACTTTTGAAACCGCGGATGCATCAAGAAATAAAGCACGCTTTACCTCATCATTATCTTTTCAAGAGCTCATTTTAGGTGTTTCAAAAATTTTATCAAAGACGGGGCATTTCGCCGTCATCATTCCGTTTAAAGAAAAAGAAAATTTTGTGAGTATTGCCCACGAAAATAACTTGTTTTTAAATAGATTTTGCAGTGTACAAGGAAATCCAAATTCAGAAATAAAAAGAATCTTATTAGAGTTTTCTTTTCAAGTTTCAGAAATAATAGAAACACACTTAGTGATAGAGATCAAGCGGCATCAATATACAGAAGCTTATAAAAATTTGACGCGCGATTTTTATATTAAAATGTAGTTTTTACTTTGTTATTGTTAGGAACGAAAAGCTCTTTTTAGGTTTTCGATGCGCTCTCCGTTCCTGACAATTGCATGTATTTATCCCCTTACATTGTTCGGATTGTATCCTAAATAAGGAGTTTTTTTCTCAGTAAATTTTATTCCATGCGCTTCTAATTCCTTTAAAATTGGTCCATATACTTCTCTAGATATTGGAATTTGAACCCCTGGAGTTTTAATTTCACCCTTAAGAATTTTTAAAGTAGCAATTCCAACTGGTAGGCCAACTGTTTTAGACATTGCTGTATAGGTTTGATTTTCTCCTAAAACAACAAAACTACTCTCTATTTGATGCTTTTCTCCATTCATTTCATATCCGAAAAGATGTTGCATTACAATCATGTCTTTATCATCTTCTCCTAAAGTCCACGATTCTTCTAGGATTTTTTGAAGCATTTGGGCAGGCGTTGCATTTTTTAGTCCAATTTTCTTTTCAGTACTAAAAAGGTCAAGTTCTTCAAGTTTTTCCCACATAACGTCATCTTGATCTATTTTCAAGTAAGAACGTAATTTTAATTCTACAGAATCTGATGGCGAGTAGGCTAAGAATAAATTTACAAAATCTCTATAACTCATGTTTTCAGATTCCTGGATTGTGTAGGAGTCATCGGTCATCCCTAATTGTATGAAAATATTCCAAGCTCTGGAAAAGCCAACCTTCCGAATTGTTCCTCTGTACATTGTAGGAATATCATCCAAACCGTACACACTTCTGTACTTTAAAGAATCTCTGTTTGCAATGGCTTCAAACTTCCCGCTTCCATTTACTTCTAAAAACTCACTTCTTCTAAATAACTTATTATATGGAATGTATTTGTAAGTACCTTCTTGGATAAACATCGCAGCACCACCTTGTCCTGCCAAAACCACATTTCTTGGGTTCCAGGTAAACTTATAATTCCATAAATTTGTATCACTTTCTGGAGCAACGATTCCCCCACAAAAAGATTCAAATAAGAGCATTTTTCCACCTGCATCTTTAATCTTGTCAATCACTTGCATGGCACTCATGTGATCAATTCCTGGGTCTAGGCCAATTTCATTCATAAAAACTAAGCCTTTTTCTTTTGCTAAAGAATCCAATGCTTTCATTTCATCTGAAACATAAGAAGCAGTAACCATGTGTTTTCCGAACGTGATGCAGTCTTTAGCTACATCTAGGTGAAACCTCGCAGGTAACATTGAAATGACAATGTCCGCTTTTACAATCTGCTCTTCGCGTTGTTTTTTGTCAAAAACGTCTAAAATAATTGCTTTTGTATTTTTATGATTTTTCAGCAGTTTTTCAGCATTTTCCGTAGCGATGTCTCCGATCGTTAAAAAGAGAGACTCTTCTTCGATTTTATTTAGCAAATACTTTATGAGTGCGGAACTGGATTTCCCAGCACCAATAATTAAGATGTTTTTCATATGATAAATAATGTATTTTTGTATGAAATACGAAGGTACGTCAAATGTTTAAAATTTAACAAAAACTAGTGATAATGTTTAAAAATCTTATAATTACTTCTTTTTTAGGGATGTCAGCGATCATTTTGGGTGCTTTTGCCGCACATGCTTTGAAAGAAAGTTTAACCTTGCAGCAATTACTCAGTTTTGAGACAGCAGTGCGCTATCAGATGTATCACGTAATTGTGCTATTGTTTGTGAATACATACAAGAATTTTTCTGTGGCTCAGAAAAACACGATTAGTTATCTTATTTTTTCTGGAATCGCTTGTTTTTCAGGTTCTATTTATTTGATTCAATTGACAAAAATAACGGCAAAATCTATTTGGTTTATTACTCCTTTAGGCGGACTTATATTGGTTTTGTCTTGGTTTTATATGATTGTTATTTTTAGTAATAAGGCATGGATGAATAAAAAACTATAAAATAAGTTTGCTGTAAAAAAATATTGTTTAATTTTGCTCTAGAATTATAAATTCAACTAAAAAAAAAAGAAATGAGTCCAGATACGAAATCGATTTCGTTAGAAAGCTTAGGAATTAAAAATGCCACAATTCGTTACCAACTGTCATCTAATGAATTACACTCAGAAACTTTAGCAAAATCCCAAGGAGTTGAATCCTCTTTAGGTGCAATTGCTATAAATACGGGGGAATTTACAGGTCGCTCACCAAAAGATCGATTTATAGTTAAAGATGCGATTACAGAAGGAGAAGTTTGGTGGAGTGATATCAACCTTCCTTTCGATTCACATAAGTTTGATGCATTGTACACTAAGGTTACGGCCTATCTTTCCGAAAAGGAGATCTTTGTAAGAGATTCTTACGCTTGTGCGGACGCAGACTACAAATTAAATATAAGAGTAGTTACAGAGTTCCCATGGAGTAATATGTTTGCATACAACATGTTTTTAAGACCTACAGAGGAAGAACTAGAAAGCTTTAGTCCAGAGTGGACCGTCATAAATGCACCAGGATTTATGGCAGACCCTGAAATAGATGGTACACGCCAACATAATTTTGCTATTTTAAATTTTACAAGAAAAATAGCTTTAATTGGTGGCACGGGATATACAGGTGAAATTAAGAAAGGAATTTTTTCTGCCTTAAACTTTATATTGCCAGTTTACAAAAACACATTGCCAATGCATTGCTCCGCAAACGTTGGTAAAGAAGGGGACACCGCAATTTTCTTTGGGCTTTCTGGAACTGGAAAAACAACACTTTCTACAGACCCAGACAGAAGTTTGATTGGGGATGATGAACATGGTTGGACTGAAGAAAATAGTGTTTTTAATTTCGAAGGGGGTTGCTATGCAAAGGTGATCAATTTATCGCAAGAACAAGAACCAGAAATTTTCGCAGCTATTAAGAAAGGAGCGATTTTAGAAAATGTGGTGATGGATAAAAAAGGAGACATCGATTTTGCAGATACTTCTATTACTCAAAATACGAGAGTGAGTTATCCTATTTATCACATAGACAATATACAACAGCCATCCATCGGTAAAAACCCAAAAAACATTTTCTTTTTAACGGCGGATGCTTTTGGTGTTTTGCCTCCAATTTCGAAGTTAACGCCAAATCAAGCAGCGTACCACTTTATTTCGGGTTACACTGCTAAGGTAGCGGGAACAGAAGCTGGGGTAGTAGAGCCTACACCTAGTTTTTCAGCTTGTTTTGGGGCACCTTTTATGCCTTTACATCCTGCGAAGTATGCAGAGATGTTAAGTAAAAAGATGCAAGATACAGGAGTAAACGTTTGGTTAATAAATACAGGTTGGTCCGGAGGTAAGTACGGAGTGGGTAGAAGAATGCCATTAAAATATACAAGAGCAATGATTTCTGCTGTTTTAAATGGTGATTTAGGAAGTTATAAATATGAAGATTACCATATTCATTCAGTTTTTGGAGTTGCTCAACCGCGAAGTTGTCCTGGGGTACCAACAGAATTATTAAGTCCGAAGGCAACCTGGAAGAATGATAAAGCTTATTATGAAACAGCTTTTAAATTATCAAACGCATTCAGAGAAAATTTCAAACAATTTGAGGACGCTGCAAATGAAGAGATTCGAAGAGGAGGCCCTCAGCGATATGCGCTTTAAGGGATTGGCTTAGATAAAATTTAAACGGTTACTTGGTCTTCTTATTAATGAAAACACAAGTATCGAAGCTTACTTAATAAATTTTTGGATTTTAAATTGAGCGCCATTTTCAATACTGAATTTAAAAATATAAACTCCTGCAGAGAGCTGTTGAGTGTCAATTTTTTTAGTATCACTACTGCTATGCAATAGCTTTCCAGTGATGCTAAAAATTTTGCCATTAAAAGAAGTCTCTTGAGAATTGATTTCAATGTGGGTTGGGAATATTTTATAGGGTGTTTCCGAAATGGCAGTTGCTGTGTTTAAAGTATACTTAGATCGATAACAACCCTTATAATCTATAGGTTCTGTTACGAAATCCGTTAAATATTTAATTAAGTAATCTGCAGTAGTTAATGGAAAGACATAGCTTGGAGCTGTGGGGAATAAGTTAGGATAAACATTTGATATATAGTCATTAAGACTTAAGGTAACCTGATCACTATTTGTAAGTAAGTTGCCATCTTTAAAAAATATGAATGCATTATTTTGATCTTTTCCTACAGCGAAACTTGCATCTAAAGAATAGCTAAAACCACTTGTATAGTTATTTAAAAAAGTTCTTAGTTGCGGAACGGTCATCGTAAAAGTGTCGAAACCGTTCCCAAAAGGATCGATACTGTAAATCGAATAAGGAGTTATGGTACCTTCATATATCACATCACGCACGCCTCCATTGTTTTGAACGACCATATCTGAACCGGATATTTTTTGAAGTGCATCGGTGTAGAAGCAGGATGTTGATCCTCGAGAGAGTGTCGATAACGCAGTTCCAATATTGGTGTAAAAAGTTGGATTGTCAAAGTACGCAGCAATGTCTTGAGATAAGGTTTCGTCTACAGCTAAATTAACCTCATTTAAGTCTATGATTTCAAACTCGAAATCGGTAATCTCTTTGTTCGTAATTGTTAATGTTGTTTTTGAAATCTTATCTAAGTTTGCTCCAGACATTACTTTATACCCATTTGCATGAGGAACACCGTATTCTTGATTTGTATGCCCTCCAATAACTAAATCTACAAAATTATTTCTCTCTAAAATATCCTCGTCTTTAGCGCCTCCATAGTGTGTAAGAGCAACGATTAAATCCACATCTTCGGTAGTTTTAATATCTTTGTATGCATCAAAGCTATCCAAACCTTCTGTAAAGGATAAACCTTCAATTTTTTTTGGATGTGTTAACGGGTAGCCACCAGGGCTTCCTGTTTCTACAACACCTATAAAAGCGATAGAAAAATTATCTTTGGTAATTGTTGCGCTTCCTTTAATAGCAGCGAGTTCACCAGCACCGCCAGAAACATTATCACAGATAAAAGGGAAATTTGCTTGTGCGATACGCTCGTTCAGAATGGTTTGACCGTAATCAAACTCGTGGTTGCCCAAAACACTAACATCTAAGTCCGTTTTATTGAGCATGTCTATCATGGGATATCCTTTGTTTTCATGATAATCAACTATTGGATTTCCTGAAAACAAATCTCCTGCAGCTACAAAGTATACCTTTGAGTTGATTGCTTTTTCAGCATCAATTAACGGTTTAATTTTGGCAAAATTTTCGATCTCACTGTGTGGGTCATTAATTGCAAAAATTACGACCGTCTCTTGCCCGAAATTTGTAAAATGACAAAGTAAAATAATGAAGGTAATAAGGGTTCTTGTAATAGAACTATTCTTGTGGTGCCCGTCTATTTTCATTTTTATTACAAATATAATATTTTTTAAATCTAATTAGATGTGGCGCTTTTTAATTTATTCGGAGATTAGGAATAAACCCTTTACTCTTTTTATAAGATACTTTTTAAACTAAAAAACACCTCAAATGAGGTGTTTTTTAGTTTAAAAAGTATCAGAATTATTTAGCATCCTTTTTGGGAGGCATTGGAGGAGTTGGTGCCCCATTCTTCAATTGAACTTGAAGCGCTCCAGTATATCCCTCTAATTCTTTCATAGCAGTCTTAACTTCTTCTAAAGTACCAGAAATAACTACTTCTTCAGTAACCGTTGTTCCGTCTTCAGTTGCGTTCGTAGTAATTGTAGCTACAGAAACATCTATTGAACTTTGTTCAACAGTAACCTTTAGATCTTTGATTTTGTTACCATGAGATTCTATATTTGCATGTCCTCCTAAAATAGGTGCAATTACCAAACCGATTAAACACGTAAGTTTAATTAAAATATTCATAGAAGGTCCTGATGTATCTTTAAAAGGATCTCCAACAGTATCTCCAGTTACTGCCGCTTTGTGCGCTTCAGAACCTTTATACGTCATTACTCCGTTAATTTCAACTCCAGCCTCGAAAGATTTCTTAGCATTGTCCCATGCACCACCAGCATTGTTTTGGAAGATTGCCCAAAGTACACCAGAAACAGTAACACCTGCCATATAGCCACCTAACATTTCTGCAACTAACATATTGTTTTCTTGATACACTAATTTACCAACGAGTACTACAAGTATTGGAAAACCAATGGTTAAAAGACCCGGTAACATCATTTCTTTTAAGGATGCTTTTGTAGAAATAGCAACACACTTATCATATTCTGGTTTCCCAGTTCCTTCCATAATTCCTGGAATTTCTCTAAACTGTCGTACCACTTCATTTACCATTTCCATAGCAGCTTTACCAACGGCATTCATTGCCAATGCAGAGAATACAACGGGTACCATTCCACCAACAAACAACATTGCTAATACCGGTGCTTTAAAGATGTTAATTCCGTCTATACCGGTAAATGTTACATAGGCAGCAAATAAAGCCAATGAAGTTAATGCAGCAGAAGCAATGGCAAAACCTTTACCTGTTGCAGCAGTTGTATTACCAACAGCATCTAAAATATCTGTGCGTTCTCTAACAATAGGATCTTGTTCACTCATTTCGGCAATACCACCTGCATTGTCTGCGATGGGTCCAAAAGCATCAATAGCTAACTGCATCGCAGTTGTCGCCATCATTGCAGAGGCAGCTAATGCAACTCCGTAAAAACCTGCTAAAGCATATGAAGACCAGATTGCAGCAGCAAATAATAATACTGAAGAGAATGTAGAAATCATCCCGGTAGCTAAACCAGCAATAATGTTTGTACCCGCTCCAGTGCTTGATTGTTGCACAATCTTTAAAATTGGCTTAGAGCCTAAGCCTGTATAATATTCTGTAAATGCTGAGATTCCAGCACCTACAACTAAACCGACTAAACACGCATAAAACACTCTCATTGAAGAGATGTCCTGCAATCCTTCACCGAAAAAATCCATTTGCATTGTTTCTGGCAACATCCAAGTAACCAAAACATAACATGCTGCAGCAACCATTGCTATGGATGCCCAGTTCCCAATATTTAATGCTTTTTGAACGTCTGCTTCCTTAGCATCATTTGATGATATTTTAACAAGAAGTGTTCCGATAAGAGAAATGATAATACCTACACCAGCAATAGACATTGGCAGTAAGATAGGTCCAATTCCACCGAAAGCATCTTGAATTGCGCCACCCATATCCTTGATTACATAATTTCCTAAAACCATCGCAGCCAATACAGTTGCTACATAAGAACCAAATAAATCAGCACCCATACCTGCAACATCTCCAACATTATCTCCAACATTATCAGCAATAGTTGCTGGATTTCTTGGATCATCTTCTGGAATGTCTGCTTGCACTTTACCTGCTAAATCAGCTCCAACATCTGCAGCCTTGGTATATATACCACCACCAACTCTTGCAAATAAGGCAATAGATTCTGCTCCTAAAGAAAATCCAGCTAGTGCTTCTAAAACAACAGTCATATCTGTCGTAGAAGTCCATACTCCATCCATAAAATGGTGAAAGAAGAATATAAAAAATGCTGTTAAACCTAAAACAGCTAAACCGGCAACACCCAGTCCCATTACAGTACCACCACCAAAAGAAACTTTCAATGCATTCGGTAAACTTGTTTTTGCTGCTTGTGTTGTTCTAACATTTGTTTTGGTTGCAATTTTCATTCCCATGTTTCCTGCAAAAGCAGAAAATATAGCTCCAATAACAAAAGCGACAACGATTAAATAAGTACTGTCCATATAAAAAGCAATTCCAGCTAGAACAATACTTGCTCCCACTACGAAAATTGCTAAAAGTCGATATTCTGCGTTTAAAAAAGCGATTGCTCCTTCATAGATGTGGTCAGAAATTTCTTTCATTTTCCCGTCACCTGCATCTTGTTTCATTACCCAAGATTTTTTAACTAACATGTATGCTAGTCCTAAAACAGCCATTGCAATTGGCATCCAAATCATCATTGATTCCATATATTATTTTATTTTGATTAGTTTAAATCGGTCGTAAATGTAATAAAATCAAACAGAAATAAAAAACCTCTTAAAGTGTTTAATTTTAAGAGGTCTTTTATAGGTAGGGATATTAATTTCTATATCTTGAAATTATCGTTCTTTTTGTAGTCACTTTTTTCATACCGCTCAACACAAGCTCTGTATATTGCTCTCGCTTCTGCTGCATTTCCCCAGCCACCAACATCTACTTTTTTCTTCTCTAAATCTTTATACACTTGGAAGAAGTGTTCTATTTCTTTAAGTCTGTGTGGATTTAAATCGGAGATGTCATTTTTATTATTCCAAATAGGATCCGAAATAGGGACACAAATAATTTTTTCGTCCGGTCCTTTTTCGTCAGTCATGTGAAAAACACCAATCGGTTTTACTTCAATCACGCACATTGGGAACGTAGGTTCATGACCCAAAACTAAAACATCTAATGGATCATCGTCTAAAGCTAATGTTTCAGGAACAAAACCATAATCTGCAGGATACATCATAGAAGAGAATAACATTCTGTCAAAACGAATTTTATGCAAGTCAAAATCGTATTCGTATTTATTTCTACTTCCCTTCGGTATTTCGATTAAAACATCGAAAGTTTGGTTTTCTTTTGAACTCATGAATTTTTATTTATATTTTATTTTTATTTTTTTTTGCAAAACTAATTTATCTGGGGAGCTTTTCCATCAAATTTTCAGTGAAATTACGCAATGCTTTTCGAAAGCGTTAGCTGTTTCAAGGGCAATAAAAAATCCTTTTTTCGTCCATTGAAAAAAGGATTTTTATAGTATTTAAGATTTTTACTATAAGTAAAGTACTTCTTTTACTGCTTTTATAACATCATTTGCATTTGGAATCCAATTTTCAAATAACACAGGAGAATAGGGTGCCGGTGTATCTGCAGTTGTAATTCTTTTGATGGGAGCATCTAAATGATCAAAAGCTTGTTCTTGTATTCTGTAAGTAATTTCAGAGGCAACACTTGCGAAAGGCCAAGCCTCTTCTAAAATCACCAATCTATTGGTTTTCTTTACAGATTTTAAAATAGCGGCGTGATCCATCGGACGAACTGTCCTTAAATCGATAACTTCAACAGAAATATTTTCTTTTGCAAGCGCATCCGCAGCTTTATATGCTTCTTTTATAATTTTTCCAAAAGAAACAACCGTTACATCTGTTCCTTCTCTTTTAATTTCTGCAACTCCAATAGGGATAATATATTCACCTTCTGGGATTTCCATCTTGTCACCATACATTTGCTCGGACTCCATAAAAATTACAGGGTCGTCGTCTCTAATAGCTGCCTTCAATAGGCCTTTAGCATCATATGGATTTGAGGGTACAATCACTTTTAAACCCGGAGTATTGGCAAACCAATTCTCAAATGCTTGTGAGTGTGTTGCTCCTAATTGACCTGCAGACGCTGTAGGTCCTCTGAAAACAATCGGACAATTAAACTGTCCACCAGACATCTGTCTAATTTTTGCTGCATTGTTTATAATTTGATCAATTCCTACCAAAGAGAAGTTGAATGTCATATACTCAACAATAGGTCTGTTACCATTCATAGCAGAACCAATTGCAATTCCTGCAAACCCTAATTCAGCAATCGGAGTATCGATGACCCTTTTTTCACCAAACTCTTCTAGCATTCCTTTACTAGCCTTATAAGCTCCATTGTATTCTGCAACTTCTTCACCCATTAAATAAATGCTTTCATCTCTGCGCATTTCTTCACTCATGGCTTCACAAATTGCCTCTCTGAATTGAACTGTTTTCATTGAATTTAAATTATTGTTATTTTCATCTGCAAAAGTAAGGAATTTATGAGTAAAAAAAAGCTACTTTTTTACCAAAATAGGAGAAGTTTATTTTTTCAACATATTTTTGCTTTTTGCACTTAATTTAAGGATTATCTTAGTTTTTGGTAGATAGGAATACTGTAGATTTGAAATTATGAGAGGGAAATAAAAATGCGGAAGTCAGCGAAAAGCAACCAGTTTGCCTGCATGGCAAGAAAGGGGATTGTGCCTGCTAATTGATGCTTTTTAAAAAGTGTTAAAATTTAAAAAAATTTACTATGCATGCATAGTAAATTAAAAAAAAGGCGTAATTTCGTCAGTAAGAAAAAATAAAATTTATAATTTATGAAAATATTAGTTTGTATTAGTCACGTTCCTGATACCACTTCAAAAATTAATTTCACAGATAATGACGCTGAATTTGATAAAAACGGCGTGCAATTTGTAATCAACCCGTATGATGAGTTTTGTTTGACAAGAGCTATGTGGTTTAAAGAGAAGCAAGGGGCTACTGTAACCGTTGTGAATGTTGGTGGTGCAGAAACTGAACCAACGTTAAGAAAGGCTTTGGCAATTGGTGCAGATGACGCCATTAGGATTAATGTAGCCGCGACAGATGGTTTTTTGGTAGCAAAAGAATTGGCAGCCGTGGTAAAAGCGGGAAGCTATGATCTTGTTTTAGCAGGGAAAGAGTCTGCAGATTATAACGGTCAAATGGTTCCGGGTATGCTGGCGTCTTTGGTGGATTATAATTTTGTAAATGGTTGTGTAGATTTGGAAGTTGAGGACACGAATGTCTCTGCGAAGAGAGAGATTGATGGAGGAAACGAAACCGTATCAACATCTTTACCATTAGTAATTGGTGGTCAAAAAGGGATTGTAGAAGAGAAAGATTTGCGCATTCCCAATATGAGAGGAATTATGATGGCACGTAAAAAGCCAATGCAGGTGCTGGAAGGTTCTGGGGCTGCAGCCGCAACAAATAGTATTTCTTTTGAAAAGTTAGCTCCTAAAGGAGCGGTTAAGTTAGTTGCTGCTGATAATTTAGATGCGTTGATTGATTTACTGCACAATGAAGCAAAAGTAATATAGTATATAATTATTGAAATTTGTAACTGTTGCAAAACAGTGTGCAAATTGTAATTAAAGATAATAACACTTAAAAAATAAAATATATGTCAGTTTTAGTTTTTGCCGATTCAACGGACGGAAAATTTAAAAAAACTTCCTTCGAAGCAGTCTCTTATGGAAAAAAGGTCGCGGAACAGTTAGCAAGTAATTTAGTTGTTTTAACAATAAATGCAAGCGATGCTTCAGAGCTATACAAGTATGGTGCAGAAAAAGTTGTTGCAGTTTCAAACGATGCTTTGCTAACTTTTAACGCCAAGGAATATGCTGCGGTTATTGTGCAAGTAGCACAGAAAGAAAATGCAACGGTTGTTGTTGTAGATTCTAGTATCAATAGTTTATATGTTTCGCCTTTAGTAGCGGTAAGTTTGGACGCAGGATATGCTTCAAATACGGTAAGTGCACCTTCAAGTATAAATCCTTTTACTGTAAAAAGAAAGGCATTTTCTAATAAAGCATTTTCAAATACCGTTATTTCTTCCGAGTATAAAGTAATTGGTTTGGCTAAAAACTCTTTTGGAATTCATGAAAATCCAGTATCTGGAGTATTAGAAAGTTTTGATGTTCAAGTAGCTGCGTCGGGAGTGAAATCAGAAAAAGTAGAAAGAGTTTCAGGAAAAGTAACCATTGCAGATGCAGATACTGTAGTTTCTGCAGGAAGAGGAATGAAAGGACCAGAAAATTGGGGAATGATTGAGGAGCTAGCGGACGTCTTAGGAGCTGCAACTGCTTGTTCCAAACCTGTTTCGGATTTAGGTTGGCGTCCTCATGGTGAGCATGTAGGACAAACAGGTAAGCCAGTAGCGTCTAACTTATATATTGCCATTGGTATTTCTGGTGCAATTCAACATTTAGCAGGGATCAACGCTTCTAAAGTAAAAGTGGTAATTAATACAGATCCAGAAGCGCCTTTCTTTAAAGCAGCGGATTATGGTGTTGTTGGTGACGCTTTTGAAGTGATTCCATCATTGATCGAAAAATTAAAGGCATTTAAAGAGGCCTAGGCATCGGAAATGTATTCGCGGTTCAATTAAAAAACGAAAAGACCTATCAAGATTAATTTTTGATAGGTTTTTTTATTTTAAGTCGACTTCGCTTTTTCATAGTTCTAAAATCTCAATGTTTACAGCGTCATATTATTCAGGGTCTTGCTTTTGAATGAAATAAAATATAATTTCAGATAGAATAACCGCTTTCACTATTTTTTTTTAGTAAATTGTGCCCTTAAAACTAGCTTTAGAGATGTTTTAAAAGCTTTTTTTCTTTTTTGTAAATATATATATGAGTTTAATAAAACTAACTATAAAAGGAATTTCATACAGCCAAACACAAACAGGCGCTTATGCTTTAGTATTAAGCGAGATGGATGGAGGCCGTACCTTACCAATTATTATCGGTGCATTTGAAGCACAATCTATAGCAATCGCTTTAGAAAAAGAGATTCGGCCACCAAGACCTTTAACACATGACTTGTTTAAAACGTTTTCAGATCGTTTTTCAATAGAAATTAAGGAAGTAATTATCCACAAATTAGTGGATGGTGTTTTCTTCTCGAGCTTGGTTTGTGAAAAAGAAGGTGTAGAGGAGATTATAGATACGCGAACGTCGGATGCAATCGCAATTGCAGTGCGCTTTGAAGCACCTATTTTTACCTATGAAAATATTTTAGATAAAGCAGGTGTCTTTTTAAAAACAGAGGATACTTTGGGTTTGAATGATCCTTCGGAAGCCAGTGAAATATCATTGGATACAAAAAATTTATTAGGGGTGGACAAAGATTCGTCTTATTCAAAACTATCTACTTCTGATTTAATGGAAGAATTAGAGAAAGCCGTTGCTGACGAAAATTACGAATTAGCAGCAAAAATAAGAGATGAAATGAGCAAACGCTCTTAATATTAATTTAATTTATGAAGAATTTATTTTTAATTGTTTTTTGTTTTATTTCAGTCAATTTTTTTGCTCAGGATCTAGAACAGGATTGGAAGGTCGATACTATTTTAAATTCGGAAACAACATCACTGCCAAAATTAGTAGTTTCACAAGGTTTTTCTTTGAACGATGGAAAATTTGAATTCTCAGCAGTTGGTGAAGACAGTGTAGCTTCAGGAACCTATCTTAGGCAACAAAATTTGATTATTTTACACCACCAAAGGCCAAAAGAAGCATTAAGATATTTTAATATTGTTACTCTTGATGCGGACCGATTAGTTGTATCTGAAGGTGCAGTAACCTATCGTTTTTCATTACAAGAAACTTCAAAATTATTGCCAGTAGAAAGTGCGTCGAACGCACAGAATGATGCTACATTAACACCACAGTCTACAGCAAATAAAGCAGTCATTACAACAGATAGCGAAGAAATTGTGCCAAGCACAAATTTTACGTTTACAAGTTTTTGGAAAGGTGTTCTAGGAATGTTTTCATTAATTGTAATAGCCTTTTTATGCAGTGCAAATAGAAAAGCAATTAATTGGAAAAGAGTTGCTGTTGGTTTGTCTCTTCAAATAGTAATTGCTGTGGGAGTTTTAAAAGTATCCTTCATTCAAGGTGCATTTGAATTGGTAGGAAAGCTTTTTATAGAAATTTTGGAATATACGAAAGCAGGGAGCTCCTTCTTATTTGCGGGTTTAATTTCGGATATGGATTCTTTTGGGTATATTTTTGCTTTTCAAGTGCTACCTACCATTATTTTCTTTTCAGCATTAACTTCTTTATTATTTTATTTAGGCGTTATCCAATGGATTGTTAAGGTTTTAGCGATTGGTCTCTCTAAGTTTTTAGGTATTTCTGGTATGGAAAGCTTGTCTGTTGCAGGAAATATTTTTTTAGGGCAAACAGAAGCACCTTTGCTAATTAAGGCCTACTTAGAAAAGATGAATAAATCTGAAATGCTATTGGTAATGATTGGTGGAATGGCAACTGTTGCAGGTGCTGTTTTAGCAGCTTACATAGGGTTTTTAGGAGGTGGTGATAAAGAATTAGAATTAGTTTTTGCGAAGCATTTATTGGCAGCGTCTGTCATGGCAGCTCCTGGAGCTATCGTAATTTCTAAAATTTTATACCCCCAGACAGAAGAGGTAAATACAGATGTTACCGTTTCTCAAGAAAAAATAGGTTCTAATATTTTAGATGCGATTGCAAACGGTACCACAGAGGGTTTGCGCTTGGCAGTTAATGTTGGAGCAATGTTGTTAGTTTTTGTAGCGGTGATTGCTATGCTAAATGGAGGATTGGATTTGATTGGAAGTTTGACACATTTAAATGAGGTAATTGCTTCCAATACTGCATATGATAAATTGTCTATAGAATTTATTTTAGGATATGCTTTTGCTCCATTAATGTGGTTGATAGGAGTTCCAACTACCGATGTGACCCTTATGGGACAGTTGTTGGGAATTAAGTTAGCAGCTAGTGAATTTGTTGGTTATATTCAACTAGCAGAATTGAAGGATGTGACAAATGCAACACACTTGGCGTATAACAAGTCAATTATAATGGCTACCTACATGCTATGTGGTTTTGCGAATTTTGCTTCTATCGGTATTCAGATAGGCGGAATCGGTTCTTTAGCGCCCGGACAGCGGAAAACATTATCGGAGTTTGGAATAAAAGCGCTTATAGGAGGTACAGTGGCTTCTTTAATGTCAGCTACCATTGCAGGTATGATTATTGGATAGGAAAAGTTGTATTCAAATCGTTAATAACTTTACAATATTATTTAAAAAGCTTCGCCTAAAATGGACGAAGCTTTTTTATTTTTACAAGTGTCCCCAGAGGTTTATAGAAACAATCAATTAAACATTAGAATGAAGCAATATCACGATTTAGTAAAACATGTTCTAGAAAACGGAAATGAAAAAGGAGATCGGACAGGAACCGGGACAAAAAGTGTTTTTGGATATCAAATGCGTTTTGATCTTAGTGCTGGTTTTCCCATGATAACAACTAAGAAGTTGCATTTAAAGTCAATTATTTATGAGCTACTTTGGTTTATAAAAGGAGATACAAATATTAAATACCTACAGGATAATGGCGTGAAAATATGGAATTCCTGGGCAGATGAAAATGGAGATTTAGGACCGGTTTATGGCCACCAATGGCGGAATTGGAATAGTGATGATATTGATCAGTTAAAAGAGGTAATAAACACGCTAAAAACGAACCCAAATTCAAGAAGGATGATGGTTGCCGCTTGGAATCCATCAGTAATGCCAGATACTTCGGTAAGTTTTTCAGAGAACGTAGCGAATGGTAAAGCTGCATTGCCTCCATGTCATGCTTTTTTTCAATTTTATGTGGCAGATGGAAAGTTGTCTTGTCAGTTGTATCAAAGAAGCGCAGATATCTTTTTAGGAGTCCCTTTTAATATTGCAAGTTATGCGCTGTTTACAATGATGATGGCGCAGGTTTGTGGGTATGAGGCTGGAGAGTTTATTCACACTTTTGGAGATGCTCATATTTACAATAACCATACAGCACAATTAGAGTTGCAGTTGTCTCGCGAGGTTAGGCCTTTGCCGACGATGAAAATGAACGCAGCAATAACAAGTATTGAAGATTTTACCTTTGAAGATTTTGAACTAGTGGATTATGATCCACACCCGCATATTAAGGGAAAGGTAGCTGTTTAGGATTTCAATCTTTAAAAAAAGAAGGCTATTTTTTTAGACTAATTTTTACTATTTTTATTGAGAAATAGGAGGCTTTTAATTTTTTCATATAAATCACTAAAAAAAATCAAATAGCTACGCATTCTTTTTTGTTTAAAATACATTTATTATATGATTACAGTAATTGCTGCAGTTGCAGAAAATAATGCCATCGGAAAGAATAACGATTTAATCTGGAGTTTATCGGCAGATTTAAAAAGGTTTAAAAAGGTAACTTCGGGTCATTATATTTTAATGGGTAGGAATACTTTTGAATCCATAGGAAGACCCTTACCAAATAGAACGACTATCATCATTACTAGAAATAAAAATTATTTCAAAGAAGGTTGTTTAATCGCTGGTAGCTTAGAGGAAGCTATCAAATTGGCAAAAGAGGAGAAAGAAGTTTTTATTATTGGAGGTGCTCAAATTTATAAAGAAACAATGGCGAAAAACTTGGCAGATCGGTTAGATATTACTCGGGTGCATGAAGTATTTGATGCGGATGTTTATTTTCCTGAAATAGATGCCAAGGTTTGGAAAGAAACAAAAAGAGAAGCCTTTAAAGCGGATGAAAAAAATGAGTTTGACTACAGTTTTATTTCGTATCGTAAAATATAAGTAGTATGCTCTTGGGATAAGAAGCTCTTTTTAACTTCTTTTGGTTGAATCTAAATAGAGTTAAATATATGTGATTTTTTAGCTTGCATTCGCTTTCGTTTTTAATCCTAGGCTAGGCCCTAAAGTTGTTACAAATTAAAATTAGTACTATTATGTGCAATTACCAAATCTTTTTTTAGGAGTTCTTCCTAATTTTAGGTTTTAAAATTGAAGTGATGAAGAAAAGATGTTCTTGGGTTTCAGAAAGTCAGTTATATATTGAATATCACGACAACGAATGGGGAGAGCCTGTTGCTGACGATGAAACGCTTTTTGAGTTTTTAATTTTAGAAACTTTTCAATCAGGCTTAAGTTGGAGTACTATTTTAAATAAAAGAGCTCAATTTAGAATTGCTTTTGATGGTTTTGATTGTCAAAAAATAGCAAAATATACAGCGTATAAGTTTGAACTTTTAATGCAAGACACAGGCATTGTCAGAAATAAGTTAAAGATAAAAAGTGCCATAACAAATGCCCAATGTTTTATCGCGATACAAAAAGATTATGGATCTTTCTCTAATTTTATTTGGGCCTATGTGAAAGGGCGACCAATTGTTAATGAATTTGAGAACAGCGCTGCGGTACCAGCAACCACAGACCTGTCAGAACTTATTTCTAAAGATTTAAAAAAGCGAGGCTTTAAATTTGTGGGAGCGACTGTCATGTATGCATATATGCAAGCCATCGGGATGGTGAAAGACCACACTACAGACTGTTTTAAATTTCAGAATAAATGAAAATAACAGCAGCACCAATCCAAGGTTTAAAGGATGTTTTTTATATTTTTAGTAGGAGAGTTGGCATTTTCATATTTTTTGTGTTCATCCTTTTTTTTGACAGTCTTTATTTTTAGAACATATTTTAAATTACCAAATACCTATAAATATATTTATGAGTATGGGTATTTTGGGACGTATTATAGGGCAACTCTAAGACTAAAGCAGCTTGTGATATATGCAGGAATTATTGGTTTTGCAGGTGACTATTTATTCTCTAGAGTTTTGAAGATGCATACCTGCAGATTGCCAAATACGCCATTATATGCTCCTCTTGGTCATGCGGCTTTTGGCGCTTGGAGTTCGCCTCGCATAGGTTTTTGACTTTTTATCTAGTAATAATCCTCCAAGTGGAATTAGCGTATTAGATAACGGCTATTTTTTTTGTTTATACAAGGACACTAGCACGCGTAGCGAAGAGCACAGCTTCTAAAAAAGTTTGCGACAAAATAAGAACTGCTTAGTTTCCGAAGAGCAATCGGATTGCGACAAAAACAGTAACAATTAAACCACCATAGAAAAGTACCTTTACACCTGCTTTTTTATAGTACCGTTGATGATTTGGAATGTCTTTTTTGTAGCTATAAATCATTAAGGCAATGAATGCAGTAATAAAGAAAATCATGAATATAATTCTACCTGTCGTGAAATAAGCACCTAAAAACATATTTTATTTTTTATAAATTGTGGATGATAGATTTTGTTGAAATTAGTATATAATTTTTAATATCTTGTAAATCTAAAATTTTTACAAAATTACAATTTAAATGAAGAATGTCATCGTTTTTGGAGCAACTTCTGGTATTGGAAAAGCACTCACAGAATTACTGTTAAAAGAAGGCTATAATGTTGCTATTACTGGAAGGAGAATAGCTGCATTAGAAGCAATTCAAAAACAATATCCGAAACAGGTATTGATAAAACAAAACGACATCCAAAATGTGACAGAAGTAGAAAAGGTTTTTCATGAAATTGTAGCAGCATTTGGAACAATAGATTTGGTGATACAGTCTTCGGGTGTTGGTTTTGTAAATCCAAAGCTGCACTGGGAGAAGCAAGAACAAACAATAAACACGAATGTTTTAGGGTGTACAAAATTATATATACTGGCGTACAATTTATTTAAAGAGCAACAGTATGGTCATTTGGTAGGGATTTCGTCTATTGCCGCTATTCGTGGAAATCGATCGGCGCCCGATTACTTTGCATCAAAAGCGTATCAGAAAGCGTATTTAGAAAGTTTGTATATAAAAACTAAATCAATGAAGTCTCAGCAAGTTTTTATTACAGATATAAGGCCTGGGTTTGTAGATACAGCTATGGCTTTAGGCTCGGTACTCTTTTGGATGGTGCCGTTAGAGAAAGCGACAAAACAAATTTATAGCGCAATCAAAAAGAAAAAAAGGGTGGCATACATTTCTAAACGATGGCAACTTATTGCGGTTGTTCTGAAATGGATGCCTGCCAGAGTTTTAAAGAAAATACTTTAACGATAAAATAAATAATAATGAAAAATAAAATAGCTGCAGTAACAGCGTTTCACACCGCTTTTAAATTAAATATGAATTCAAGCCCAATTGCAAGTATTGGAAAAGAACGAAATGCCTTGCGTTTCAACCTAATGAAGGAAGAAAATGAAGAGTACCTAGAGGCTTCAGAAAATAACGACTTGGTGGAGATTGCGGATGCCTTAGGTGATATGCTGTATATATTATGTGGAACGATCATAGAGCACGGCATGCAAGACAAGATTGAAGCTGTATTTAATGAAATTCAAAGAAGTAATATGAGTAAGTTAGGTGCAGACGGGAAACCAATTTATAGAGAGGACGGTAAAGTCTTAAAAGGACCAAATTATTTCAAGCCAAATATTACAGAAATTTTAGAAAAATAATTTTTGAATTACACAGGGTGCTTTTTTAGCGTTGAATTTTAATCAAATTGAGATAGGTTTTTTCGAACATAGTTTAGCGTAAGCTGTATAATATTATCTTCACATTTATAAAACTCGGTATCTAAGGCGTCCCACAAATCAATATTGGAATCTTTTTTCATTAGTATTTCTTGTCGGATTCTTAGGTTCTTGGGAACTGGAACCTCTGGAAATAGATGAATTGCTTCCGTAAGAATGTCGACTGTTTTTTCGGCTTTTATTTCCATGTATGCATGAAAAACTTCGTGCGCAAACTGACCAGAAGAGTTGAAAAAGAATTGGATAAAACCACCATTTGTAACATTATGCTCTAAAACATCTACATAAATAAAGGTTTTTTCACAGTTATTTAGACTTCGAAAGTCATCTTTTTCAGGAATTTTTTTTCCAATTATTTCCCCAATTCGAGTAATTTTTTCTGCATCATTATTTAATAGTAGTGCAATTTCTGTTGAGGTCATTTTTGAAGAATTAATAAAATTAAATATATTTTTCAGATTTTAAAACAAGCAATATTGCATTGAATTTTAAACGTTTTTAGCAAAGAGTATTTATTTCAATACAGAAAACTCAATACTAGAATCCGTAAAAATGGTATGGGTTTGGTTTTTAAAGTCTTCTTTGGCTGCTTTAAAGATATTGTCTACATAGGTTTGCGGATTTAAGTCGATTAAAGGAAACCATGTACTTTGCACTTGCACTTGTATTTTATGGCCTTTTTTAAACGTATGAAAAACATCCTGTAATTTGATGTCAACAGCTGTTTTTGCATTGGGTATAAAAGGCTCTGGAAATTCAAAACTATTTCTAAACCGACCTCGTAAAACTTCACTTCGTACCATTAAGTGATAGTTGCTCATTTTTAAATGATCCTGTAATTTATCATTATTTTCTTTTAAATTTGACGGATGTACATCAATAACTTTTACAATCCAATCTGCCGCAGTACCTGTGGTAGCTACTTTTAATTTTGCTAGGATATCCCCAGCCAATGTATAATCCTCCGTTAAAACTGTTGTTTCAAAAACTAAAACATCGGGTCTTCTTGCCGCAAAACGCTGATCGTCCGTCATGTATTTTCTTGGAGTAAAAACTGTTTTAATATCTTCGGAATAGGGAACTGGGTGTTTTAGGTCGCTAACAAAACTTAGTGGCTTAGGTGCTTTTTGTATCGAGGCCAATTTTTGGTTTTCAGATAAAAACCAGTTTTCTTTTACTATATTTTCAGGTGGCCACGCGTCATAGGATTTCCATTCTTTTTTTCCAGAGTCAAAAACATAGGCTTCTGGCAATCCTGTGTTTTTATCTCCTTTTCCTTTCAAAAAATGATTGAAAAACTTTGTTTCAATTTCTGATTGAAATTTTAAGGAAATAGAATCACCAAAATAATAGTTTCCAACATAGTTTTCCACACCATTCCTAGCCCATTTCCCGTGATCCCAAGGTCCGAAAACCAAGGTGTTATAATTTCCTTTTCCATATTTTTCTATGGCTTTATAGGTCTCTAGAGGTCCGTACAAATCTTCTGCATCAAACCAGCCACCAACAATCATCGTTGCTACCGTAGCAGGGACTTTATTTAGATGCTGAATAATCCCCTTGCTTTTCCAAACACTGTCATAATTTGGATGTTCCACAATTTCTTTCCAAAAGAAATCGTCAATCCGTTCTTTGTTTTCAGCGGTTTTAGTATCTAGTTTATCATATTGAAAATAGGTGTTTAAGTTTTTTAAAGGACCTTTGTCTAAAAAGAATTGATACTGGTCGTTTGAGTTCATTTCGGGAAAGGAATACCAAGCACTATCCGTCGGGGTATCTTTATAGGTTCCAAATAAAGAGATCGCTCTAAAATAGCTTAATAAAAAGGCCCCATTGTGATGAAAATCATCAAAGAAAAAATCACCAATACATGCTTGTGGAGATGCTGCTTTTAATGCAGGATGGGCATCAATAGCTGAAATAGTAGCATAATGTCCGGGATACGAAATTCCCCAAGTACCTACATTTCCATTGTTATTTTCAAGATTGTTTACCAACCAATCGATGGTGTCATAGGTGTCAGAAACTTCATCTGCTTCGGTTGCTTTTTTATTTGGAAGGTAAGCGCGCATATTGTCATACACCCCTTCGCTCATCCAACGTCCGCGAACATCTTGATATACCACAATATTACCCTCTTTCATCAAGTGAATATTCGGTCCGATTTTGGTTTTCATTTTTCCTGCTCCATAGGGAGCAGCACTGTATGGGGTTCTTTGCAGTAAAATGGGGTATGTTTGACGTAAATCCTTAGGAGTATAGATCGTAGTGTGCAGTTTTACACCATCTCTCATCACTATATTCACCTCTTTTTTTGTGTAATTATCGAACACATAAGTTGCCATTTCCTCTTTTTTAACATTACATGAAGTAAAAACAAAAACAGGAATGAGTATGCATAAAAAACCTTTTTTCATAACGATATGTTGATTTGTGGGCATAAAGCTACAAAAGAAATAATAGTTGATGACACATCTTTTGTTAAAATGAAGAAGGAGGTTTTAAAAAAGAAGCTACGCCCCGTGGGCATATTTTTCTTTATTCGTTAGAATCACTACAGAATCAAACCTACTTGGTAGATTTTCCCTATTTTTGCAAAATATGGAAGATACTAAAAGACATCAATTAACCGATTGGTTACCAACGACAAATAAGGAAGTTAAAATTCGTGGTTGGGAGGCATTAGATGTTATTTTATTTAGTGGAGATGCGTATGTAGATCATCCGGCTTTTGGGCCTGCCGTAATTGGACGTATTTTAGAAAGTTATGGCCTGCGAGTGGCTATTGTGCCGCAACCAAGTGTAACTGATAATCTTCAAGATTTTGAAAAGTTAGGAAAGCCCCGTTTATTTTTTGGTGCTACTGGTGGTTGTATGGATCCGATGGTGAGTAACTATACCGCAAGTAAAAAGAGAAGAGATAAAGATGCTTATACGCCGAATGGAGATAAAGGATTTCGTCCTGATTATGCAACTTCTGTTTATTCAAAAATTTTGAAAGAAAAATTTCCAGATGTTCCCGTGTTAATTGGAGGTATTGAAGCCTCTTTAAGACGTGTGACGCATTACGATTACTGGTCAGACAAATTATTACCATCCATATTAGAAACGTCGAAAGCAGACATGTTGGTGTATGGAATGGGAGAGCAGCCATTGCGCGAAATTGTAGAATTATTACAAAAAGGAGTGCCCTTTTCAAGCTTAAAAAACATCAAGCAAACGGCCGTTTTGATCGATGAAAAGGTAGAAAAAATTCCAGTAATAAAAGATTGGGAAGATGTGACCATTAACTCACATGATGCCTGCTTAAAAGATAAAAAAACCTTTGCTTCGAACTTCAAGGTTATTGAACAGGAGTCAAATAAATTAAAAGCACGAAGAATTATACAGGAAGTTTCCGGAAGAACATTGGTCATCAATCCACCTTTTCCTACAATGACAGAGAAAGAAATTGACGGTTCTTTTGATTTGCCCTTTACAAGACTACCGCACCCAAAATATGACAAGCGTGGTCCAATTCCTGCGTTTGAGATGATTAAGTTTTCCATTAATATTCATCGTGGATGTTTTGGCGGTTGTAGTTTTTGTACTATTTCTGCGCACCAAGGCAAATTTATTGCCAGTAGAAGTCAGGAATCTGTTTTGAAAGAAATAGATAAGGTCGCAAACATGCCAGATTTTAAAGGCTATTTGTCCGATATTGGAGGGCCTTCTGCAAATATGTATCAAATGAAAGGGAAAGTGCAGTCTATTTGTGATAAATGTATTGCACCAAGTTGTATTTCCCCAGTTATTTGTTCAAATTTAGATACCTCACATAAACCACTTACAGAGTTGTATCAAGCAGTTGATAAACATCCTAAAATTAAAAAATCTTTTATTGGAAGTGGAATTAGACATGACATGTTGGTTCCTGAATTTAATAAAAATGCAGATCCAAAGGAGTTGGATGCGTATACAGAGGAAGTAATGACCAATCACGTTTCTGGTCGTTTAAAAGTGGCACCAGAACACACTTCAGATCCTGTTTTAAAATTGATGCGAAAGCCGTCTTTTAAATATTTTCACATGTTTAAAGAACGTTTTGATAAAATAAATATCAAGAAGAAATTAAATCTACAATTAATTCCGTATTTTATTTCGAGTCACCCAGCAAGTGAGGTAGAAGATATGGCAAATTTAGCTGCTGAGACTAAAGATATGGGTTTTCAGTTAGAGCAAGTGCAAGGTTTTACACCAACACCAATGACGGTTGCAACGGTTATTTATTATTCAGGGTTTCATCCGTATACATTAAAACCAACAAGAACTCCAAAAACAAAACAAGAACGAGACGACCAACACAAATTTTTCTTTTGGTATAAAAAAGAAAATAAAGATTGGATTCGCAATACTTTGAACAAGGTGGGAAGACCCGATTTATTGCGGAAATTATTACCTGAAAACAACTCTTGGAAAAAGAATAAAACTTCGCACAAAGAAGCGCAGCACACGTTTGATGATGCCATTCCATTTAATAAGAGAAAAAAGAAGGTGAGTAGAGCCCCGAAACGAAGAAGATAATGGTAGCGTGTTTAAACACAATGCAAATGTTTCTTACTTCGTATATAACGCATAGTGGTATGCCTTCGAGTTAGTTTCCTATCTTCTTTTCATATTTCACCTTTCTAATTCCGTGGTCAGTATCCCATTGCATTACTTCTATAAAACCATATTTCTGGTACAGTGCGATGGCGGGACCATTTGCAGCGCCGGTTTCAACTAAAAACAACTGTGCTTGATAGGTGTCAAATACAAATTGGACAAATTTTCCTGCGATTCCCTGTCTAAAAAAAGAAGGAGCAACCACTAAGCTTCTAATAAGGGTATGCTTCTCGGTGTGATGAATTTCTATAACTGCCGCCAATTCGTTATTTTTCAAGTATCCATAAAAATCGTTTTCACAATCGATATAACTTTTAAGAGGTCTTTTTAAGGGAGGAAAATCGGTTGCGTTTAATAGTTGGGCCTCAATTTTGTAAGAAATTTGAAATACAACACGTATTTTTTCAGCTACTTTTAAGTCAGTATTGTTTAGTTTTTCAATCATTTATATACGCAATGCTTGTTGTGTAAAAAGGATGGGATACCTTTTTTAGTGTAGACCGTTTCAAATGTAAATTTAGTCTTTTTCTATCTTTCGGTGCTTTCCTCTTGGACCATCACCTTTGTGCAATATAATATCGGAATGTAATAATGCTGCGGCCTCTGCAGAATGCACTACTTTGGAAGTACTGCGTTCTAGCATTTCAGTTTCAAAAGCATGCAATACACTTTTCCTGATGCCAGCATCTTTCCATGTGTTAGAAGTCTTGCATTCTTTTGTAATCCTTCGAGCCAATGCTAGGGCATCCAGTAGTGCTTGGTTTGCACCTTGCCCTTTAAACGGACTCATGGGATGGGCAGCGTCTCCGATAAGTGTACTTTTATTTGCTCCTTCTAATAATTCAGGGCTAAGAACTGCTCTGTCATACGCTGGGTAACCAGAAACCTGAGCTTCTTGAGTGGCTGCTAAAATTTGGGGGATAGGAGTATGCCATTGAATTCTTCGACAGGCTTCTTTTTTAAGCGCTTTTGCTCCTTGAGCACTGAGTGCTTTTGCTGCTTCTTCTGATATTGGAAAGCTAAGTTGCCACATTATTGAATCTGCGTCGTACGGCATCATATAGATTCTTTCGTTTCCATTTGCAGTTTGAAATACGGTAGCTGAGTCCAATAAAGAACGGTCAACGCTTTCTATTTTTTCTAAAGGACAAATTCCTAAGATTACCATACAATCAAGGTAGCGCAATGGGTTCCTGTCTTCACCAATAATGAACTTTCGGACTGCACTTCGAATACCATCTGCGCCCACAACAAGATCTGCTTTTTTATGAGTGCTTTCATTTTTTACTTGAAACTGTAAATCAACATTTCCACTCTTAGAGTCTTGAAGGCCTGTTAGTTGATGCCCCCATTGTACGGCGGTGTGTCCACCGAGTTGCTCCAACAGTTTTAAGCGCAGTGTTTGCCTAGCAATGTGCATGTTCTTGCGCTTCGGCGCCGCCTTTGTTTCTGGTCGTCCCCATTTTCTAACTCCCCATTCACCGATTATTTTTCCGTCTGTAGTATGCACTACATGCCTTGTAGAGGTGATTCCTGATGTTAAGGAGCTAATACCCAATCCTGCAATTGCTTTATTACCCTGTTGTAGTGTGAGTCCATATCCTTGAGATCGCACATTAAAACTACCATCTCTTTCATAAATTGTGAACGGGATTCCACGATGTAAACAGGCCACGGCGAATGCAATGCCTCCTATTCCGGCGCCAATAATTGCAATGTTTGGATAGTTTTCAAGGTCTGCTGTAAAAGAAGAAGTAGCTGCAATTAACCCAGTCCCTTTGCAATTCAGACAGGTATAGGGCTGTCCCTTTGGGCGCTCGGGAGCTGCTAATGAATTATTAGTGTTTTCAAATTTTTCCAAAGCACTTTGATAGTGTATTCTCGTTTTTTTGGGAATTCGCTTTCTTTTCTTTCCAACACCACTGCAGTGCTGACAAGGGATCCAATGATGCTTTTTGTTTTTTTCTTTTTCCAATTATTTTTATTTCATCAATTTTTGAGTTAGAAAAGGGAGCACTATTTTTTTACTGCAATCATCATATGCGGGCTAAAAGGTAATAGATACTCATCATTTTCAGTGAGCTTTTGCAATGCTTTTAAAGTTTTCGATTTTTTCTTGTCGATCATGTTTGCAAAGTACTCTTGATCTAACCAAATCATTCCTTCCACAGCAAAAATATTTATTAGCTGCAGATTTTGTTCTAAAAACTCAGCTTTTAGTTCAGCAGGTTTGTGGTAAAAAGCGTCTGCTAATAAAAAAGGAAAGTCTTTAGGTGCATTGTGAATTCCTGTCGTAAGCTCTTCTTTACACATCTCAAAAAATGAATTTGCATGCAGCATTCCGTTCATTAAACCAACAACAGTAGAAGCTGTAGCATTAATTGCGAAACCTAATATGATTCCGCCTTTCTTTAAGACTCTTTTTGCTTCTAAAATAGCTGCAATTCTATCTTCTCTTCTTTGCAAGTGATATAGGGGTCCATGTAAAATAACTAAATTTGCAGTATTGTCTTCAAACGGTAATTTTCTTGCTTCTCCAACAGCAACTGAAAATGGGTTTTTAAGTTTTTTTGCTCTTTTTTCAGCAAGCTTTATATGTTTTAAAACCGGTTCTACTAAATGCACCGTATGGCCATTTTTTGAGAGCCATTCAGCGTATTTTCCGGTTCCACCGCCAACATCAATAATGGTGGAATTATGCACTGAAATTTGCTGTGCTATTAGATCTTTGATGCGTTCAAATTCAAAAATTCCCATTCCTTTTTCAAGTCTGGTTTCTTCGGATGCTTTGTTGTAAAAATTATCTAATTCTTTGCTAATAAGAGTTTTATTTTTCACCTTAAATATTTAAAAAGTTAAAAGTAATTAAATTAAAGATAAAAATGGCTTTCGAGAGCGACTCTCATCGTTTCTAGGAGTATTATTTATAAATTAATATCGATGTAGTAGTTGATGGATCAATTCTATGAAATATTTTGGGAGTGGAGGGGATCTCTATGGGAAAAAAAACAGCATTGAAAGGTGCTTACACCACTTTTTCTAGAGCGATGTAGTGAGTCGTGTGCTCGTTGAATAAAGGAAACACTTTTATTTCACACTTATAAGAAGATTTGTCTTGACGGTAATTTATAACCACTTCTTTAAAAGGTTCATTGTTGCGTATTTTTTCGCGGATTCTTGCCCTCGTCTTTGGACAAGTATTTTCACCTTGTAAGAAGGAAGGTGTTTTTTTTAACGCAAAATTCTTATTAAAACCTGTCATTTTGTTAAAACCATCATTGACCCAAAGAATTTCTTGTTGTTCATTGGTAAGTACAATTGTTTCAAAATTTTCACCTTCAAAAATTTTGTCAATATTGTCTATCCATTCAAATTTAGAAGCGAAGGCTTTTATTTTATTAATATCATTTTCTCTATTTAATTTATTGATTTCGATAGAGAAATAATCGAGGTATAAATTAAAACTAATAAGCTCGGGTTGCAAAAATTCTGAAGGGATAATACTTTTTTTTGTAGCCGTAAAGTCTTTCTCGTCTTGAGAAGCAAGAAATAAATCGAGGCACATCATGTTAGCTACATTATTCTTCATGTAAGAATAGGAATTTTATTGGAAAGGGCTAATTTACCACAAATTGTACAGATAGAAGTGTTAAAACTTGAATTAGAAGCCCAAAAGAGGTCTTTTACCCGACGTTTTCCTTATTTCGGCAGCAATTGTACTGTCTTTCAAATTAAATGCTCTCTGAATCTTAAATAATTGATTTTTAAATGATTGGATTTAAATTTTAAGTGTCTCGTTTTCATGCCTAAAATAAGTATTATAGTGTTTTTGAATACGAATTATATGTTTGAGTATTGCTAAAATTGCCTTGATGTCTGTTTAAATAAGAGTGGGAAAATAGCCCCTTAATTATAAATATTCAAAATAGATTAAAAATTAGCGGGTTTGAAATGAAGGTATTGGGAAAGCCTAAAATATTTGTATTTTTACAGAATAAAATGAATAAAAAGTAGGTTTTTTTTCAGTGTATTATCCTTTAAAAAGTGTTTTTATTTAATGAAAGTTTCTTCTATTCCGTTTAAAAGTACCGGTTTTTTCTCTAAAATAATGATTGATTATTTGGAGCAAAAAGAAAGTACAAAAGAATTTTATAATAATTTCCCAGACCATACAGGTTTTTATAATCAGATAGAGGAGAAAGAGCGCTCTTACAGCAAACATACGCGCTTATTGTTGGTTGCAGCTTTAAAAAAGCAGTATACTAACTTTGAGGTTTCTGAAAAAACCGAGCAGCATATTGAGCTTTTAAAACAAAAAGAAACGTTTACGGTAACTACCGGGCATCAATTAAATTTATTTACGGGCCCCTTATATTTCTTATATAAAATTATCTCTACCATTAATTTAGCGGAAGCGTTAAGTCAAAAATTTCCCAATAAAAATGTGGTCCCTATGTATTGGATGGCAACGGAAGATCACGATTTTGATGAAATTAATTATTTTAATTTTGAAGGGAAAAAAGTAAAATGGAATCGAAAAGATGGTGGTGCGGTCGGGCGTTTCTCTACAGATGGATTGTCGGCTGTTTTAGATGTATTCGCAAACCAATTAGGAGGTTCTAAAAATGCAAAGTATTTGAAGGATTTATTTGCAAAAGGCTATTTAGAACACAGCAATTTAGCGGATGCAACACGGTATATTGCAAATGACTTATTTAAAGAATTTGGTTTAATAATTTTAGATGGAGACGATGCTTCTTTAAAGAACGTTTTTATCCCGTTTGTGAAGGATGAACTAGAGCATAGCACTTCTTTTAAAGAGGTGTCTAAAACGATTCACAAGCTTGAAACGGACTATAAAGTACAAGTCAACCCAAGAGAAATTAATCTCTTTTATTTGGGTAAAAATTCACGAGAACGTATCCTGTATGAAGATGGAATTTTTAAAGTAAATAATACCAGTCTTCGATTCTCTAAAAGTGAAATTTTAAGAGAATTGCGTGAGAATCCATTGGCTTTTTCGCCGAATGTGATTATGAGACCCCTGTTTCAAGAAGTAATATTGCCAAATCTATGTTATATTGGTGGAGCAGGAGAAATGGCGTATTGGTTTCAGCTAAAAGCGTATTTTAAAAAAGTAAAGATTCCCTTTCCAATTTTACTACTTCGGAATTCTGTGCAAGTAATTTCAGCAAAGCAACAAAAAAAGTTGGACAATTTAAGGATTTCTCATGCTGAATTGTTTGCGAAGCAGCATGCGTTATTGTCAAAAAAGGTGACCGAAAACTCTGAAATAGAAGTAAATTTTGAGGAGAAAATGCACTATTTGAAAAATGAATTTTCTGAGTTAAAAGCAATAGCTAAAAAAACAGATGTTTCTTTTGTAAATGCAGTGAATGCGCAAGAGCGAAAGCAGCTGAAAGGGCTAGAATATCTTCAAAAACGATTGTTAAAAGCAGAGAAGAAAAGGCAAAAAGAGCTTGTTGATAGAATTATACTACTCCAAAACGAGCTATTGCCCAATCAAAGTTTAGAGGAAAGGCAACTTAATTTTTCAGAATATTATATTGCATATGGCCCTTCATTCATTCAATCCTTAAAAGAAGCATTAAAACCACTAGATTTAAATTTCACCATATTAGAATTATAAACTTTATTTTGATATTGAATATCACCAATAATTGAGGGCAGATTAGGCTTATATAACTTACATTTGAGCTCGTTAAAATGAGTAACAAATATTTTTAGAAGTTGTACCAATTTAGCAGTCACCAGTGTTCCAATAAAAAATAGCATGAAAGAAAAAAATCTTCATTCAAAAAATAAATTCAATAAAGGGTATGATTTTGACGCATTGATCAAGATAAACTCAAAGTTGAAAACATTTGTATCAAAAAATCAGTTCGACGTAATTACTATCGATTTCTCAAATCCTGAAGCAGTAAAAGAGTTAAACAA